>Ga0194137_10000022_pt1 | contig 112356 bp, 98 predicted proteins | sample TARM_MetaG_T3_14_FD_134025 | JGI IMG/M metagenome (GOLD analysis project Ga0194137, IMG submission 134025) | Freshwater microbial communities from Pennsylvania, USA, analyzing microbe dynamics in response to fracking - TARM_MetaG_T3_14 (version 2) | ecosystem: Environmental > Aquatic >...
CCGCGCTGGATGCCGGGGTCAGGTCATCGGCCCAATGGGCCAGAACCGTCATCCCAGCTTGATGAGCTTGGCCATAGACGGCACGCCAGCCTTGTCGAACACGAACAGCATGTAGTAGCCGGGTGGCGCCACATTGGCCGAGCCCGGCGGCGTGACGTTCAGGCTCGCGCCATCTGCCTTGAAGCTCAGGTCGAACATGCGCTGGTCGAAGTTCATGGTGTGCGTGACAGAACCCGCATGGACCAGGGTCACGCGGCTCACATCAGCCCCATCTGTCTTGACCTGGATGTCCTTGTCCCAGGACATGAATGTCGGGGCCTCCAGGATTTGGGGGCGCTTGTCCACCAAGGTGCCGCTGCCATCCTGCTTGTAGAGGTAAGGCGGATAGTAAATTTCCGCATTGGTGTTCGTTTGCGGGCCAGGCGCACCACCACCTGCCACCAGCACCGTGGCATCGGGCAGCAGCAGCGAGATGGAGTGGTACAGGCGCATGCGGCCTGTACGCGGGCCATGAGTCCATTGACCTGTCTTGGGATCCCACAGGGCGGTGGCGTAGTTGACCAGGAAGTCCTTGTTCAGGCGGTTGATGACGCGAACGCCCCCTCCGCTGAGGAAGACCTTGCCATCAGGCAGCACGGTGGCAAAGGCGTTGATGCGGCCACCCAGACCATGTCGGCTGGTTGGGGTGTAGGTGGGCTGTGCCCCATTGATGTCGACGACGCCGGCACGCCCCCAGGCGCGCAGCGTGAGGATCTTGCCTGGGCTGTACATCACGGCAGGCAGATAGAAGATGCCCGATGGCACGCGCAAGGAGGTGGTTTCGATATGTCCTTCACCCGCCGTGTCCACCATGAAGGTTTCACCCGTGATCGACAGGATGAACACCTTGCCAGTTGGCGTGACCCAGGACATGGGATAGATCCAGTTGGGCTCACCGAATGCGGCCGCGCTCTTGGCCCCGTTGAGGGTCTTCCATCCTTTGCCGGGCGAATACAACTCGATATCGGAAACGTAATGCTCCATGTCCAGTCGGCCGCCAGAAACCAAAATATCGCCATTGGGCATGGTCACCACGGTGGGATACCAGCGTGGATATTGCATGGTGCGCTGCCCCGTGGCGGGCGTCATTTCATTTTTCTTGTAGTCGAAGAAATTGATGTCCGCCGACGAGTAATTGCGCACGCCGTTGACCGTGCGATCACCACCAACCAGCAGCACGGAATCATCGGACGGTACGATCACCTGGCCTGAGCAGAAAATATCCGTGCCGGTTTTGTTGGGCAGCGTGAGGTGGGAAGCCTTGTCAGCCAACCCCATGGAAGGGGTCCAGATGTCGTAATGGAATTCGCCCCCCTGCTTGCCATCAGCGTGCGTGCCATAGCTCATCACACGACCATCTGGCAGGATGATGGCATGGATGGGGATCAGGGGCCACTGCTGGACCGGCCCCATGGAGCCGGTCTCGTGGTACTCGGATGGTGAAACATCCCGATTTTGATAAAGCCACCACCCCGCAGCCGCACCCACGGCAACGACCGTGCCGATCAAAACGGATCGGATACTGAACAACTTTGCCATCAACGAGCACTCCCCGAGTACAACCTACCGACTTCTCAATCTGCACGCAGACAGACGGGGAGAGTTTGACGCAAATCAGTGGAACTCGGCCCGCCCATCCCCGGAGTGCGGGGAGTCTGAAAGGCTACTTCGCTCAATTTCGATGAGCGCCGCAATCAAAATGACACTCGCGCGGTGTTCAATCGGAACTCAGTTCTGGGACCTTTTTTTGCAATGACAAAAGCCATGATTCTCGCTGCGGGCCAAGGAACCCGCGTTCGCCCCCTGACCAAGGGGATGCCCAAACCCATGGTGCCCATTCTGGGCAAGCCGGTTCTGGAGTACCTGATCGAGCACCTGGCGCGCCACGGTGTACGCGAAATCATGATCAACGTGGCCTACCACCACTGGAAGATCGAAAACTACTTCGGTGATGGACAGCGCTGGGGCGTGGAGATCGGCTACTCGTATGAGGGGGTGCGCGAGCATGGCGAGATCGTGCCCAAGCCCCTGGGCTCGGCAGGCGGCATGCGCCGCATCCAGGACTTCAGCGGCTTCTTCGATGAGACCACGCTCGTGATCTGCGGCGACGCCATCGTGGACCTGGACATCACCGCCGCCCTGGCTGAACACCATGCCAAGAAGGCCATGGCCAGCGTGGTGACGCTGGAAGTGCCACGCGATCAGGTGAAGAACTACGGCATCGTCGTGGCCGGCACGGATGGCAAGGTGAAGTCCTTCCAGGAAAAACCATCGCCCGAAGAGGCCCGCTCTACATTGGCCAGCACGGGCATCTACATCTTCGAACCCGCCGTGCTGGAGTTGGTGCCACGTGGCAAGGAGTTCGATATCGGCAGCCAGCTGTTCCCTGCGCTCGTGGACCAAGGCCTGCCCTTCTATGCGCAAAGCCGCCCCTTTCACTGGATCGACATCGGCCGCGTGAGCGACTACTGGACCGTGCTGCAACGCGTGCTGGCCGGTGAGATCGCCGACATGCGCATGCCTGGCAAGGAAGTGCGTCCGGGCGTGTGGGTCGGGCTCAACACCCGCGTCGATTGGGACCAGGTCGAGATCCAGGGGCCGGTGTACATCGGTTCGGGCTCCTGCATCGAAGCCGGCACCAAGATAGAAGGCCCTGCCTGGTTGGGGCGTGGCTGCAATCTGCGTGCAGGCAGCAAGCTCACCCGCAGCGTGCTGTTTGATTACACGCGACTGAATGCCAAGCACGAATTCGTGGAGGTGATTGCCTCACCGCAATATGTGGTGGACCGCCACGGCCATACCACCTATCAAGGCGAGGAAGGCAGCGCCGTGCGTTGGGGAGACGCTCGAGCCTGAAACACCAGGAAAAAATGAGGCAAGCCGCATACAAAAAAGTATGCGGCTTTTTTCTTCGCTCAGGTCAAAGGGATCAATTTGCCTCGTGCTCAGACAAGACGACACCGGCGGCCAGCGTGGTGCGTTCCGCCTCAACCAACCAACGTCCCAGGATGTGCTCTTTGGCAAAGCTTTGTTCAGCATGAGCCCGAGCGTAGCCACCCAACTCCTTGAGCCTTTCTGGCGAATCCGCCAGTGTGACCACAGCCTGAACCAGTGCGGCACCATCATCTGGTGCAACAACAATGCCGCAATGCGACACCACGTGCGCCAACTCCGTGTCCTGACGGCAGGTTGCAATCACGGGGCGGCCACTTGACAGCATGCCTGTCAACTTGGATGGCAGAACCAAATCTTCAGCTTCGGCGCTTTGCGTCAACAGATGCATGTCGGCCAGCCCCAGAAGTTCGCCCAATCTTTCTTTGGGTTGCAGGGGCATGAGCTTGACGTTGGACAATCCCTTGCAAGCCGCCTCAAGTTCGGGACGCATGACACCGTCACCACAAATGACGAACACGATGTCCTGACGATGAGTCAACTGACGCGCAGCAGCCGGGATGGCCAGCAGATTCTGTTTGTTGCCCCATGTACCGGAGAACAACGCCACGGTCTGCTCCGGCTTGATTCCGAGCTCTTGTCTATAACTGCTGGGCCCCGCCAAAGGGTTGACGCCTGCCGTGTCGACCCAGTTCGAGAACAGGGTGATCGCTTCGTTGTCCACCCCCTTTTGCCGAAGCTTGTCGGCCATCTTTGACGAAATGGTCGACACCTTGTCGAATCGCTTGAGCACAGCGCGCTCCAGCCCCAAAGCCAGCGACTTGAGCCGCTTACCCTTGAGCAGATTCATCTGGAAAGCCACATCCACTTCGAAGTCCTGCACATGCAGCCAAGCCGTGGCCCCACACAAGCGCGCCGTCAACCAACCTACTGGCGCGCAGGCCATGGCCGGAGCCACCGTCAGCACCACGTCTGGATTCCAGAAGGTCTGACGCAACATCACAGGGATCGAACTGGCTGCAAAGCTCAACAAGTGCAGCACGCGCTTGACACCGCCCGGGTTTGAAGGCACCCACAGAGGCGCACGCCACACATCGACCCCATGCAGAGATTCACGTCGATAAGGAGGCCACTGATAGCCTTCGGCGATCTTCCAGTTCGGGTAGTAAGGCGGCGCGGCCACCACGCGCACGTCGTGCCCCTTGGCAGCCAACCACTCGGCCATCTCTCCGGAATACTTGCCGATGCCAGTCGGCTCGGGCGCGTAGTTGGCGCTATAGATCAGGATCTTCATCAGGGCTTTTCCTTGGTGCACTGATGATTCCCGCTGCTTGTAACGCCAACAAGTACCGCGAAATAGTCCGAACGGCCCTCCTTCATTCGCGTAGTCCGTTCGGACTACACCTGGACATCGGGGCGTTAAGCCAAACCGTGATGATGTATCCGTCTTTCAAGTACATGCAGGAGTCAGCCTGTGATTCTCCAGGGCGTTGATTCCCGAACTGGCCCATCCTTTTCTATTGGCAACCGACTTGCGCGAGGCCTATGGGGTGTAGTCTGGTTACTACTGTTCCGCACTTCGCCCAGGCCCTTTCATGCGTGGCGCGTTGCGCTGTTGCGCCTGTTTGGCGCACAGATCGGCCGGCACTTTCATATCCATTCATCTTGCCGCGTGTGGGCCCCATGGCAATTCAAGGCTGGCGACCATGTCGGCGTGGGCGAAGGTGTCAACTTCTACAACATGGGCCCCATGGAGATTGGCAGCAATGCAGTCATCTCCCAAGGCGCCCACCTATGCGGTGGCACACATGACTACACCGTTGCCAACTTTCAGTTGCGGGCCATGCCCATCACCGTGGGCGAGCGCGCCTGGGTCTGCACGGAGGCCTTCATCGGCCCTGGAGTGCAGGTACCAGAAGGTTGTGTGATAGGCGCCAGGGCGGTGCTGACCAAAACGCCGGAAGACGGCGACTGGAGTGTCTATGCCGGCAACCCAGCCAAATTCATCAAGCCGAGGATATTGCGTGGATAAGCCAAATCAAGACTGCCTGCACGTCTCGGTCTTGATCACAACCAAAAACGAGCAAATCGACCTGCCAGGCTGCCTTAAGAGTGTGGCGTGGTGTGATGATATTCATCTGTTTGACTCAGGCAGCACCGACAACACGCTGGCGATAGCCGAGTCTTTTGGTGCCCATGTAACGCAGCGCACCTACCCGCACAGCGATGCCCCCTTTGGCGGAGACGAAGCCGCTCACAGGACCTGGGGCCTGCGCAACATTCCCTTCAAATACGAATGGGTACTGCTACTTGATGCCGATGAGCGCGTGACGCCCGAGTTAGTCAAAGCCATGCACGAATCTTTAGGTAGCAGCCAGTGCTCGGCTTACCGCATCCAGCGGCGTGACTACTTTCTTGGAACGTGGATCAGGCACGTCACGCCGTCGCCTTTCAACATTCGCCTCATTCGCCCTGAGGCGGTTCATTATGAGCGAATCATCAATCCGGTCACGATTGTTCAAGGCGAGATTCAAAATCTGGACGCGCACTTTGATCACTTCCCGTTCAGCAAGGGCATTTCCCACTGGTTTGCCAAACACAATAGTTACAGCACATTTGAAGCCGCGCACATCTTGGCTGGAGGGCGCACGACTGGGTCCGCCAGCCTGACCAAAGCCTTACTGGCCAAGGACATCAGCGAGCGCCGAATGCATCAAAAGGCCATCTATTACCGACTGCCCTTCCGCCCTGTGGTGATGTTCATAGGGCTGTATGTGCTCAAGCGCGGTTTTCTGGATGGGCGAGCAGGCTTCGTATACGCTGCGCTCAGGGCCATTTACGAATACATGATTGTACTGAAGGTGAACGAGGCCAAGCAGCATCCTGCAACAGCCGGTTCATTAAGTTAAATCCAGAGCGCGCATCAACGCATACCCTGACCCTCATTCGCCAACATCAATTCATATTTTCCGATCACACTAGCAGTCCAACCGCACCTGCCCACACTTTTGCTCCACTGACAGCCCAGAGGTGACGCAATACCAATAAGCAAGCCCCAGCCATCCAGTACAAACTCGGTGTGATGTGCACGGTGTCAGCCCGTGAGGGGGCCTGGAATGTCAACAACAGGCCCAACACAAGCGCCGGATCAACAATCAATTGCTGAAATACGTCCTGCGGACCGCCCCCCAAAAACACCAGGGCCCACATCCGTGCGCCGCTATCAGCCTGAATCCCCGCCAGCATCTGCTGCGATTACGTCCATATCGCCAAAGCGCACATGAGCATCGCCGGATTCATCGCATAGTTGAGCGTGTGGTTCGAGGTCAAAAACACGGCCCCAACTACAAGCGGCTACATCGGCCTTTTGAAGGGGCCATGACACGCCCCGGTTGTTCAATATTCCGCCACACCCCTGTCATCTGAGTACGTCAACATTTCTGCCTAAAGCGCGGCAGTAGGCACGCCGACCGGCCGTACCCATGAAGCAGCTCAACATCCAACTCCAGCTAGACAGCAACCGGACAACGCTTGCTCTGCGTTTGTCCAATTTCAACCAGCTTCGATGGGCGGTTTTCGCCTTGCGCCAGAATGCCCGGTTGACACGGCACATTTGCCAGCAACGGGAGGCGCAGGTCACCATCACAGACAGCCTGTCTTTGATGAAGATGCCCACACTTGACGCGCCCAACTTGGCTAAGCGTGCCTTTGTCATTCTCTGGGACGGCGTCAACAGCTATGTGGAATTGCTGGAGCACTTCCCGAATTTGGCGGGCCGTGGCGATCTGATCTTCTTGTATGTGGGTCATTTCTGGGAAGCCAAGGCTGCGCTGCCGCCTTCGGCCATGGCGCTGTACAACGACGGCAACGCCGGCCCTGCATCATCTTCGGTCGAGGTCAGGGTGCCGTTCTGGTTTGACGCCCTTTGCACCGCACGCGCCACGCTTCGTTTTGCCAAGAATCGCGTGGACGCCGACTCGCGCCACAAACAACTGAGCGACGGAGGCTGGGTGGTGTTTTGCGGTGTGGTGCGCTTCAACAACATGGTGATCGACTCCTTTTTCAGAGGTGCCAATTTGCCATCTTTGCGCCAGGCGGTGGAACAGGCCAACGGCAAGACATCCTTGTCCGATGCAGCCGGCATGCAAGATCACCTGGCCAGCGTGCTTCAGGAGGTGCATGCCGCACAGCCACAGACACCTGGAGACTGGGCTTGCCTGTACACCATCCTCAATGTGCTGCACAGAATGATGACGCTGGCCATGGTCAGGCAATCCACCGATCGTCTTTTCGTCAATGAGTACGGGTTCGACGCACACTTCGACCCTTATGACACGCCCGCGTACCGCCGCAATGTATTTGTAGATTTCGGTAGCATGCGAGGCTGCGATCTGGTCTACCCACGAACTGTTGACCTCACCCTTCAACACAAGGCAGTTGTCAGCTTGCGTCTGGCACGGGATAGCGCGCCACTGGCCACACAGGTCAAGCAACTGGATCTGCCCATGTTTGTGCAGACCTGCCGTCGGCATGCAGATCAGGTGGTACAGCAATTGCGCCGCCTTCCAGCCTGATTGCCTCCGCCGTGTCAGCCAGCAAACGCATCCTCTCAGCCTTGGCCGCCAACGTGTTTGGTCAGGGCGTATCCATCGGCTCTCAGATCTTGTTGACGCCGCTGTTCTTCCTGCATTGGGGCGCAGAAAAGTACGGCGAGTGGTTGCTGCTGTCGAGCATTCCGGCCTATCTGGTGATGGCAGACCTGGGCATCGGCTCGGCCGCCGGCAATGAAATGACCATGCTGGCCGGTCGGGAGGACTGGCTCGGCGCACAAAAAACTTTCCGTGGCGCTTTTTGGGTGGCCAGTATCGTTGCAACCGTGGTTGCCTTGCTGACCGCGTTGCTCGTGCTGGTCAACTTGACATGGCACATACCACATACCGCGCGCATCGAGGTGCAAGAAGCCTGCCTGGTCCTAGGCTTGCTGGGACTGATGGTGGGGGCCAATTTCTTTGGCAGTGTGATCTCTGCAGGATTCAGAGCGGCTGGCGCCAACGGATTAGGCATATCGCTTGCCAATGTGTCGCGCATGCTCGAAGCAATGATGCAGGGCGCGCTTTTGTGGGCGGGACAGTCGCCCTCCTCTCTCTGCCTAGGCATGCTGGCGGTCAAGCTGGCCATGCTGGTGGTGCAGTGGGGCCTCCTGAGGAGGCAGGCGTCTTGGTTGTTCACACCTGGCGTCAGAGCAGACAAGACCATTGTCCAGCGACTGATCAAACCTTCACTGGCATTTCTGGCTTTTCCCATTGGCAGCGCATTGGCCTTGCAAGGCCCGATCATGATCATTGGCACCTTGTTTGGCGGCGCCACTGTGGCGGTGTTTTCGACCATGCGAACGGTCTCGCGGATCCTCATCCAAATCACGGGCGCATTCAATGCATCGGTGTGGCCGGAGATGTCGCGCGCCTACGGCGCAGGCCAGATGGCCACCGTGCGCACTCTGCATCGCGGCTCATGGGGCATCGCACTGGCACTCATCCTGACAGCCTCGCTCGTCTTGCTGACGCAGGGCCATACGCTGGTGCAGTTCTGGCTGCGCAAGGGCGACGTGTTCAATGCACCTATTCTGCTGGGCCTGCTGGTAGTCTCATTGATCTCGGCGATATGGAACGCCAGCTCGGTTGTGCTGGCATCCATCAACGCCCATGCTCGCATTGCAGCCGCGTATGTTGGCGTGAATGCGGCCTGCTTGGCGCTGGGTGTCGTGATGGGATGGCAAGCTGGTATGTATGGCCTGCTCGCATCGCTGATCTTGGCAGAGTGCCTGCTGCTGATTTATGTGGTGCCCCAGGCGCTGAATGCTTCCGGGGATACCCTGCCTGATTTCTTGCAAGGCGTGTGGCGCGACTCGACTGAACGCCTCGGCAAAGTCATGGGCAAGCTGCCATGGCGCCCTGCTCGCGCGCCATGATCTGCTCATACACCTGCCAGTAGCCATCAATCGCGCGCCGGTTCGTGAACTGAGCGGCCCAGACCATGCGCTGCAGGGTTTCCTGCTCACGTTGAGCATCGGGCACATCCAGCATACTTTGCAGTTCATCTGCCCCATGATGTGCCCATGCTTGCATGTCAGCACCCGGTTTCAACAAAGGCAGGTAGTGGGCCTGCGGGCCGGCAATTTCATTCATAGGGGAATCGTCAGTGGTAAGCACAGGGCAGCCACAAGCCTGCGCCTCCACGATGGGCCAGCCAAAACCTTCTGCCAGGCTGGGGAACACAAAAGCAGCAGCCACGGAGTACAGCGCCTCCATGACGTCGTTTGAAATCCCCTGAAAGAACTGCACCCGCCCCTGCGGCGGCACAGCAGCCAATGCCGCGAGCACCTGCGGCGAGGTGGGCTGCGGGCTCACCATCCATAGCGGCAACGGTCTGGCTTGGCGGCTGGCGTAAGCGGCATACAGATGGATGACGCCGGCTGTGTTCTTGTACCACTGACCGCCCCCAACATGCAGGATCATGCCCTCAGGCCCGGCCCGCATGCCAGCTTGCGCCAGCAGCAAGTCAGCCTGCTCGCGCGACAGCCTTTTGTAAGGGTGATTCAAGCCGTTGTAGACCACATGGCTGCTCTCAGGCCGGATGTGGCCATGCGCCAGCAAATCCTCTTGGGTGCGCCTGGATACGCAGATGAAGTGCCGCCCTTGCTGAAACCCTCGCCTTATGTAGCGCTGGTAGACGCGCCCAGTGCGGGATGTGGGGTTCTGCGGAATCTGGCCCAGTGCCGACCTCAAGGCCAGCAAGTCATGGGCGTGCACCACATGCGGCAGGTGCTTGACAAGCGGCACCCACGGGCCCAGCGCCTGATCGCAAAACACATACAGCGTGTTGTGACTACGTCGGAGCAAGCGCGCCCTGACCAGCAAGGGAAACAGCAGGTACTGATCGACATAGCCCGCCCACTTGGCCAAACGTGTAGATGCCAGCAAGGCATGCACCATGGGCTGAGGCGCCCAGTAAACCACCTCGTGCCCACGCGCCTGCATGGCCTCGCCAATCATGCGAGCAAACCGCGGCATGCTTTGCGACTGCATGAAGGGTGGGTGACAAAAAAGTACAAACTTCATGGTGTGCAGCGAAATCGAGGGGCATCTCGCACAGCTATATAAAAAAACTATTGTGTTTGGCTGATATGACGCCCGAACGAATCGGCCATCAAAGGTAAGCATCGGTAATACCACTGTCGACTGTGCTTTATCTCCGTACACCTACCCGCCGATTCGAACCATGATTCTGTCCGCACACCGCTGCCAGGAATTTGCATGAATCTGAACGTGCCGCCAACGACATCTTATTGGACCACTGCCCGACAAAAAGCCTGGTCCATGTTTCTTTCCGCTGTGCTGCCCTTGGCATTGGCGGCTTGTGGCGGTGGTTGCAACAACTGCAACGCAAGCGCCACATCCAACGACAACACCCTCGCGGCGGCCAGCGGCGGGTTGGTGACTGCCTACGCGGCCACCCCTCGTGCGGCATCAGCCAGCGATACGGCTTTGCCGACAAGGCAGGAGGCCACTCGGTTTCTGACGCAAGCCACATTCGGCCCAACACCCGAAGAAGTCACTCATCTGATGCAGATTGGCTATGAAGCGTGGCTGGACGAGCAATTGGCCATGCCTGTTTCCGCCATGTCTCATGTCGCTGCATGGGATACCAGCAACATCGCCATACAGAAGGTCAATGCTGGCCAGCGCGCGAGCAGCGGCGAAGTCACCAGCAGCTTCTGGCGTGAGGCCATCACCAGCAAGGACCAGCTACGCCAAAGGGTGGCCTTTGCGCTGTCAGAGATTTTTGTAGTCTCCATTCTTGACAGCTGTGGCAGCAACAGCTACTCGCGAGGTGCCGCCGACTATCTGGACATGCTGGGGCGCAACGCCTTTGGCAGCTACCGCGCCCTACTGGAATCGGTATCGCTGCACCCCGTGATGGGCTGCTACCTCTCCAGCATCAGCAACCGGGCAGAAGACACTGCCACAGGCAGAGTCCCCGACGAGAACTTCGCACGCGAGGTCATGCAATTGTTCTCGATTGGCCTCTACGAGTTGCAGCCCAACGGCACCTTGAAACTGGATGCCAGCAATCAGCCCATTGAAACCTATGGCCCAACAGATATCTCAGGAATGGCCAAGGTGTTCACAGGGTGGAGCTGGTGGTGCCCACTCAAGCTTGGCTCGAGCTGCTTTGGTACATCGCCTAGCCTCCCGGATCAGTATGTGACCGCCATGCGCGGCTATACGCTTTACCACTCCAAGTCAGAGAAGCGCTTCTTGAAGTCGGTGATTCCTGCCAGCTCGTTTGCCACGCCTCAAGGCAGCCTTGAAATCGCCTTGGACGCGCTGTCTACACACCCCAATGTTGGGCCTTTCATTGGCAAGCAACTCATTCAAAGGCTGGTCACCAGCAACCCAAGCCCAGCCTACGTCGCGCGCGTGAATGCAGCCTTCAACAGCGCAGGCGGCAACTTGGGCGCCATGGTGAAGGCGATCTTGCTTGACCCCGAAGCCCGCGACTGGAACGCCACCCACTCCGACACTTTTGGCAAGGTGCGTGAGCCCATCCTCAAGCTATCAGCCTTGATGCGTGCAATTGGCGTCAAGTCAGAAAGTGGCCTGTTCCTGATCACCACGACTGATGATCCAGGCCGCGCTCTGGCGCAATCGGCCATGGCCTCACCGTCTGTGTTCAACTTCTTCAGGCCGGGTTATATGATGCCGGGATCCAAGTCAGCCGCCGCAGGCTTGCTGACGCCGGAGCTTCAGATCGCCAATGAAACCAGCGCCGCCGGCTATGTAAACTTCCTGGCCCAATTCATGTGGGCAGGCACTGGCCGCAATGGCTATGACAATGCCCACCCCAAGGCCGATGTCCAGCTTGAGTTGTCTATCAACGCGCAGCACCCTTTGCTCGCGCTGAGCGATGACCCGGGCAAACTCGTGGCCGAACTGGACCAGCGTCTCATGTACGGCACCATGCCCGCATCCCTGAAGCAAGACGTCACCAGTGCTATAGCCGCTCTGGACTACCGCGCACAGCCAACCCCGACACCAGATCAGGTTCTCAATACGCGTCGCATGCGCACTTGGTCGGCCCTGCTGCTGGTAACAACCTCCCCTGACTTTCAGATTCAGAGATAAGTAACGCCATGAAGGATTCCGCCATCACAGCCACGCGTCGCCTCTTCCTCAAGCAGGCAAGCGCTTTTGCTTCACTAGGTGCTGGCGCGCCGCTGGCCATGAGCCTGACCGCCGCCAGCAATGCGGCTGCGGCCACTGCCACCGACTACAAGGCACTGGTTTGCATCTTCCTGCATGGCGGCAATGACGCCTTCAACACGGTACTGGCCACGGACGAACCATCATGGGCAGCCTACACTGCCGTTCGCAACCAGCAGCCTGACTCCATCGCCTTGCTGCGCAACGTCGCAGCTGATGCATCCAAACCCGTGGGTTCACCCGCCTATCTTGGTGGCGTGCTGCCCATCGTGCCCGCTACAGCCCAGACTGGCCGCAGCTTTGCCTTTCACCCCAAACTGAGCGACGCGCAATACCTGTTCAGCACGGGCAAGCGCCTGGCTGTGGTGGCCAATGTGGGGCCGCTCATTGAGCCGCTAAGCAAAGCAGACTACCTGGGCAGCAGCAAGCTCAAACCCAAGAAGCTTTTCTCTCACAATGACCAGCAAAGCACCTGGCTGGCCATGGCCCCCGAAGGGGCCACCGTCGGTTGGGGTGGCCGGCTAGCTGATGCATTGGCTGCGGGCAACAATAACAGCATGTTCACAGCCATATCACCGGGTCTAGGCTCGGTATGGATGTCTGGCCAGCATGTACGCCCCTATCAGGTTAGCGAAACGGGGCCCATCAGACTGGGCACCGAGCCTGATGCCCAAGGCGTCAGCCGCGTGTATGGCTCGGAAGTGATCGGCGCAGCCTTGGAGCGCATTGTCAGAAGCTCGCGCACCACGCACGTGATGGCCAATGATCTGGCCAACATCAATACACGCAGCATGCAGGCCGAGCGCATGCTCACTGGCGTATTGCCATCGGTCAGTTCCGGTCCATTTGGCAACAGCACGTCGCTGCAATACACCAACGTCAGTGGTGGCAAAGGGACCAATCCATTGGCCATTCAATTGCAGACGGTTGCCCGCATCATCGCGGCACAAGGCGCACTGGGGATCAAACGCCAAGTGTTCTTTGTCAGCCTCGGAGCATTTGACACCCACAACACCCAGAACAAGAACCATGCGGACTTATTAGCCAAGCTCAACCACGCCCTGAGCTATTTCGACACAACGCTTAGCGCCCTGGGTATGGGCAACAAGGTGACGACCTTCACAGCCTCGGATTTCGGGCGCTCGTTCACCAGCAATGGTGATGGCACCGACCACGGATGGGGTGGGCACCACATGGTCATGGGCGGTGCGGTACAAGGCGGAGACATCTATGGCGATTTCCCGACGCTGGCGCACAAAAACACGAATGACAACTACTTTGATGCCAGCCCCGACCAGTTGCTCAACGGCGTGTTGCTGCCACGCATTTCGGTGGATCAGTTTGGTGCCACCCTTGGTCGCTGGTTTGGTCTGAATGATGGCCAACTGGCCGATGTGTTCCCGAATCTCGCGCGCTTTGGCAGCAATGCAAACCTGGGTTTCATGAAGACTTGAGGCCAAATCGGGCATCCACCAGGCGAGCAGCCCTGGGTGCAAGCCATATGGACAGCACCGAGTAGAACAGGTACTCCGGCACGCGGCCGGGGTTGAAGGAACTGGCTTTGTAGGGCATGTACACCGCAAAGCTGAACACAAAGGCGTGAGTCAGATAAATCTCGAGGCTGTCACCGCCCAACCGCGCTAACCAAGCTTGCAACACTTCGGTGCGTGAACGCAACTGACTCAGCGTTAGCCCCCACAGTTGGCACAATGGGTAAGCCAGGATCACCGTGGGATACCACCAGAGGCCATAGCGCCACCCCACAGATGCCTTGACCAAAGACTGCAAGGCTAGCCACATAACCATGCCCAACAAGAGACTGCCATAGACAAACATCGGGCGCTCCAACCACAAGGCACGCTGCTTGTATGCCAGCACATGGCCGGCATACATGCCCAGGCAAAAAGCCGGCAAACGCACAGTGAATATCTGCAGGTGCTGCATGGGCGTACCAATGAGCAGTACTGACAAGCACCAAGCCAACCCACTACAGCCCAACAAAGTGAACGCAGGCCCCACGCGACGAGCAAGACCGGCCAGAAGCGGGAACATCAGATAACAAAGCATGATGGACGGAACGAACCACCTATCCAGATTGCCCCCAAAAAAGAAATCAAGCCCGATAAAGCGGCCTACATCTAACGGCACAAGGCCACTCTCCAGCGTCTTTTTCAATAGCGACAGGGATACAAAAAACCAGAATACAGGCACGACGCGTGCAAATCGCTTTCGCCAAAAGGCCAGGGCCTGCGGATCGGATTTCCAGCTGAAGCTCAAGCCCAGGCCTGACAAGAGGAAGAATATATCGACACCCACAATGCCCAGTGTTTTCACGCCAACAAATGGGAGCATCCACTTGGGCAACACCAACACCGCGTGATAGAGCATCGTCCACAATATGGCTAGCCCCATGAATTGGGCCCGGTAGGTGGATAGCCTGCTCAGGGCCAACGGCTTGTCTGTCATGGAAGTACCGCGCCCAGCCCCAGGCGCTTGAGCGTAGCGCCGGTCAACAGACAAGCCGCCACGACAGACACCAACAGCAGGGCCGACCCCGCAACGTGCATGCCAACGCTCGATGCCCATTTATCCGCACCCCAGACCTTGTCCATTGGGTCATACGCCCGATACAGACCAATGAACAATGGGTTCATACAAAACACGGACATGGAATGCTGCCCCAGATACCCGCCAAGCCTGCCTGCGCCACTGTTGAAGGATCCCAGGCAAAGCGGCACATAAAAAATGGATACCAACAAAACCATAGGCATCACATAGGGACTGTCATGACCCACGGGGCCTGGCATAGCGGCAATGAGCAATGGCAGGCTCAATACCAATACCGCTTTCAGCCATGCAGGCAAAGCCTGTACACGAGCAAGCCAACGTTCTTGTCTTTGCGCAAGGAAGACGCCCCAAACACAATAGGGCAACCAATACAGGAAGGGGCGATCACTCAGTTGCCGCAGAAGCAAGGAGCCTGCAAACCCGTACGGTGCCCATATATAAAGTGCCAAGCCCAACCCAAGCGTGATCAACACCAGTATGCCACTCACACGCCGAGTGGCCAGCAGCCAAATGACTGGCAGCAGCTGAAACAGCACAATGAAAAAATACTGCCCCGTCCAGCCGTAACCAGACAAGTGCGTGGTCAACAACTTTCGTACCGTGAGGTTTGGAAGATCGGCAAACATCAGCAAGTAAAACATGCTGAAAAAAACAAACGGAGGCAACAGCTTCAGGTATCTGGCTCTCAGCCAAGGCAGCAATGGCATCGCGCCTTGGCGCAAACTGGCCAATGCGGTGTAATACGCAGACAGCACGATGAACGCGGGCACAGCCCAACGGAAATAGCTGCTCACCCATTTGAAGGTAGCTGCTCCCAAGGTCAAGTCCAGCCCATGAATGGCCACCACACCCACAATCGCCCAAGCCCTGAGCGCATCACCAGCAGGGTCTCGTGATCGGACAGGTGCGGCCAAGGGTAACGCCACGTCAACCCGCCTGATTGAAAAGCCAGCCCGGCAGCCGGGCCAGCCTTGTCAACATGCGCCGCTCCAGTTGCCAAAGCGCAGTGGCCAGAAGCATGCTCGCCAGCGACGAGGCCAAACCAATGGCAAACCAGCCTGGCCTGCCTGATACCCCCAGCACGTCCGGGTGCAGAACCAACCACGATGAGAGCGAAACCAGCACGGCAAAGTGCACCAGGTAGAGCGAGAACGAAATGTTGCCCAGAAACCGAGAGGCCCGGTTAGAAAAGAATGCAACAAAGTAAGGCGCGGCGTAGAAAGCTGACACCAGCAAGGGCCCCAGCAACATCGCGATGTAGGCACTGAAAGCCGGTACGCTCTGACTCCATACGTCTGCGGCAAAACAAGCCAGCACGGTCATTGCCGCGAAAAAGCCTGACGTTTGCAGATTGCGCAGGCGCTCCCACAAACCCTCACGACGGTACAAGGCAAACAGCACGCCGACAAAGAAATACCAATAAAATGACTTGAGGACAAATGTGAGCAATGCCAGTGCCATCAGCACCGCTTTAGGACTGCGCAGACGCCCATGCATGTACATGAACAAAAACACCAGCATGGAACCTACGAGTTCGATGGACATGGTCCATAGGAAAGGGTTGTAGGCAGTATGCCTGTCGTGGCCGACGTATACACCGTAGAGCACATAATGAACGAGCGACACTGCCGTTGGTGCGAACTGCAGACAGGCGCCCAGCCAATCCTCGTGGTGCAAAACCTGGCTGGCCTGCTGGTTGAATATCAAGCCCATGTTCATGAGCAGCCAGACAAGCAAGCACGACGCTGCAATCGGCAAGGTTAGACGAGCATAGCGCTTGACAACCATGGCATCTATGGCGCGAACGCCGCCTGCCAGACAGGTTGAAGCAAGTACATCCCCCGACAGCACAAAAAACACCGCGACAGACAAAGGCCCGTGGATGACAAAACGAGGCCAGAAGCCATTGACTTGCGGCCAGGCGACGATGAACATCTCGATGTGCGTGTGGTAGATCAACACCGACAAGGCCGCCCAGCCTCTTATGCCGTCTACCTCATGCAGGCGCGATACCCTGCGCGCACTCTGCGTGTCAGCCGACATGGCCCTGCACCTTGGTTCTTCCCATTGAGTGGATGTCCTTGCCGAACAACAGGCAACCATACTTCACCGCTGCATAGGCCATCAGGTAAAGGATGACTTTCTGAGGGAGATCGCGCAGATAAAAGCCCACCTTCCACACCAGTGACTCGCCGCCAATGGCGTATGAGAACAGCAACCAGCTCGAACACATCACCACAGGCGCGACGTCCAGCCTCGATGTACCCTTGCGCGAGAAGCTATCAATGAAAACGAAAGCGGGATAGGTCAGCACCACCACCACCACCGGAAACCATGTCAACCCGAACAGCGTGATCAGATGCGCCCACAACGAACCCACTGCAAAACCGCCCAAGGTGTTATCCAAGCCCTCGCTCAGGTAGCGGTAGAAGTCCCCAAATGAATAAGTGGTGTAGTTTTTGTCGACTTTCAGATCGAGCCCATCAATCACTGGCTGCGGCAAAATTGACATGGCTTTGTCAATCGTGACCTGCCACGTCTCGGCGCGCTCAGCATCTGTCGTGAGCGTGGAGAAGTAGATATTGTTGTCATGGAACTTCGTCTCTGAGAACCGCGCCATCATGGGGTTGGACAGATAGGTTTCGTCATACCGCTTGTAGCTGGACGTGCTCAATTCCGCCTGTTTGAATTGCTCGATCCGCTCGCGATCAAGCAAGGTTTCCCACGTTTCCTTCATCAGCTCGATCCGGGAAACACTACTGCGCTTGTCCCGATTGATCACCATCGCCAAAGACAGATCGGCGAAGAAAGAAATCGCCACGCCCAGTAACACGGTTATCACGGCCAAACGCCTGAGCGTCTGCGCGGTGATGGGCTGAGGATCACGCCAGTAAAACAGCAGGAAGATGAAGCCAACTTGAACAGGCCCAACCGCCATGAACTGGCGCGCGTTCATGACAATGGCCGTCACAATCATCACACCCACATATACCGCCAGCAGCGTGCCATGTATCTTGAAGTCGCAATAGGCCTCTCCGAACTGACGGTAATAGATTGGAATCAGGCAAGGTATATAGGCCATGAAGTTGAAGGCCTGGAAGAATTTGCCACCGACATCACCCGTGGCCGCCCCTCCGCCATTGAGCATGGCCACGATGCCAAGCACGGACATCGCCCAGATCGCGTAAACAGGCGGCGCGGCCATGGCTCCAATGGGCTCCAGCACGTGTTCTGTGATGTAGCCCGAAATACTTTGGCTTATTGCCATATGCCGGTATACCCAGTGCGTACCGACCAACAGCACCTGCACACCCGACAGCACGGCAAAAGTGGTCTCGGGCCAACGCAACAATGCCACGAACTCGGTGCCATCAAGGGTCTGCGCCAACAAGGCTGCAAATTGGGTGGTGAAGCACGAGCCGAGCAAGGCCAGTGAGGACACCGGATATTCAACGGTGCTGCCGCTGCGCCAGAGATACTGGAAAACCAACGTAGAAGAGGCCACGACCATGGTCACGCAGGCCACGTTCTCAGGTGAGGTCCCAATGCGCCATTGCACAATCGCACACGTCAGCGCCAGCATCTGGAGCACGCCAAAGAACAGATCCTGCTTGCTCCAAGTGTAGGGACTTGTGTTGCGCGTGTGCAAAGTTGACATGGTCATAGCCGCCTCTCAGGTCAGATAGGAGGCAAAGGTCTTACTGAGAGCCTGGGCTGCCGCTTGGCTTGAGTACTGTGCCATGTGTGAGCGAGCCCAGTCGAAGTCACGCGGCATGGCAGCCAGCCGCGCTATAGCCAAGGCCAAACCCTGGCGATCTTCCACGCCGATGACCTCCACGCGTTCAAGCCGCCCGAACTCTGTAACGCATCCCACCGCATCGCTCATGACCACACCGCACCCCGCTTGCAGTGCCTCATTGATCACCAGCCCCCAGGCCTCACCCATACGCCGCGATGGCAGGGCAACGATATCTGCAGCCAAGTAGTACGGCGGTAGTGCACTCTGATTGACAAAGCCCATGAAGCTGGTGCGCACGCCATGCTGCGCGAACGCCTGAGCCGCCAACTCATCCAACCTGGCCTGCAACTCGCCAGAGCCCACTACCATGATATGCAGGCGGCACAGCACAGCAGATGGGATCTGCCTGAGGCATTCGAAAATCAATTCGGGATTCTTTTTGGGAATCAACTTGCCAAAAAAAGCCAGCACGACCTGTTCATCACCGATCTTCAGTTGCTGACGCAGGCGCAGTCTGGCCAACAACTTTTGCTCGCTCGTGAAATCAGCAATGGGATCAGGCACGGAAAAACGCGCAAACGAAATACGTGCAGGCGATATGCCATGCCTGGTCAGATGTTGGAAATTGAGCGATCCGAAAGCGAAGGCATGCCGAACGGGCGCATAGAGCACACGGTAAATCAGGCCTCGCGCCATTTGCTTGATCCTAGAACGCTGCCCCGCATACATGTCATCTTGTGTTTCTTGGCGGATCAGTACCGGGATGCCTAGCCAAAGGGCAGACAAGTAAGCCGTGTGATCAAACCAATAGCGCGCCTGCGTCAGCACGATGGCCGCTGGCCGCTCGGTACGCAGCAACGCGAGCACGCCGCGGCCAGTGAGGCTGCCTGGTGTACTCAGGGGCACGCCCCGCTCGTTGTTGAGCACCCGATAGCGATAGCCGCTGAGCAAAGGGGTGTCCCAGGCCACCTCCTTGCCAAACTCACGGTCCACATTGCCCTTGCGAACGGACACATCCGTGGCATAAACCACTTCGAATGCGCCAGGGCAAAGACGGTCCAGCTCCTGGTAGACTGGGGCCTTGTACTGCACCGGATGGCTGTCGAAGATGATGATCTTGGCACTCATTGGTCAAGCCAAATTCAATCGTTTGAACACCGCACGGCAGATGTCTTCATTGCCGACCTGGTTGGCCAACAGGCGACGCTGGCCCGCCAAGCGGATGTTGCGCGCCAGAGCTGGGTCTGCCAGCAACCGTTTGCACAAGGCCGCACACTCCCTCGCGTCGTCCCAGAACACGGCCTCTTCGTTTTCTACGTAGAGCTGCAAATGCTCGTCTGTGCGCTCGGCACACAGCAGACCACCGGCTGCCGGTATCTCCATCGTACGAGTGGTATGGCGATCCCGATTGCCTTTGGACAGCATGCCAATGCATATCTGCGCACCGCGCAGAGCGTCAACATAATCTTGGCCTGACAGCGCCGCACCGCGCCAGTAGGGCTGAAGTGCTGGCCAGACGGCAGAGCTAAACCAGTTGTCACCCCAGATCGCAGGTTTGATGCCCTGCTCAATGAGTGCATGCATCAGCACATCGCGGCCTTCGCCCTTCATGCAACGACCGATGAAGACAACGTCATTTCGGTAGATATCTGCGACTGGTGCCTGAGGACTCAAGGGCCGATGGGCCATCTCATCGTAACTCATCCACACCCGCATGACATCACGCGCACCAAGCGACTGGAACTCAGCCACATTGATATCACGTACCACCACGCACAAGCTGTACTGCGCGATGGCCGCGCGCAAAGTCATGAAGCGCAGGCGATCACGCGGACCACTGGGATCATCATGATTGAATAGCACGACGTATCCCGCGCGATCACGCAGGTCGGCAATAGCCTTGGGACCAAGCAACTCCCCGCTGTCTACCCAGCATAGGTCAAATCTATCCTTACCGTGCAATTGCCTTTGCAACCAACTCTCTACCACTGCTCGCGTCAGACTGTAGCCCGTGCGATAGTGCAAGGCCCCAAGCCAACGGCCTTTCGTTTGCGCCGCAATGGCTTCTTGGGGGTCCAAGTGGGTCACCGCGCAACCAAGCCGGCGCAAGGCATCTGCGCGATGGCGCGAAGTCGAGGATGGGTGGGCTCCACCCAAATAGAGCACGCGCATCACTCAGTGCTCCAGCAACTGCTGATAGACCGCCATGGCTGCGTCGCCGTAATCTTTCCAGCCTCCAGCACCTTGCACGGCTTGTATGGCACGCTGGCTCATGTCCATACGCCGTGATGGATCATCTGCCAGCATCTGCATTCGGTCCGCAATAGCTGCACCATCACGCACTGGCACGATGAAACCGGCTTGGCCATCCTGATACAAATCCAGCGCACCAGTATGCTCGGTCGCAATCACCACGCATCCACACGCCATGGCTTGTGAAAGTACCATGCCAAAGCCTTCCTGAACGCTGGCAAGCACCATCACGTGACTGTGGCTCATGAGCTCTTTGAGTCGAGGTTGGGGCACATGCCCCAGTAGCTTCACGTCATGCGGCCACAGGCCATGGACCTTCATCCTGTCGATCAACGACTGTGAGGGTGCGCCGGCAAACGTCAGGGACTTCTGAGGATGCTTGAGTTGCGCGTAGGCCTGCAAGAGATACGGTATGCCTTTATTGAGGTTCATGCCTCCGACATACAAAACGTCAAAGCGCTTGGGATCCGGCAGCCCGACAGGTTTGAACAGGTCCAAGTTGACCCCGTAAGGCAGCAATTTCAACTTGTGCGCAGGCACACCTGCCCTCACGAAGCTTCGCACACTGAATGTGGAAGGTACTGTGATGCAATCGGCCTGCTCGTACTCGGCCTCTTCAAACTCTATGACACGCGGGTCAATGCCCTCAAACGCCACGCCCCATCGGCGCGACTCTTCGCGCAGCAACTCATTTTGCGTACGAATATGGGATGAACCGCGGTCGCATACATAGCGTGCGCCTAGCCTGTGCGCGCGTTGACCACTGCGCAAGGCGGAGCCTGACAGCCCAACAAAGACATCGCATGGCGGCATGCGTCGCGCGACAACGTCATCCAGGGACGTCTTGATGCGCCACTCCCACTCTTGCACCGCTTTCGGTCCCAGCCAATGCCGCTTGGGCATGGCCATGTAGGTGGATTGCAGCCATGGCCAAGAATGAATCTTCTCCCGAGGTAACTTCTCAGCGCGCAGCTTAAAGTGGGGATAGCCAGTGAAGATGGCCGACAGGGCAGCACGCGCGTGCAACTCACGAGCCAAGTCAAAAGTATGGAACTTACCTGGCACAGAAAGCACGACCTTCATGGCACACACCTTCCGCAAGCTGAATGCGAGGTGCTCATCGCGAAGCGCGGCCTAGATGACCAATCACTTTGGGTAGATCGTCTTTTGACATACTGGACAGCAAGGCCAGCACGAAGTCTCGCTGCTGGGCAAAGGCATCATCCTGGCGCGTCACTTCAGACACGCGCACCAACAGCCCATCAATGCGGTAGCCACGCAGGGCCATGCGCAGACGAGCCAGATTGCGGTCTAGCGAGCCCTGCGTGGTCATCTGATCGCCAGTGCGGATGAAATATGTCAAGGGCTCCTGCCGTTGCCCCATTGAGGTTTGCATTTGCACGGTAGGAATATCGCCCCATGGCGTCTTCAACAATGCAGCGCGCCCAGCCTCAACCTTGAACCCCTGAGACGGATAGCACATGTCCGGCGTATGCAATTGTGTGTCAGTAGATTGATCGCGGCCATAGGCAATGGACAGCATCATCACGCGGCCCGTCTTTTGGTTGACGTAGGCCCGGCTGACCGTCTCGCTGTAGATCTTGTCAATCATCTCCGCCTGCACGGGGTTGACCAACGCCCCACCAGCACCAGGTAGTTGCGCCCAATCGCCAAACTTGGCGGGAATGATCTTGTCGTATACGGGGTTTCCCAATTCTTCAGACCAAAAGCGCGAAGGCAGCAAGAACTCAGCCCCTATCAGGGTGCTAAACATGATGACCAGCGCCAACACCAACTGCATCGGCTGGATACTCAAGGGGCGCAGAAAAGTCGCAAGTGAGGTCATACCAATCACGCAGAATTGGGCTTGTCAGGAGGAGAGATGGCACGAAACAAGGTGTCTAGTCCCATCATCATCAACATGGCGCTGGCAAACAAAACGATGCCTGCAAAGCCATGCAGAAATCCTTGCCCAGCCTCGTCCCCAAAGTGATAGGTGATCAAGGTCAGCACAATCACACGGATGGTATTGGCTGTGAACGAAATAGGCACGATCAAGCACGCAAGCCCGACATTGCGTACCCACGAGCTGTGCTTGATCACGTTCAGATAAAAAATGCCCATGGCTTCAAGCATGAACAGAGTACGCATGCCGGCGCAAGCGTCCGCAACCAGCAATTGGTATTGGCCAATGTTCAGAACCACGCCATTGCGGGAAATGGGGTACCCCAGATCCCACAGCAACTCACTGACCACAATCGACACCTTCAATTTGATAAAGTGGCTGATCGGGTCCAGCAGAAAGCCAGGCAAGGGCACCATGAAGATGCAGAAAAATACAGGGAACTTGAGCTTGCCGAGCAAGGCTGTCCCGCCAACAAGCAAGATCATGCCCATTAGCATCGGAATGAATGAGCCCACCTCAAAATAGATGATGCCTAGTGCGCGACCAGCCACGAAGAGAACCGACCCTAGCAAGAAAGCAGGCCACGCCAACGCCTGGCCGCGCAGAGCATCCGGCTTGGCTTCGTACTCGCGCCAACGATTGAACAGCAACCACATGGACAACGCCAGCATGATCGGACCATGGCTGTGTTCGCCCTGGCTCCAAAGCCCAGCCGACCCACTTTGCAAGAGCCTGAATACCGTTGACACATACAAGCCGAACAGCCCAAGCGAAAGCCAGACAATCTCGGACGCAAGCGGCAGCGAAGAACGCAATGGCGTCCTTGGACTCGCTTCGGCAACAATCGTCGTCGTTTGCGTCATCGCATCAATACTCGTTCATCAAGATCCCGGCAATCTTGACATCGCTTTTCGTCAGCTGTTTGACAAGCCCTTGCAGGTGAGGTACCCGACTTGCATTCTTCCGCCCCACAATCAAAGCGGCGCCGCAGTGAAAAGCGATGACGCGCGCATCTGCACCTACCGCATACGAGGGGGTATCCACTAGCACATAGTCGAATTTATTGAGCAGCTCTCGCAGCAAAAGGCTGAATGACGCCCGTTGCAGCAACTCAGCCGGGTTGGGCGCGACCACACCAGCGGGAATCATGAACAGATTGGGAATGTGCTCAACCGGCTTGATCACATTGGCTGGCGCACGGCCAGCTAAGATGCCACTCAACCCTACCGAGCCGTCTACACCAAACAGGCTGTGCAACTTGGGTTGACGCAAGTTGGCATCAATAAGCAAGGTGCGTCCGGGCAACTGGCCAAAAGCAACAGCCAAGTTAGCCACAACAAACGACTTCCCGTCGCCTATATCAGAACTCGTCACCGCTAGGGCACGCCGTCTTTCGCGATCTGCGAGCACACCCATTACCAGCTGCGAGCGCACATCGCGGAAGGCCTCAACATCCTCACAAAACGGATCGTTGGCAACAATCAGATCCTCGTGAAGGCTGACGCCCCCCTGAGGTGCATAGGGATAGTGAAACTGCTGAGCAAGAGCCCATATGACGTCATCTTGTTTGGCAAGCCCCAATGCCACAGCTGCTTCACCAAAACGAACGCCATGCTGACGCTGATACTGAAGCGCCATTTCAACCTGCTCAGCCGTCAGTCCCTTGGCTCGCTGCAAAATATCGCCCAGCGTTGAGACGTCCTGCACACCCGAATCAAGCCGTTCGGCTTTGTTCTGAAAACTCATGTTGATCAAGCCTCGTAGGGGAGCGCACGCACAGGCGGAGTGGACTTCAGCCGCAAGCGACTAGCCAAACCGACCGCACGGCTTTTCTTGAACGAGGGGATGCAGCCAATCAAGGGCTGACTGGTAAGACGCTCAACTTCCGACTGAATGCGAAGACGTCGGTCCATGTACTCGACCATCAAGGCCGCAGCAAGTGCGAGCGCCGCTGCCACCAAACCGCCCATCGATATATTGGCCTTGATATTGGGGCTACTTGGAACCGACGGCGCCACCGCCGTTTCAAGCGCACTGATATTCGCCTGGTTGGCCTGGCTTTCCAAGTTTGTGTTGTTCATGCGCGCCAGCACGCCGTCGTAGGCGCGTTGGGCGTTCTCCACGTCTCGCACCAGGATGGCTGCTCCATCACGCGTGCTCTTCATCTTCATAACTTTGACACGCTGCTCCTCCAAAGCTGCACGCAACTGCCCCAGACGCGACACGTTCACGCTATTGCCAACGCCAACACTGCTGGACACACGACGGATTTCCTCTTCGAGCTTGCGCGAAGTATCGGCAATCCCAGACTTGATCTCTCGCACCTGCGGATGTTCTTCACCAAGGCGCGTGGTCATTTGCTCCAGTGATGTCTGCTGACGCGCCAGCTCTGTCTTGAGTGTGACCACCAGCGGGCTAGACATCACATCAGGCGAGCGCTCGCCTTGAACCGCAGCCGCAGCCTGACGGCTGCCAGAGTCCATGGATGTCGACTGGATCATCACCACTTGATTGGATAACTCGTTGAGGCGAGCCGTTTCAATGTCCAGACGCTCGTCGGTCACCAACAAGCCCTGAGTGCGCTGATATTCAGACAACTTGGCCTGAGACTCCTCAAGGGCTTGACGCGCTGTGCGGGCTGTGGCCTCCAGAAAATCCTTGGACTGCCTGGCTGGGCTGGTACGCAACTCCAGCACAGTCTCCAAGTAGGCCTGCACGAAGCCATTGGCAACTGCAGAGGCAAAGTTGGGATCAGCCGCTTTGTAGCTGATGTAAATTACATTAGAGCCGCGTGACGGTCGAGCCTCCATGGAGCTTTGAAGCAAGGCACCCAGCCAGCCCACATAGTCGCCCGTACCCTGGGTGGCTACCTGCCAGCGAGCACGCATTTCTTGCGATTCGTTGAGCTTCATATTGCGGATGAGTCTCATCGCCACGCGCTTGCTGTTGATGATGTCTACCTGCGTCATCAGGTAGGCCGGCGACGTCAGCGATGGCGATACCGTCCCAGCGATCGGGTCGGCGTTCTTGACATCCAGCAACACCGATGCAGTGGCCGTATAGCTCTTGGGCATGGTCGATGTGTAGACAGCCACGCCACCCAACACCAGCACAAACAAGCTGAGAGCGACAATCCAGCGCGCGCGCAAGATGGCAAAAATCTGCGCAAAGGTCATTGCGCACACCCAAGCCTGACGTTGCAGGCGAAAGCTGCACCCACCCACGCGGTCAAGCGTGGGTACTTACTGGGAAAAGACATTTGAACTACTCCGAGCAGACTTGAGCGTATAGCTTGATCCACCTCAGTGTAGGGATCGAGTATGACAATCTGTAGTCAGAGCCGAACGGCCCATCCCCCCTACTCCGGGGCTTCTCCCCAGACGGGGTAATCAGGCTGGTTACATGAAGATCACAACGCAATCTTGACGAACACAAATTCCGGAATGTGCTTGATGATCAGCATGATCAAACGCCAGAAACCCGGCGTATAAACGATGTTGCCTCCCTTGTCGATGGCTCGGGTAATGTCGCGCGCCACCTGCTCTGGCTTGGCCCACAGCGCACCCTTCTTGAGGTGCGCCGTCATGGGCGTATCCACAAACCCCGGCTTGACGGTGATAACGTGCACGCCCCTCTTGGCCAGACGCTGTCGCAAGCCCGACGCGAACGCGCTGACCAGGGCCTTGGCACTGCCGTAGACATAGTTGCTCTGCCGCCCACGGTCACCCGCCACCGACGAGATCACCGCGATCGCCCCACGCCCCTGCGCGGCCAGTTGCTCACCTGCCAGCGTCATCAGCGAGACAACCGAGGTGCCATTGGTGGCAATCTCGCCCAGCGCGTAGGCCACGTCCTGCTGCGCACGCTCCTGGTCAGACAAGGTGCCATGCGCGATCAGCACCGTGTCCAGGCCATCCATGAAGCGCGTGGCGTCGGCCAGCAAGACCGCGTGCTGCTCAAGCAAGTTGGCATCGAACACCTTGGTCCCCACCTTCTGGGCACCCCGGGCCTTGAGGTCATCGGCAATGGACTGGAGTTGCAGTGCATTGCGCGCGGCCAGATAGAGCTGGTCGCCACGTTGCGCCCAGGCACGTGCACAGGCTTCGGCCATGGCCGACGTGGCCCCGACGATGAGGATTTTTCTCATGATGACTCCATGACCCGACGCCAGAAGCCTGAGCTGAAGCGAGGGTCGATGTATGGCGTGAACTCGGTCCAGCGGGGATAGCCGGCCTTGAAGATGGTGGCCCCCATGCGACCGTCCTTGGCCGGATAGAGGCGCCCGCCCGCATCCAGCACGATGCGATCGAGCTGCGCGAACAGGGCGTGCAGCTTGGGCCCTTGATTGGGAAAATCCAAAGCCAGCGTCGTGCCCGGCTCAGGAAATGACAGCATGCCCAGCGAAGGCTGCGTGCCAAACTGCTTGAGCACAGCCAGGAAGGACCCCATGCCGCCGCCGGCGATGGCTTCCAACAAGGCGCGCGTGGCCGGCAGGGCCCGATAGGGTGGCACCACGCACTGGTACTGGTAGAAGCCTTTGGGCCCGTAGATTCGGTTCCACTCCAGCAGGGCATCGAGCGGGTAGAAGAAAGGCCGGTAGTGCTGCACGCTGCGCACCACGTCCGCACTCTGCTTGTTGAAGTACAGCGTGTTGAAAGACTTGAGCGAAAGCATGTTGATCAGCGACACCGGCGGCGTGATGGGCACCTTGCGGCTGTGCACCGCCACCCCGCCAGGCAAGCCCGGCGGCACCGCACTCGTGTCCATCACGGCAGGCGCATGGTTGCCCCGGTTGAAGAGGCCCCGGCCCAGCCGCTTGCCCGTGAAGGCGCAATCGATCCACGACACCGTGTACTCGTAGTCCTTCTCGGAGGCCGTGCTCAGCTCGAAGAATTCCTCGAGGCTGTGAAAGCGGATGGATTCGGTATCCAAGTAGGGATTGGCAATGCGCTTGAGCTGGATCTCGGCCCAGGTGATCAGGCCCGTGAGCCCCAGACCACCCACCGTGGCGGCGAACCAGTCCGCGTTCTCGCTCACCGAGCAGATGCGACGCGAACCATCCGAGCGCAGGAGTTCCAGCTGACGCACGTGGTTGCCAAAGGACGCGGCCACGTGGTGGTTCTTGCCATGCACATCGTTGGCAATGGCCCCACCCACCGTGACGAACTGCGTGCCCGGCGTGACCGGCAGGAACCAGCCTTGAGGCACCACCAGTTGCAAGATGGTGGACAACAGCACGCCGCCTTCACAGCACAGCACACCCGTGGCGGGATCGAAAGCAATGAAGCGGTCCAGATGCCCGCCTTGCAGGAGGGCTCCGCCCGGGTTGAGGTTGCTGTCCCCATAGCTGCGGCCATTGCCGAAGGGCAGCACGCTCGCTCCATCTTCAGGCAAGGCAAAGGGCTGATGCCGGCTGCTCAAGCCCACCACACCATGGGGCCCGCGCCACACGCGTCCCCAGGAGGTGAAGACCTTGCTGCTCATGCCCACGGTGACGCCGTCAGACCGCCAGCCACAGCACCACGGCCGCCGCCACGCCCGTCAACAGGCTGATGCGGTCCTTGAGCGCGAAGACCAGGGGGTCGTCGTGCATCTGGCCGCGATGCGTCTGCATCCAGATGCGGCTGACCCAATACAGCATGATGGGGACCAGCGCCCAGACCATCTTGGGCTGGTGGTACATCACACTCACATCCGGCGAGTTCAGGTACAGCGCCAGCACCAGCACACTCAGGTAGCCCGAAGCCCCACCCAGGCTTTGCAGCAAGGCCAGGTCTTCCACCTGGTAGCCGCGCCCTTGGGCCTTGAGCTTGCCCTGCTGACGCATGGCGTGCAGCTCGGCATAGCGCTTGACGATGGCCAGGCTCAGGAAGATGAAGACCGAGAACATCAGCAACCAGAACGACAGCGGAATGGCCGTGGCCGCCGCGCCCGCCACGATGCGCACCGTGTACAGGCCCGCCAGCGTGAGCACGTCGATCATGACCAGCTTCTTCAGGCCGAAGGAATACGCCAGCGTCACCGCGTAGTAGGCGCCCAACACCAGCAGGAACTTCACCGGCAGCGCCAAGGACAGCAGCAAGGCCACGATCAGCAGCAAGGGCGCGGCGATCAGGCCGAACAGGATGCTCAACTGCCCCGAGGCGAAGGGGCGCTTGCACTTGCTGTGGTGCTGGCGATCTGCCGCCAGGTCCAGCATGTCGTTGAGCAGGTAGACCGAAGAGGCGCACAGGCTGAAAGCCACAAAGGCCAGCAGGGCATGCAGGAGCACGGTGGGCTCGCCCAGCTTGTGCGCCGCTGCCACCGGCACGAAGATCAGGCCGTTCTTGGCCCACTGGTGCACGCGCAGGGCCTTGGCCACCACCTTCAAGCCATTGCCACGCATGGGGGCGAAGGTCGCGTCCACCGTGGTCGTGGCACGCGCGGTGGCCACCAGGCCCTCACCCGCATTGACCACCACTGCCGCGCGCGCATGCTTCCAGATCGCCACGTCGACGCGGTGGTTGCCGCAATAGTCAAAGCCCTTGTCACCGAACTTGGCCACCAGTTGAGCCGCCTTGTTGCGGCCCGCCAGATTGGTCTGCCCATCGCTGGCCAACACGCCATCGAACAGGCCCACATGATCGGCCACGGCGCCGGCCAGGCTGGCATCAGACGCCGTGCACAACCAGATGGCCCGCCCCTGCGCCTTCTGCGCATGCAGCCATTCCACGAAGGGCTTGGTGTAGGGCAAGGCCGCGCCATCGATCTTGACCCGGCTGGCGATCTGCCGCTTGAGCCCGGCCTTGCCTTGCAACAGCCAGAAAGGGATCAGCAACAGGTAGAGGGGATTGCGCTTGATCAGCAACAGGAAGGACTCAAGTAGCAGATCGCTGTGGATGAGCGTGCCGTCCAGGTCCACGCACAAGGGGACGGTTTGGGGAACGGTTTTAGACATATCGGGCTTGCACAGCTTTATCGTTGTCATGACGCAGGAGCCACACGCACAGCCAGCCGATCAAGACGGCCAGCCACAGCGTGAGCAGACGGCACACCAGCGTGAGCAAGATGGCTTGCGAGGTGCTGTAGCCATGGCTGACCAGCAGCGCCGCCATCACGGTTTCGGTACTGCCCAGGCCTCCGGGCAGGAAGGACAAGGCCCCCACGATGATGGCGATCGAGTAGACCCCCATGGCCGCAGGCACAGACAGGAGATGCGGCACCACGGCATCGGCCACGAGCTTGAGCCCGAGGGCCTCCGCCGACCAGGCCAGCGTGCCCAGCAACAAGCCCATCAGCAGCACGCCTGGCGACAGGAACTGGCGCGCGCTGGCCAGCATGCCGGCCACTTTCTGGAAAAGCTTGACCAGGCCACTGTGCGGGCGCTGCGCCAACCGGGCCGACACCGCCTGCCAGGGCACGAAGGCGATGCTGGCCATCAGCCCCCCCACCAGCAGCAAGGCCACCCACAGGAAGTATTGGTACTGCCTCAACTCGGCCAGCACGGCGGCGGCCAGCATGATCATCACCAGCAGGTCCAGCAGGCGCTCGACAAAAAAGGCCGCTGTCACCGACGAGAGGGAAATGCCATGCGGCACGTAGTAGCGCCCGCGCACAACCTCCCCCACCTTGCCCGGCGAGAGCGTGAAGGCAAAACCCGACATGAAGGTCAGAGAGACAAAGCGCCAAGGCAAGGCATGACCCAGGCGTTGCAGATACAGGCGCCAGCGGACCACCCGCATCAGGTAGTTCCACAAGGACAGCAGACCCGCAGCCAGCACCGCCGTCCAGCCCGACTTCAAGGGCTCCAGGTCGATCTGGGCGATATCACGCCGAAAGGCCAGGGCACACCAACCCGCGAACAGGGCCAGCAAGCCGTAAATCAAGGCGCGACGCCAGGCTGGCACCTGACTCACGGTCGTCGCATCAGGTAGCGCGTTCTGGGTCATCCAGCGATTATCACTGGGCGATATGGCCAGACCACATCGCTCTTACCCTCAAAACAGGTCCGCCCCCCTCAAAACAGGTGCCTGTTCATCCTTGGGTGTCAAACGCAGCGTCAGCTGACCGACAGGCCACTGGATGCCGATCTCGGGGTCGTTCCACACGATGCTGCGTTCGCTCTCCTTGGCGTACAGATTCGTGGTCTTGTAGAGGAAGTGCGTATCGTCTTCCAGCGCCAGGAAACCATGGGCAAAGCCCTCCGGGATCCACAGCTGGCGCTTGTTGTCAGCGCTGAGCTCCACCCCCACCCATTTGCCGAAGGTCGGCGAGCGCTTGCGGATGTCGACCGCGACATCAAAGGCCGCACCCTTGACCACCCTCACCAGCTTGCCCTGGGCATGCGGCGGCAACTGATAGTGCAAGCCACGCAGGACACCGGCCTTGCTGCAGGAATGGTTGTCCTGGATGAACGGCCGGGTGGCAGGCAGCCCCAGCTTGCCCAACTCGCTGTCGAAGCGCGCCTGGTTGTAGCTCTCCATGAACCAGCCACGGTCGTCACCGAAGGTGGCGGGCTCGACGATGACCACGTCGGGGATATCGGTGCGGATGAGTTTCATGCGGCGTGAGAATCAGTAAACCGTGTCGCTGATGACCTTGAGCAGGTACTGCCCATAGCCATTCTTGAGCATAGGCTTGGCCAGCTTCTTGACCTGCTCGGCCGAAATCCAGCCAAAGCGGTAGGCGATTTCCTCGGGGCAGGCCACCTTCAAGCCCTGGCGCTTTTCTAGCGTGGCAATGAACTGGCCAGCGTCCAGCAGGCTGTCGTGCGTGCCGGTATCGAGCCAGGCATAGCCCCGGCCCATGATCTCGACATTGAGCTCGCCTTGCGTCAGGTAGCGGGCGTTCACATCCGTGATCTCCAGCTCGCCGCGCGCACTGGGCTTGATGTCGGCGGCGATGTCGCACACCTTGTTGTCATAGAAATACAGCCCCGTGACAGCGTAGTTGCTCTTGGGCGCCTTCGGCTTTTCCTCGATGCTCAGCGCCTGGTTCTGCGCGTTGAACTCGACCACGCCGTAACGCTCGGGATCATTGACGTGGTAGGCAAACACACTGGCGCCACTCTCGCGTTGAGCCGCACTGTTCAGCAGGCGTTGTAGATCATGTCCATAAAAGATGTTGTCGCCCAGCACCAAGGCGCTGGGGTTGTTGCCGACGAAATCGCGCCCCAGGATGAAAGCCTGTGCCAGCCCATCCGGACTGGGCTGCACGCAGTAGCTGAGATTGAGCCCCCACTGGCTGCCGTCTCCCAACAAGGCCTGGAAACGCGGCGTATCTTGCGGTGTGCTGATGATCAAGATGTCTTGGATACCCGCCAGCATCAAAGTGCTCAATGGGTAATAGACCATGGGCTTGTCATAGACGGGCAGCAACTGCTTGCTGATGGCCAGCGTGGCCGGGTGCAGGCGCGTACCGGAGCCCCCGGCCAAAATGATGCCTTTGCGCGTTTGAGTGGTGGTCGCGTTCATCGTGCTCCTCAACCTCCGGTGATTTCTATCAACATGCGCTCGACACCCTGCTGCCAGTGCGGCAGAGTGAGGCCAAATGCCTGCTGGATCTTGCTGGTGTCCAGGCGGGAGTTTAGCGGTCGCCTTGCCGGCGTCGGGTATTCGCTGGTATGGATGGGGCGAACCGCTTCAGGCGCCACGCGAATGGCCTGGCCGCGCGCCCTCGCCCATTCGATGACGAAGCTGGCGTACTGGTGCCAGTTGGTCTCGCCCGTGGCCACCAGGTGATATAGCCCGCCCAGTTCGGGCTGGCGGGACACCGCCCGGACCGCATGCGCCGTGACATCCGCCAGCAGATCCGCACCGGTGGGCGCACCGATCTGGTCGTCGATGACCTTGAGCTCATCGCGCTCGGCAGCCAGGCGCAGCATCGTGCGCGCGAAATTGCCGCCCCGAGCCGCATACACCCAGCTGGTGCGAAAGATCAGATGCCGGCAGGTGCTGGACTGAATGGCCAGCTCGCCTTCGAGCTTGGTCTGCCCATAAACGCTCAATGGCGCCACGGGGCTGTGCTCGGTGCGAGGTGCCTTGCCGCTGCCATCGAACACATAGTCGGTGCTGTAATGAACCAGCAGGGCATTGAGACGGGCCGCTTCGGCCGCGATCACGCCAGGCGTGGTGGCGTTGATCAGGCGTGCCAGCTCAGGCTCGCTTTCGGCCTTGTCGACGGCCGTGTGCGCCGCCGCATTGACGATCACGTCGGGCCGGACATGGCGCACGAGTGCCGCCACCTGGTCGGGATCCCGAAAATCGGCCCGCAGATCAGGCGCCTGCGCCGGCCCTGGGGTGTCGCTGTCAAAAGCTTCCACTTGCCCCAAGATGGCCAGAGAACGCTGCAACTCCCAACCGACCTGCCCCCCCTTGCCCATCAACAGGATCTTCATGCGCGCCCCGCGTAGTTGCGCGCGATCCAGTCACGGTAGGCGCCAGAACGCACGGTGTCGATCCAGGCTGCGTTCTCCAGATACCAGCGCACCGTCTTGTTGATGCCCGACTCGAAGGTCTCAGCCGGCTTCCAGCCGATCTCACGCTGGATCTTGCGGGGGTCAATCGCGTAACGGCGATCGTGGCCCGGCCGGTCCTTCACATAGGTGATGAGGCTTTCGTACTGGCTGCCATCGGCGCGGGGGCGCAACTCGTCAAGCTTGCGGCAGATGGTGGTCACCACATCGATGTTGCGGATCTCGTTGATGCCACCCACGTTGTAGGTTTCGCCGAGCGTGCCCTTGTCCAGCACCTGACAGATGGCTTCGCAGTGGTCACGCACGAACAGCCAGTCGCGGATATTGAGCCCATCGCCATACACCGGCAGGGGCTTGCCTTCCAGCGCATTGAGGATCATCAGCGGGATAAGCTTCTCAGGGAAGTGATAAGGCCCGTAGTTGTTGCTGCAGTTGGTGGTCAGCGTCGGGAAACCATAGGTGTGGTGGTAGGCGCGCACCAGATGGTCGCTACCGGCCTTGCTGGCCGAATAGGGGCTGTTGGGCGCATAGGGCGTGGTCTCGGAGAAGGCAGGATCGTGGTCGCCCAGCGAGCCATAGACCTCATCGGTCGAGACGTGCAGGAAGCGGAAGGCCGCCTTGTCCGCACCTTCAAGCGCCCCCCAATAAGCCCGCGCTTCTTCGAGCAGGCTGAAGGTGCCCACCATATTGGTGTGGATGAACTCGGCCGGACCGTGAATGGAGCGGTCGACATGGCTTTCAGCAGCGAAGTGCAGAATCGCACGCGGACGGTAGGTGGCCAGTGCCGATTTGACGGCTTCGCGATCGGCAATGTCGGCCTGAATCAGCGTGGCCTGCCCGGACTGGAGGTAGGAGGCAATGGTATTGGGGTTGCCGGCATAGGTGAGCTTGTCGAACACCACGACCTTTTCACCGGACGCCTGACCCGATGCAGCCTTTCGCTCAAACCAGTGGTGAACAAAATTGCCACCGATGAAGCCGGCACCGCCGGTGATGAGAATCATGCTGTCAATACTCCAGTTTCTAAGCAATACCTAGCCTAGGTGCCGTCCAGGTCCGTTCAAACATTATGCCCGCTGGCCTTCGCTGACTTCATCGACAATGGCAGCCATGAAAAAGTTCCTGGTTACCGGCGCCGCAGGCTTCATCGGCATGCATGTGTGCATGGCCCTGCTCGCGCGGGGCGACATGGTGGTCGGCATCGACAATCTGAACGACTACTACGACCCCCAACTCAAGCGGGATCGGCTGGATGTCATCCGCTCACGCTTTCCTGATTCGCCATTCGATTTCGAGATTCTGGATGTGGCTGACAACGCTGCACTGCAGAATCTCTTTACTCACACCGCATTCGAGGGGGTCGTGCACTTGGCCGCCCAGGCCGGCGTCCGGTACTCGCTGCTCAACCCGCATGCTTACGTGACATCCAACCTCGCGGGCTTCGTGAATATCCTGGAGGCCTGTCGCCACCACCAGATTGCGCACCTCGTCTATGCCAGCAGTTCCAGTGTCTATGGCGGGAACGTTCGCATGCCTTTTTCCGAAGATGACGCCGTCGACCACCCTGTCAGCCTTTATGCGGCTACCAAGAAAGCCAATGAGTTGATGGCCCACACCTACAGCCACCTGTATGGTCTGCCCACGACCGGCTTGCGCTTCTTCACTGTTTACGGCCCCTGGGGACGCCCGGACATGGCCCCCATGCTGTTTGCCCAGGCCATGCTCGCCGGCGAGCCCATCAAGGTTTTCAACCACGGCCAGATGCGCCGTGACTTCACCTATATCGACGACATCGTCGCTGGCTTGGTGGCCACGCTCGACCGCCCACCGCAACCCGCCCCCGACTTTGACCGTGTCAACCCCAGCGCTGCGGGCTCCTGGGCGCCATACCGGGTGCTCAATATCGGTCACAGTGATCCGGTCGAGTTGATGACCTTCATCCGCACGATGGAGCAAGCCCTTGGATGCAAGGCGCAACTCGATATGCAGCCAATGGCTCCCGGCGACGTGGCTGCCACCTATGCCAACGTGGACCGCTTGACGCACCTGACCGGGGTGGCGCCTCGCACCAGCCTGGCGCAAGGACTTCAACTTTTCGCATCCTGGTACCGAGAATATTTCAAGGGTTAACAGCGATTCCGGACATTCTGCACGAGGCCTTCAGCCCCCTACTCGGGGGGAGGGAAGCCCCTCAATACGTTACACAAAGCAACATTTAAGACCAAAGCCCCCAATCCAGCGCCATACGATTAACAGCAATCGATAAGGAGCTCGGGCAAAAATGAGGTGGTCAAGTCTGTCGAAATTGCTGGCATGCGGGGCAATGGCCGCGGCCCTGACCGGTTGCCCAACGGACGGGCCGGCTGACGCCCCTCAATCGCGTGCCGAAGCCATGCGCTTTTTGAACCAGGCCACGTTTGGCTCCGACGAAGCCAGCATCGACCATTTGATGACCGTCGGTTACGAAGCATGGATAGATGAGCAGTTCGCACTCCAACCTGCGTTCACCTATCGCGACTTCTTCACCAAACGAGATGCCGAAATCAAGGCCGACAACCCAGGCAATCTAGCGGCCAAGGCCGGTGCAGACCAGGTTCTGGAAGCCTTCTATACGCGAGCACTGACCGACAAGGCCCAGTTGCGTGCACGGGTGGGGTTCGCCTTGTCGGAAATCTTCGTGGTGTCCTTCACCGACGACATCCTGGGGCTGACGGTGCCGCAAATGGTGGCAGGCTATATGGATACGCTCGACACCGCTTTGAACGGTACTTACAGGGATTTGCTCGAAGCAGTTGCCAAAAGCCCAGCTATGGGCGAATACCTCAGCTTCCGCAGCAACACCAAGGAAGTCCCCGAGTTGGGTCATTTTCCGGACGAGAATTTCGCCCGCGAAGTCATGCAATTGTTTTCGATCGGGCTTTATGAGTTAAACCCCGACGGTACGCAGCAACTGGATGCCCAAGGCCATCCGACCGAAACTTACAGCATCGACGATGTGCGAGGGCTGGCCAAGGTATTCACTGGCTGGGGCAACTACCGGGGCGCGGCCTACGCGGCCGTATCGGACCAGGATTGCTTCTTCTCCGCCTCGACCTGTCAGGATCCCGAAGGCTACTACAAGCCCATGCAGGCCTATGACGCCTTTCATTCCGTATCGGAAAAGGCATTCCTGGGCATCACGCTGCCGGCCCAAGGCTCGACTCAATCTGACCTCACCGCCGCGCTGGACCGTCTGGCCTCGCACCACAACACCGCCCCCTTCATTTGCAAGCAACTGATTCAGAGACTGGTGACCAGCAATCCCACGCCTGACTATGTCGGCCGCGTGGCAGCCCGCTTCACCTCGACCGGCGGCAACCTCAAAGAGGTCGTCAAGGCCATCTTGCTGGACGACGAGGCACGGGGGCCCGTGTCACTGATCTCGTCCACGCACGGCAAGCTGCGTGAGCCTGTCCTGAGGCTGACGGCCTTGCTGCGGGCGTTCCAATTCACCTCGGCGACGAGCAATGTGTCGACGTCACCACTGGATGCGCCTGCCACGACACGCTTGAATTACATCGCCATAGGCAACACCAGTGATCCGGCCTCCTCATGGGGCCAGGCGCCTTTGTATTCGCCATCGGTCTTCAACTTCTTTCGCCCAGGGTTCACGCCCCCTCTCAGCACAGGAGCCCAGCAGGGCTTGGTTGAGCCCGAAATGCAACTGGTCAACGAGTCAAGTGTCACTGGCTATGTCAATGCCGTTGTGGATCTGGTAACCAACGGTATCGGACCCACCGTGGTCGTGGATGCAGATGGACAATGCGGGACGTTCACGCCACAGATCCAACAATACATTCAGTCGCTTGATCCCAAGGTTGCAGCGAACAAGACCCTTCAAGATGCCGCAGCCCAGTGCAAACTCGACACGCTGACTCGGCGCTCAGTCACCTTGCAACTGACGGAGCAACGGGCCATGGCCTATGACCCTACCACGCTCGCACAACACATTGCAGACAGGCTGCTGGGCGGCAACATCACCGATGGCCTGCGTCAATCAATTCAACAGACCCTGACCAACCTGCCTGTGCCAGCGCTCAACGCCCAGCAATCCAACGGCGATGCCATCAACAGCGCGCTGGACAAGCGGGTCTGGACAGCCATCATGATGGTGGCCGTCTCACCCGAATTCCTCATCACCAAATAAAGCAAAGTGAGCTCGCCGATGCCTTCCATTCCGCGCCGCCGCTTTCTGCAACAGACCTCAGCTTTGACCGCCTTCAGCACCACGGGTTCATGGCTGGCCAATCTTGCGGCAGTCAAACAGGCCTCGGCACAAGTAGCCAGCAGTGATTACAAGGCTCTTGTGTGCATCTTCCTGGCTGGTGGCAACGACGCCCACAACACAGTTGTACCGGTCGACAGCACATCCTGGCGCTGCTATAGCGCCACACGGGATCCAGCCGTCATGGCCAAGATTGCAGGCGTCACACCACCGGACAACCTGACGTCGATCGCACTGGATCAAAAAACGCTGCTGAATATCAGCCACCGCAATGCCCAGGGGCTCAACACAGGTCGCAGCTTTGCCTTGCACCCGCAACTCAAGCGCATCCAGGCCTTGTATGGCCAGTCCTCCGTGGCCGTCGTGGCCAACATCGGGCCGCTGATCCAACCCACCACCAAAGTGGACCTGCTCGACCTGTCCTTTACCCTGCCACGCAAGCTGTATTCCCACAATGATCAGACCTCGACCTGGCAATCATTCGGCCCTGAAGGCACGACAGGTGGCTGGGGTGGCCGGATCATGGACAGTCTCAAAGGCCGCAACGTCAATCCGGCGTTTTCTTGCATCGGTGTAAACACACCGCCCGTCTGGCTGAGTGGCCGCTCCGTGATTCCTTACCTGCTAGGTACAGGAGGGTTCCAGCTGATGGGCGGCAATGCAGGCACCATTCTCGGCAGCAGCGACGTCTATGCGGCGGTGCGCGCCGCGGCATCCACATCGACTCGGCAGGATGTCATCGCCACGGACTATGTCTCGGTCTCCCAGAGAGCACTGGCCAATGAGTCTGCCATGTCCAAGGGGCTGCCGATTGACACCATGGCCCCTTGGGGGACCCCTGGCACCACCACTGCAACCGACCCCCTGCTGCAGTACACCGACCCTGAAGATCAGCAACTCAAGCTCAACCCCCTTGCACAGCAATTGCAAACAGTGGCCCGTATGATCGCCGCTCGCAACAGCAGCGGCATTGGCGCCCAACGGCAGGTTTTCATGGTGACCTTGACGGGCTTCGACACCCACAGCGATCACCTGCGTCAGCACGCACGCCAACTGGCCAAGCTAGATCATGCGGTCGACTATTTCCAGAAATGCCTGGCTCAGATGCCCAGTGGCGATGTGCGCTCGATGGTCACTACCTTCACCGCGTCCGAGTTCGGTCGGGCGCTGGTCAACAATGGAGACGGCTGCGATCATGGCTGGGGTGGCCACCACTTCGTTATCGGTGGCTCGGTCAAGGGCGGCGACATCTACGGTAAATACCCCCAGTTCATGGCGTTTGACGGCAATGGCAATTTCTTCAGTGACCAGTTATTGACCAGCGGGGTGCTGCTGCCCGGCTTGTCAGTAGACCAATTGGTCTACACCTTGGGCAAATGGATGGGGGTATCGGAAGCAGACCTCGTTGGCACCTCGCCGGGTGCCGGCATCGCACCCAATATCGCCAATTTCGACGCCAGCACCCGGGACATCGGGTTCATGTCCTAGCAGTTTCACGCACTGAAACCGTCCACCTCTGTCAAAATCCGGCTGATATCACAACAATCAGCCTCGCATCATGAAAGTTTCAGTGGTTGGCACCGGCTATGTGGGCCTGGTCACGGGCGCCTGTCTGGCCGAAATGGGCAACGACGTGCTCTGCCTGGATGTGGACCCCAACAAGATCCGCATCCTCGAAGAAGGTGGCATACCCATCCACGAACCGGGGCTGGACCAGGTCGTGGCACGCAATGTCAAGGCGGGCCGCCTGTCCTTCACGACCGACATCCCCCGCGCCGTGGCGCACGGCACCATCCAGTTCATCGCCGTGGGCACACCGCCCGATGAAGACGGCTCGGCCGACCTCCAGTACGTGCTGGCCGCGGCCCGCAACATCGGCCGCTTGATGACCGACTACAAGGTCATCGTCGACAAGAGCACGGTGCCGGTGGGCACGGCCGACAAGGTGCGCGCCGCGGTGGCCGACGAGTTGGCCAAGCGTGGCAGCGACGCGCAGTACGCGGTTGTGTCCAACCCCGAGTTCCTCAAGGAAGGCGCGGCGGTGGAAGACTTCATGCGCCCCGACCGCATCGTGGTGGGCGCGGACGACGAGCAGGCCGTGCTGCTGATGCGCGCCCTGTATGCCCCCTTCAACCGCAACCACGACCGCCTGCTAGTGATGGACGTGCGCAGCGCCGAGCTGACCAAGTACGCTGCCAACGCCATGCTGGCCACGCGCATCAGCTTCATGAACGAGCTGGCGTTGCTGGCCGAGAAGATGGGCGCCGACATCGAGCAGGTCCGCCTGGGCATCGGCTCGGACCAGCGCATCGGCACGCATTTCCTGTATGCCGGTTGCGGCTATGGAGGCAGCTGCTTCCCCAAGGATGTCAAGGCCCTGATCAAGACGGCCAACGGCGAAGACCAGGAACTGCTGGTGCTCCAGGCCGTGGAAGCAGCGAACGAGCGCCAGAAGACCGTGCTGGTCAGCAAGGTGGTCAAGCGCTTCGGCCCCGACCTCAAGGGCAAGCACTTCGCGCTGTGGGGCCTGTCCTTCAAGCCCAATACCGACGACATGCGCGAAGCCACTAGCCGCGTGGTGCTGGCCGAGCTGTTCGAGCGTGGCGCCACGGTCACGGCCTACGACCCGGTGGCGATGTCCGAGGCCAAGCGCATCTTCGGTGACGAGCCGCGCCTGAAGTACGCCGACAACCCCAACGCCGCCCTGCAAGGCGCCGACGCCCTGCTCATCGTCACGGAGTGGAAGGAATTCCGCAGCCCCGACTTCGACAAGATCAAGGCCAGCCTGAAAACGCCGGTGATCTTCGACGGGCGCAATCTGTACGAACCCGCCCTGGTCAAGCAGGCCGGCTTGAGCTACGACAGCATCGGGCGCACCAGCATCCAGGTCTGATCGACCTGTTGTTTCCTCAGTGAGGGCTCACAGCGGCAGCGAGATGATGAATCGGCTGCCGCCGCCCTCACGGGCTTCGCAGCGCGCCTGCCCGCCATGCCTGAGCGCGATCTGGCGCACCAGGCTCAGCCCCAGGCCCACGCCGCCGGCATGCTCGGCATGGCCAGGCAGGCGGTAGAAGGGCTCGAAAATCCGCTCACGCTGGTCCTCAGGCACGCCTGGGCCGCGGTCGGACACCCGGATCTCGACCCACTTGGGGCCGTGCACCAGATCCAGGTCGACACTGGCGCCGCCATAGCGCCTGGCGTTTTCCAGCAGATTGCGCACGGCACGGCGCAGCAGGCGGTCATCGGCCTGGTAAGGTGCGCCGTTGGCGGCCTGGTCCGCATGGACTTCGGCGCCCACTCGGTGCGCCTCCTCGGTGACCAAACCCAACAGGTCCACCGGACTGCGTTCAAGGTCCGCCTTGGCATCCAGGCGGCTGGCCAGCAACACCTCTTCCACCAGCGCATCCAGTTCGCGGATGTCCTGGTGGATCTCGTCCTTGATTTGGGCCGCGCGTTCAGGCGGCATGTCCCCCATGATGGAGACGGCCATCTTCAGGCGCGCCAGTGGGGAGCGCAGTTCGTGGCTGGCATTGGCCAGCAGGCTGCGATTGGACGTGACCAGATCCTCGATGCGCTGTGCCGCCTCGTTGAAGCTGTTGGCGAGCGCCGCAACTTCGTCCTTGCCCTCCACGGCCACGCGGTGCTGCAACTGCCCCGAGCCGAAAGCCTCCACGCCGTTACGCAGGGCCTGAAGACGACGGGTGATGCGGTTGGCCACCGGCCAGGCGCCCACCGCCACGGCCACGAACAGCAGCACGAGCGAGAGGATCAGCGCTGGAATGCCGTGCGCCTGCGACGTGGGCAGCATCCAGCCCAGCGGGGTCAGCCAGGGCTCGATGTGGGGGTGCGGAGGCGGCATCATCATGGGTAGGTCACCACCAGCGGTCTGACCCGGTGGAGGCGGCCCGCCCCTGCCTGGGCCATCCGGTGCAGCTCGGCCAAGCGGGCCACCACCAAAGGGCGGCGGCATCCGGCCCCGCATCATGCCGGGGCGCAAGACCCACAGCACGCGGCCGTCCGAAAGGCGGGCTTGCTGCATGAAGTTGCGCAGCTCGGGCCAACGCTCCAGGCGCTCTTCCAGCAAGTCGGATGTGGCGATCCGGTGCCCCTGGGCGTCGTCCAGCGCCATGGGAATGCGCAGGCGGTCAGCCCAATCCAGAAAGGCACGGGACTGCTCATCCACAGACGCCTGCGCGGATGGCAGGCTGTTTTCCAGCAACTCGCCCCAGGCGGCCGCACGCTCCTGCCAAGCCGCAACGGACTGGACCTGGCTGCGCTCGTGCTCCATATTGTGCTGCGCCAGCCACCCCGAAACCAGGGCAAAGACCAGCAGGACCATCACCACGGTCAGGTAGATGCGCAGCGCCAGGGTCTTCATGGGGTGTCGGTATCGGTGTCCTGTTTCTTGGCGAACACGTAGCCCACGCCACGCACGGTCAGGATGCGGCGAGGCTCCTTCGGGTCGTCCTCGATGGCGGCCCGGATGCGGGAAATGTGGACATCGATCGAGCGATCAAAGGCTTCCAGCGGGTGGCCCTTGAGCGAATCCATGATCTGGTCGCGGCTGAGCACGCGCCCGGGATGCTGGGCCAATACGGACAGCAAATCGAACTGGTAGGAGGTCAGGTCGCACACCTTGCCCTCCAGACGCACCTGGCGCAGGCCCGCGTCGATCTCCAGGCGGCCGAAACGCCAGACGTCCTCGTCTTCGGTGGCCGGGCCTGTGCGGCGCAGCAGGGCACGCAGGCGCGCCAGCAGCTCGCGCGGCTCGAAAGGCTTGGTCAGGTAGTCGTCCGCGCCGATTTCCAGGCCGACGATGCGGTCGGTCGGCTCGCCGCGGGCGCTGAGCATCAGCAAAGGCAGGCTGCGGGTGCGGGGTGAGGCACGCAACTCCTTGCAAAGGTCCAGGCCGTCACCGTCTGGCAGCATCAGGTCCAGCACCAGGGCATCGCAGGCCTGGCGTGCCAGCAGGTCACGCCCGGAGGCCAGGGTGGGCGCATTGGACACCTGGTAGCCGTGGCTGCGCAGGTAGTCTCCCACCATGGCGCTCAGGCGCAGGTCGTCATCGATCAGCAGGATGTGCTCGCTCATATCTGGCATTGTCGCGCGCTCCATGCTCATTGCTCCATAGGTTGTCGCTCGGATGGCTCACCTGATTTGCCAGGTTTGCCCTCGCCCGGGTGCCGCTCGTGCCAGAACTGCATGCGGTGCGCCATGTCCTCGTGGTGCTTTTCGATCTGCTTGGCCACCGTGGCCCGCTGCTCGGGGGTCAGCACATTGCCCACATCCAGCATGGCCTGCAGCATGCGCTTGCTGACCTTGTCGTGCTGGGCCTGCATTTGCTGGCGCAGGTTCTCGGCAGCAGCGGCATCCAGCTTGGGCGCAGCCCAGATCTTGAGGCCCTGCTCATGCAGGCCCTTGCCTTCTTCGAACAGGGCTTTGAGATCAGCCTGGGCCTTGTCCGCAATCTTCTTGATCTGGGCCTTTTGGGCGTCGCTGGCCTTGGCGTCATCCAGCAGGCGCTGCAGATGGCGACCAGCGAATGGACCACCAAAAGGCCCCCCAGCTTCCATCCCCATGCCCGGCATGTGGGGTGCCGATGCACCTTCCCCACCGGCCCAGGCGCTGATGCTCAGCACCACGGAGGCACTGGTGGCGGCAATGAGCGCACCCAGCGCCCAGCGCTGACGACGACTCGAAGACCCAGGCGAAACAGGCTTGGTGTTTTGACTCATGTTGACTTCTCCATTGACCGGGCCTCGAACAGGAGGCCATGTCTGCATGATTCGCCCGGGGGGTAAACCGGCTGTGGCTCGGCGGTAAAGATGTGTGAACCCCGCCGCCAGGGCTGATAAAGTGGCCTGCATATCAAGATCGCGGCATCCCGCCATGTGCCAGATGCGACGCGCCAGGGAGGTCAAGCAGATGTCGGATGAAGTCGCGCCCACAGGTCAGGAAGACCTGTCACGCCCATGGCGGCGTTTTTTTGCACGGGTGCTGGACTACTGGTTGCTGATCCTGCCCGTGAGTTTTGCCACGGGTTTGCTGCTGGGCAGCATCTCGGTGAAATGGGTGCTGTGGCTGCAAAAGCCGCATGCCGCCCTGCTGCTCAACTGGGTGCTCGCACCGGTGGTCATGGCAGTGGAGGGCCTGCTGTTCGGCTGGCTGGGCACCACGCCCGGCAAGTGGCTGCTGGGGGTGCAGGTTCGCACGGCGGATGCGCAGCGCCCCACCCTGCGTCAGTACATGCGTCGGCAGTTCGATGTCTATGTGTTTGGCATCGGAGGCTGGCTGCCGGTCGTGAACCTGCTGACCAATGCCCACCAGCACAGCCGGGTCAAGCGTGGGCAACCTACCGGCTATGACGAGGGCAAGTTCGTGGTGACTGCCCGGCCCTTGTCCACCGTGCGCGCCATCAGCGCCGTCACGGCCTTTGCGGCGCTGCTGATGGTCAACGGCCACTTCAATCAGCAGAATCGGGATGCGGACGAGCGCTATGCCACAGGTGGCCTGTGGACCAACAAGGTCACGGGCAAGGCTGTCTCCATCCCCGGTGGCTGGACCCATCGGCAAAAGCAGAACCACGACCAGCAGGACGTCGACATGTTCTTCAACCCCGATGCCGGGGTATATGCCGTGTTTGCCAAGGAAGTGATTCCCGGGACATTCGAGCTGGATGACTACGCGGCGGCCTGGGTACGTGCCGTCAGCGAAACCATGAGCCTGTACGTGAGCAGCGAAGCCGACACCGTTCTGGGTGAACCCGCCATCATCGTGCTGGGCAGCGTGGCCAAGGACAAATCACAGAAGGTACATGCCACCCTGCTGAAAAAGCACGACACCGTCTGGCGCGTGGTGCTGATCGGCACGGCCGGCTCACCACCGGACAGCGCGGCAGCATTCCAGTTGCGTCAAATCCTTTTCTCCTCGGTGGACTGAGCCCCACCATCACCCCGTATCCATCCCCATATGGGCATGGTTGACCCGGGCGCCCTGCTCCATCACACTCCCTGGTGAGAACCTTCGCTGGCAAGGAGTCCCTATGTACGACGACGAGGATGCCCCGCCATCCATGGCGCAATTGCTCGCGGTGCCGGCCGAGCAGCGCGCCGAATTCGAGCGTCTGCGGGATCTGGCTGCCCTCAAGAACATCCATGTGAGCCCCAGCACCACAGATGATGGCCTGGTCGGCTTCGTGCTGGAGCAGCACGGCGAATCGGTGCGCTGCGCAGATCTCGCATCACTCAAGACCGAACTGGTGGCCCATGGCCTACCGCTGTTGTCCCCAGAGGAACTGCAAGGGCTGCTCAAGGCCTTCCAGGGCGCCTTCATCCGCGCCATGGATGGCAAGGTCGGGCCGCATGGCGATCATTGATCGCCACGCCAGCTAGCGAATCAGGGCCAGATGGCCTTGAGCAATTCAGCCAGACGCGCGCCAGCCAAGGTGAGTTGCTTCTTCTTGATCGCATTCGCGGTGGTGTCGTAATTCTTGGGCAGCGTGGCCGGCCAATGTCCCTGCTTGAGCGCGCCGAACTTCACGTTCTTGTACGCTGTGCTCGCCTGGGCCAAGGTGCCGCTTGCCCAGCTTGCAGGCCAGGTGTAGACATCGCCATCCGTGGGCGCCACAGCCTGCGCCTGGCTGATCCAGTTCGCGTCCACATTGGAGGACGCCAGGTTGCTGGGCACCGCATCCCACTTGGCATGCAGGTTGCCGCCGTTGACCGTGATGTTGTTGCCACCTCGGGTGTCCGTCGCAGGTGAGAACGTGCCCTTGTCGGGATCGACGCGCTTGCCCTTGGCGTTGAGGTAGATCGCCCCCACGTGCAAAGGCTGATGCAGGTCGCCCACGTAGTGCACGATCAGCAACAGGGCCTCCCGCTTGTCCTTGATCGCAAAGGGCGCTGGTGAAGGGTCACCCTTGAGCACATGGGTGGCCGCCGCGACCGCCGCCACGATGTCGTCGTTGCGCGTGCCCACCGGCTCCAGGCTGTAGGCGCTGTGCTGAATGGAGATGTCGCTGTAGTGGTACTGCTTGTGGCAGCTTTCTTCGCCTGGCTTGGGCTGGCAGTTCGTGTCGTTGCGGCGCACGAAGTCGCTCATCTCGGCCTCGCTCTGCGGCGTCTCGAAGAGTTTGCATTCGGCGTACTTGCCGGGGTGCTGGTACTGGTAGTCCTTGGTCGGGTCAATGCCTTTGGCACAGTCGGGCCAGACGGAGATGTCAGACAGCGTCCAATCACCCACGATGGCCTTGACCTGGGCTTCCGCTGGCGTGCCCTTGATCAATTGTGAGGCGATGGTAGCGACCGTCTCATGGCCTTGCGGGCCCCATGCCCAAGATGGATGCGCGACGAGCGCGGCCAGCAAGCCGGCGCCCCAGGTAAGAGCCTTGTTGGTGGTGCTGCGATGCATGACGTCCTCCTGCGATGTTTGGGCGACCTTTTGGTGGCCCAAAGACATCACCTTACCCAAGCGCATGGGCCTGCGCCCTCCCTAACTCCACGTGACGCGCTACATCAAACTGACATACGCGAAGTATGATGGCGCTCGCCTGTCCAGCTCTTGCCCAGCCATGCCAAAGCCCATTTCGCTCAGGCCATCCAGGCCCACCACAACGCTGCATCTGTCCCGGCGCACCTTCCTGGCCCTGCCACCCGCGCTGACCCTGCTTGGCTTGAGTGCCACAGACAGCCGCGCCGACGCGCCCTTGCTCAAGGAAAGCGATGCGGAAGCCCAGTCCATGGACTACCGTGAAGATGCGAGCAAGATCAAGATGGGCCAGTTCCCAAAATTCAAGCCTGGCCAGACCTGTGCCAACTGCTCGCTCTATGCGGGCGACAAGGGTGCCGCCTCAGGCCCGTGCGGCCTGTTCCTGAACAAGGACGTGGCGGCCATTGGCTGGTGCAATGCCTGGGAAGCCAAGACCTGACTAGAACAGGCTCAGGCCTAGATCCAGGCCCCCGAATGCGGCATGCGGATGATCTCGGTAGGCGCATCCGTGGTGAGCAGAAAGCCTCCGATGAAAGCACTCAGCAGGGTGATGAAGATGCTGGCGAAGAAGGCCGTCCAGAAGCTGTCTACCGAGAAACCTCGCACCAGTGAGGACACCAGCATCAGCATCAAGGCGTTGATCACCAACAGGAAAAGCCCAAAAGTGATCAGGGTCAGCGGGAAGGTCAGCAAGACCAGCAAAGGCTTGAACACCGCATTGGCGAAGCCCAGAACCAGCGCCGCGATCAGCAGCGACTGGCCATCTTCGAACTTGATGCCGCGAAAGACCTTTGCCGAAGCCCAAAGAGACAAGGCCGTGATGGCCCAGTGAAGCAAAAAGGTGCCGATGTGGGAATGCATGATCCTTCGATCATAGCGAAACCCAGCCAGGTACCCGCCCCCGCAGATATCGATCAGTTCAAGACACTGCTGGGCACCACCGGCAGGACGATGCTGGAAGGGTGATCAGCGTCGTTGTAGATCGTGCTGACATTGCCATTGGCGTTGGCCTGCAGCGGCAAGGGCCACACCCCCTGTGCCTGGTTGCTCGAACTGATGGCAATGCGCAGCTTATGGCCACTGCGGACCAATGCGGCCGCCGGGAAGATCTCCACCGGCACCTGCACCGGCTGTCCTGCCACCAGCGGCAAGGCCGACGCCGCCGAGAAGGGGTGCCAAGGCTGGATCATCATGCCGTTCATGTAGCGCGAGCGGCTGGCATCCACGGCACGGTAGCGTGCAGACTGCAGACCGGTGCTGATGGGCGTGGCCACCCCGCTGCCATCCACATCGTCCACACGCACGGCAATCGCCGCATCGCTGTTGGTGGCCGACATCCACACATTGGCCAGCATGGGGCCGTTGAGGTAGAGGTCCGACGACAGCACGGGCGTTTCGAAGACCAGGGCCTTTTGCGCGCTCTCCACCGTGGCGCTGTTCGTGTAGCAAGCCTTGGGCAGCAGGCCGGCCATGCCCAGCGTCCACTGCACATAGCTGCTCGAGCAATCACTGCCATCGTTGATGGTGACGCTGGCCTTGACGGTGCTGCCACTGCGGCTGATGCTCACCACCGGCGCCTTGGGCTCGGCGATCGCGTGCGAGGCCTCACCGTTGGCCGGGGCCTGCGCGCTCAGGCTCATGTCACCGCGCAGGTACATGCGCTGCGCCGTGGCCTGCGGATGCGGCCAGTCCGTGGTGCTGGCATAGCGCTTGGTACCACCCGTGCCATAGCCTTGCACGAACTGCGTGACATTGGGCAGCGTGGCCGCACCCGTGCTCTTGCCCTTGAGGTATTGGTCGAACCATTGCAGCAGCAGGAACTTGCCGGCCGGCGCGCCATTGGATGCGGCCGAGTCGGCACCCGCGATCAACCCGGTCACCGACGCGATGTGCGAGCCCGGCAGGATCACCAGCTTGGTGTTGACCTTGTTTTTGAGCTGCTCATACAGCAAGGGCTCGTCGCGCTGGAAGATGTCGTTGGATGCGCCCACGACAAAGGTCGGCACCTGGATGCCGGCCGCACGCTCCACCGGCGAGCGCACGGACCAGAAGTCCCCGTCGTCCGTTGCAATACCGGTCTGACCTGCCAGGCCGCCATTGACGGTGGGCAGATACCAGCTGTCGATGGCGGCCACGTGCTGCGCATCTGCGGCCGCGATGATCGACTTGTATGGTGGATTGGCCAGCTCTTCCAAGGCGTTGAGCGAACCCACGCTCAGCGATTGCGTCAGCGGCAGCCAGATGCTGAGGAACTTGGCATTGAGCAGGCCGCCTGCGCCCACCACGCCACGATAGGAGTCGCCCATGGGTACCACGGCAAACGCAGCCTTCACGGCCGGGTTCTGCTGCTCGGCCGTGAGCAGGGTGGAGATACCCAGGTAGGACGTCCCCGCCAGGCCGAGGTTGCCGTTGAACCAGGGCTGCCTGGTCACCCAGTTCACGGCCTCGCCATAGGCTTGCTGCTCTTCGGCACCCAGCAGCTTCGTCTCGCCGCTGGACATGCCCGTGCCCAGCGCATCCACGGCCACGGTGATGTAGCCGCGGCGGATCATGAAGTCGTCCTTGCCACCGATGATCAGCGTGGTGTCGGCCACGGCGATCGAGCCAATCAACTGGCCCAGGTCATTGCGGTAAGCCGTCTGCGTCAGGATGGCCGGAAAGGTGCCGGGGATCTGCTTGCCCCAGATGTCGGCCGGCACCGACACCAGCACCGACAGCTTCTGGCCCGTGCTGGTCGTGATGAACTGCAAGGGCAAGGTGATGGCATTGGGGTAGTCGGCCGCCCGCGTGTAGCTCGACCACACGGCATTGGCGTTGCTGGTGATGGCCGGGTTGGCCTGGCTGGTGCTGCCCCGCGTGCCCAGCGTCGTTGTCTGAGCCTGCGCGGCTGACAGCCCCAGCGCCAACAGGCTGGCCGCCAGCGTCTTGAGGGTGACTGATCCTGCGGTGTGAACGGGCGACTTCATGGGCATCCTTGTCTCATTGTGTGTGGAGTGAAAAACCCACAGCAGACAACGCATGCCGATGAGGGTGGCGCATTCTTCGAGCCACGCACATGCATCAACAATCAGGAATATCCCGCGACAGTCATACACCCGACATTTGAAAAGCCCTGGGGCATTCAAACAAGCGGATCAAGTTGCGACAACTTGACTGATGGCGTCAACATGGCCTGCCTCACCGTCATCGCCCCCTTCCATGGAGGGCCATGTCATTGGCGCCACGGTCGCGAGATGGGCTCTGTTAAGGTCGGTCTACTTGGTGACAAGGCCTCGTTCCCAACCATGACCGTTTACGTCGACTCCATGCGAGCCCAACTGGGGCCGCACATCGTGTGCCACATGATTGCCGACACCGAAGAAGAGTTGCACGCCATGGCCGATGCCATCGGGCATCCGCGACGGCACTACCAGGGCGACCACTACGACATCACCTGGGCGTCACGCGCCAGGGCCGTGGCACTGGGTGCGGTGGAAATCTCCATGAGGCAGGCAGGCGCCATGCACAGCCGGCGCAAACAGCTTGGATTTCTGGGTGCCCCGGACGATGCCGTGAGCTGGTTGAGGCGGCACGTGGCCGCTCGACGCAACCGTTGAGGGCCACATCTGGCAAACGGTGATCAAGACCAACAAACAAGACCCGTAAATACCTGCTCATGCCACTTTCAAGGCGGCGCAAAGCGCGCACCATACCGGCGAGTGCTCGCCGTCCATGTTGTCTGTGTCGATCGTGCTGGGTTGTGGGTGATCAGGTCGGTCCTGACGCCGTTTGATTTGCGGGATCGCCGTCATGTCCGGCTACACAACGAGAACACGTGGTGCCTACAACCAAGGCCGCATGGTGCTGATCAGGCCGGCCTTGCTGGCCCTGATCTTGACGATGGTCTCCGGCCAGGCGCTGGCCCACATCAAGTGGTTCGCGCATGTTCAGCTTCAACAGGCCCCGCGCGCGCCCTGGCAGCTATGGCAGGAGGGCTTCGGCTTTGCGGGCCTGTCGCTCATGGCCATTGTGGTCATGAGCTTGGTCGCGATGCTTGATGCCAGGCTGTCCCGCCGCAGCAAGCCCGCCGCCGTGCCGCTCGGCGACAACACGCTGACAGCCATCCGCCTGGCTTGCAGCGTGTTTTTCGCGGCCAATGCCGCCTACTTCATGGACACGCCGGTGATCCTGACACCGGAGCTGCACACCCAGCAAGCATGGGTCCCCGTTGTGCAATGGCTGATTGCCGTGACGGCCGCCACCGGACACGGTCGGCTGGCCGCCTTGGGCGTGCTGTCACTCTACGGCGAAGGCCTGGCGCAATATGGGCTGTTCCACATGCTCGACTACGTGCTGTTTCCCGGCCTGGCCCTGTGCCTGTGGTGGAGTCAAGCCAGGCGCCCCCGGCATGTGCAGGCTCTCCTGATCCTGCGCTGGGCCCTGGGTTGGTCGCTGTTGTGGGGTGCGGCCGAAAAATGGCTGTACCCGGAGTGGACATACCCACTGCTGTGCGGCGATGGCCGTTCACTGCTGATGGGCTTGTCACCCGCGTTCTTCATGCAAGGCGCGGGCTTCATCGAGTTCTGTGCGGCGTTTGCGCTCATCTACGGCGCCGTGGCTTCACGCGTGGCCAGCTTGCTGCTCATCGGCTTGATGTGCGCAGCCATGCCCATGTTCGGCTTCATCGATGTCATTGGCCACGCGCCTTTCATTGTGGCCCTGGCGGCGCTGGCTAGCTGCCGCCACAACCCCTTGGCCGACGCGCACCTGCCGTCCACCCCTTGGCGGTATGCACTGCGATGGGCCGGCCTGCTGCTGCTCATCCTGCCCACCCTGCTTTTCGCTTACTACCTGGCCCACGAGATGCTGTGGGACCTGCGCGATCTGTCTTTCTTGCCCTGCGCCATGGCACTGCCTCTGCTGTTGCTCTTGGCAGATGCGCGTCAGCTTCCTGACATCCTCAGGCGGCATCAGGCATCCACCCAGGTTGCCACGCAGGTCTCCATGCATTGACGGCGCCGTGTCATCGAATATCGGGGGTGCGGCGTTAAATCACCTTCTTCCACCGTGTCGAGGACATCCATGAAACGCATCCTGCCCGTCATCGCCCTTTGCGCACTCGCTCTCGCCAGCACCGCCGAGGCCAAGAAGACCAAGACGCCAGCCGCAGACACCACGGCCAGTGCAGCCGTAGCGGCCAGCACACCAGATGCCAAGAAGACCAAGGCCGACAAGAAAGCTGAGAAGAAGGCTCAAAAGGCCGCTGCCGCCGCGTCTGCTGCTGAAGCCAAGACGGAAAAGGCTGCAGGCGCCACGGCCAAGAAGGAGCCTGCCGCCACTGCCACTGCTGCAACTCCGGCGACGCCAGCAGCGCCTGCAACCCCTGCAACGCCAGCTGTGGCAACCAAGGCAAAACCTGCGGCAACCAAGGAAGCTGCCGACTCAAGCTCGCCTGAAGGCGCCACGGCACAGTGCAAGGATGGCTCCTACAGCCACGCCAAGAGTCACAGCGGCGCATGCTCACGCCATGGCGGCGTGGACAAGTGGCTTGACAAATAATCGCAGTAGTCTTGCCGTCAAGCCAAGCCCGCCGCACGGCGGGCTTTTTTTCCCCAAGGCCGGCGAGCCAATCGCGGTCTCTATGGCCGTTTCAGCTGAAGGGTTAGTGCTGCTTCGAATCTGCGGGCAGGTCTCGGAACTCAAAGTCTGTCGCCCCTTGTGGCCGATGCCATGACGCGGCCAACTCGTGTTGACAGGCGCAGTTGATCAGGCGGGCCGCCAGCGATGCGGTAGCAATTCGGCGATCTGGTTGGCCCTGTTTGTCGGCAATCGCAACAGCACATCCTTCAAGTAGGCATAAGGGTCATGCCCATTGTGCTTGGCCAACTGAATCAAGCTCATGATCGCTGTGGCGCGTTGGCCTGCTCGCAATGAGCCTGCGAACAGCCAATTGGTGCGGCCAATGGCCACTGGCCGGATCTGGTTCTCAACCCAGTTGTTGTCGATGGGCAATTGCCCATCATCAAGGTAGCTAGTGAGCGCCCCCAGCGTTTGAGACTGTAGACCAGTGCTTTGGGCCAGAAGACCAGAGGTGGGGATAGAGTTGGGCTTCGTTGGGACAGTAGTAGGTGGTGACGTTTCATGTTTTCTTCCCAAATTTAGAGCCTTAATTGCCCCCTGTAGACCATGTCGACGCCTATCACCCCATCAGCTGACCTCAAGTCAAGCTGGCTTTTTGCCGAAGACAAATGCGTCTACATGCAATTTAATGGGCGCTTATGCAATTAATTCTTCGAACAAGCACTGTCATGCTTCTACTCCCTACACTGGCGTGGGCAGACCTCTCTCCCGCTCAACCTATCCTTGATCAGCTCAACGCCAGCTTGGCGAAACTAGGAGCACCACATGTCCAAGGAAGTGAACTCGTAGGGGAAAGAAATACACCCGCACTTTATTTCGGCCCCAGCAAGATAAATAACCATTTCGAGTTGGTGGACGAATTCAGAAAGAAAAACTGGGTGACGGCCACGGTCTTCGTTAAAGATGGAAGTGAATACACCAGAGTTAGCACGAACGTATTAACTTCTGAGCGCAAGCGTGGTGTTGGCACCCAACTTGCCCATAACGATGCATATGCGGCATTGGAAAAAGGCCGATCCTATTGTGGTGCAATCGAGGTACTGGGGATACCCTACGATGCTTGCTACAGCCCGATTGTCGACAATGCAGGCAAAACCATCGGCGCCACATATATTGGCTATAAAAAATAGCGCCTAACCTCGGTACTTCAGGCGAATACTTCCTTCTGCGCCCCGGTCGCTGTGGTACCGATAGGGTTCTTTGTCTGTGGCCTGCACAGCGAACGGATGAAGCTTGGGCGCTACTTAGAGGCGGTTGAGACCTGCGCTGAAGGGTGCTCTGGCCACCCGCGCGAGTTACCACTGGCTCTGCTTGTCCATGACCTCGCAGCGCCAGACATTTACACACCCACTGCCAAAAGAGTCAGTCCAGACCTCTGGACAACCTCCCTACAACCGGTAGGTTGTCTCCTTTCGCCATCATTTCGAATTTGATGGGTTGGATGATGGTTTGGCACTATGAGTCAGCCCTGAAAACCAAAAAACCCTAAGCGAATCAATCACTTAGGGTTTAGGCATGGCGGAGAGGGTGGGATTCGAACCCACGGTACGTTATTCACGTACGCCTGATTTCGAGTCAGGTACATTCGACCACTCTGCCACCTCTCCTAAACTGGTGCGCGTGCGTGATCAACGCGTAGCCTGCAATCATAGCAGGCTTTTCGCTCAGTGCTTCAAGAATTCAGCGCCGCCCAGGTAAGGGCGCAAGGCCGCTGGCACCTTGATGCTGCCGTCCGCCTGCTGGTGGTTCTCCAGCACGGCCACCAGCGCACGGCCCACCGCCAGGCCCGAGCCATTGAGCGTGTGCACCAGCTCGTTCTTGCCCTGGGCGTTCTTGAAGCGGGCCTGCATGCGGCGAGCCTGGAAGCCCTCGCAGTTGGAGCAGGAACTGATCTCGCGGTAGGTGTTCTGCGCGGGCAGCCACACTTCGAGGTCATAGGTCTTGGTCGCGCCGAAGCCCATGTCGCCCGTGCACAGGGCCATCACGCGGTATGGCAGCTCCAGCTTTTGCAAGATGGCCTCGGCATGGCCCACCATCTCTTCCAGCGCGGCATAGCTTTGCTCGGGCGTGGTGATTTGCACCATCTCGACCTTGTCGAACTGGTGCTGGCGGATCATGCCGCGCGTGTCACGGCCGGCGCTGCCCGCCTCGGAGCGAAAGCAAGGCGTGTGGCCGGTGAGCTTGAGCGGCAACTGCTCCAGCGGCACGATGGTGTCGGCCACGGTGTTGGTCAGCGTCACCTCGCTAGTGGGAATCAGGTACCACTTGCTGCCCGTGGCCTCACCATCGCCAGAAGTAACGTGGAAAAGGTCCTGCTCGAACTTGGGCAACTGGCCCGTGCCCAACAGCGCCTTGCCCTGCACCAGATAAGGCGTGTAGCACTCGGTGTAGCCGTGCTCCTGCGTCTGCGTGTCGAGCATGAAAGCCGCGAGTGCACGATGCAAACGGGCGATCGGGCCCTTCATGAAGGTGAAGCGCGAGCCCGAGAGCTTGGCGCCGGTTTCGAAGTCCAGCCCCAGCTTCTCGCCCAGGTCCACGTGGTCCTTGACTTCGAAGGCGTAGGTGCCCGGCGTACCCCAGCGGCGCACTTCCACATTGCCGCCTTCGTCGCTGCCCACCGGCACGCTGTCGTGCGGCAGGTTGGGCACCGACATCAACATCGCGGCCAGCTCGGCCTGAATGACTTCCAGGCGATCGGCGCTGGCCTTGAGCTCATCACCAATACCCGCCACCTGCGCCATCACCGCCGAGGTGTCTTCGCCCTTGCCCTTGAGCATGCCGATCTGCTTGGACAGGCTGTTGCGCTGGGATTGCAGCTCTTCGGTGCGGGTCTGGATGGTCTTGCGCTCGGCCTCCAGCTCGCGAAAGCGGGCTTCGTCCAGGAAGGGTTGCGGCGTCTTGCGCTTGGACAGGCGCGCGATCACGCTGTCGAGGTCTTTGCGCAGCAGGGCGATGTCGAGCATGGTGTCTTGAAAAAGGTTTTTGTGTGTTGAACCGAGTAGCTTACCGTGCCAGGCACGGCGGCTTCATGACGCGGTGCTGCGTTCGGTGGGCAGCGGGCGATCCAGGCCGGTACCGCCCAGGCCCTTGGGCAACGGGAAGCGCACGTGTTCTTCCACACCCTGCATGCGGCGCACGGACACCGCGCCCAGTGAGCGCAAGCGGCCGATCACCTGCTGCACCAGCACGTCGGGTGCCGATGCCCCTGCGGTCAAGCCCACGCTGGCGTGGTCTTTGAACCAGGCTTCCTGCAGGTCTTCAGGGCAGTCCACCATGTAGGCGGGCGTGCCCAGGCGCTCGGCCAGTTCGCGCAGGCGGTTGCTGTTGGAGCTGGTGGGGCTGCCCACCACGATGACCACGTCCACCTGCGGCGCCATCAGCTTGACGGCGTCCTGGCGGTTCTGCGTGGCGTAGCAGATGTCTTGCTGCTTGGGCTCACGGATCTGTGGGAAGCGGGTCTTGATGGCCGCGAGAATGGCCGCCGCGTCGTCCACCGAGAGCGTGGTCTGCGTGACCACGGCCAGCTTGCGGGGATCGGTGACCTGCACGCGTGCCACATCGTCCTCGTCTTCGACCAGGTAGATGCCGTCGGACAACTGCCCCATGGTGCCTTCGACCTCAGGGTGCCCCTTGTGGCCGATCATCAGGAACTCGTAGCCCTCACGGCGCAGCTTGGCCACCTCGATGTGGACCTTGGTCACCAGCGGGCAGGTGGCATCGAACACGCGAAAGCCGCGCGCATCGGCCTCGCGGCGCACTTCCTGGCTGACGCCGTGCGCGCTGAAGATCAATGTGGCACCAGCCGGCACCTCGGCCAGGTCTTCGATGAAGATCGCACCCTTGGCTTTGAGGTCGTTGACCACATAGGTGTTGTGCACGATCTCGTGGCGCACGTAAATCGGCGCACCGAACTGCGCCAGCGCCCGCTCGACGATCTCGATGGCGCGGTCGACACCGGCGCAGAAGCCGCGTGGCTCGGCAAGCAATACGTCCTGAACTTCATTCATGGTCTTGACCTGTCTGGCTTCCTGGGCCGCGCTCACAGCACACCGATCAACTGCACCTCGAAGGTGACGGGCTGACCGGCCAGCGGGTGGTTGAAATCGAAGAGGGCCCACTCGCCTGCGGCATCCATCTCACGCACGACACCGGCGAAGGCGCCCTGCCCATCAGGCGTTGGGAACTGCACCACATCGCCCACGTGCCAGGTTTCATCGGGGTCGCCCAGTTGACGCAGCAGGCTCAAGGCGACCTTCTGGATCATCTCGGGGTTGCGGGGCCCGAAGGCTTCGCCCGGATCGAGCTCGATGGTGGTGCGGCTGCCTTCGCTCAAGCCGATGAGGCGCGCTTCCAGTGCGGGCGACAACTCGCCAGAACCCAAAGACAAGGTGGCAGGCTTTTCGTTGAAGGTGTTGACAAGGTCATCACCGTCCGGGCCGGCCAGGCGGTAATGCAATGTCAGGAAGGAGCCTTGGGCAACGGTGGGAACGACTTGGGTCATGGTCTGAAGCCACACCCTCCGCCAGACCCACCTCGGGGGGCCCCAGTCAGAAGGATGGGAAGCGTAAGAAGGAAAACGACAATTTTAGTTTTGAGAAGCACATTCGGGGGAACAAAGACCATGAAAGACATGCCTGCGGCATTGCGACCGCGCGAAAAACTGCTCTCCATGGGGCCCACGGCCCTGGCCGACGCCGAATTGCTGGCGCTTTTGCTGCGAACCGGCATGAAAGGCCTGGGCGTATTGCAGCTGGCGGAAAAAGTGCTCGAAGACCTGGGCGGGCTGAGTGGCCTGCTGCAGGCGCACCCGGCCCAGCTCAGTCAGGTCAAGGGCCTGGGGCCAGCCAAGCGCGCGGAACTGCTGGCCGTGATGGAGATGGCGCGGCGCAGCATGAGTGGCAGCCTGCGCACCCAGCCGGTGTTCACCTCGCCGCAACTGGTCAAGGACTATCTGCAGATCCGCCTGGGTGCCCTGCCCCATGAGGTGTTCGCCGTGCTCTTCCTGGACGCGCAGCAAAAGCTCATTGCCTGCGAAGAGCTGTTTCGGGGCACCTTGACGCAAACCAGCGTCTACCCTCGCGAGGTGGTCAAGCGTGCGCTGGAGCTCAATGCCGCGAACGTGATCCTCGCGCACAACCACCCCTCAGGCGCGCTGGAGCCTTCTCGTGCCGACGAGCTGCTCACACAGACTTTGACCAGCAGCCTGCAACTGGTGGATGTGCGTGTGCTCGATCACCTGGTCGTCAGCCGACACGGCGCCTTGTCTTTCGCCGAACGCGGGCTGATGTGATTTCGAAGCGCTTTTTTGGATGGTGTGATTGCGCCACATCAAGACGCGAAAAGCTGTCTTGATATTGATGTAGGCTTGACCCCCGTGAGTCACGCCAACAAGCCACCCGCCAACACGACGCTGCGCGACTTTGCTGACCTCAAGCGCGCACTCAACAAGGCTGCCAAGGAGGCAGCCGCTCGTGCTGAGCAAGAGAAGGCCGAGCGCGCCAAGCGCGATGCGACCCAGCGCGCCAAAGAGGCTGATGGCGCCTTGTTCAAGCGCGCCGTGGGCGAGGTGCAGTCTTTGCCGGACAAAGGCCGCGTGCATCACCAGCCGGCGCGTCCTCAGCCGGTGGCAGCACGCCGTCAGCTAGACGAGCAGGCTGTGCTGCAGGAATCCCTGTCGGACGAATTCGACGTGGAAAGCCTGCTGGAAACCGATGAGAGCCTGTCCTGGCGCCGCCCCGAGCTGGGCCTGGACGTGGTGCGCAAGCTGCGTCGGGGTGTGTGGGCTTTGCAAGCCGAGCTGGACCTGCACGGACTGCGCACCGATGAAGCCCGCGAACAAATCTCGTCCTTCCTGCGTGAAGCCCAGCTCAAGGGCCTGCGCTGCGTGCGCATCGTGCATGGCAAGGGCCTGGGCTCGCCAGGCCGTCAACCCGTGTTGAAAGACAAGGTCAAGCGCTGGCTGGTGCAAAGCGAACGCGTGCTCGCCTTCGTGCAGGCCCGTGCCGATGAAGGCGGCGTGGGTGCCCTGGTGGTGCTGCTCCAGACCGGCAAGACGGGCTCATCGGCCATCGGCTGACCACAGGCATAGACCGCAGCTTCAACCGCCCTTGTTGCGCATCCAGTCGGCCGTCTGGAAGAAGGCCTGGTGCAGACGAGCCGATAGGTGCGGGTCAACCTCCAGCTCGTTCATCGCCTGCATCATGCAAGCCAGCCACTGGTCGCGCTCCTTGATGCCAATGGCGAACGGCAGATGCCGCGCACGCAAACGCGGATGACCAAAGCGCTCGATGTAGAGACTGGGTCCGCCCAGCCAGCCGCAGAGGAACCAGAAGAGCTTGTCGCGCGCATCGTGCAGGCTGTTGCCGTGAACGTGTCGCAAGTCGGCATAGGCCGGCTCCAGGTCCATCAGGTCGTAGAAGCGGTCCACCAGGGCGCGCACGCGCGCTTCGCCACCCAGCAGCTCATAGGCCGTGGGCGCGTTGGGGTCAACGTCGTCGGGGTCTTGATCCGTTTGTGCCATGGCGGCACTGTAATGCAGGGCGAATCAGCTGCGGGCCAGCAGGCGCGTGGCCACTTGCACCACGCCTTGTGATGCGGCGCAGCCCGGGTGCAGTTCCAGCAGCAGCTGGCGCTTTTGCACGGCTTCGCGCACGCTGGAATCCAAGGGGATGTCGCCCAGGTAGCTCAGCTTGGGCGCAACGCCACTGGTGCTTTGCACGAAGCGCTCAACCACCTGCTGAAGCTGGTTGCAGATGGTACGGCCATCGCCGGGGCGTGCCACCTGGTTGACCACCAGGTGCAGGTGCTCACGCGACTGCTGCGTGGACAGCACCTTGATGGTCGCGTAGGCATCGGTCATGGACGTGGGTTCGGGCGTGGCCAGCACGATGACTTCGTGGGCCATGGAGACGGCATACAGCACCACGTCGGAGATGCCCGCGCCAGTGTCGATCAGCACCACGTCAAAGCGCGGCTTGACCGATTCGAAAATGGTGTTGAGCTGGTCGCGCACCTCGGGCGTCAGGCGCGAGTACTCGACCAGGCCGGAACCCGCCAGCAGCACTGAGAAGCCACCGGGTGCTGGCAGGATGGCCTCTTCCAGTTGCGCCTTGCCCGTGAACACATCATGCAATGTGATCTTGGGATAGAGGTTGAGCACCACGTCCAGATTGGCCAGCCCCAGGTCAGCATCCAGCACCAGAACCTTCAGGCCTTGACGACTGAGCGCAGCCGCCAGGTTGGCACTGAAGAAGGTTTTACCCACCCCACCCTTGCCACTGGTGATCGCCAGCGTTCGGGCTAGCCGGGCTGTGGTTGCGGGGGTGGAGGTTTCTGGTGCAGACATGGACGCCATCATTCCGTGGTTTTCGGCACGGAGTGATCCGTACCTGAGTCCGAAATTGGGTCAAATTGCCCGAAGCCTGAAAACAGCATGCCCTTCTCTTCGGCGCTGACGATGGTCAGCGGCGGCATGTCCAGACATGTGCGGTTCCGTCCCTCGGTTTTGGCCCGGTACAACTGCTGGTCGGCGCGCTCGCACCAGAACGTGGGCGAGGAGCGCACCCATTGTGGCGCGAAGGCGCCGCCAATGCTCACGGTCACACTCAATTGCTGCCCCCCGACAATGGCTACAGGCCGCGCTGCCACCTTCTGGCGGATGCGCTCGGAGACGGTCTGACCGAAGGCCGGTGGGCAATTGGGCAGGATGATGGCGAACTCTTCGCCACCGATGCGCGCTACCAGGTCCATGGGGCGGACACAGTCTTGCAGGCAGGCCGCCACGGATTTGATGACCTCGTCACCCGCGGCATGGCCCCAGGTGTCGTTGACGCGCTTGAAGTGGTCGATGTCGGCCATCAGCAGCAGGGCCGGCTCGCCGATACGGGCGACGCGGTCGACTTCGCGGGCGATGGCGGCGTCGAACTGACGGCGATTGGCCAGCCCGGTCAGGGCATCGCGACTGGAGAGATCGCACAAGCCATCGATCACGGCTTGCAGCCAGGGCTCGGTGCCGGGCTCCAGATCCGCAGGCGACTCCCAGCCGGCTTGCACAAGCAACGACAGGGCCTTGCCCAGATGCAAACTGCTGTCGTCGCCAAGCTTGACGTTCAAAGACGCAAATGCGGAGTCCTGCGAAACGATGGCACTGCTCCAGTTATAGCGAATAAATCACTGCGCGGTAGTCTAACAGTCTTGTTACACCTTAAGGCAAGAGAAAACGGCATATCCGTGTCTTACTGCCCACGTTCACGGAAAACGTCCTGCGGGCAGACTGGGGCTCAAGCTTGTCCGCAATCTTGTCGATATGTCAGAACAGGCCGAAACGGCCCTGCGTTGACCTTTTGTGATCAGACCCATGAGCCAAGCAGCAGCGGATACCATTAACCTGGTCTCGGACCGCGAGTTCGACTTCAACCCTCGTGACTTCGCGAGGGTCCGTTCGCTCATTTATGAGCGCGCCGGCATCAGCCTGCACGAGGGAAAGCAGGCCATGGTCTACAGCCGCCTGTCGCGCCGTCTGCGCGAGACCGGCCACGGCTCCTTCGAGAACTACCTGAGGTGGCTGGAAAGCGGCACAGCCTCGCAGCAGGAGTGGCAGGAGTTCGTCAACTGCCTGACCACCAACCTCACCTCCTTCTTTCGCGAAGAACACCACTTCCATTCGCTGTCCGAGTGGCTGCGCGCCCGTGGCTCGCAACCGACCCGCATCTGGTGCTGCGCGGCCTCGACCGGCGAAGAGCCTTATTCGCTGGCCATGACCGTGGCCGATGCCTGGGGGCTGCATGCCCCGGTCAAGATCGTCGCCAGCGACATCGACACCAATGTGCTGGCCACCGCCTCGCGCGGCGTGTACGACGCCAACTCGCGTGGACTGAACCAGCAGCATCTGCGCAATTACTTTCTGCGCGGCAAGGGTGGCAATGCCGGCAGCATCCGCATCAAGCCCGAACTCTCTCGCATGATCGAGTTCCGCCCCTTCAACCTGATGCAGACCAGCTGGCAGCTGGGTGAACCGTTCGACATCGTCTTCTGTCGCAACGTGATGATCTATTTCGATGCGCCGACGCAGCGCAAGGTGCTGGAACGCATCCACGGCGTCATGAAACCCAAGGGCCTGCTGTTCGTGGGGCACTCGGAGAATTTCACGGAGTCACGCGACCTGTTCTCGCTCAAGGGCAAGACGGTCTATGACAAGGTTTGACGCCAACAGGTGAGCAAGGACCCTCGATGATGAGCAGCCAACCCATGGGCACCGTAAGAGGTGGCACGCCGCCACCCACTGCGCCCAGCCTCGCCTCGGCGCCGGCCATCGGTCAGCGGACCGACCGCCTGACCAAGCTCAAGGCCCGCGTGACCAAGCCCGGTGAAGCCTCCTTCTTCTTCTATGACGCGCACTTCAAGTCCGAGGCCGTCAAGATCCTGCCCGGCGAATACTTCGTCTACAACGAAGACCTGCTGATCATGACCACGCTGGGCTCGTGCATCGCCACCTGCCTGTGGGACCGCCAGGCCAAGGTCGGCGGGATGAACCACTTCATGCTGCCCGACAACGGTGGCAGCGGCGCGGACTCGGGCCGCTACGGCTCCTACGCGATGGAGTTGCTGATCAACGAGCTGCTCAAGCTGGGTGCATCGCGCCTGACGCTGGAGGCCAAGGTCTTCGGCGGCGGTGCGGTGATCAGCGGCATGAACAGCATCAACGTGGGCGAGCGCAACACCGCCTTCGTGATGGACTATCTCAAGACTGAACGCATCCCCGTGGTGTCCAAGGACGTGCTGGAAATCTACCCGCGCAAGGTGTGCTTCCTGCCCTTCAGCGGCAAGGCCATGGTCAAGCGTCTGGCCCCGACCAATCCGGAAGCCATCGTTCAGCAGGAACGCATGGCAGCCCAGAAGGTGGCACCCGTCAGCACCGGCGGCGGCTCCATCGATCTGTTCTGAACCCAAGGGAGAGAAAGATGGCCAAGACCCGAGTGATCGTTGTAGACGACTCCGCGCTGGTTCGCAGCATGCTCACCGAGATCATCAACCGCCAGAGCGACATGGAATGCATCGGCGCCGCGGCCGACCCGCTGGTGGCCCGCGAGATGATCCGCAACATGAACCCCGATGTGATCACGCTGGACGTGGAGATGCCCCGCATGGACGGCATCGACTTCCTGTCCAAGCTGATGCGCCTGCGGCCCATGCCGGTGGTGATGGTGTCGACGCTGACCGAGCGCGGCGCCGACGTCACGCTCAAGGCCCTGGAGCTCGGTGCCATCGACTTCGTGGCCAAGCCCAAGATCGGTGTGGCCGATGGCTTGAAGCAACTGGCCAATGACATCACCGACAAGATCCGCGTGGCGTCCAAGGCCCGTATCCATCGCCTGCCCTCGGCGCCTGCTGCAACCGGCGCCGTTACCACTGGCACGGGTGCCACCAGCAAGCCTGCCGCACCCCTTGTGTCGGCCAGCCTGGGCCGGCTGTCCACCGAGAAGATCATCTTCATCGGTGCCTCCACCGGCGGCACGGAAGCCACCAAGGAAGTGCTGATCACGCTGCCCGCAGACTCACCCGCCGTGGTCATCACGCAGCACATGCCGCCCGGCTTCACGCGCAGCTACGCGGCCCGTCTGGATGGGCTGTGCAAGATCAGCGTGAAGGAGGCCAGCGATGGCGAGCGCATCCTGCCCGGTCACGCCTACATCGCACCCGGCGGCATGCACCTGAGCGTGGAGCGCTCGGGCGCCAACTACATCGCCCGTGTGCAGGATGGCGACCCCGTCAACCGCCACAAGCCCAGTGTGGAGGTGCTGTTCAGGTCAGCGGCCCGCACGGTGGGGCCCAATGCCATCGGCGTGATGCTGACAGGCATGGGTGCCGACGGGGCCAAGGCCATGCGCGAAATGAAAGACGCCGGGGCCTACTGCGTGGCCCAGGACGAGGCCAGTTGCGTGGTCTTCGGCATGCCGCGTGAGGCCATTGCCGCAGGTGCTGTCAACGAGGTACTGCCACTGGGCAAGATCACCAGCCACCTGATGGATCACCTGCGCGCCACGGTGGGCCAGGCGCTCAGCCGCGTCTGATCTTGGTACCAGCCTGAGTACAGGCTTTGCTCAAGGCCGGCCCACGAAGAGCATGATGGTCGGCCCCACGATGGGGCTGTTGACGATGGCGGCGTAGACCGGCCCGAACGCCGTGTCTGCGCCCAGGTACAGGCTCATGCCGGTGCGCTTCTTGCCGCGGCCGATGTCCTCGGGCTTGTCCCAGGCGTTGCCGACCTCGAAGCTACTCCCAAGGAACAGGCCGCGCGTGAGCGCCATGTCGGTCAGGCGAAGCTGGTAGCCCAATCTCAGCAGGGCGATCTGCTGGCCGCTGACCTGGAAGGGCGCATAGCCCGAGAGCTGCTGGAAGCCGCCCAGGCCATAACGCGGGATGTCCGGGCTGACGCCATCCGACATGCCCAGCCTGGCGCCGATGTTGAATGTATGCAGGCCCCATGTGTGCACGGTCTGGCCTTGCAGTTCGAGATGCCGCACACGGCCTTCTGGCCCGATCGAATCGCCGCGCTGCACTGTGTGGCCCTGCATCCAGTTGGCCTCCAAACGCCAGCCATGCGTGGGGAAGAAGGCGTGGTCGAGCTGATCGAACACGGCTTTGAGGTGCCAGCCTTGCTCGCGCCAGCGTGCCACCTTGCTCGCCTCCAATCCGCTGCGCGTGGACACGAAATCCGACGACAGCAAGTTGGGCGCATCACGCCAGGCCTCGTCCACCAGACCCAGGCGGATCTCGCCCAGCTCACGCCAGTTGGCACCCACATCGAGGTTGTAGCTGGTGACGCTGCGGTCGATCTCGGCGGACAGATCGCCGACGGGGTCGACGTAGTAAGACAGCGTGCGGCGCTGCGTGAGCACGCCCCCCGACATGAAGCCACTGAGCCCATCGGGCAGTCGCCAGTTGGTGGGCCGGTAGAGCTCGGTACCCAGTGCTGGCGAGGTACCCAGGCGAATGAAGTTGCGCCACTCGGTGCCGGCGCTGTCCAGCCAGTGGCGGTTGTGGGCCAGCTTGAGGTTGAAGGAACTGCGCCCTCGGTTGTCAGCACTGAAGTCCAGCCCCATCTGCAGGTAGTCTGGCCCCCATGACTTGTCCTTGAGATCGAAGACCAGGCCCTCTTGACCTTCGGGTGTGCGCACCAGCCGGTAGTCGGTTCGCTCGTAGTCGCCCGAGGCGGCCAGCACCGTGATGTCGTGCTCGGCCTTGGCCACGTCGAAGGTCTGGCCGGGCTGGGTTTGCAGGATGTCGGGACGCTCTTCCGGATGGGTGAGCTTGGAGCCCTCGAAGCGCACGAAGCTCAGCGGCGGTGGCTGGGTCTTGCGCTTGACGCGCTGGGCTTTCCAGGCGGCGTAGTCGGCCTCGCTGAGCTTGAGGTCCTGCATGCGCAGCACCATGGCCTCGGCCTGCAACTCGCCCAGGGATATGAACTCGGGGGCGCGGTCGAAGTCGGCAGCCGTGAGGCCATCCAGCGTGGGCGCTATCAAGACGTCCTGCGGTGTGAGCGTGGCCAGGCTCTGGCGCACGTTCTGCTCGGTGAGGATGTTGATCATCTGCGCGGTCACGCCGGTCAGCGAGGACAGGGTCTCGCGCTTGGCCAGTGGCGTGCCAATGTTGACCACGATGAGACGCTCGGCGCCCAGCTGGCGGGCCACGTCGACCGGCATGTTGTTGACCAGGCCGCCATCGCCCAGGATGTGCCCCTTGACCTCGACTGGTGCAAACACGCCCGGCACCGACATGCTGGAGCGCAAGGCCGTGGCCAAGTCACCGTCTTGCAGGGTCACGGCCTGGCCGGTTTCCATGTCCGTGGCCACCGCGCGGAAAGGCGTGGGCAGGTCGTCGAAGCTCTTGATGTGGCGAGCAGAAAGCGTCAGGCGCCGCAAATGCGATTCCAGCCCTCGGCTGGACACGGAGCCAATGGGTGCCTTCAGGCCATCCGCACCAATGCCCACTTCGATCAGCGGCGAGACCTCGAAGTCCTGCTCCTTGCGACGCTGAGAGAGCTCGCGCCGGTCCACCCGGCTGGCAAAGACGTTGTCCCAATCGAGCTTGCGGACCTCGGCCTCGACCTCCTGCGCCGACATGCCGCTGGCATACAGGCCGCCCACGATCGCGCCCATGGAGGTGCCCGCGATCACGTCCACCGGGATGCGCTCGCGCTCCAGAACCTTGAGCACGCCGACGTGGGCCAGACCGCGCGCACCACCACCCGAAAGAACCAGACCGATGCGAGGGCGATGAGGCGTGGTCTCTTTGGAAGGGTTGGAGGTAGCAGCTTGCTGAGCCCGCGCGGGCCAGCTCAAAGCCATGCACACCAGGATCAACAGAACACGAATGACTTGCATCCACGCATTGTGCCGCGTCAAAACACACCCACCCTGGCTACGGTGGCAAGGCCTCGGTTGACATGGATCAGCACAGCCCGCGCGGCTCAGGCGTCAGATAGGCTCTGGTGCTTTGACAGGAGAACACACCATGCAAGCGTGGATCGATTTCTTCACGACCGACTACGGTTTGATGAGCTTGGCCGTGATCGCTTTCGTTTTGTTCATGGGCAGCTACTTTGGCTGGTACATCAACAAGCACGTCAAGGAAGACACCGAGAGGCACGACCGCCTGCTGCGTGAAGCGCGCGGCGGTTGAGCAAGCTATGAAAGGTTGAGCAAAAAGAAAAGGGCCCGAAGGCCCTTTTCTGTTGGTGCTGATGGTCAGCCGGGCTCAAATGCCCATGTTTACATGCCCATGCCGCCCATACCACCCATGCCGCCCATGTCGGGCATGCCACCGGCAGGTGCGTCGTCCTTCGGCGCTTCAGAGACCATGCACTCGGTGGTCAGCATCAGCGAAGCCACGGAAGCAGCGTTCTGCAGGGCCGTACGGGTCACCTTCGTGGGATCCAGGATGCCCATCTCGATCATGTCGCCGTAGGTGTCGTTGGCGGCGTTGAAGCCGTAGGTGCCCTTGCCTTCCAGCACCTTGTTGATCACCACAGAGGGCTCGCCACCGGCGTTGGCCACGATCTCGCGCAGGGGCGCTTCGATGGCCTTGAGGATCAGCTTGATGCCGGCGTCCTGGTCAGCGTTGTCACCCTTGACGGCGCCAACAGCCTGCTTGGCGCGCAGCAGGGCCACACCACCGCCAGGCACCACGCCTTCTTCCACAGCAGCGCGGGTCGCGTGCAGGGCGTCTTCCACGCGGGCCTTCTTTTCCTTCATCTCGACTTCGGTGGCAGCACCGACCTTGATGACGGCCACGCCGCCGGCCAGCTTGGCCACGCGCTCTTGCATCTTCTCGCGGTCGTAGTCGCTGGTGGCTTCTTCGATCTGGATGCGGATTTGCTTGACGCGGGCTTCGATGTCGCCAGCGGCGCCAGCGCCGTCGATGATGGTGGTGTTTTCCTTGCCCACTTCGACGCGCTTGGCTTGGCCCAGGTCAGCCAGGGTGACCTTGTCCAGGGCAAGGCCCACTTCTTCAGCGATGACCTTGCCGCCGGTCAGGATGGCGATGTCTTCCAGCATGGCCTTGCGGCGGTCGCCAAAACCTGGTGCCTTCACGGCCACGACCTTCAGGATGCCGCGGATGGTGTTGACCACCAGCGTGGCCAGGGCTTCACCATCGACTTCTTCAGCGATGATCAGCAGAGGACGGCCAGCCTTGGCAACTTGCTCCAGTGTGGGCAGCAGGTCACGGATGTTGGAGATCTTCTTGTCGTACAGCAGCACGAACGGGTTGTCCAACAGAGCGGCTTGCTTCTCGGGGTTGTTGATGAAGTAGGGCGACAGGTAGCCGCGGTCGAACTGCATGCCTTCGACGACGTCCAGCTCGTTGTTCAGCGACTTGCCGTCTTCAACGGTGATCACGCCTTCCTTGCCGACCTTGTCCATCGCGTTGGCGATGATCTCGCCAACATCGGCGTCCGAGTTGGCGGAGATGGTGCCGACCTGGGCGATTTCCTTGGAGGTGGTGGTGGGCTTGGATTGCTTCTTGAGCTCTTCCACCAGCGCGGTCACGGCACGGTCGATACCGCGCTTGAGGTCCATCGGGTTCATGCCGGCGGCCACGTACTTCATGCCCTCGCGCACGATGGCCTGGGCCAGCACGGTGGCGGTGGTGGTGCCGTCGCCGGCGTTGTCAGAGGTCTTGGAAGCGACCTCCTTGACCATCTGGGCGCCCATGTTCATGAGCTTGTCCTTGAGCTCGATTTCCTTGGCCACGGACACACCGTCCTTGGTCACGGTGGGGGCGCCGAAGGAGCGCTCGAGCACCACGTTGCGGCCCTTGGGACCCAAGGTGACCTTCACGGCGTTTGCCAGGATGTTCACGCCTTCAACCATGCGGTGACGGGCGTCGGAACCAAAGACGACGTCTTTTGCTGCCATTTATATATCTCCGAAATCAGTGAATGTGGGGGTGTCTGGCCTGAGGCCTGTCGACTTGCTTGACGCTTACTTGGCGATCACGGCGAAGAGGTCTTCCTCGCGCATCACGAGCAACTCTTCGCCATCGACCTTGACGGTCTGGCCGGAGTACTTGCCGAACAGAACGCGGTCGCCCACAGCGACGTTCAGGGCAACGAAATCGCCCTTGTCATTGCGCTTGCCAGGACCGACGGCGAGGATTTCGCCCTGGTCAGGCTTCTCGGCGGCGGCGTCAGGGATGACGATGCCCGAAGCGGTCTTGGTTTCGTTTTCCAGGCGCTTGACGATCACGCGATCGTGCAGAGGACGCAGTTTCATGACTTCTCCTGTCTCTTGAGACATCGGTTTGACAATGACTTCTCAGTAAGTAAACACTCACTATGAAGCTTTTGGATTGGCTTTCATCATGCGGGATCCGCATGCCACCTGCTCGGAGCGCCGCTTGCGCACTCGCAATTAGCACTCGTCACTGGTGAGTGCTAACGATTATAGGGATGGTCTGGGAAGTTTCAAGAGGGAGCGGTCGTGACAAGACGATCCATGGCTGCCTGATCACCCAGACCTCAATGCACCTCATCAATGTCGAATGGGCAGCCCCCTCACACAAGGGGGCGTGGCTCAAACCAAAGGGAAAACGTGCAAATGCGGAATGATATGCGCCGCGTTTAATCAATCTCGAAGGCAACCGCATCACAGCATGGTGACACGCCTGCCCCATTGACAACGAGGAGCAACATGACTGCATTCACCCACCGCCTGGCAACCCTTGCCAGCATCGCCTGCCTGAGCGCCCTGTCCTTGCACCAAGCCGCCCAGGCGCAGCAAGCCTTTCCCACCGCCGACCCCAAAGTCGTGCCGGCGTCGGACAGCTTCTACACCCAGCCCGCCGACTCGACGCTGGCCGCCGCAGCCCCTGGTGCCGTGCTGCGCTACCGTGCCTTGCCAGCCAGCTCACTGTGGTCGGATGTCAAGGCCGGCTGGCAGATCATGTACCGCTCAACCGACAACAAGGACCAGCCTGTGGCCATGGTGACCACTTTCCTCGTGCCCGCGAAGGTGTCCACGACCGGCAAGAAGTTGATCTCCTACCAATCGTTCTATGACAGCCTGACCCTGAACTGCTCTCCCTCCGGCCTGACGCTCACGGGCAAGCTGTTCGACAAGACCTTCTACAAATCGGCTCTGACCAGCGGCTACTACGTGAACTTGTCCGACTACGAAGGCTTGAAGTCTGAATGGATCGCCGGGCCCAACAGCGGGCATGGCGTGCTCGACAGCATCCGCGCTGTCGAAAAATTCAGCCAGAGCGGGCTGAGCAGCGCCACGCCCGTTGGCATATACGGTTACTCGGGTGGCTCTTTTGCCACCATGTGGGCCGCCGAGCTGGCTGCCAGCTATGCGCCTGAGCTCAACATCGTTGGCGCGGCTGCAGGCGGCCTGCCCGTCATCCCCATCAACGTGGCCAAGAAGGTGGACGGGACACTGTTTGCCGGCGCCTACTTTGGCGCGGTGGTGGGCTTGTCGCGGGCTTATCCTGAAATCGATCCCAACCAGTTCGCCACGGCAGCGGGCCTCAAGATGATTGCCGATGTGGGCAACCGTTGCCTGGGTGGCACGGCCTCGGGGCAGCCCGAACTCCTGACCCCTTATGCCTACAAGAAGAGCGCGCAGTACCTGCAAGACCCGAACTTCCTGGATCTGCCGCAGATGCAAGCCATTGGCCAGGCCAACAGCATGGGGCAGCACATCCCCAAGATGCCGCTGTACATCTGGGAAGGCACGTCGGATGAGCTGATGCCGATTGCCGACGCAGACAACCTGATTCAGACCTACTGCGCTGGCGGTGCAACGGTTCAATATGCCCGCCTGACTGGCACGGATCACGTCCTGGGTGCTTTGAAACTCGGCTCTGGCTTGAGCTATCTGATTGATCGGTTCAACGGCAAGGCTGCCCCAAGCACCTGTCAGTAAGCGCCTCTTCCTCGACCATCAAGTCCGCCTGTCGATTGACAGCGGGCTTTTTTGGTGCGGCGCTCAGATCAGGCTGTCAGCTCGCCACCCCACCCGTCCCGAAGGCCTCGGCGTGGATGCGATCCGCCGGCACACCCAATCCTCGCAGGGCATTGAGTTGCGTCGCCATGAAGCCTTTCGGGCCGCACAGGTAGTAGTCGGCGTTGGCCGGCAGCAGCCCCTGTTCAGCCAGACGTGACACGTCCAGACGACCCAGCTCATTGCACAGCGCGGGGGTGTCTGCCGAATGGGCCTCCTCGTGAGCGACCCACGCACGCCCATCCTCGAAGCCTGCCACCAGCGCGTGAAAGCGCTCTGCAAAGGCTTGCACACCCGCATGGCGCGCCGCATGCACAAAGCGCACAGCGCGTGTGGGCGCCGTGTCATGCAGGTGCTCGAGCATGGCCATCATGGGCGTGATCCCCACACCGGCGCTGAGCAGCACCACCGGCGTCTGCCGATCTTCGTGCAGGAAGAAGTCACCGGCGGGCGGCGCCACTTCGATCACGTCGCCTTCCAAGATGTGTTCATGCAAGTGGTTGGACACCATGCCGGCCGGGTTGTTCACGCCAGCCGCCTCGCGCTTGACGGAGATGCGCAGATGGCCTTGCCCTGGCGCACCTGACAAGCTGTATTGACGCGGCTGGCGATAACCCAGTTCAGGGATCACCACGCGAACCGACACATACTGGCCAGGGCGGTAGTGAGGTACCAAGCCACCATCGGCCGGGCGCAGCTCAAACGATCTGATCTCTTCGCTCTCGGCTTGCTTGCGCTGAACACGGAAGGTGCGCCAGCCGGTCCAGCCACCCTCGCGTTGTGCGGCTTCGTCGTAGATGGCCTGCTCCATGCCGATCAGGATGTCGGCCAGTTGGCCATAGGCCGCAGCCCAAGCGGCGATGAGCGCGGGCGTGGCGGCCTCGCCCAATACCTCGCCGATGGAAGCCAGAAGATGCTTGCCGACGATGGCGTAGTGCTCTTTGCGAATACCCAGGCTGACGTGCTTGGCCGCGATGCGCTCAAGCACCGGCATCAGCACGCCGGGGTTCTCGATGTTCGCCGCGTATGCCGCCACGGCCATGGCCAGGGCTTGCTGCTGCGCACCGCTGCGTTGATGCCCCTGGTTGAAGATCTCCCGCAACTCCGGGTTGTGCTCGAACATGCGGGCATAGAAGTGGCGGGTGAGCGCCACGCCATGCTCTTGCAGCACGGGCGCGGTGGCTTTGACGAGTTCTTTGGTTTGGGTATCCAGCATGGTGGGTTTGGATGAATGAATGAGTGAGTGAGTGAGTGAGTGAGTGAGTGAGGAATGATGGTTTCTGAGGGCCTGACTTCAGGCCTAGGCTGCGCGCTCGAAAAGCACGTTGTTCTCCAGATGGATGTGGGCCATGAGGTCTTCGCATAGGGTCTGAAGGCCCAGGTAGAGCGCGCGCCAGGTGTTGCATGCGCCGCGTGGCAAGGTGATGTCGTTGGTGAGCGCCTCCAGCCTGACCAGCTCGGTGCCGTGGTGGTCGTGCTCCATGCGCATCATCTGCACGGGCGGCAGGCCGGGGTGGCCCATGCCACGCTTGTAGATGGGGAAGAGCACCATCTCTTCCTTCTGCATGTGGCTCTCCAGCTCCTGCTGCATGGTCTCCAGATGATCGGCCAGGCCACGCGGACACTCAGGCCGATCGCCATGCACGGACTCGACGCGGCGGGCCAATCGGATGAGCTCGGGCAGTTGCTCGCGGTGGCGGGCGTGGTAGCGGGTCAGGATGTGGTCGATGAGGGCAGATGTGGGCGCGTCGGTCCAGTCCACCACCTCGTCGCCGGCGTCTTGCAAGGCACTCAGTTGGGCGGCGATGCCATCGGCGCTCAGACCGGCCTTTTGCGCTGCAGCTTGCAAGGTCTGCTTGCCGCCGCAGCAGAAGTCCAGGTGGTGCTCGTGGAACACCTTTGTTGCACCAGGGATAGTGCGGGCCAGCAGGCCCAGGGATTGTTCGGCGTGGTTCATGAGGTGGCTCCAGTCTTGTTAAGGCTTCGATATCCCTGTCAGACAGCGCAAGGAGCGGGCCACGAAACAGCGATATATGAATCAACTACTTACGCCGCACATGGGTATAATTAACCCCAATAAATAGGGTTTGATTCACCATGAACGAGGTTAATAACACCCTGCTTGGTCCCTTGGGTCTGGCCGACCTGGCGGTGAGCCTGCCGCGCGCCGTTCGCCTGCAACGGCTGGTGTCGCAACTGAAAGCCCAGTTCGGTTGCCATGCCGTGGCCCTGCTTCAGCACGAAGACGATGTGCTGCGCCCGGTCGCGATTGACGGGCTCACGCGCGATGCGCTGGGGCGCGCCTTCGTGGTGGCCCAGCATCCACGTTTGTCGGCCATTCTGCTGAGCCGGGAGCTTGTTCATTTCGAGCATGAAAGCACCCTGCCCGACCCCTACGACGGCCTGGTCGATGCCATGGCCGGCGCGCCATTGCCGGTACACGACTGCATGGGCGCGAGCATCCAGGTAGATGGCCACCGGTGGGGGGTGTTGACCCTGGATGCCTTGCAGCCAGGCACGTTTGAGGCCTCTGCACGCGAAGCCTTGCAGCAATGCCTGCCGCTGGTGGCCGCTGTGGTTCGCATGGGCCTGCTGGAGCAGGAAGTGCAGGCCTTGCGGCAGGCCAGTGTGGCGGCATCCGAGCCGGCCGAGGGCGCGCTGCCGGCGGGGTCGCGCATGAACCTCATCGGGCACAGCGCGGCCTTGCAGCAGGTGTTGCATGAAGTGGATGTCGTGGCTCAGTCCGACCTGCCGGTGCTGCTGATGGGCGAGACCGGCGTGGGCAAGGACCTGTTCGCACGCCGCGTGCACGAGCGCTCGCCACGTGCCAAGGGCCCGATGGTGCACGTCAATTGCGCGGCTTTGCCCGAATCGCTGGCCGAGAGCGAGTTGTTTGGCCATGTGCGCGGGGCGTTTTCGGGCGCCACCACCGACCGCGCGGGCCGTTTCGAAGCGGCACGTAGCGGTACCATCTTTCTCGATGAGATCGGCGAGTTGCCTTTGACCATCCAGGCCAAGCTGCTGCGCACGCTGCAAAACGGCGAGGTGCAGCGCCTGGGCGCAGACAGGCCGGTGCAGGTGGATGTACGCGTGGTGGCCGCCACGAACCGCTCGCTCAAGGAAGCGGTGGCGCAAGGGCGCTTTCGGGCCGACCTCTATCACCGCCTGTCGGTCTACCCTGTGCACGTGCCGCCGCTGCGCGAGCGCGATGACGACGTGCTGCTGCTGGCCGGACACTTCCTGGAAGTCAACCGTGCCCGACTGGGGCTGCGCAGCCTACGGCTGGATGCCGGCGCCGAGGCCGCGCTGCTGCGCTATGGCTGGCCGGGCAATGTGCGCGAACTCGAACACGTGATCGGCCGCGGTGCCCTCAAACTCTTGAGCCGGGGCGTGCGCCGCAGCGACATCGCGACCTTGTCGGCGGACCTGCTGGACTTGTCGGCCGATGACGGCGACGCGCCCTCGCTCATGCACACGCCAATGCACCCGCACTTGGTGGCGCCATCGACCAAAGAACCGCAACAGGCTCAAGCCACGCACCTCAGTTTGAGAGCCCAGGTGGACGCACTGCAACGCCAAGCCATCGAGCAGGCGCTGGTCGAGAGCAAAGGCAACTGGGCCACGGCCGCGCGTCAACTGGATGTCGACCCGAGCAACCTGCACAAGCTGGCCCGCCGGCTCGGCTTGAAGGCCTGACTGTGGCCGCTGCTTGACCACGGTCAAAACCCTGTCAGGCCAATCTCCAAACACTGAGGGGCATCGTGTGCTGACACCTTCGTCGGCAACCTGATCTGGTGGATGGACACATGGCCTCAACATCGATCGATATCTCCGACGCCACCTCTCGCTCGCCCGTGGCTGTAATCAAGCGCCAAGGCAGCGTCGCCCCCTTCCAGCTTGAGCGCATCGTCAGCGCGATCGCGTCGGCGGGCATGGCCACGGGCACGCTGGATGTCGATGAAGCTCATCGACTGGCTAAAGCTGTCAAGGCGCGCTTGCAGGCCCGCGTGCCATCGGTGGAGCAGATCCAGGATGTGGTCGAGCAGGTGCTGTTGGATGCGGGCCACTTCCAGGCCGCACGCGCCTACATCGTCTACCGCGAACAGCACCGCACCTTGCGTGAAGACCGCCGCACCGCCATCGATGTGGAGCGCTCGGTCAACGAGTACCTGCACCGGCAGGACTGGCGCATCCACGCCAATGCCAATCAGGGCTACTCACTGGGCGGGCTCATCCTCAACGTGTCGGGCAAGGTGATCGCCAACTACTGGCTCGGTCATGTCTACCCTCAAGCAATTGGGCAGGCGCACCGCGATGCCGATCTGCACATCCATGACCTGGATATGCTCTCGGGCTACTGCGCGGGCTGGTCATTGCGCACCTTGCTTCACGAGGGGCTCAATGGGGTGCCGGGCAAGGTGGAGGCTGGGCCACCCAGGCACCTGTCATCGGCCGTGGGGCAGATCGTCAACTTCCTCGGTACCTTGCAAAACGAATGGGCCGGCGCGCAGGCCTTCAGCTCCTTCGACACCTATCTGGCCCCCTTCATCCGTCAAGACAGCCTGAGCTACGAGCAGGTACGCCAGTGCATGCAGGAGTTGATCTACAACCTCAACGTGCCCTCACGCTGGGGCACTCAGACGCCCTTTACCAATCTCACGTTTGACTGGACCTGCCCTGAAGACCTGCGCGAGCAAGTGCCCGTGATCGCCGACATGGAGATGCCCTTCAGCTATGGTGACCTGCAAGCCGAAATGGACATGATCAACCGCGCCTACATCGACGTGATGATGGCCGGTGACGCCAAGGGCCGCGTCTTTACCTTCCCCATCCCGACCTACAACATCACGAAGGACTTCGACTGGGCGCACCCCAACACCGAAGCGCTGTTCGAGATGACGGCCAAGTATGGCCTGCCTTACTTCCAGAACTTCGTGAACTCGGAGTTGCAGCCGCACATGATCCGCTCCATGTGCTGCCGGCTACAACTCGACCTGCGCGAATTGCTCAAGCGTGGCAATGGCCTGTTCGGGTCGGCCGAGCAGACGGGTTCGCTCGGCGTGGTCACGCTCAACTGCGCCCGGCTGGGCTACCTGCACTTGGGCGATGAGGCCTCCTTGCTCAAGCGCACCGATCACCTGCTGGACCTGGCCTGCCAGAGCCTGGAGATCAAGCGCAAGGTCATACAAGGCCACATGGACGCAGGCTTGTTCCCCTATACCAAGCGTTACCTGGGCACGCTGCGCAACCACTTCTCCACCATCGGGGTCAACGGCATCAACGAGATGATCCGCAACTTCACCCAAGACCTGGAAGACATCACCACGCCATGGGGAGAGGCCTTTGCCTTGCGCTTTCTGGATCACATCCGCACGCGCATCAGCGGCATGCAGGAGGCCACTGGCCACCTCTACAACCTGGAGGCCACACCGGCCGAAGGCACGACCTACCGCTTCGCGAAAGAGGACCGCGCACGCTTCCCCGACATCCTGCAAGCCGGTACGCAGTTGGAGCCCTACTACACCAACTCCTCGCAGTTGCCAGTGGGCTTCAGCGACGACCCGTTCGAAGCTCTGGCACGGCAGGAGGCCTTGCAGACGCGCTACACGGGTGGCACGGTGCTGCACCTTTATCTGGGCGAGCGGGTGTCGTCGGCACAGGCCTGCAAGACGTTGGTGCAGCGGGCGCTAACGCGCTTTCGGCTGCCCTACATCACGATCACGCCGACGTTCTCGATCTGCCCGGTGCATGGCTATCTGACCGGTGAGCACGCCTTCTGCCCACATTGCGACGAGGCCGCGCTCAAGCGCAAGCGGGCCGATGCCACCATGGTCCATACCGCTTGAAGGAGCTTGCATGACCCACACAAACTTCACCACCGTCGACAGCAACGGCACACCCGATGCCCCTCACCCTGTCCTGGCGGAGCACGAACGCCAACGCTGCGAGGTCTGGACCCGGGTCATGGGCTATCACCGACCCGTTTCCTCGTTCAATGCAGGCAAGAAAGGGGAGTTCCATGAACGTCGCTACTTTGTCGAACCACCCCAGCGTGGATAAAGCCACCCTGGACGTCGGCGGCTTCACGCCGCTGAGCACCACGGACTGGCCAGACCACCTGGCTGCCGTGGTGTTCGTGCAGGGCTGCCCCTGGCGCTGCCATTACTGCCACAACCCTGCCTTGCAACCCCGTGGCGAGCACAACGCCCAGGTGTGGCTGCGCGTGCTCGATACCTTGCAGCAACGCCGTGGCCTGCTCGACGCCGTGGTATTCAGCGGTGGCGAGCCCACACTGGATATCGGCCTGCCCTCGGCCATGGAGACCGTGCGGGCCATGGGCTTCCAGGTTGGTCTGCACACTGCGGGCCTCTACCCCAAGCGCCTGGCTGCCTGCCTGCCGCTGGTGGACTGGGTGGCCCTGGACATCAAGACCGAGTTCGATGACTACAAGGCCGTGACTTCGGTGCCCCGCAGTGGCCTGCCCGCTCAGGAAAGTCTGGCCTTGGTGCTGGCCAGCGGCCGTGCCTGCGAGTTCCGCACGACCTACCACCCCGATCTCATTGACGACGTCACCTTGTTGCGGCTGGCGCGCAAGCTGCGCGCATTGGGCGTGAAGCACTGGGTCTTACAGGCCTACCGGCCCACCCCGCAGACACAGGCCAGCATGGGCAACGTCAGCTATCAGGTACCAGATAAGTTGCTGGCGCGCCTGTGCAGTGTCGGCCCGCAGATCAACTTGCGCTGACGAGACCACAAGACCTCAGAGGCTGCTCAGCCACCGCTCATCGACCTCGTTGATCAGGGCATCATTGCAGCAGTGGCGAACCGGCTGCGTCGATGTCGGCGCCTTCCACACCATGGCGAGCCGCCAGCAAGGCACAGGTCTGGCGCAGGGCCGTGGCAAAGCTCTGCTGACGCAAGGCTTGAGAGACCGCATCCTTCACCATCTCGAAGGGCAGAGACACGCCCGCCTGCCGGGACTGGACATCCACGATGTGCAGCCCATGGCGGCTGTGCACGAGTCGGGGCAGCACCCCCACATGCGCCACAGGCGCATCCTGGGCAAACAGCTCGCGCGCGAACTCCGGCGCACAGTCATCAGCCCGCAACCAACCCAGGCGCCCACCTTCTTTCGCGGTCGGGCAGTTGGACAGCGCACGTGCCTGGGCCTCGAAGGCATCGGTATCGGCCCGCACGGCCAAGAGAACCTGCTCGGCGCGTTGGCGCAAGGCCTGGATGTCCACACCGTCGGTCACGGCAAACAGGATGTGCCGAGCCAGCACCTGCTCGCCCTGTGCATAGCGCGCCGGATGCGCGGCATGAAAGCGGCGGCAGGCCTGCTCATCGGGCTCGGGCACCTGGACGTGCTGGTCCAGCCAACAGTCGATGGCACCGGCCGCCGCCTCGCTGAGCACGCCGTCTTGCGGCGGTGGGTCTTCGGCCGAAAGCAGCCCGTCTTCGATGGCCGCCAGGCGCAGTAGGGCCAGGCTGGCCATCTGACGACGCTGCGCCACTGTCAGGGTCTGGGGATTGGTGTGGAGCACATCGTCGCCGACGCGCAAGTTCAGGGCAGCAGAAGAAGAACTCATGTTGTGCATCCTTGAATACGAAGCCGTTCAGCGAGGCAGACCGATACGGCGGCTGCGCACCACCTGCCAGGGTCGCAGCACATAGGCCGCCGAGGCAAAGCCGCTCCACACATGCACCAGGCGCGTAAAGGGAAAGAGGACGAACACGGTCATGCCGGCCACCATGTGCACCTTGAAAACCGGTGACACATCGGCGATCAGGCTGGCAGCGTCGCCCCGGAAGGTCACGATATGCTGCGCCCAGGCCATGAGCTTGAGCATGGTGGCGCCATCGCGGTGTTCGATGGACAGCGGGATGGTGGACAGCCCCAGCATCAGCGTGCCCAGGATCCAGAACAGCACGAGGAAGTCCCGCGGCTTTGAGGTGGCCCTCACGCGCTCATCGCCCAGACGGCGGGCCACGAGCAGTGAAAGCCCGACCAGTCCCAAACTGCCCAGGATGCCACCGGCCACGACGGCCAGCAACTGCTTTTGCGATGGCGTCACGCCAAGCGCGTGTACGAGCTCGGGCGGTGTCAGCATCCCGAAGAAGTGGCCGCATAACAGGCCGATGATGCCCAGGTGGAACAGGTTGGAGCCCGCGCGCAGCAGCCCTGTGGACAGCATCTGGCTTGACTCGCTGCGCCAGGTGTACTGGTCACGGTCGAAGCGCACCAGGCTGCCCAGCAGGAACACGACCATGGCGATGTAGGGATAGATCCCGAAGAAAAACTGGTGGGTGAGGCTCATGCTGATGCTCCTCGTGGCGATGCGGTGCGCGGCTTGTTGCGCACGATGTGGATGGGTTGCGGTTGATCAGGGCGCTGTTGACCGTGGCTGGTGCATCCGCCAAAGGCTGCGGGCTCGGCCCAGGCTTCGTCCAGAGCTTCATCCTCGGGCACCTCGGTGGGCTCGATGGCCAGGCCCATCAACTCCAGCACGGCCGCCGGGATGTGGGCATACAGGCTGCGGCGCTTGAGCAAGGCCGCGTACAGCGCGTTGAGGATGTGGGCGAACTCCGATGTGAAAGCCCACGCGGACTCGCCATCCAGCATGGAGACGAACTCCAGCACCAGCGGCAGGTAGTCGGGCAACTCGCCGCCCTGGCCAACAGGCAGGTGCAGGCCGGCTTGTTCATAGGTGCGGATCAGGTCGACCATGGCCTGACCTCGGTCGCGCGAATCGCCGTGCACGTGCTCGAAGAGATGCAAGGAGGTGCTGCGGCCACGGTCGAAGAGCTCGACGTAATCCGACTCGACGTCATACGGGTCGCTCACCCACAGGCTGCCGATGAGCCGCTCCAGGCCGGCTGAACGCGCAGGCGTCAGGCGGCCTTCATCGTGCAAGGCCGGGGTCAGTTCAGGCAGCAGGGCCCTCAAGTCGGCATTGGGATAAGCCAGCAGACGGGCCAGCGCTCTGAGGCTGCGGGCGGGTGTGAGATGGTGCATGGTCAGACCTCCGACTTGATGGGAATGGTGCGCTTCTTCTTGGCACCGAAGAGGCTGGGCTCGCTGTGGCCGTCCGAGCAGCCGTTGCCAAACGAGAAGCCGCAACCACCTCGCAGGTCGAACGCGTCTTCGGCGTATTCGCGATGCGCCGTAGGGATCACGAACCGGTCTTCATAGTTGGCGATGCCCATGATGTGGTACATGTCCGCGACCATCTCCGCGCTGATGCCAACCTGCTCGATAGCGTTGACATTGGGCTGACCATCGACGTGCTTGCCACGCATATAGGCCCGCATGGCCAGCATGCGCTCCAGCGCGCGCGAGACCGGCGCCACGTCGCCCGCCGTCATCAGGTTGGCCAGGTACTTCAAGGGGATGCGAAGCTGGCTCACGTCGGGGATCTCGCCGTTGACGCCCACCTGGCCAGCATGGGCCGCTGCCTGAATCGGCGACAGTGGCGGCACGTACCAGACCATGGGCAGCGTTCGGTACTCAGGGTGCAGCGGCAGGGCCACCTTCCAGTCCACAGCCATCTTGTAGACGGGGCTTTTGCGGGCAGCATTCAGCCAGGCTTCGGGCACGCCATCGGCACGGGCCTGCTCGATCACCTTGGGGTCACGCGGATCCAGGAAGATGTCGAGCTGGGCTTGGTAGAGGTCGCGGTCCTGCTCGGTGCTGGCAGCCTGCTCGATGCGGTCGGCGTCATACAGCAGCACACCCAGGTAGCGGATGCGGCCCACGCAGGTCTCCGAGCACACCGTGGGCTGGCCCGCTTCGATGCGCGGGTAGCAGAAGATGCACTTCTCGGCCTTGCCGCTTTGCCAGTTGTAGTAGATCTTCTTGTACGGGCAGCCCGAGACGCACATGCGCCAGCCACGGCACTTGTCCTGGTCGATCAGCACGATGCCGTCTTCCTCGCGCTTGTAGATCGAGCCCGATGGGCAGGAGGCCACGCACGCCGGATTGAGGCAGTGCTCGCACAGGCGCGGCAGGTACATCATGAAGGTGTTCTCGAACTGGCCGTAGATGTCCTTCTGGACGTCATCGAAGTTCTTGTCCTTGCTGCGCTTGCTGAACTCGCCCCCGAGGATTTCTTCCCAGTTCGGGCCCCATTCGATCTTCTCCATGCGTTTGCCGGTGATGAGGCTGCGCGGGCGGGCCGTGGGCGCGGCCTTGGACTTCGGCGCCGACTGCAGATACTCGTAGTCGAAGGTGAAGGGTTCGTAGTAATCGTCGATCTGCGGCAGGTTGGGATTGGCGAAGATCTTCATCAGCAAGCTGAGCTTGCCGCCTTGACGAGGCTCGATCTTGCCGTTGGGCTTGCGCACCCAGCCACCCTTCCATTTGCTCTGGTTCTCCCATTCCTTCGGGTAGCCGATGCCAGGCTTGGTCTCAACGTTGTTGAACCAGGCGTACTCGACACCGGGTCGGTTGGTCCAGACGTTCTTGCAGGTGACGGAGCAGGTGTGGCAACCGATGCACTTGTCCAGATTGAGGACCATGCCGATTTGAGCGCGGACTTTCATATTGCGTACTCCTAGCGATCAGGCGTGAACAGACGTGCTGGCCAGCTCGCCATCCATCCAGTCGACCTTGTTCATCTTGCGCACCAGCACGAACTCATCGCGATTGGTTCCGATCGTCCCGTAGTAGTTGAAGCCGTAGCTCAACTGCGCATAGCCGCCGATCATGTGGGTGGGCTTGAGCACCACGCGCGTCACCGAGTTGTGGATGCCACCGCGCGTGCCGGTGATCTCCGAGCCCGGCGTGTTGATGATCTTTTCCTGCGCGTGGTACATCATCACCATGCCGGGCTTGACGCGCTGGCTCACCACCGCCCGCGCTGCAATGGCGCCATTGGTGTTGAACAGTTCCACCCAGTCGTTGTCGACGATGTCGGCGCGCTTGGCATCGTCCTCGCTCAGCCAGATCACTGGCCCGCCCCGGTTGAGCGTGAGCATCAGCAGGTTGTCCGTGTAGGTGGAGTGGATGCCCCACTTCTGGTGCGGGGTGATGAAGTTCAGCGCGATCTCCTTGTGGCCATTGGGCTTGCGGCCCGCGATGTCATCGAGGGTTTTGAGGTCCACCGGCGGCCGATAGGACACAAACCCCTCTCCGAATGCCTGCATCCAAGGATGATCTTGGTAGAACTGCTGACGGCCTGTGAGCGTGCGCCATGGGATCAGCTCATGCACGTTCGTGTAGCCCGCGTTGTAGGAGACCTTCTCGCTCTCAAGGCCCGACCAGGTCGGCGAGGAGATGATCTTGCGCGGCTGGGCCTGGATGTCGCGAAAGCGGATCTTTTCGTCTTCGCGATGCAGGGCGAGGTGCGCGTGCTCGCGGCCCGTCTGCTTGGCCAAGGCATCCCAGGCCTTGACGGCCACGTGGCCGTTGGTCTCGGGGGCCAGCATCATGATGACCTCGGCCGCGTCGATGTCGGTCTCGATCTTGGGCAGGCCTTGCGACACGCCGGCTTCACGCACCGTGCCGTTCAGCTCGGCAAGCTGCTTGACTTCATCTTGCGTGTTCCAGCTGATGCCCTTGCCGCCATTGCCCACCTTGTTCATCAGGGGGCCCAGAGACGTGAAGCGCTTGAAGGTGTTGGGGTAGTCGCGCTCGACCACGGTGATCTGCGGTGCGGTCTGGCCCGGGACCAGATCGACCTCGCCCCGCTTCCAATCCTGCACGCCAAAGGGCTGGGCCAGTTCTGCCGGGGTGTCGTGCATCAGCGGTGTGAGCACCACTTCCTTTTCCACGCCCAGATGCCCCACGCAAACCTCACTGAACTTCTTGGCAAAGCCCTTGTAGATATCCCAGTCCGAGCGGGCTTCCCAGGCCGGCTCGACCGCCGTGGACAGTGGGTGGATGAAGGGGTGCATGTCACTGGTGTTGAGGTCGTTCTTCTCATACCAGGTTGCTGTTGGCAAGACGATGTCGGAATACAGACAGGTCGTGCTCATGCGAAAGTCCAGCGTAACCAGCAGGTCCAGCTTGCCTTCGGGGGCTTGTGCGTGCCAGGCCACCTCCTGAGGTTTGGCTTCATCACGACCAAGGTCCTTGCCTTGCACGCCGTGCGTCGTGCCCAGCAGGTGCTTGAGGAAGTACTCGTGGCCCTTGCCTGATGAACCCAGCAGGTTGCTGCGCCACACGAAGAGGTTGCGCGGCCAGTTGTCGGGGTGATCCGGATCATGGCAAGACAGCTTGAGCGAACCCTCCTTCAACGAAGCCACGACGTGGTCTTTCGGGTCCAGCCCCTTGGCGGCTGCATCACGCACCACGTGCAAGGGGTTGGTCTGGAGTTGCGGTGCGGAGGGCAGCCAGCCCATGCGCTCGGCGCGCACGTTGTAGTCGATCATGCTGCCTCCGAACTGGGCCTTGTCAGCCAGGGGCGAGAGGATCTCTGCCACATTGAGCTTTTCGTAGCGCCACTGGTCGGTGTGCGCATAGAAAAAACTCGTGGAGTTCTGCTGGCGCGGCGGACGAGACCAGTCCAGCGCAAAGGCCAGGGCCGTCCAGCCGGTCTGCGGTCGCAGCTTCTCCTGGCCCACGTAGTGCGCCCAGCCGCCGCCGCTTTGGCCAATGCAGCCGCACATCATCAGCATGTTGATGATGCTGCGGTAGTTCATGTCGCAGTGGTACCAATGGTTCATGGCCGCGCCGATGATCACCATCGACTTGCCATGCGTCTTATCGGCGTTGTCGGCAAACTGGCGTGCCACGGTGAGCACCTGCGCACGCGGCACGCCGGTGATGCTTTCCTGCCAGGCTGGCGTGTAGGCCACGTCGTCATCCAGGCTGCGGGCACCGTTGTCGACCAGCACACCATCGCGGTCCTTCAGGCCGCGGAAGACACCGTAGCTGGCCAGTTGCAGGTCATAGACGGTGGCCACCCAGACCTCGCGGGCCTGTCCCTTGTCCTGCACGGTGATGCGCTGCATGGGCACGCGGCGCAGCAGCACATCGCCTTGCTTGTTGGCGTTGAAGTTGGGGGTCTCGATACCACCGAAGTAAGGGAAGGCCACGGGCTGCACATCGGCCATCGCCGTTTCCTGGTGCAGCGCGTCTTCCAGCACCGAGAGCTTGAGCTTGACATCGCCTCCCGCCACGGCCTCCTTGGCTTCGAGGTTCCACTTGCCCTGATCGGGCCGGCCATCGGCGCCCCAGCGAAAGCCGATCGAGCCTTGCGGCACCACGATGCGGCCTTCGCCGTCGTAGGCCAGTGACTTCCATTCGGTGTTGCCACCCTGAGCCAGTTCACCACTCATGTCGCTGGCACGCAGGTAGCGCTGCGGCACCAGGGCCTTGCCGGCAGGTGTGTCCTGCTCATGCAGCATCACCAGCATCGGCAGGTCGGTGTAGCGGCGGGCGTAGTCGTCGAAATAGGCGCTGCGCTTGTCCACATAGAACTCGCGCAGGATGGTGTGCCCCATGGCCATGGCGATGGCCGCATCGGTGCCCTGCTTGGGGTGCAGCCAGATGTCGGCCAGCTTGGAGACCTCGGCGTAGTCAGGCGTGACGGCCACGGTCTTGGCGCCCTTGTAGCGCACCTCGGTGAAGAAGTGGGCATCGGGCGTACGGGTCTGTGGCACGTTCGAACCCCAGGCGATGATGTAGTTCGAGTTGTACCAGTCAGCCGATTCGGGCACGTCGGTCTGCTCGCCCCAGATCTGCGGGCTGGCTGGTGGCAGGTCGCAATACCAGTCGTAGAAGGACATGCACACGCCGCCGATCAGGCTCAGGTAGCGGCTGCCTGCGGCGTAGGACACCATCGACATCGCCGGGATGGGCGAGAAGCCGATGATGCGGTCCGGCCCGTGCTGCTTGATGGTGTAGACGTTGGCCGAGGCGATGATCTCGTTGACCTCGTCCCAGGTGGCGCGCACAAAGCCGCCCAGGCCGCGCTGCCTCTGCCAGCTGCGGCGTGCCTCTTCATTGGCCATCAGGCTGGCCCAGGCATCCACCGGGCTCTTGGCCACGGTGCGGGCCGCGCGCCAGTGCTTGAGCAACTCACCGCGCACCATCGGGTGCTTGACGCGGTTGGCGCTGTAGAGGTACCAGCTGTACGACGCACCACGGGCACAGCCACGTGGCTCGTGGTTGGGCAGATCAGGGCGCGTGCGAGGGTAGTCTGTCTGCTGGGTCTCCCAGGTGACGATGCCGCCCTTCACATAGACCTTCCACGAGCAGGAGCCCGTGCAGTTGGTACCGTGGGTGGAGCGCACGATCTTGTCATGCTGCCAGCGATGGCGGTAGGCGTCTTCCCAGGTGCGGTCTTCGCCCGTGGTGACGCCGTGGCCGTCGGCAAAGCCTTCCTTCGCTTGCGAGAAGTAGGTCAGTCGGTCCAGGAAATGGCTCATGTGGATGGCTCCGGTAGAGGCGTGTCTGAATGCGATCAGCAGGGCTGCTCGGCATCGCGGCGGGCATAGAACCACCACGTGGTCGCGATGCAAACCAGATAGAAGGAGATGAAGACCACCAGCGCGGCTTCAGGCCCGCCCGTGGCCGCGATGGCCGTGCCATAGCTCTTGGGGATGAAGAAGCCACCATAGGCCGCCACGGCTGCCGTGAAGCCCAGCACCGCAGCGGCCTCGGTGTTGGCCTCCTTGGTAGCGATGGCCAGGGCCTGCTCATCGTTGCGGGCCACGTGGCGCGTCTTCTGGTTCAGGAAGATCACCGGGATCATGCGGAAGGTCGAGCCGTTGCCAATGCCCGTGGTCAGGAACAGCACCAGGAACATCAGGAAGAAACCGGCAAAGCTGCCTTCATGCGGGCCAATTGGCAAGGCAAATGCACTGCCCGTGGTCTTGGGCAGGAAGCACAGCACGCCGACCACGGCTGCGGCCATGACGATGAAGTTCCAGAAGGTCACGCGGGCGCCACCCATCTTGTCGGCGAGCCAGCCACCGAAAGGCCTCACCAGCGCGCCAACCAGGGGCCCGATCCAGGCATAGGCCAGCGGGTTGACGTCCTTGAACTGAGACTTGATGAGCAGCGGAAAACCCGCCGCATAGCCGATGAAGGAGCCGAAAGTGCCCAGGTACAGCACGCACATCAGCCAGTTGTGCTTGTTGCGGAAGATCGCGGCCTGCGTGGCGAACGAGGCCTTGGCATCGGCGATGTCATTCATGAAGAACCACGACACGGCCGACACGATCACAATCCAGGGCACCCACACGAAGGCCGCGTTCTGTGCCCAAATATCGACACGCTGCCCCGCCTTGTTGACGATCTGCTGCGCATCGCCACCGAAGATGCCGAACACGCCCACGGAGATGATGATGGGGCTCAGGAACTGCACGACCGACACACCCAGATTGCCCAGGCCCGCGTTCACACCGAGTGCCGAGCCCTTGCGCTCCTTCGGGAAGAAGAAGCTGATATTGGCCATCGACGACGAGAAGTTGCCGCCACCCAGGCCGCACAGCAAGGCCAGTGTCAGCATGGTGGGATATGGCGTGCTCGGGTCCTGTACCGCGAAGCCGATGCCCAAAGCGGGGATCAGCAAGGAGGCCGTCGAGATGGCCGTCCAGCGCCGCCCACCAAAGACGGGCACCATGAAAGAGTAGAAAATGCGCAAGGTGGCACCCGACAGTGCCGGCGCGGCCGCCAGCCAGAACAGCTGGTTGGTCGAGTACTTGAAGCCCATCTGCGGCAGGTTCACCGCCGCCACACTCCACAGCTGCCAGACGGCAAAGGCCAGGAACAGGGCCGGCACCGAGATCCACAGATTGAGCTTGGCGATCGCCTGCCCTTCGGTTTCCCAGAAGGCCTTGTCTTCCGGCGTCCAGATGGCCAGCGTGCTGCCAGGCCGTGCTCCCGTGTGTGTCGTGGTGTTCATGAGCGTCTCCTTCAAGACGTGAGGACGGCATCACCGCGAAGGACATCGCGGCTGCGGATTTCAGTGAAGTACATCCAGATCAGCGAGACCCAGACCACGCCATACAGCAGCATGAAAGCGCTGGACCGGATGCCGGTGAGGTCGAGCAGGTAGCCAAAGAGAATGGGAAGGACGAAGCCACCCATCCCACCAGCCAGGCCCACGATGCCGGAGACCGCGCCGATGTTGTCGGGGTAGTCATTGCTGACGTACTTGAAGACACTCGCCTTGCCGAAAGCGAAAGCCACGCCCAGCAAGGCCATCAGCGCCGTGAAGGCATACACGTTGAGCCCGATGTGAAAGGTCTGCAGGCCCTTGACGGTCTGGATCGTGAAGTCAGTCTGCGGATAGCTGAGCATGAACAAGCAGACCCAGCTCACCCACAGCACCCACCAGGTCACCTTGTGGGCACCGAGCTTGTCTGACAGATAGCCACCGATGGCGCGCAGCACGCCGCCTGGCAGCGAGAAGCAGGCCGCCAGCAAGGCTGCCACGCGGATGTCCAGGCCATACTCGCCTACGTAGTACTGCACCATCCACAGGCTCAGGCCGACATAGCCGCCAAAGACAATGCTGTAGTACTGGCAATACTTGAGGACGCGCGGGTCCTTCAGCGTCTGCAATTGGGCCGCGAAGCCGCCCTTGGCCGCAGGCACCAGGTGCGCCGGGTCATGCGCGCTACCCAGCCAGAACACGATGGCCGCGCCCAGCATCACGGCCGCATAGACTTGCGGCACCATGGCCCAGCCAAAGGCCACCACCAAGGTCGGCGCCACGAACTTGTTGACGGCTGCGCCAGAGTTGCCCGCGCCGAACACGCCCATGGCAAAGCCTTGCCGGCTCTTGGGGAACCAGCGGGCCACATAGGGCGTACCCACCGAGAAGGAGCCACCAGCCAGCCCAACGAACAGCCCCAGCAACAGGAAATGCCAGTACGCGGTGGCGTAGGTCATCAACCAGATCGGCACCACACAGAGCAGCATGGTGATGAACAGCACAATGCGACCGCCGAAGCGGTCCGTCCAGATGCCCAGGGGTACGCGCACCAGCGAGCCCGTGAGCACAGGCATGGCGGTCAGCAGGCCGAACTGCGTGGCATTGAGCCCCAGCTGCTTTTTGAGCGGGATGCCGATGACGCCGAACATCATCCACACCATGAAGCACACCGTGAATGCCAGTGTGCTGACGACGAGGACCGACAGGGCCGTTCTTCTGTTGCCGTTCGACATGGGACAACTCCTTTCCATGTCTGGCAGTGTCAGAAGATCAGTGCGCGGTGACTATCCTCCTGTGGGTCTGCGCTATCGTTCGAAAGAACTACTACCTGGGGTCACGTTTGATCTGGATCAGACGAAGGCGATGCTAAATACGTCCCCGCCAGCACCGCCGCCTGGACCCGGGAGCTGAGGTTGAGCTTGCGCAGGATGTGCTGCACGTGGATCTTGACCGTGGTCTCGGCGATGTCGAGTTGGCGGGCGATCTCCTTGTTGCTGGCACCTCGGGCGATCTCGCGCAGGATGTCCCGCTCGCGCGGGGACAGCTTGGACAAGGGATGTCCCTGGGCCTCCACGGCCTGCGAGGTGCGAGAAGATGCTTCGGGGACCACACTCGCCGCCCCTGCTGACTGCTGTACCGCCTGCCGATAGGCCTTCACCAGCTTGCCCGTCATCTCCGGCGACACCACCGATTCGCCCCTGTGCACTCGGCGTATGGCGTCCATGAGGTCCTCGCCCTCGGCCGTCTTGAGCAGGTAGCCACTGGCCCCGCGAGACAAGGCCGAGGCCAGATCGTCCGCGTCTTCGCTGACCGTAAGCATCAGCACCTTGGGGGCTGGCTCGATGGCCAGGAACTGTGGCAAGGCATCGATGCCGTGCACGCCAGGCAGGTGGTTGTCCAGCAACACCACATCCGGAAGCAAGGCCGCCACGTGGCGCAGCGCCTCGCCGGCGTCGCCCGCTTCGGCCACGACCTCGAGTTCGTCGCATTGGCCGAGCAAGGCCGTCAGACCACGGCGAAACAGAGTGTGGTCATCGACCACCAGCAGGCGAATGGGCATGGCAAATAGGCAGGGTGCAGCCGGTGTTGTTGGGCCAAACCCGATTGTCCAACATGGTGTGTCCTCCGGCATGAAGGCGCACACTGCGGATGGCTTCACCGCTGAGTTCACCGCTGACTAGTGCTTCTGAAGGATGTGCAGGCCTGCAGCCTCTGCCTAGACTGGCGCCATGCCCGCCCTGATCGACCCCTATCACCGCGTGATCGACTACCTGCGCGTGTCGGTCACGGATCGCTGCGACCTGCGCTGCACCTACTGCCTGCCAAAGGATTTCAAAGGCTTCGAGGAGCCCGCACACTGGATGACGCTGGCCGAGATGCGACGCCTGGTTGGCCTTTTCGTGGCATTGGGTGTGCACCGCGTACGGCTCACCGGCGGCGAGCCCCTGCTGCGGCGTGACCTGCCTGATCTGGCCGCCGGCTTGAAAGCCTTGCCAGGCTTGAGGGACTTGTCCGTCTCGACCAACGCCACGCGACTGGACCGTATGGCCCTGCCGCTGAAGGCTGCCGGCGTGGACCGGCTCAACATCAGCCTCGACAGCCTGGACGCTGACTGCATGACCCGCATCACCGGCCATGATTGCCTCAGCAAGATCCTGCGCGGCATCGACGCCGCCATGCAGGCCGGCTTTGGCACCATCAAGCTCAATATGGTGGTGCAGCGCGGCGTCAACGACCACGAGATCGACCAGATGATGGCCTATGCGCGACGAAACCGCCTGGTGCTGCGCCTGATCGAGCCCATGCCTGTGGGGCACACCGGTCGCAGTGCGGCAGGCTACGACCTGCGCGCCCTGGGCGAGGCGCTGGCCCACCGCATGGGCCTGATCCCTCAGTTGCCTGGTGCCGGCCATGGCGGTGGCCCGGCGCGCTATTGGGTCGATGCCCACGGCGGCCTGAGCCTGGGCGTCATCACTCCCATGAGCCAGCATTTCTGCCAGACCTGCAACCGCGTGCGCCTGGGGGTCGATGGCACGCTCTACCTGTGCCTGGGGCAAAATGACCAGGTTCCGCTGGGACGCATGCTGCGCCAGGGTGCCAGCGACGACGCTTTGCGCCAGGCCATTCTGGCCGGCATCGCACGCAAGCCGCAGCGGCATGAATTCACCGATCGGCCGGAGAAGGTCGTGCGCTTCATGGCCCAGACGGGCGGATGAGCGCCAGGCCTTTCCCGGTCGGCTCCTTTCACGCCCATGGCTACCATCGACCCGCTCTCTTCACTGCCACAGCCCACGCCTGCGCCACCTGAGGGGCCGCGCGATGAGGAACAGCCCCTGTCTCGCACCAGCCGGCTGACCCTGGCGCGCAAGCTGGCCGCCATCGGCAGCATCTTCCTGGCCGTGGCGCTGCTGACCGTCGGCTTGTCGATGTGGGGCACATGGCAGCTCGACGGCGGTGCCGCCGCCATCAACGAGGCCGGTCGCATGCGCATGCGCACCTACCAGATGGCGCTGCACCTGCGCGACCACGCGGCCGGCGTCGACCATCAGGCGCGAGACGAAACCCTGCACCGACTGTCGGAACTTGACGCCAGTCTGGCCCTGCTCAGCCAAGGCGACCCGCAACGCCCGCTCGCCGTGCCTGACGAGGCCGAAGTCCAGCAGCAATTGCACAAAGTCCAGCGCGGCTGGCTGTCACTGCGCGCCCTCGTGCTGGGTCAACTGGACGGCAGCGCGCCGCTTGCGCGCCTGTCTGTCGAACCCTTCGTGGCCGATGTCGACACCCTGGTCTCGGCCATCGAGCAACGCCTGGAGGCCCGCACCACCACCCTGCGCATGGTTCAACTCCTGATGATGGCACTGGCCGTGCTCAGTGCCCTGGCCCTGCTCTACACCAGCCATGTGGTGATTCTGGAGCCAGTGGCCCGCCTGCGCGCCGCATTGCAACGCGTTGAAGAAGGGGACTTCAACGCCCGTGTGCGCCCAGGTGCCGCCGACGAGTTGGGCGAACTGGCTGAAGGCTTCAACCGCATGTCCGAACGTCTGGCCCAGTCCTATGGCGACCTCGAAGACAAGGTGGCTGAAAAGACCCGGCGCCTGCAAGACGAACAGGCCCGCCTGCAGGCGCTCTATGACGTCTCCACCTTTGTCGCATCGGCCGACACCTTGGTGGCCTTGGGGCAAGGCTTCGCCCGCAAGATGCGGCTGGTGGCACGAGCCGATGCGGTGGCCATCCGTTGGTCTGACGAGGCCAATGACCGCTACATGCTGTTGGCAAGCGACGGCCTGCCGCGCATCCTCTCGGAAGAAGAACAATGCGTGCTCACGGGCGACTGCTTTTGTGGCAGCCGCATCGAGCCCGGCCAGACGCCGCGCATGCGCGTCATCCCTATCGCCGATGAGCGTGCCCAGCCGCAAGGCGAGGCCAGCCACGTCCAGCGGCGCTGCGAGCAGGAGGGCTATACTACCCTGGTCACCCTGCCCTTGACCTTGCAGCACCGCCTGCTGGGCGAGATCGAGCTGTTCTACCGCGGCGAAGCCGCCTTCACCGATGAGGAGCGCCACCTGTTCGAGGCCCTGGCCAGCCACCTCGCTGGCGCCATGGAGAGCCTGCGCATGGCGGCCCTCGATCGCGAATCGGCCGTGGCCAGCGAACGCAAATTGCTGGCCCAGGAACTGCACGACTCCATCGCGCAATCACTGGCCTTTCTCAAGATCCAGATGGGGCTGCTGCGCAACGCCATGGCCAAGGGCGACCAGCAGGCCATCGCCTCGGCCTTGTCCGAGCTGGACACGGGCGTGCGCGAGAGTTACAGCGACGTGCGCGAACTCCTGCTGCATTTCCGGGTAAGGACAGACAGCGGGCGACTGGACCTCGCACTGCGCGAGACCTTGTCCAAGTTCGAGTTGCAGTCAGGCCTGCGCGCCCACCTGCGATACCGCGATGAAGGCGTGCCACCGCCAGCGGACGTGCAGATCCAGATGCTGCACATCGTGCAGGAGGCGCTCTCCAATATCCGCAAGCATGCCCAGGCCACCGATGTGTGGGTCGACGTCACCCCTCAGCCCCATTGGAAGATCCAGGTGAGGGATAACGGCCAAGGCTTCGAGGCCACGCAATCGCCGCACGATGCCACGCATGTGGGCCTGAACATCATGAAAGAACGCGCCGAGCGCATTGGCGCGTCCTTGAATGTCTGCTCCTCACCAGACGGCACCGAGGTCACCTTGACGATGCGTTGACGCCACCCATGCGCGGCAGCGCCTTCACCACCTGCCTCACACCGTCGCGCACATACCGGAGCAGCGGATTGCACCGACAAGCGAAACCTCGTCTCAGCTACCCGGTATCGAAGCACTGGTCTGTGCGCGCAGGTGATGATCAAAGAAATCGACCAGCTTGCGATGGACCTGCGTCAACTGCGCCCGGTCAAAGCCAACCGGGTCGTTGATCAGGCGCCCGAGCAACCCATCCAGGTTTGGCGGCAACGGTGACAGGTATGCACCATGCCCGGCATCGGGCATATCGACCAGATGCTCGCAACGAGGCAGACAGGCAGCCAGCACCCGATCCGCATGAAAACGCGGCACCAGCCAGACGTCACGGCCGGCGGTCAGGATGGCCAATGGCACACGCGGCTTCGCCAACGTATCGAGATCAAAATCAGCCGCCAGAGGGACAGCTGCGGCCACGGCGGCAATGCGAGGGTCCACGTGGGTGTACCTCGTCGTGTCGGTCAAGCGCCCGTCGATGATCCTGCGCGCCAGCCACAGCTTCAGGCCATCCAGCCAGTTGCCATTCAATGACGTAACCAGGCCCACGCAGGTTTGAAAGTCCTCGGCAAGATGCGCGTCGCAGTGCTGCTTGAGCAAGGAGGGCGACCATGCTCCGCCCGCCAGGGTCAACGCGGTGTGCCCGCCGGCCGACATGCCATACACGCCGACGCGATCCAGCTTCAGCAAGCGTGCCAGGTGTGCATCGGCGGCCACCGCGTCAATGGCATGAGAAACCTCCTCAGGGCGGCGCTTCCAGCTGTCAGGCCCCGGATGGGCATCGTCGTTGAGCCGGTCTCCCGCGTGCTGGGGAAAGGCCACGACATAACCAGCGTCGACCAAGGCGCGCGCCAGATCCGTGTACACACCATACCAGGCACCGGAGCCATGCGAGATGACGATCAGCCTGCCGTTGCCGGCCTTGGGTAAGCCCTGTTCGCTCAGGGGTAAGAACACGGTGACCGGAAGATCGTCTGACTGACCAGGCAGCGTCACTTTGCCCATTCCCACCTGTGCGCTCGCTGGCGCAGCCGTCATAACCAGGGCCACGAACACGGCGCTGATCCACGCTCTCATTGCCATCACATGCTCCCCTGTGCAGGCCATCTCACCTCGAACCCCACACCCTGGCCATCGATACCCGCCACGAGACGCACGCCGCCCCGCAAGCGCCTGGTGCCTTGCTGAACAATGGCCAAGCCCAGGCCCGTGCCCTTGATGTCATCTTGCCCGCCCCTGACGAAGCGGTCGAACACCTGCTCGCGCCGCTCGGGTGGAATGCCTGGCCCGTCGTCCGACACGGTCAGGACCAGCTCTCCAGCTTGCGCGATCAGTGTGACGACGATGCGGCCGCCATCGCGTCCATATTTGATCGCGTTGTCAATGAGGTTGCCCAGCACAGACTGCAAGGCCACCATGAGGTCGCCATCGAGGCCTTGCTGGTGCCGAAGGGCATTGGCATGCCACTGCATCGCCAGCAGGATGGCCTGCACATCGGCCTGGCGATCAAACCGATAGTCCAGCGGGTCGCCAAGGGGTGCCAGCCTTTGTGCGATCAGCGCCTTGGGCACCACACTGCCTGCCTCGCGAGCCAGCTCCAGCAGCAGGTCGAACTCGCGCTGCGACAGGTCCAGAGGCCGCCCACCCAGTCTGGCCACACGCCGCCTGGGCTCGATCTCCAGGCGTCCCAAAGACCAGACCTCGCTGGCCTGCTGGGCTGTGCGCCGCATCACCGCGCGGATGCGGGACAGGAGTTCGGGCATGGCAAAGGGCTTGATGACGAAATCGTCGGCACCGCCATCCAGGCCATCCAGACGGTCCTGCAAGGCAGAACGCGCGGTGATCATGATGACGGGCACATGACACCCCTCGCGACGCCATCGCTGCAGCAGCGCCATGCCCGAGCCATCGGGCAAGGCCACGTCCAGCAGCACCCCATCAATGGGCTCCTCGTTCAATGAAAAGGGCACGTCCGCACAACGCCGCAGCCACGACGAGGTGATGCCTTCGGCCTTGAGCGATTGCTGGAGAGCGTGCCCCAGGTCCAGATCGTCTTCGATGATGAGCAGGTGCATGAGCGCAGTGTGCCGCAAGGTGGCTTAAGGAAAGCCAAAGATGCCCCCCCACACACTGGCGTCCTCTTACCACCAACCATCTGTTCACGAGGAAGACCATGTCACACCATCGCACCCTGGCCACAACCAGCCTGGCGCTGACCTTGACGCTCATCACCGGCACCAGCAGCCACGCGGCGCAGAGTGATCCCCAGCAGACCATCTATGGCATGGTCAGCCCCTTTGGTGTGGGCGTGGGCTGGGGGCACCGCATCAACGAGCACTGGTCCACCCGCATCTACCTGAACTCAGGCACCATCGGCCAGGCCAAGGCACATGGGGATCTCAACGACATCCGCTATGAGAGCGAATGGAAGGCTTCACCCAGCCTCAACGCCTTGACCGACTACTTCCCCTGGCAGGACAGCGGCTGGCGCCTGAGCGCGGGCCTGATCACCGCCAACATGCACGTGGACCTGAAAGGCCAGGCCAATGCGCAAGGCCAGTACACCCTCAACCACCACAGCTATACGGCCGCACAAGTGGGCTCACTGAACGGGCGGCTGAAGTACGGCCCGCTGAGCTTGTATCTGGGTGGCGGCTGGGAATCGGCGCCGGCCGCCGACAAGGGCTGGCGCTTCGTGTCGGATGTGGGCGTGTTCTATGCCGGGCGGGCATCCGCCAACCTGGAGGCCAGCGGCGCGGCCGGCAATGCGGCCTTGCAAGCCGACGTGGAAGCCGAACGCCGGCGACTGCGCAAACAGGGCCTGGGCGCGGCCATCTCGCTGGGTGCGGGCTACAGCTTTTGATTCAAGGCTTCTGCTCGGCGAAAGGGTACTGGTCAGCGTCGATGGCGCATGCGAAGATCAGCGCATGCTGGACGCCGACCTCTTCCTTCAGGCCCAGGCACCGTGCATGGACGCGGTGTATGCCGAGCTGCGCGCAGGCCGCAAGGCGAGCCACTGGATGTGGTTCGTCTTTCCTCAGCTCAAGGTGCTGGGCAGAAGTCAGATGGCCATCCGCTATGGTCTCTCGGACCTGGCTGAGGCACGGGCCTATCTGGCGCACCCTGTGCTGGGCGAGCGCTTGAGGCAATGCACCTTGCTGGTCAAAGGCCATCCGGGCAAGTCGGCTCACGAGATCATGGGGTCGCCAGATGACCTGAAGCTGAGGTCTTGCATGACCTTGTTTGCCTTGGCCGCGCATGAGGAGACCTTGTTCCAATCTGTGCTGGACCAGTTCTATGGCGGCAAGCCCTGCGAGTTGACGGTGCAAGCTCTGCCTTAAGCCAGGCCCAGTATCCGCCGGGCTTCCTGCGGCGAAGCAACCGGCCGCTCCAGTTCATGGGCAATGCGGGCCACGCGCGACACCAGTTGCGCATTGCTGACCGCCAGCTCGCCCTTGCGGTAGTAGATGTTGTCCTCGAAGCCCACCCGCACATGCCCGCCCAACAGGATGGCCAAGGTGGCCATGGGCAGTTGGACTGCGCCGATGCCGGTGGCCGTCCAGGTGGCGCCAGCCGGCAACTCCGACACCAGGTACATCAGTGCCTTGGGCGTGCCCGCCATGCCGCCCGGCACACCCAGCACGAAATCGAAGTGCGCCGGGCTGGGCAGAAGCCCCTTGGCCAGCCAGCGCTTGGCCGTGGCCAGCATGCCGCTGTCGAAGATCTCCAGTTCAGGCTTGACGCCCTGAGCCTGCATCTCACGGGCAAACATCTCCATGTCTTCGGGCCGATTGAGAAAGACGTCCTGACCGAAGTTCACCGAGCCCATCGACAGCGTGGCCATCTCGGGCCTGAGCGACACCGGGTCCAGCCGCTCCTGCGGCGTCATGCCCACCGCCCCACCTGTAGAGATCTGCACGATGACATCGCAGCGCCGGTGCACCTCCTTGATGATCTGGTGGTAGACCTGCTTGTCCTGCGTGGGCGTGCCATCGGGGTGGCGTGCATGCACGTGCACGATGCCCGCGCCCGCCTGTGCGCATTCGGCTGCGGCGATACCGATCTCTTCCGGTGTGATGGGCAGGGCGGGTTGCTGCTCACGCCTGACCTCCGCCCCCGTAAGTGCCGCCGTGATGATGAGCTTGTCCATGATGTGACTCCTTCTTCACGACTGGCTTGCGCTGCCCTCGGGCCACTTGCGTTGGCAAGGCGTGGGCACCACACAGGTCCCCGAGGCCTTGCACACCACCACGGGTTCGGGCAGCACATCGCAGGCCGAAGGCTGGCCGGGTACGTCTGCGGCGCTGATCACCTTGCGGGCCTCGAACACCATCTTGCGCGACGACTTGCCCATGGCCACGATGCGCCCTTCGGCTTCGATGTAGTCCCCCGCCCTGACCGGCGCCAGAAACTCGACGCTGTCATAGGCCACGAACAGGCCTTCGTCGCCATCGCAGCGGATCAGCAGCTCGGTGGCCACGTCACCGAACAGTTGCAACATCTTGGCACCGTCCACGAGATTGCCAGCGTAGTGGGCATCGTGCGCGCCCATGCGCAGGCGGATGAGGCTCGTGAAGTCAGACATCTCAAGCTCCTTGTCGAACGGCATGGCGCCGTGCCCATTCCTCGATCACGAAAGAGGCCACGTTCTCGGCGTAGCAGCCTGGCCCGAAGCCCGCGTCATAGCCCAGCTCCTTGGCCAGCTCATGGCTGATGCGCGGCCCGCCCACCACCAGGATGACCCGGTTGCGCAGGCCTTCGGCTTCGAGGATGTCGGACAGGCGCGTGAGGTTGTCCAGATGGATGTTCTTTTGCGTGACCACCTGCGAGACCAAGATGGCATCGGCCTTCTCCTCGATCGCGCGGGCCACCAGCTCTTCCGAATCCACCTGCGCACCCATGTTGATGGCGCGGATCTCGTGGTAGCTTTCCAGGCCCTTGTGGCCATTGAAGCCCTTCATGTTCATGATGGCGTCGATGCCCACAGTATGCGCATCGGTCTCGATGCAGGCACCCACCACCACCAGCTTGCGGCCCATCAGCTGCGCGATCTTCGCGTTGACAGCATCCTTGCCCAGCACCTCGAACTCGGGCCTGGCCACCTTGATGCGCCCCATGTCCACACGGTGCTTGCACTGGCCGTACACCACAAAGAAGGCAAAGCCCGGGCCCATGCTCTCGCTGTGCACCACCGAGGGCTCCTCGATGCCCATCCGCAAGGCCAGCTGGCGCGCGGCCTCCTTGGCGTTCTCGTCGAGTGACACGGGCAGCGTGAAGGACAGTTGCACGCGGCCATCGTCCATGGTGTCGCCATAGGGGCGTATCCATTTCTCTTGATGCAGGTGTTCGCTCATGACCCGCGCTCCTCATCCAGCATCAACGCCGGTAGCATCAGGGCTGGGAATGGGTTGTGATAGTCAGCCGCCTTGGCCACCACGCCGTCCAGGCCCTTGCCGCCGGTGAGCGTACGCGAGATGTCAGCGAAGGTGCCTTTGGCGATGGCCGCAGGCAGACCGGTCTGCTCGATCTCCCGCAAGAGGGTAGCCGTCTCGGCCAGCGCCTCCTGCGCCCGGCGCTCGATCTGGCCACCTGGTGTGAACTGGATCTCTTCATGGAGGTCGCGCAGGTTGCCAAACACATACCGCGCGTTCTGGATGGCCAGGAAGCGGTCCTGCATCAAAGGCGTGTGGATGGCCTCGGTCATCATGCCCAGCAGGTGGATGTTCTGCTGCGTGAGCACACTGACCACATTGAACAGAGCGTCCTGAATGTGGCCCTTAAAGATGTTGCCCGTCATGTGCTTGGTGGGCGGCATGTACTTCAAACAGGCCTCGGGGAAGACCTGGCGCACGAGCTGTGCATGCGCCAGTTCCCACAGGAAGCCGTTTTCCAGCGCGGGGTTGATCTCGAAGGCGTGGCCCAGGCCCATCTGGTCCGGCTTGAGGCCTGAAAGGTAAGCAAATTGCTCGTTGATCAACTGCGAGGCCAGCACCGTGTGGGCGGCCTCATAGGCATCAGCCGTGGTCAGGTAGTTGTCTTCGCCTGTGTTGATGATGATGCCGGCGTAGGCATTGACCATGCGCGAGAAGAACTGGTCGATGAAGGTGCGCTGCATGTTGATGTCGCGGAAGATGATCCCGTACATCGAGTCATTGAGCATCATGTCCAGGCGCTCCATGGCACCCATGGCGGCGATCTCGGGCATGCACAGGCCCGAGCAGTAATTGGTCAGGCGGATGTAGCGGCCTATCTTGTGCCCCACCTCGTCCAGCGCGGCCCGCATCAACCGGAAGTTCTCTTGCGTGGCGTAGGTTCCGCCAAAGCCCTCGGTGGTGGCACCGTAAGGCACGTAGTCCAGCAGGCTTTGCCCGGTGGAGCGGATCACGGCAATCACGTCCGCACCCTGCTCGGCTGCCACGCGGGCCTGCACGATGTCCTCATAGATGTTGCCCGTGGCCACGATGAGGTAAAGCCATGGCGTGCGCGCCTCGCCACAGCGGGCAATCGCCTCTGCACGCATGCCGCGGTTGGCCGCGATGCGCTCGCACATGCGGGCGGCCATGTCGTCGGCCTGGTGTCGCGCGGCTGGCTCGTTCTTCGGTCGCCGCAATGGCAGGCGGCCATCGGCCACAGCCTGCGCCACCTCCTGGATGTCCAAGCCATGCTCGATCATTGCGCCCGCCACCGTGACGGCGGCACCGTGTGAAAGCAAGCCCTGATCCTGCAAATGGCTCACCAGGCGGTTGGGCAGCGGCACCTGATCGGCATCCACGCCATCCACCCCCATCAGCCGCAGCGTGGCCCGCTCCACCGAGGTGGTCGTGAAGCGGTGCATGTCGTCGTAGACCTGGCGGGCAATGCGCCGTGCCAGATCGCGGGCATGGTCTATCAGAGACTGATCGAGCGTGAGGTGGCTCATGATCCCTCCTCTTCCAGCAGCACATCGGTGACCAGATGCGGCGCCAGCGCCGAGCGGGCCTGATCCAGAAAGGCCCGTGCCTCGAAGCTGCCGCCAAATGGTGAAAACGGGTTGAGCGTGATGCCCAGCAAGCGGATACCCCGCATGGCGTACAGGTGTCCACCTGCACGTTCAAAAGCATGCAGGTCCGCCGCATCGATGAACAGGCGCGTGCCATCGGCCACCACCAGCGTCAAGCCTGGGTGGTGAGCCAGCAAGGTCTGGATGGCCCGCCACAGCAGCTTGCCCACGGCGCCTGACACGGCCACGACCGACATGCCTTGGGTATCCTGCATCTGCGCTTGCAGGGCCAGCAAGGGTGGTGCGGCATTGAGCGTGGCAATGGGCTCATGGAACAGGCACTGCCCGTCACGCTGCCACACACCCACACCGCCCTGCGTGAACACGGGCTGCACGAGTGTGGCCAGTTGATTCGGCACAGCAGAGATGCCCAGAATGGCCAAGCGCTCGCGGGTCTTGCGCAGCACATCGCCCATACCACCGCCAATGGCCGCGCCAGTGGCCAGGATCACGCCATCGGCCAGGGCCGGCGAGGCATGGTGGCTGCGGCCCAGCGCCCCATCCAGCAGAACATGCGCGGCACCGCACTGCCTGAGCAGGCCGATCACCTTGTGCTGATCGTGGCTGAGCGAGGCACCCGCCACCTCCATGTCACCAGCCTCCATGGCCTTGACGATCAGGATCTCGCCCATGGGGCTGTGGACCCCCGTACTACCAATCTGTTTGGTCCGCGCCTTGGACCGCAGCAAGGTATCGCGGGCCGTGGCCACGAGGCAACCTGGCGTCACGCGCACGGGCGGTTTGGGGATGGCGAACACCTCATCGCGGTCTTCACCATCACGGCCAATGGAGGTGATGCCCACCGCCTTGCCGGCCGCATGCACCTGTTCCAGCAAGTGGTTCAAGCACACCGTCTTGCCTGTGTTCTTGCTCATGCCCATCACGGCCACGGTCTGCAAGCCCTGTGCCTCGATGCGCTGCCACAGAGAGCCAACGCCAAGGGCGGGCTCATGCAATGCGAGTGTGGGTGCCCAGCTTGACATGGCCGCCTCGCCACTCACACGTAAAGGGTTTCGAACAGGCGACGCAAAGCCGGCGACTCACGCAGCAGCGACAAGGCGTACTCGGCATTGCCCTTGGCGTAGCCATTTCCCATCAGCATGTCCACATCCTTGCCGACGCCTTCGGCACCCAATGAGGCTGCCGTGAAGCTGGTGGCCATCGAAAAGAAATAGATCCGGCCTCGCTCACGCGTGGCCAGGATGCTGCCCATCTCGGTGTGCGGCAGGTTCACGCAGTTGATCACCACATCGGCCATGCGGCCCTCTGTGACAGCCGCCACTGCCTGCATGGTGGCCACCGCATTGGCCGCATCCACTTGCAAGGCATGGTCTACCCAGCCTAGCTCTCGCATGCGCTGGCAGTCCTTCTCGAAAGGCGAGATGCCGATCACACGGCCTTGAGGGCCTGCGCGCTTTCTGGCTTCGTAAACACACAAGGTGCCCGACTTGCCGCCGCCGCCCACCACGACCACGGTGTCTCCTGACTGAACCAGTCTCGCGGTCTGAGCAGGTGCACCTGCTACATCCAAAATGGCCAGGGCCACGTGTTCGGGAATGTCATCGGGCAGCTTGGCGTACAAGCCACTCTCGAACAGGATGGCTTGGCCCTCCACCTCGACCTGGTCCTTGTCCAGATGAACACGTTGGATATGGTCGATGCGCAAAGGCGTGAGCGACAGCGACACCATGGTCGCGACCTTGTCCCCGACGACCAGATCCGTCTTGCCGGCAAGCGACGCACCCAGGGCCGCCACGCGCCCGATCAGCATGCCGCCCGAGCCAGTGACCGGGTTGTGCAGCTTGCCGCGCTGCGTCACGATGTCCTGGACGGTGGACGCAATGCGGTCGACATCGCCTTGCGCAGCCTGCTTGATCTGCGTGAAGCTGGCGGCATCGACATTGAGCGCCTGCACATCGATGAGGATCTCGTTGTCGCGCACATCCATCGTGTTGTCGATACGCCAGGCGGGCTGCGGCAGCACACCAAGGGGCGCGATCACGCGGTGGGTGCCGTAAGGGCAAGCGGTTTTCATGTCACCCCCCGCTCAGTTGCTCTGCGTGGGCAGGCTGAAGTTCTGGCCCAGGCCCGGCATCTCCACCGTCTTGCCGGCATAGTTGCGGCATTTGATGGTGGTGCCACTGCCATCGGGCAGAGACTCTTCGCGTACATAGCTGGGGATGATGGGCAGCTTGCCCAGGCCGCCCAGGCCGTCCACGATGAAGGTGGGCACGGCCGGGCCACTGATCCAGCCACGCAGGCCTTCGTACAGCTCCAGCATGCGGCGATGCGGCACGATGAAGTGGTGTGCGCCTTCGACCATGTCGGTCGAGTACACGTAGTAAGGCCGCACACCCATCTCGACGGCCTGCATGAAGAGCTCGCGCATGACCTCGACGCTGTCGTTCACACCTTTGAGACACACGGTCTGCAGGCCCATCATCACGCCGGCCTTCTGGATCATCTTCACGCGCTGGCGAAGCAAGGGCGTGATCTCCTTGTGGTGGTTGATGTGGATGTTGAGCATCTGCACGCTGTGCTTCTCCAGCACGGCACAGAGCTCGGGCGTGATACGCGTGGGCAGCTGCACGACCATGCGCGAGCCGATGCGCAGGAAGCGCACATGCGGTGCGCGGCTGCGGATGGTGCCCAGGATCTCGTCCAGGCGTTCATCGGTGAAGGTCAGCGGGTCGCCACCCGAGAGCAGCACGTCTTCGATGTGCTTGTTGCTGGCGATGTAGTCGATGGAGGCCTCGATCTCGTCCTTGTGGACCGAGCCTGTTGGCTGCGACACCATGCGCTTGCGTGTGCAGAAGCGGCACAAGGTGGCGCAGGTGTTGCTGACCAGAAAGAGCACACGGCGCGGGTAGCGGTGCACCACGCTGGTCCCGGGGATGGTGTCCCTTTCTTCGCCGAGTTCATCGAGCATGGTGGCAAAGCCTGGCCTTGTCTGCTCATGGAACGACGGCAGGTACTGCAGACGGATGGGGCAGTTCGGGTCGTCGCGGTCCATGAGCTGCGCCATATAGGGCGTCACCGACACGGCGAACTTGTTGTAGACGGTATCGTCCACATCCTCGACCTTGTGGAGCACGCCCATCAGCTCGTGGTGATGGGTGTAGCGGCGTGCAAACTGCTTCTGCCAGGGCTCGCTGGCGGGGTCGTAGGCCTGCAGCTCCTCCCAAGTCAGCAGCTTCTTGGGTGTGCTCGAACAGGACTGGGTCTGCACGGACACGGGGGCTTCGATGATCTGCAGCATGGCGACTCTCCTGCCATCTCCATGCATTCAGTATCGGCAGCTGTTGCGCCGATGAAAACGCGCAATCTGACTGATTTCCACACTTCCCATCAGTCAGATTGCTCGCCATAATGGCTTTATGCCAAAAGCCGCTGCCAACACCACCAAGCCCGCCGCGATCAGGCCCACCGTCAAGCCCAACCTGGACGCCATGGACCATCAGCTCATTGAGCTGCTCAAGGTCAACGCACGTTTGCCTCTGGTCAACATCGCCAAGGCCCTGGGTTGCGCGCGCAGCACGGCCCAGTTGCGGCTCAAGGCCCTGGAAGACGCCGGGGTCATCACAGGCTATACGGTGAGCGTGAGCAGCACCCGCGGGCCCCATGTGATCCGGGCCATGGTGCTGATCTCGATCGAATCCCGGCACGAGCCGGTGGTGGTGCGCGAGCTGGCCAAGCGCCACGAGATCACCAAGCTGTATTCGGTCAGCGGCCGCTATGACCTGTGTGCCATGCTGCTGACCGATTCCACACAAGAACTGGACGCCGTGATCGACCGCATCCGCAATGTGCAAGGCGTGCTCGACACCTTCTCGACCATCATGCTGTCGACCAAGTTGGATCGACCTGAATAGCCTCGAAACGCCAAGTATTCACGCACCACATCCCGAAGACTTTTTGCCGCTGTTGGGTATCGGTATCCACCCCAAGTCGAAGGTCATCCGAACAGGGGCACCATCGCCGCTGACGTTCACTTTGCAACAACCGCTTCTATTGGAGACCTGCGCATGTTCAAACTCACATACCTGCCCATCGTGCTGGCGGTCAGTTCCAGTCTGAGCTACGCCCAGAACATCAAGATCGCCCTGACCGGCCCTTTCAGCGGCGGCTCCGCACCCATGGGCGTGTCCACACGCGATGGCGCCAAACTGGCCATCCAGGAAATCAACGCGGCGGGAGGGGTTTCTTTCGGGGGCAAGAAACACCTCATCGACATCGTCGAGCGCGACGACGAGGCCAAGAACGAACGCGGTGCCCTGGTCGCGCAGGAGATCGCTTCCATGGACGATGTGGTGGCCGTGGTGGGCACCGCCAACACGGGCGTGGTGCTGGCCGGCGACAAGTTCTATCAGCAGGCCAAGAAGCCGCGCATCATCTCGGTGGCGGCTGGCTCGGCGGCCATGGGCCAGTGGGTGAAGGAAGGCAATGTGGTGCCCAAGGGCGAGCTGTATGCCTTCCGCTTCTCGGCCAATGATGGCGTGCAGTCTGAGACCATCCTGGAAGAGGCCATCAAGAAGCTAGGCCTCAAGAAGGTGGCCATCCTGGCGGACGACACCAACTACGGTGTCTCCGGCCGCGATGACCTGCTGTCGCGTATCAAGGGCATGCCCGGCGTGGAGGTGGTGGCCGTCGAGAAGTTCTCGATCGGCTCCAAGGACATGACCGCGCAGTTGCTCAAGGCCAAGACCTCGGGTGCGCAAGGCCTGTTCGTGGTGGGCATCGGCCCCGAGCTGGCGGCCATTGCCACCGGCATGAACAAGCTGGCCTTCAAGGTGCCGATGCTGGGCTCGTGGACGCTGTCCATGGGCAACTTCCTGGACAACGCCGGCCCGGCGGCCAACGGTGCGCTGATGCCGCAGACCTTCATCCAGGAGCCCTTCACGCCGCGTGCCAAGACCTTCATCGCCAGCTACCAGGCCGCCTACAAGGTGGACCGCATTCCTTCGCCGGTGTCTGCGGCCCAAGGCTATGACGCCGTGAAGATCCTCGCTGCGGCCATCGAGCAGGCCGGCTCAACCAACGGCAAGGCCATCAAGGACGCGCTGGAGAACCTGCAAAAGCCGGTGGAAGGCGCCATCGCCAAGTGGAACAAGCCCTACAGCACCTGGGACCCTGCTCACCCCGAGACCCATGAGGCCTTCCGCAAGGAGCGCGTCGTGGTGGGCCTGGCCAAGGACGGCCGCGTGACCTTCGCGCACGACGAAGACCGCAAGCGCCTGGAACAGCTTGACCGTTGAACTTGGCCTGAAACCCGAACCACCGAGGAGTCATCTTGGATTGGATGGTTGTCGCCCAGATGTCGGTGTCAGGTGGCGCCATGGGCATGGCCTACGCGCTCATCGCCTATGGCTTCCAGCTCACCTACGCGCCGTCTCGCAGCCTGAACTTCGGGCAGGCTGAAGGAGTGATGGTGTCGGCCTTCGTGGCCCTGACCTTGATTGGCACGGGCATGCCCTATGCCCTGGCCATGATCCTGACGCTGGGCTTCGGCGCCTTGCTGGGCATGCTGATCGAGCGCCTGGGCGTGCGACTGGCCTTGCAGCAAAAAAACGAAGGCTGGATCCTGCTGACCATTATCCTCGGTCTGTTCGCCAACTCGGTGGCCGAGAACGTGTGGGGGCGCGATGACCGCCCCTTGCCCACGCCCATCCCCTCGGACCCGATCACCCTGGGCTCGATCTCCGTCACCTGGTATGAAGTCTCCATCGTGGTTGGGGCCTTGCTGCTGATGTTTGGCATCGAGCTGTTTCGGCGCAAGACCCTGCTGGGCAAGGCGGTGGATGCCGTGGCGGCCGACGCCAGCGTGGCCGAGCTCATGGGCATCCACTCGCAACGGGCGGTGTCCCTGGCCTATGCCTTGTCGGGCTCAACGGCGGCATTTGCCGGCATCCTGATCGCCCCCATCACCACGGTGGGCCCGACCATGGCCGGCGGCCTGATCCTCAAGTCCTTCAGCGTGGCGGTGGTGGCCGGGCTGGAGTCGGGCTTTGGCGTGGTGCTGGCCGGCGTGGTGCTGGGCGCGCTGGAAAGCCTCTCCAGCGTCTACCTGGGCTCGGGCTGGCGCGAGGCACCGGGCATCGTGCTGCTGATCTGCGTGCTGGCCATGCGCCCCAACGGCCTGTTTGGCAAAGCAACCATCAGGAAGGTGTGACACAGATGGCTGCCCTGAATCTCAAGCAACTGACACGACACAGCGCCGGCAACCTGGCCGAGTTGATCGCTCTGGTGGTGCTGGCCTGCCTACCTTTGTTCCTGGGGCACTCGGCCTATGCGATGGGCCTGCTCACCCTGCTGGCCATCTATGCCATTGCCCTCATCGGCCTTGACGCGACCGTGGGCTATCTGGGGCAGGTCAACCTCGCTCATGCGGGCATGATCGGCATCGGCGCCTATGCGGGCGGCCTGATGGTCACGCATGGCTTTGGCCTGGTGCCGGCCCTGCTGGTGGCCGGGCTGATCGGCCTGCTGCTGGGCACCTTGCTGGCCTTCCCGGCATTGCGGCTCGAAGGCCCGCAGTTCGCACTGGCCACACTGTCCTTCGGCTCGCTCGCTGTCCTGTGCCTCAATGAGCTGGAATCGATCACGCAAGGTGCGCAGGGCCTGTCGGTCAACCGGCCGGCCTTCCACGGTGGCCTGGCGATGACGGCCACGACATTCTTTTGGTTGACACTGGGCCTGCTCGGCCTGGTCTGGTTCGCCTCGCGGCAGTTGCTGGAGGGGCGTTGGGGCTATGCCATTGCCGCGCTGCGCAACAGCCCGATTGCCACCGATGCCCTGGGCATTGGCGCGCTCAAGCACAAGGTGCTGGCCTTTGCCTTCGGCTCGGCGCTGGCCGGCTTCGCGGGCGGGCTTTACGCCTTCAACCTCGGCTTCCTGCAGCCTCAAGCCTTTGGCTATGACCTCAGCGTCACTTTGTTGCTGGGCAATGTGCTTGGCGGACGCAAGTCGGTATGGGGTGCGCTGGTGGGCGCCGTGCTGGTTGTGCTGCTGCCCAATCTGCTGTCCAACAAACCGGTGTTCCTGGCCATCGCGGGCGTGGGAGCCCTGCTGGCTTTGGTCCAGTTGATTCAGGCCATGCGTCAGCGCGAGGTGCGCTTTCAATCGCTGGCACCGGTGGGGGCCATGCTGCTCCTGCTGGGCATTGCCCTGGTCACATCCAATCTGGAAGAGTGGCGCAAAGGCCTTTTCGCCTTGATGCTGTTTGCCGTGGTAGTGGGGCTGCCCGAAGGCCTGATGGGTTCTTTCAGCCACCAATTGGTCAAGCTGCTACAGCTGGCCTCCACGCCCCTGCCTTCGCCTTCGGTGCTCGACCAGGTTTTGCCGGCACAAGGTGATCAAGGCAGCGCCGTGGTCGATGTGAGGGACGTGCGATTGCACTTTGGTGGCGTCAAGGCGGTGGACGGTGTGAGCCTGGCGCTGGCCAAGGGCGAGGCTCTGGCGCTGATCGGGCCCAATGGCTCGGGCAAGTCCTCGCTGATCAACGTGATCTCGGGCCTGTACAAGCCCACATCGGGCCAGATCTGGCTGGGCAAGCACCTGATCTCGGGCAAGGGCCTGCTGGCGGCCAACCGCCTGGGGATCAGCCGCACCTTCCAGAACCTGCAGATCTTCGCCGACCTCACGGCGATTGAAAACGTGGCCATTGCCATGAAGGGCGCCTACCGCATGCCCTGGCCCCTGGTGGCGGCCGGTCTGGCCGGTGCGGAAGACCGTCAGGCCATGAGCGATGCACTGGCCCTGCTGACGCTGGTCGGCTTGCAGGACAAGGCGGGTGTCATCGCGGCCGACCTGACCTACAGTGACCAGCGCTTCATGGAGATCGCGCGGGCGCTGGCCGCCAAGCCCCATGTGCTGATCCTCGATGAGCCGGCAGCGGGCATGTCCAAGCCCGATGTCGAGAAGCTCAAGCGCGTGATCAGCACCATCAAGTCGCGCGGCATCAGCATCATCCTGATCGAGCATCACCTTGATGTGGTTGCCGAACTGGCCGACCGCGTGATCGTGCTCGATGGCGGCAAGCCCATTGCCGAAGGCACGGCCGCCGAGGTGCGTGCCAATGAGCGCGTGGTGGAGGCCTATCTGGGCTCGTCAGCCCAACACCTGGCGGAGATCAGCTCATCATGACCATTGCGCTGCAACTCGATGGCGTCAAGGCAGGCTATGGCCGGGCCGAGGTGCTGCATGGCGTGTCGCTCAAGGTGGAAGAAGGCCAGCTGGTCACGCTGATCGGTGCCAACGGCGCGGGCAAGACCACGATGATGCGGGCCATCTCCGGCATGCTGCGGCCCAGCGCGGGCGTGGTCAAGCTGGGCCAGCGCGACATCCAGAGCGAATCCGCACCCAATATCGTGAAGCTCGGGCTGGCGCATTGCCCGGAGGGCCGCCGCGTGTTCGCGCCGCTGTCGGTCGAAGACAACCTGCTGCTGGGCGCCTACCGCAAGCTGCCCTCCCTATTTGGTTATCGCCGCAAGGCCACCACCTCGCTGGACCGCATCTACACGCTGTTTCCGCGCCTCAAGGAACGGCGCAACCAGAGCGCCGGCACCTTGTCTGGTGGTGAGCAGCAGATGCTGGCGATTGGGCGGGCATTGATGTCCGAGCCCACCGTGTTGCTGCTGGACGAACCTTCGATGGGCCTGGCACCGGTGATGGTGGATGTGGTGGTGGACGCGATCCGCACACTGCGCCGCGAAGGCGTGACCATGCTGCTGGTGGAGCAGTTCGCGCAGACGGCCTTGTCCGTGGCCGACTATGTGTATGTGGTCGAGCGCGGGCACGTCCACGTGGAAGGCTCGCCCGATGAGATCCGAAGGAACTCGGCGGTGGTCGAGGCTTATCTGGGTGCCTGACAGCAACTCGCAGATCGTCCGATATCAAAGGCTCAACGCACCCGACCAAGTGGCGTGACCATCTCGCCATATAAAGCGCCATGCCTGATCATCGACCCTTGCGGACCACTGTCGGCACTGGTTCATCAAGCTCTTCAGAACATGGGGCTGCATTTCGAATTGGCGAGAAGCCGGTGGACCGTCATCGGACGCTGGCGCTGGAACTGGGTGCGGACGCCATCGTGCAGCCACCCTTCGATGCACCTGAGATCGAGGCCCGGCTACGCTCCCTGATGCGCCGCCGGCAAACTGGCAAGGCGCGATTCGTGCAACCAAAACAGATGGGGTGATATGCCAACCGCAACGCCTGAGCAACTTGAGCCCATGCCGGCATGGCAAGCTGCGCGAGACCTGTGGCAGAGCCTGGGCCTGCCCTCAGATGCCTTGGCCATGCTTGAGCTTTCAGGCACCGCACCGGTGCTGCCATCGAGCTTTGCCGTGGCCACGGCGGCCCAGGCCAGCCTGGGTGCGGCGGCGCTCGCAGCCGCCGAGCTGTGGCAACTGCGTGGAGACGCGCCACAGCGCCAACACGTCACCGTGCCACGCGAACATGCCGTGCTGGAATGCCTGGGCTGGTTCACGATCGATGGTCGCGAGCCCCTGGTGTGGGACAAGCTCTCCGGCCTCTACCCCTGCGGCGCCGATGCGGGCCAGGCCGGCTGGGTGCGCATCCACGCCAACTTCGCCCACCACCGCGATGGCGCCTTGAAGCTCCTGGGCCTCCCCACGGGCCAGGGCACCGAGAAGCCCAGCGTGATCCAGGCCCTGCGCGCATGGCCTGCCCTGGACTTCGAAGTTGCCGCAGCCCAAGCCGGGCTCGTGGTCTCGGCCGCCCGCAGCTTCGATGAATGGGACGCCCACCCGCAAGCCCAAGCCTTGAAGGACCAGCCCGTGGTGCGCCTCACGCGCATCGGCGAGGCCCCACCGCGCGCATGGCCCAGGCTGCCTGCCGGCTCCCAGCCACTGCAAGGCCTGCGCGTACTGGACCTGACGCGCATCCTCGCAGGCCCCGTTGCCGGCCGCACCCTGGCGGCCTATGGCGCCGATGTGATGCTCGTCAACGCGCCGCACCTGCCCAACATCGACGCGATCGCCGACACCAGCCGGGGCAAGCTGTCCACCCACATCGACCTGCGCGCACCACAAGGGCAGGCGCAGCTGCATGCGCTGCTGCAAGAGGCCCACATCTTCATGCAGGCCTACCGCCCCGGTGGCATGGCCGATCTGGGCTTGGCCCCAGAAGCCTTGGCCCAACAGCGCCCAGGCATCGTGGCCGTGTCCCTCTCGGCTTATGGCCCTGAAGGCCCCTGGTCATCGCGTCGCGGTTTCGACTCGCTCGTGCAGACCGCCACCGGCTTCAACCTGGCCGAAGCTGTCGCCACAGGCAGCCCGGATCCCAAGCCGATGCCCTTGCAGATCCTCGACTACGCGGCAGGCTATCTGCTGACCTTTGGCGCACAGGCTGCCTTGTGGAAGCAGGCGCACGAAGGCGGCAGCTGGCATGTGGAGGTGTCCTTGGCCGGCGTGGGCCAATGGTTGCGCAGGTTGGGCCGTGTTCCCGATGGTTTCACCCACACCGGCAAGCCCGATCTGAAACCCTACCTGGCGCACGAGCCGTCAGGGTTTGGCCAGTTGCTGACGATGCGGCATGCGGCCGTCTTCTCGGCGACACCTGCTCGCTGGAAGCGAAAGGCCATGCCGCCCGGCACGCACCCGCCGGTCTGGCCTTGACTGAAGTCCGTGTCCACCTCACGCATGGGAAAGAGGAGACACATCGGGCCTGCAATAGGCATGCACCATTTTGGTAAGCTGCGCGACGCATGGTCTCATCCTCCCTACCTCGTCCCTGGCGCGCCTGGCTTCGCGCCTTCTGGCCCGCACCACTTGCCGTTGACCGCCGCGAGCGCCTGCGTGCCGCCATCGGCGCCCTGTTCGGCATCGCCACCGTCGCCGGTGTCAGCCACCTGCTGGCAGGCGCGTCACCGGTCAGCGCCTGGCTGGTGGCACCTGTTGGGGCCAGCGCCGTGCTGGTGTTCGCGGCACCGGCCAGCCCCTTGGCTCAGCCATGGTCTGTGGTCGGTGGCAATGTGATGTCGGCCTTGGTTGGCGTCGCCTGCGCGGCTCTGGTCGGCCAGGTGGTGCCGGCTTGTGCCCTGGCGGTGTCGCTGGCGATTGCCGCCATGTTCGCCTTGCGTTGCCTGCACCCACCCGGCGGGGCCATGGCCTTGTCGGCCGTACTGGCGCATCTGGGGCATGGCCACTTCCCGGTCGAGGCCGCCTTGCTGGACTCCACGCTGCTGGTCTGCCTGGGCATGGTCTACAACGCCTTGACGGGGCGCCCCTACCCTCACCGGCCCATCGCACCGCCGGATCAACACGCCACCGCAGGCAAACCCGCCCGCTTTCTCTCGCAAGACCTCGACAAGGTCCTGGCCCGCTACAACCAGGTGCTGGACATCAGCCGCGACGACCTCGAGAACCTGCTGCAGGAAGCCGAGATGGAAGGCATGCGCCGACGCGCCGGCGAAGTGCTTTGCCGCGACGTGATGACGCACGATGTGATCACCGTCGAGTTCGGCTCGTCGCTGGAAGAAGCCTGGCAGTTGATGCACACGCGCGGCATCAAGGCGCTCCCCGTGATCGATCGCTCACGGCGCATCGTGGGCATCGTCACGATGGCAGACTTTCTGCGCGGCGCGGGTGTGAGCGGGCATCAGGGACTGGCACAGCGCCTGCGTGCTTTCATCCGGCCCGATGGCCTGGTCGAGTCTGACAAGCCTGAAGTGGTCGGCCAGATCATGACGCGCCAGGTGCGCGTGACCAGTGAAGATCGGCACGCAGTGGCCCTGCTGCCTCTGTTCACCGAAGCCGGCCACCACCACATCCCCGTGATCGACGCCGACAAGCGCATCGTCGGCATCATCACGCAGTCGGACTTCGTGCGGGCCCTGCACCGCATCGAAGGTTGACGCGCTCAGATCACAGCGCCACGATCTTGGTGATGTAGCGCCGGCCCACGGCGTCTTGCGCGATCAACCAGATCGAGTCCTCGGTCGCGTCGCTGGGCACGCTGGAGAAGGCGGGGATCGTGATCTGCGTTGCGGCCAGCGGGCTGATGCTGAAGACCTGCTTGGTCGGGGCAAACGGTGTCGGCCGCATGATGACGGCGCGCACCTCGACCACACGCAAGCCCGGGTTGGCGGCAGCCCACGTCGCCCATGAAATGGTCACGCCGGCCTCAAGGTTGGCATGCAGCAGCGGCGCGCTGACGGACAGGCCATCAATCACCGGATAGAGCGACTGGTTGCTGGTCGCGGGCAGGTCAGCCGGCAGGATCAGGGTGGTGGTTTCGCCCACGCCAATGCCTGTGCTGGTGTTCTGGAAGCGCGTGCCAGGACGGGTGTCCGTGGGGCCCAGCCAACTCGTGTTGGTGGTGGGCAAAATCTGGTCGAGCACCAGGTCACCGGTTTCATAGCCGGTGCTGGACTGGTTGCTCAGGCACATCGGGTCGCCTGCAACCGAATTGCAGTTGTAGAAGTGGACCGTGGTGCCCGATGAGGTGGTGACGTCCGAGATCAGCGGCGTTACCGAATCGATGGAACGGATCGTGGTCTGAATGCCCTGGCCTGGATTGGGGCCCGATGCAGACCTGCTCAAGGTGCTGCCATCGCCATTGAGATAAAGCCAGGTCGAGGGGTAGATGGCCCAGTAGACCTGCCGGCCATTGCCCACCAGCGACCAGCTGCTCGATGCCGCCACATAGTTGGCCGTGTTGTCGAAGACAGCCTGGATGGTGCCCGACCCGTCACGCACCATGGACGTGATGCGCACCTTGGTGCAGCGGTTGGTGATGGGGTAGTCCAGACAACCTGCGATCATGAAGGACGAAAGCTGGTAGTTGCTGGCGCCATAGCCCGCCAGGATGCCAGCCACAGCCAGCGCGTTGCTGCCGTCTTGCTGTGAATAGGTCGAGGCAAACACCGGCTTGCTGGCGTTGCTGCTGTTGGTGAAGTTCAGCGTGGCGATGTCGGTCGCCAGCGTGGTGGGGCGCAGGACATTGTTGATGGCGGCCCGGATGCCTTCCAGATCGGATACCGGGCTCATCAGCGCCGAGGTGGAGGTCGTCGTCTTGGCCGTGGAGATGGTGGCCGTCGAGGCGATGGCTGGGGTGGCCGCGTTCAGGCCACTGCGTGCAGTCGTCAGATTGACAATGACCTCTGGGCTGCCGAGGTTCGTCGACGCATTGCAGGCACTGCCCGGGCTGCACGGTGGCAACAGGCGATTGGACAGTTGCAGCAACTCGTCGCCTGTGTTGTTGCGACCGAACTGGATGCGCAGGCCTTCGATGGCGGCGTCCAGGCCGGTCTTGTTGGCCGTGAAGGTGAAGCTGGTGTTGTCGCTGAAGAAATTGACCAGGGCAGCGGTCGTCATCCGCGCATCGTTCAGATTGGCCCGGATCACCGTCTTGACGAAATCGCTGGCCACGTTGAGCGACGCGCTGCTGCCCAGCAGAGACCAGCGCGCGCTGCGTACCGCCGCACTGCCCGTAGCCGAAGCCTTGCCGCCCTGGAAGAACGCCGTGGGCTCCCCGCCCATCAGCAAGGCCACCACGGCATTGGTCAGTGGGTTGATCTGCACGGAGTTACTCGTGCCTGTTCCGGATGTGACCGACTGCACCAGCGAGTGCAGCACGATGGGTGCGCCGCTCATGTCCACACCAACCGCTTCCAGCAGCAAGGGCATGGTGGGCGATGTGCAGGTCAGGGCCAATGTGTAGGTACCGTCCGCCAAGGCCGTGCTGGCCGTGCCACAGTTGGCGCCGTTCGCATCCAGCACCGTGATGGTGCCGCCGATCACGGGCGCACCGGTTGCGGCCACGCCCGACAGGGTCACCGTGCCGCTGGTCGAGCCGCCCGAACCGCCGCCTCCGCCACTGCTTGAAGAGCCGCCTCCGCCGCCACCTCCACATGCCGTGAGCAGCACGGCGGAAACAGCGACCCCCAGCCAGGCCAGGCGTGGCGAGCGCTTGCGGGTCAATGGTGTCAACATGGCGAACCTCGGCAATGAAATGGACGCACCTCGGGTAGAGGTCCATTTCATTGTCCGGATCACGCCGGTTCGGAAAGCCCGGATTAGCGGGGCCTAGGGCACCCAAATGCACCCTGTGAAAGGGCTGCTCAGCACGCCTCAGTGCGGCGCGGCCATCACCTTGGCCATCTCCTGCTGGGACTGCGCCAGGCCACTGCCGGGCACCACCTCATTGGCCTGCGCATTGATCTGCGCGAAGCGGGCGGCCACCTGCTCGGGCGCGTCGGCCCCTGCGCCGATCAGCACGCCATCGGTCAGCGTCACATGCGAAGCGGCAAACACGCCCGCCCCGGCACACAGGATGGCCCGCGTGGGCGCCTGCTCGCTGGCCAGGAACAGCAAGCCTGGGGTAACGCTTTCGGGCGTCAGCAGCTTGAGCACCTCGGGCGGCATGATGTCTTCCGTCATGCGCGTGGCTGCCGTGGGCGCCAGGCAGTTGGCCCGCACGTTGTACTTCTCGCCTTCGAGCGCCAGGGTCTGCATCAGGCCCACCAGGGCCATCTTGGCCGCACCATAGTTGGCCTGGCCGAAATTGCCGAACAGCCCGGACGACGAGGTCGTGAAGACGATGCGGCCGTAGCCCTGGGCCTTCATGATCTCCCAGACCGCCTTCGTGCCGTAAAACGCGCCCATCAGGTGGACATCGACGATCAATTTGAAGTCATCGAACGTCATCTTCGAGAAACTCTTGTCTCGCAGAATGCCTGCGTTGTTGACCAGGATGTCCACCCGGCCCCAGGCGTCCATGGCCTGCTGCACCATGGCCTGCACGGCCAGCGGGTCGGTCACCGAGCCGGCATTGGCCAGGGCCTCGCCGCCCGCCGCGCGGATCTCGGCCACCACCTTGTCGGCCGCGGAGTCACCCGCAACGGTACCCACGCTGCCGTCGCGTGCCGCGCCCAGGTCATTGACCAGCACCTTGGCCCCACGCGCCGCCAGTTGCAGGGCGTGGCTGCGGCCCAGGCCGCCACCGGCGCCCGTCACGATGGCAACGCGGCCGTCGAATCGAATGTCTGCACTCATGTCCGTCTCATGCTTGGTTGGAACAACACGGCCCACATCATGCGCGATCCGCAACCCTCGTAAAAACCCTCAGCACCATCGCGTGTGGATTGCACGAACGCTTCCCCCGCTGTCGCCATGGATGCCTTCATGTCGCGTTGACGTATACGTCAA
>Ga0194137_10000023_pt1 | contig 111777 bp, 83 predicted proteins | sample TARM_MetaG_T3_14_FD_134025 | JGI IMG/M metagenome (GOLD analysis project Ga0194137, IMG submission 134025) | Freshwater microbial communities from Pennsylvania, USA, analyzing microbe dynamics in response to fracking - TARM_MetaG_T3_14 (version 2) | ecosystem: Environmental > Aquatic >...
CGCGCCCGCCGCTGCGGCTGGCTGGATGCTGCAGCGCTGAAGCGCTCCATCATCATCAACGGCATCACCGGCCTGTGCCTGACCAAGCTCGACGTGCTGGACGGCCTGAGCGAGATCAAGATGTGCGTGGGCTACAGGCTCGACGGCAAGCTGCTCGACATCCTGCCGCTGGACGGCGACGAGATCGAGGCCTGCGAGCCCGTCTTCGAGACCTTCCCGGGCTGGACCGAGACGACCTTCGGCGCCACGTCCTGGGACGCGCTGCCCGCCAATGCACGCAGCTATCTGAAGCGCGTGGAAGAGGTCATCGGTGCGCCCATCGACATGGTCTCCACCGGCCCCGACCGCGAGCACACCATCGTGCTGCGCCACCCTTATTCCGCCTGATCACCATCAATCCAACGGAGACAACACCACCATGTTGACCGACGACGGCAAACACCTCTACGTATCCTGGGACGAGTACCACCTGCTGACCGAGCGCCTCGCGCTCAAGGTGCACGCCTCGGGCTGGCAGTTCGACCAGATCCTCTGCCTGGCCCGCGGCGGCATGCGCCCGGGCGACGTGCTGTCGCGCGTCTTCGACAAGCCGCTGGGCATCATGTCCACGAGCTCCTACCGCGCCGAGGCTGGCACCATCCAGGGCCGCCTGGACATGGCCAAGTACATCACGATGCCCAAGGGCGAACTGGCCGGCCGCGTGCTGCTGGTCGACGACCTGGCCGACTCCGGCGTCACGCTGAAGGCCGTGGTGGAGCGCCTGCGTGGCATGCCGGCCATCACCGAGCTGCGCTCGGCGGTCATCTGGACCAAGAAGGTCTCGGCCTACACGCCGGACTTCTACTGCGAGATGCTGGAGACTTCGCCGTGGATCCATCAGCCGTTTGAGGAGTACGACGGCATGGGGCCGGAGCAGTTGGCGAAGAAGTTTGTGGTTTGAGGTTTGGGTTGATGGCGCGGATCGAAGAAGCTCGGTTTGTGCCACCACTCGACGAAGGACCCATCGAGGACCCTTCGTCGGGGACTCGGTCACGTCCCACGACCCCGGCGGCCGGCTCCGCGCAAGCGCGAAGCCTTCGTCGAGGCGTTGGACATGCCATTGGCTTGTCCTCAGTCCTCGCCGCCGCGCCTTTTCGAGTCCTCTCCTGGGCACCAAAAGCAAAAAGGCCAGCGCGAAAGCGCTGGCCTTTTTGCTTTTGTTTTGGTGCCCAGGAGAGGACTCGAACCTCCACGGAGTTACCCGCTAGTACCTGAAACTAGTGCGTCTACCAATTCCGCCACCTGGGCAAGGTGCTCAAAACTTCTAGTGAAGTCCAGAGCCGTTTCAGGAAAACAGAGACTATATCATCAAAAACTTGAAGAACACAACTGCATCGCCTATAGGCGACGGCGCGGGCCTGCTCGGCGAAGTCGAGGGCACGCTGCAAGGCCATCGTGACGGCCATGGATTCCTGATCCCCGACGACGGCTCCTCGGACATCTATCTGTCCCAGCAGGAGACGCACGCGGTCATGCATGGCGACCGCCTGCGCGTGCGCGTCATCCGCTTCGACAAGCGCGGCCGCCCCGAGGGCAAGGTGCTCGAGATCCTCGAGCGCAAGAAGCGCCCGCTGATCGGCCGCCTGCTACTCGAGTCGGGCATCTGGCTGGTTGCGCCCGAGGACAGGCGCATGGGCCAAGACATCCTCATCCCCAAGAACGGCATCGCCAACGCGACCGCCGGCCAGGTCGTCGCGGTCGAGCTGACCGAGCCGCCGTCGCTGTATTCGCAGCCGGTGGGCCGCGTGGTGGAGGTGTTGGGCGAGATCGACGACCCCGGCATGGAGATCGAGATCGCAGTGCGCAAGTACGACGTGCCGCACCGCTTCAGCCCCGAGACGCTGACGCAGAGCGCCAAGCTGCCCGAGAAGCTGCGCGCCGCCGACCTCAAGCACCGCATCGACCTGCGCGACGTGCCCCTGGTCACCATCGACGGCGAGGACGCGCGCGACTTCGACGACGCCGTCTATTGCGAGCCCTTCAAGCAGGGCCGCGGCAAGAAGACCTTCGAGGGCTGGCGCCTGCTGGTCGCCATCGCCGACGTGTCGCATTACGTGAAGCCCGGCGAGCCGCTGGACGCCGACGCCTACGAGCGTGCGACCTCGGTCTACTTCCCGCGCCGCGTCATCCCGATGCTGCCCGAGAAGCTGTCCAACGGCCTGTGCTCGCTGAACCCCTACGAAGACCGCCTCAGCATGGTCTGCGACATGCTAGTGTCCACCGACGGCACGGTCACGGCCTACCAGTTCTATCCGGCGGTGATCTGCTCGCATGCACGCTTCACCTACACAGAGGTTGCAGCCATCCTGGCCAACACCCACGGCCCTGAAGCCGCCAAGCGCCGCGAGCTGGTGCTGCATCTGCTGCATCTGCACGAGGTCTACCGTGCGCTGCTGGGCGAGCGTCATCGCCGCGGCGCTATCGACTTCGAGACGACCGAGACGCAGATCGTCTGCGACGACAATGGTCGCATCGAGAAGATCATTCCGCGCACCCGCAACGATGCCCACCGGCTGATCGAGGAGGCCATGCTGGCCGCCAACACCTGCTCGGCGGACTTCATCCAGGCCAGCAAGCACCATTCGCTCTACCGCGTCCACGAAGGCCCGACCCCCGAGAAGCGCCAGACGCTGCAGAACTATCTGCGCTCCCTGGGCATCTCGGTGGGCATCTCCGACGACCCGTCGCCGCGCGAGTTCCAGCAACTGGCCGAAGCCACCAAGGACCGCCCGGATGCGCAGCAGATCCACACCATGCTGCTGCGCTCCATGCAGCAGGCGATCTACACCGGCACCAACTCCGGCCACTTCGGCCTGGCCTATCCGGCCTACACCCACTTCACCAGCCCGATCCGGCGCTATCCCGACCTACTGGTCCACCGCGTCATCAAGGGTCTGCTGGCGGGCAAGCGCTACACGCTGGACGCGTCCAAGATGAATGTGCCCCAGGCGCCCAAGCGCCCGGGGCGCCCGCCGCCGCCCAATCCCGCGGAGGCCCGCAACGAGGCCGAGCGCTGGGAAGTCGTCGGCGCGCATTGCAGCGCCAACGAGCGCCGCGCCGACGAGGCCAGCCGCGACGTGGAGGCCTGGCTGAAGTGCCGTTACATGCGCGACCGCCTCGGCGAGGAGTTCGCCGGCACCGTCAGCGCCGTCACGTCCTTCGGCCTCTTCGTGCAGCTGGACGCCCTCTACGTCGAAGGCCTGGTGCACATCACCGAGCTGGGCGGCGAGTACTACCGCTTCGACGAAGTGCGACAGGAACTCCGCGGCGAGCGCACCGGCATTCGCTATGCGACCGGCGCGCGCGTGCAGGTGCAGGTCAGCCGCGTGGACCTGGACGGCCGCCGCATCGACTTTCGCCTGGTGCGCGACAGCGACGAGGCACGTGGGCTGAGCCGCGGCGCCGCATCCAAGCCCTCGGGCAAGTCTTCGGGCAAGCCGCCGGCCAAGAAGCGCACGCCCAAGACGGCCGTGGAGACGCTGGAAGAAGTGCGCCAGGCCGATCGCGATGTGAAGCAGAGCCGCAAGGCCGTCGTCGCGGGCCTGCATCCGGTCAAGGCCGCGCGCAAGGCCGCCAACAAGGCATCGAAGAAGACAGCGGCCAAGCCGCCGCCGCGCAAGCGCCGCTGAGCCTCAGCGCTGCGCAGCCAGGCGTTCGATGAGATCGCCGGCGCGCAGCACGCCTTCGACCTCGCCCGCGCGGCCGTGGGCGTCGACGCCGGCGCAGGCGACGGCGTGCGCGCCGGCCGTGGGCTGCTGCGCCCACAGTCCGCCCAGCCAGCCGGCCAGCACATCGCCGCTGCCGGCCGTGGCCAATGCCGGCCCGCCGCTGGCGCAGAGGGCGGGTCGCTCGCCCGGCGAGGCGATGACGCTGCCCGAGCCCTTGAGCACGATGCTCGCGTTGAAGCGTGCCGCCAGTTCCTTCGCTGCGGCGAGGCGGCCGGCCTGCAGGCTGGCCATGTCGCGGCCGAGCAGGCGTGCGGCTTCGAGAGGGTGGGGCGTCAACAAGGTTGAACCCGCCGGGCGGTCCTTGAGCAGGGCCTGCAGCGATGCGTTCTCGGCGATGGCATTGAGGGCGTCGGCGTCGATGACGAGACGGGGCAGGCGCCGCAACAGTTCGGGCAGCACCTTGCCGATCGCGATGCCTGCGCCGCAGCCGACGACGCCGACGGCCTGCGGCAGGTCTTCCAACCGGCCGCGCATCAGCTCGGGCCGTCCCGGGTCGGCGGGCTCGCCAACGGGTTGACCCATCAAGTCCAGGTAGACGCGCCCCGCGCCACAAGCCAGCGCCGCGCGCGCTGCCAGTCGGGCGGCGCCTTGCATGCCGGCTGCTCCGCCGACGACAAGCGCCTGGCCGTGGCTGCCCTTGTGGCTGGTGAGGCTGCGATGCGGCGGGGCGACTGGTCCCAGCAGGTCGGCCGTGGGCGGCTCGTCGGGCGTGATGCCGAGGTCGTCGAACCAGATGCGGCCGGCATGCGCACGGCCCTCGCCAGTGAAGAGGCCGGGCTTGAGGGTCAGCAGGGTGAGTGTGTGGTTGGCGATCACGGCGTGTTCGCCGGCGGCCTGTCCCGTGTCGGCAAGCAGGCCGCTGGGCAGGTCCACGGCCAGCACCGGCGCGCCGCAGCCCTGCATGGCGGCCATGGTGGCCTGCATCTCAAGGGAGGGCTTGCGGTTCAGGCCCAGGCCCAGCAGGGCGTCGATGACCAAGGAGGGTTCTGCGGGCGCCTCATGGTCGACGTGCACCGGCACGCCCACCTCGGTCAGCCGCCGCGCAGCCACCAGCCCGTCGCCGCCGTTGTTGCCCGGCCCGCAAGCGATCCAGACCGGGCCGTGCCCCTGGCGCAGCGCCAGCGCGAGCTTGGCGACGGCCAAGCCGGCGCGTTCCATCAGTTCTGGAGAATGGATGAGGGCGCGCGCCTCGATGCGCCGGCTGGCGGCGACGTCGAACAGCGGCAGGGTGGAGATCGTGGGCAGCAGCGCGTGCATGCCGCGAGCTTAGGGCTTGTTGGCGGCGATGTTCAGGGCTGGATACGGCGCCGCTGTTTGACCTAGAGCTTGTCTGCAGGATTCGAGGGCTTTGCGCTCGGCATGAGTCCGCCGCGTGCGCCAGATCATGCGGCCTACCAACAAGCATGCCGTCGCTGTTCCCAAGGCTAGTCCGGCCTTCACGCCAAACATCGCGGCCCACAGCCAGCGGCCCGACAGCAGGAAGACAAGCCACGCGGCGACGATAGAACAGGCGATGGCTGAGGCCGGCCAGGGTGCCTCGGGAAATGCTGCAATCACCTCGCCGCTGGTGTGGTCGACCCAGCCCACGAGCTGCTTCCAGTCTCCCGGTTCACGGAACAGGGCAGTGACCGTGCTTCGAGGTCGAACCTCAGGCCAGCCATCCACGACCACGTTGGTGTGACGCTTGCCGGAGGCCACTACACCGAGCACGGTGCGCCTCGGGCCTCCGCGGCTCCAGTGCTCCTGCTGGATGTCGAATACGCGCTCGATGTCGATGATTTCGGTGTGCATGGCAGCGTCGGGTGTGATCGCCTTCAGCCCAGCCGTTGCGGCCCGAGTGCGGCGATGTCCGGTGCTGCAGGCTGTCCGGCGATCAACTGCGCCAGTACCTGGGCGATGCCACAGGCCAGGCCCCAGCCCTGGCCGCCGGGCGACAGGTTGAGCCACAGGCCGGCGCGGGCGCTGGCGCCGAGCAAGGGCAGGCCGTCGGCACTCATGGCGCGGCGGCTCTGGCCCTGCTGGACCTGCTGGTGCAGTACCGAACCGGGGAACCAGTGCTGCAGGCCGCGGTGCAGGGCCTCGAAGTCGGGTGTGACCTTGGCGCGGGCGTCGGTGACGGTGGGGCCGCCGGTCACGCGCACGCGCTGGCCGATGCGGGTGACGGTGATGCCGCGTGAGGGGTCTACCCAAGCCGCCTTGGGGCCAAGGTCGGGGTGGGCTTCGAGCAGCCGCAACGGCGCGGTGACCGAGGCTTCGTGATGGGCCGACAGCGGCAGGCGCTGGCCGAGCAGGGCGGGGGCTTCCAGGCCATTGCAGAGCACGACGGCGTCGAAACGCTGGTCTTGAGGGCCGAGCAACTGGGGCAGGGTGTCGCCGGCCTCGCGCTCGCTGCCGCGCGTGGGGGCCTCCATGGGCGGGGTGTACTCGTGGCGCAGCACCAGACCGGCGCCATCGGCGGCGATGGCGCGCACGGTGGTGTGGAAGCGGAATTCCGCGCCCAGGCGCTGGGCTTGTTGGCGCAGCTGCTGGGCAAACAGTCGGGCGTTGCCCGCGCCGCCATGGGCCAGCACCAGTGCCGCGGACAGCGTTGCGTCGGCGTTCAGCCCGGGCTCGCGCAACCGCGCTTCGCCGGCCTCGATGAGCTCGACTTGCAGTCCCAGGGCGTTCCAGGCTTCCAGCCGCGCTTGGGCAGCGGCCACGCGCTTGGCGTCGGTCAGCGCGACGAGCAGACCATTGCTGGGTTCGTCGTCCAAACCCAGCTCGCGGCGCAGCTCGGCGGTGCGTGCCAGGCTCAGCTGGCTCAGCGCCGCCAGTTGGCTGGCGGCATCGCCGCCCTTGCGGCCAGCGCGCCAGCGCCGAAAGCGAAAGCCCATTGGCGCGGGAACGCCGGTGTCGGCCAGATCCGGCACGAAGGGAGAGAGCAGGGCGCTGCTGGCGAAGCTGGCCTGCTCGGCCACGCTGCCGCCGCGCTCGAAGACCAGGACCTTGAGGCCCAGGGCGGCCAGTTCATAGGCCGTCGTGACGCCGGCGAGCCCTGCGCCCACCACTGCGACGCTGCGCGTCACGCGGGCACCCTGGCGGTAGTCGGGAAGGGCGCGCTGGCGACCGCTGCAGTGCGGCGTCGGCTGAGGAAGGGCATGAAGTTGTGTATACTCTGCGGGTTTTGCCGGAGGGAGTGGCTCTTTGAGCTGCGCAACTCAAGGCAAAAACGGTTGTGAGGGGTGCAGTGGTCAACGGGCGTTGACGACCACTCGTCGCAACAAATCGCAAACCGGCCACCTAAGGTGTTGCGGCTTGCGGCAGTCTCGAAACGATTGTTTCAAGGCGCTGCAACGCAATTCGGGCCGGATTTTAGACACAACCTTCGGAGCAAGACCCATGTCTGTCACGATGCGCGAGATGCTGGAAGCCGGCGTCCATTTCGGCCACCAAACCCGCTTCTGGAATCCCAAGATGGCCCCGTATATTTACGGCCATCGCAACAAGATCCACATCATCAACCTCGAAAAGACGCTGCCCGCGTTCAACGACGCGATGAAGTTCGTCCGCTCGCTGGCTGCCAAGCGCGGCACCATCCTGATGATCGGCACCAAGCGCCAGGCCCGCGAATTCATCGCCGCTGAAGCCCAGCGCGCCGGCATGCCCTACGTCGACTCGCGTTGGCTGGGCGGCATGATGACGAACTTCAAGACGGTCAAGACCTCCCTCAAGAACCTGAAGGACATGCAGGCCCAGGTCGAGGCTGGCACCCAGCCCGCGATCAAGAAGGAAGCCCTGCTGTTCCAGCGCGACATCGCCAAGCTGGAAAAGAACATCGGCGGCATCCAGGATATGACCGCCCTGCCGGACGCCATCTTCGTCATCGACGTCGGCTATCACAAGATTGCCGTGGCCGAAGCCAAGAAGCTGGGCATTCCCGTCATCGGCGTGGTTGACACCAACCACTCGCCCGAAGGCATCGACTACGTCATCCCCGGCAACGACGACTCCGCCAAGGCTGTCGCCCTGTACGCCCGCGCCGTCGCTGACGCCGTGCTCGAAGGCAAGGCCAACGCCACCGCCGACGTGCTGGCCGCCGTCGCCCCCGCTGGCGACGAGTTCGTCGAGGTTTCCGAAGAGGCCTGAGCCCTTCCGACCCTGCATCTGAAAGGGGCCGTCACGGCCCCTTTTTCCAAACGAAATCTGGAGAACACAAATGGCTGCAATCACTGCAAGCATGGTGGGCGAACTGCGTGCCCGCACCGACGCCCCGATGATGGAATGCAAGAAGGCGCTGACCGAGGCCGACGGCGACCTGGGCCGCGCTGAAGAAATCCTGCGCGTCAAGCTGGGCAACAAGGCCGGCAAGGCCGCCTCGCGCATCACCGCCGAAGGTGTGGTCGCCGCGGCCGTCGTGAACGGCAACGGCGCCCTGATCGAAGTCAACTGCGAAACCGACTTCGTGTCCAAGAACGATGCCTTCCTGGCCTTCGTCAACGCCCTGGCCGCTCTGGTCGCCGAGTACAACCCCGCTGACGTCGCCGCCCTGTCGGCCCTGCCCCTGTCGCAGGAAGGCTTCGGCCCGACGGTGGAAGACGTGCGCAAGGGCCTGATCGGCAAGATCGGCGAGAACATGACGATCCGCCGCTTCCAGCGCTACACCGGCAACAAGCTGGCCACCTACCTGCACGGCACCCGCATTGGCGTCGTCGTCGAGTTCGAAGGTGACGACACGGCCGCCAAGGACGTCGCCATGCACATCGCCGCCATGAAGCCGGCCGCCCTGTCGGGCGCCGACGTCTCGGCCGAGCTGGTCGAGAAGGAGCGCAAGATCGCCACCGAAAAAGCTGCCGAGTCCGGCAAGCCGGCCGACATCGTCGCCAAGATGGTCGAAGGCTCGGTGCAGAAGTTCCTGAAGGAAGTCTCGCTGCTGGACCAGGTCTTCGTGAAGGCCGCCGACGGCAAGCAGTCCGTCGCCGCCCACCTGAAGTCGGTCAACACCACCGTCAAGGGCTTCACGCTCTACGTCGTCGGTGAAGGCATCGAGAAGAAGGTCGACGACTTCGCAGCCGAAGTGGCGGCCCAGGTGGCGGCTGCCAAGGGTCAGTAAAGACTCTTGCGAAATCGTAGGAAATGAAGGGGCGCCAAGTTGGCGCCCTTTAAACTTGCGGCCCACCATAGGCCCCCACCCCTGAGGACACCATGCCCGCGTATAAGCGCATCCTGCTCAAACTCTCCGGCGAAGCTCTGATGGGCGACGACGCCTATGGCATCAACCGCGCGACCATCGTCCGCATGGTGCAGGAAGTCCGTGAAGTGACGCAGATGGGCGTGGAAGTGGCCGTCGTCATCGGCGGCGGCAACATCTTCCGCGGCGTGGCCGGTGGCTCGGTCGGCATGGACCGCGCCACTGCCGACTACATGGGCATGTTGGCTACGGTGATGAACTCCCTGGCCCTGGCCGACACCATGCGCCAGGAGGGCATGACGGCCCGCGTCATGTCCGCCATCGCCATCGAGCAGGTGGTGGAGCCCTATGTGCGGCCCAAGGCCTTGCAATACCTCGAAGAGGGCAAGGTCGTCGTCTTCGCCGCCGGTACCGGCAACCCCTTCTTCACGACCGACACGGCAGCGGCCCTGCGCGGTGCCGAGATCGGTGCCGAAATCGTGCTGAAGGCCACCAAGGTCGACGGCGTCTATACCGCCGACCCCAAGAAGAACCCCGAAGCGACGCGCTATTCGCGCATCAGCTTTGACGAAGCCATCACGCGCAACCTGCAAGTGATGGATGGCGCCGCCTTTGCGCTGTGCCGCGACCAGAAGCTGCCGATCAAGGTCTTCAGCATCTTCAAGCCGGGCGCCCTCAGGCGCGTGGTGCAGGGCGAGGACGAGGGCACGCTGGTCCACGTCTGAAAGCGAACCAACGATAGACGACAGATCATGAGCACTGCTGACATCAAGAAGAACGCCGAGGCCAAGATGGCCAAGTCGGTGGAAGCCCTGAAGAACGAACTGCACAAGATCCGCACCGGTCGTGCCCACCCCGGCATCCTGGATCAGGTCAGCGTCGACTACTACGGCTCCATGGTGCCGATTTCGCAGGTGGCCAATGTGACGCTGCTGGACGCCCGCACCATCTCCGTCCAGCCCTGGGAAAAAGGCATGGGCGCCAAGATCGAGAAGGCCATCCGCGAGAGCGACCTGGGCCTGAACCCTTCCGCGCAGGGCGACCTGATCCGCGTGCCGATGCCGCCTCTCACCGAGGAGCGCCGCAAGGAACTGACCAAGGTCGTTCGCAATGTCGGCGAGGACTGCAAGGTGGCCGTGCGCAACCTGCGCCGCGACGCCAACGAGCACGCCAAGAAGCTGCTAAAGGACAAGGAAATCGGCGAGGACGAGGAGCGCCGCAGCCTGGATGACGTCCAGAAGCTCACCGACCGGGTGATCGCCGAGATCGACAAGCTCGTCTCGGCCAAGGAAACCGAGATCCTCGCGGTTTGAACGCCGTCCTCATGGCGCAAGACCGCCCAGCGCCACCGCGGCATGTCGCCATCGTCATGGATGGCAACGGTCGCTGGGCCAAGAAGCGCTTCCTGCCGCGCTTCTTCGGCCACAAGGCCGGCGTGGACAGCCTCGTCAAGATCGTCCAGGCCTGCATAGCCCGCGACATCGAGCATCTGACCGTCTTCGCCTTCTCCAGCGAGAACTGGAAGCGTCCCAGCGACGAGGTCTCGGGTCTGATGGGCCTGGTGCTGGCCGCCGTCAGCCGCTACCTCGCCAAGATGGGTGCCATGGGTGTGCGCATCCGCATCGTCGGCGACCGTGACGCGGTGTCCGACAAACTGCGCAATGCCTGGAACGAGGCCGAGAGCAGCACGTTGCACAACACCAAGCTGACGCTGAACGTCGCCTTCAACTATGGCGGCCGCTGGGACATCGTGCAGGCCTGCAAGAAGGCCATCGCCGCAGGCGTCAAGCCCGACGAGATGACCGAGGCGAAGCTGTCCGAGTTCATGGCCATGAGCTATGCGCCGGACCCCGACCTTTTCATCCGCACCGGCGGCGAGGTCCGCATCAGCAACTTCCTGCTCTGGCAGGCCGCCTACACCGAGTTCGTGTTCTCGGACTGCCTGTGGCCCGAATTCGGCGAGCGTGAACTTGATGCGGCCATCGCCGCCTTCCACGAGCGTGACCGTCGCTTCGGCGGCGTCAAGGAAGCGCCTGCCTCGGCCTGAGGCCGGAGACCGCCATGCTGAAGACCCGCGTCATCACCGCCGTCGTGCTGCTGGCCATCCTGCTGCCGGCGCTGTTCGCCTCCTCGCCCTGGTACTTTGCCGGGCTGACCGTGCTGATGATCGGCGCCGCCGGTTGGGAATGGGCGCGGCTCAACGGCCTGCCGGGCACCGGCGCCATCGCGGCAGGCGTGGCTCTGGCCCTGGCCTGTGTCTGGACCCTGCTGATCGGCGGCCTAAACGCACCGCCCCCTTGGGTCTGGTTTCTGGCCAGCCTGGTGTGGGTGCTGGGCGGCGCCTATGCGCTGCGCGCCGGCCCGACGGGCTGGCCGCGCGTTGCCCGCGGTGGCCGCTTGGCACTGGGCGCGTTGCTGCTGTGGGGCGCCTGGCTGGCCATCGTGCAGGCCAAGGTGCACGGCATCAATTTCATCCTGTCGGTGTTCTGCTTGGTCTGGATGGCCGACATCGCGGCCTATTTCTGCGGCCGCGCCTTCGGCAAGCGCAAGCTGGCGCCGGCCATCAGCCCGGGCAAGAGCTGGGAAGGCGTCTGGGGCGGCCTTGGCGGCGTCATCCTGCTCGGCGTGGTCTGGGTTCACGTCATCGACGTCAAGCTGGGCGTGGATTCCGCCAGCCTCTACACCCTGCTGGTGCAGCGTCATCACTGGGTATCGCTGCTGGCCCTGGTGTTCCTGAGCGCGATGAGCGTCGTCGGCGACCTGTTCGAATCCCTGGTCAAGCGTGCCGTCGGCGCCAAGGACAGCAGCCATCTGCTGCCCGGCCACGGCGGCGTGTTGGACCGCATCGACGCGCTGCTGCCGGTCTTCCCGCTGGCCCTGGCCCTGATCAGCCTATGAGCCACGCACGGCCGCCCGAAGTGGCTCAGCTCCGGCTTGGCGGGGCAGCGCGCAGCGCGAAGGGTGCGTCAATGAGCCGCCAACGCGTCTGCGTGCTGGGTTCCACCGGCTCCATCGGCGTCAACACGCTGGACGTCATCGCGCGCCATCCCGAGCGCTACGAAATCGTCGCGCTGAGCGCGATGAGCCGCGTGGAAGAGTTGCTCGAGCAATGTCTGGCCGTGAAGCCGCGCTTTGCGGTCATGCCCGAGCGCGAGGCCGCCACGCGGCTGCGCACGCTGCTGCGCGAGGCCGGCGGCACCACCGAAGTGCTGGACGGCGCCCAGGCCCTGGCCGACATCGCCGCCCATCCGGACGTCGACACCGTCATGGCTGCCATCGTCGGCGCGGCCGGCCTGGCGCCTGCCATCGCCGCGGCCCGGGCCGGCAAGCGCCTGCTGCTGGCCAACAAGGAGGCCATCGTCGTTGGCGGTGCCCTGTTCATGCGCGCGGTGGAGGAGGGTGGCGCGACTCTGCTGCCCATCGACAGCGAGCACTCGGCCATCTTCCAGTGCCTGCCGGAAGACCGCGCCAGCTGGCACGAGCGCATCGACCACATCGTGCTGACGGCCTCCGGCGGCCCTTTCCGCAGTCGCGACCCCAAGACCCTGGCCGACGTGACGCCGGACCAGGCCTGCGCCCACCCCAACTGGGTCATGGGTCGCAAGATCTCGGTCGACTCGGCGACCATGATGAACAAGGCTCTCGAGGTCATTGAGGCGCGCTGGCTGTTTGGCCTCACGCCCGAGCAAATCAAGGTCGTCATCCACCCCCAGAGCATCATCCATTCGATGGTGGTCTGCCGCGACCAGTCGGTGCTGGCCCAGCTCGGCACGCCGGACATGCGCGTGCCCATCGCCTATGGCTTGTCCTTCCCCGAGCGCATCACCTCGGGCGCCAGCCGGCTCGATCTGCTGACCACGCCCAGCCTCAGCTTCGAAGAGGCCGACGCCGTCCGCTTCCCCGGCCTGCACCTGTCCTGGCAGGCCCTGCGCGCGCCCGAGGGCAGCACCACGGTGCTGAACGCAGCCAACGAGGTGGCCGTGGATGCCTTCCTGAACGGCCGCCTGCGCTTTGACCGCATCCACGCCGTCAACTCTCAATGCCTGGCTGACGTTCAGCCCGGCGACTGCGCCAGCATCGAGGCGCTGCTGGACCTGGACGCCCGCGCCCGTGAGCATGCCCGGCGACTGCTATGAGCCTTTCGAACATCCCGGCCTTTCTCGTCGCGCTCGCACTGCTGATCGCCATCCATGAATGGGGGCACTACCGCGTCGCGCGGGCCTGCGGGGTCAAGGTGCTGCGCTTTTCCATCGGCTTCGGCCGAGTGCTGTGGCGGCGTGTCGGCCGCAACGGCACCGAATTCACGCTGAGTGCCCTGCCGCTGGGCGGCTATGTGCGCATGCTGGACGAGCGCGACGGCCCGGTGGCGCCGGCCGAGCTTGAGCAGGCCTTCACCCGACGCCCGCTGCGCCAACGCTCGGCGATAGTCGCTGCGGGCCCGGCGGCCAACTGGTTGCTGGCCGTGCTGCTGTTCGCCGTCGTCGCATGGATCGGCAGTGAAGTACCCAAGGCCGTGCTCGGCACGCCGCCGGCGGGGTCGCTGGCCGAGCGTGCGGGCCTGCATGCCGGGGACTGGGTGACGGCCGTCTCGCCCGACAACCAGCAGTGGCATGACGTCGACTCCCTGTCCGATCTGCAGTCCGCCGTCGCGCGGGCCCAGGCCCTGGGCGAGACCCTGTATCTGAGCGTCAGCGACGCGCAAGGCCATGGTTCGCGCAGCGCGCGTCTGGAGACGGAGCGTCTCGCGGGTCACGCGCCCGACGCCCGGCTGTTCAACGACATCGGCCTGTCGCCCTCGATGGAGCCCGTGATCCGCCAGGTCACCGCCGGCGACGCGGGCGCGGCCGCCGGGCTGATGCCCGGTGACCGCGTGCTGTCCATCGACGGCCAGCCAGTGCCCGACTTCGCCTTTGTGCGCGACGCCATCCGCCGCGCCCATGACGGCCGGCAGCCACACACCATGGTGTGGCGCGTCGAACGGGCCGGTCAGGTGGTCGAGCTGACGCCGACCCCGCGCGTCGTGGACGACCAGGGCAGCCAGGTGGCCAGGCTGGGCGTGCAGCCCAGTGGCAGGCTGGAGCGCGTCTTAGTCAGCTACGGCTTTGCCGACGGGCTGTGGCGCGGCCTCACCCAGAGTTGGGACATGGCCGCCACGACGGTGCGGCTGCTCGGCCGCATGCTGGTGGGCGAGGCGTCGGTAAAGAACCTTGGCGGGCCTTTGGCGATCGCCGATGCCGCAGGACAATCCGCCCGCGCCGGGCTTGTGCCCTATCTCGAATTCCTGGCCCGGATCTCCCTGAGCCTGGCTGTGTTGAACCTGCTGCCGCTGCCAATGCTCGACGGTGGACACCTCATGTATCATCTTTTTGAGGGTCTGAGCGGCCGCCCCGTCTCCGAATGGTGGCAACGGCAACTGCAGCGCGCTGGTGCGCTGATCCTGGTGCTGATGATGGCCTTGGCCTTTACCAACGACGTTGCCTCCCGGCTGACGGGCTGGCACTGACACTGAAACTCCCGGTTCCCATGTCCTTTTCTTTCAGTTCGGGAGCGAAGCGTCGCCCCTCACTCCTGGCTTTGGCTCTCGCGGGGATGTTCCAGGCCGGTGCAGCCTGGGCGGTCGACCCCTTCGTACTCAAGGACATTCGCGTCGAAGGCCTGCAGCGTACCGACCCGGGTACCGTGTTCGCCTCGCTGCCCTTCCGCATCGGCGACACCTACAACGATGAAAAAGGCGCCGCCGCCCTGCGCGCCCTGTTCGCCACCGGCCTGTTCAAGGATGTGCGTATCAGCATCGAGGGCAATGCCGTCGTCGTCATCATCGACGAGCGCCCCATCATCGCCAACGTCAACTTCGTCGGGCTGAAGGAATTCGACACCGAAGCCCTGACCAAGTCGCTGAAGGACGTCGGCATCGGCGAAGGCAAGCCCTTCGACAAGGCCCTGGCCGACCGCGCCGAGCAGGAGTTGAAGCGCCAGTACCTCACGCGCAGCCTCTACGGCGCCGAGGTCACGACGACGATCACGCCCATCGAGCGCAACCGCGTCAACGTCAGCTTCAACGTGACCGAAGGCGAGCCGGCCAAGATCGCCGACATCCGCATCCTGGGCAGCAAGGTGTTCTCGGAAAGCACACTGCTGGGCCTGCTGGAGCAGACGACGACCGGCTGGCTGACTTGGTACACCAAGACCGACCGCTACTCGCGCGCCAAGCTGAACGCGGACCTGGAAACCATCCGCAGCTACTACCTGAACCGCGGCTACCTCGAGTTCGCCGTCACCTCCACCCAGGTGACCATCTCGCCGGACAAGCAAAGCATCAGCATCGCCATCACAGTCAGCGAAGGCCAGCCCTACACCGTCACCGGCGTCAAGCTCGAAGGCGACTATTTGGGCCGCGAAGAGGACTTCAAGCACCTCGTCTTCCTGAAGCCCGGCGAGGCCTACCAGGGCGAGGCCGTGGCCAACACGACGCGCGCCTTCAGCGACCTGTTTGGCACCTATGGCTATGCCTTCGCCCGCGTCGACAGCAAGCCTGACATCGACCGCGCCACCGGCCAGGTTGTCGTCACCTTCGTCGCCGAACCGCAGCGCCGCGTCTATGTGCGCAAGGTCATCATCGCCGGCAACTCGCGCACGCGGGACGAGGTCATCCGCCGCGAGTTCCGCCAGTTCGAGGCGGCCTGGTACGACGGGCAGAAGATCAAGGCCTCGCAGGCCCGCGTCGAGCGCCTGGGCTACTTCAAGGACAAGGAAGTCAATATCGAGACCCAGGAGGTCCCGGGAGCCCAGGACCAGGTCGACATCATCCTGACCGTCGTCGAGCGTCCCACCGGCGCCATCACCGTCGGCGCCGGCTACTCCAGCCAGACCAAGCTGTCCTTCACCGGCTCCATTCGCCAGGACAACGTCTTCGGCTCGGGCAACTACCTCGGCATCGACCTGGCCACGGCCCGCACCGGCCGCCAGCTCCAGGTCAGCACGGTCGACCCCTACTTCACGGTCGACGGCGTGTCGCGCTCGGTGGACGTGTTCTACCGCACCACCCGCCCGATCAACACCCTGGGCGAGGAGTACCAGTACGTCACCAAGGGTGGCGCGATCCGCTTTGGTGTGCCCTTCTCCGAGATTGACACGGTGTTCTTCGGCCTGGGCTATGAGCAGACCGACATCACGACGTCAAAGGGCCTGCCCAACAGCTATCTGCTCTTCGTCAACCAGTTCGGCCAGCGCAGCAACTCCATCCCCTTCACGATCGGCTGGCAGCGCGACAGCCGCGACAGCGTCATCTCGCCGCTGAAGGGCAAGTACCAGCGCGTCAACGTCGAGACCAGCGCCATCGGCGACGCCCGCTTCGCCCGCATCAACCTGCAGTATCAGCAGTACTTCGAGGTCACCAACAAGATCACGCTGGGCATCAACAGCGAATTGGGCTGGGGCGTGGGCCTGGGCGGCAAGCCCTATCCCATCTTTAAGAACTTCTACGGCGGCGGCCTGGGCTCGGTGCGCGTCTTCGAAGCCGGCTCGCTGGGGCCGGTGGACCCGACCGGCTCCTACATCGGTGGCAACCGTCGCTTCAACACCAATGCCGAGCTCTACCTGCCGGTGCCCGGCAGCGGCAACGACAAGAGCTTCCGCATCTTCGGCTTCACCGACATCGGTGGTGTCTGGGGACCTGACGCCAAGCTCAACTGGAACACGCTGACCAACGGCAGGGACAACGAGGGCCGCGACATGCTGCGCATGTCGGCTGGTGTCGGTCTGTCCTGGATTTCGCCGATGGGTCCGCTGCGCTTGAGTTACGGCAAGCCGATCCGCAAGGCGCGGACGGATAGAATCGAAAAATTCCAATTCCAGATCGGGACTGCATTCTGATGATGAGCAAGCTCTTGCAATCGATGGCCCTGGCCGCGTCGATGATGTTGGCCACCTCGGTGGTGCAAGCCCAGGAACTGAAGATCGGCTACGTCAACAGCGAGCGCGTGCTGCGCGAGGCCAACCTGGCCAAGGCAGCCCAGATCAAGCTCGAGACCGAGTTCGGCAAGCGCGAGAAGGACCTGCGCGACCTGGAAACCAAGCTGCGCGGCGCCGCCGAGAAGCTGGAGAAGGACGCCCCGACGCTGTCCGAAGCCGAGCGCAATCGCCGCCAGCGTGACGTCGTCGAGCAGGAGCGCGATCTGCAGCGCAAGCGCCGCGAATGGCAGGAAGACCTGAACCAGCGCAAGAACGAAGAGCTGTCCGCCGTGGTCGAGAAGGCCAACCGCGTGATCAAGCAGATCTTCGAGAACGAGAAGTACGACCTCATCCTGCAGGACGCCATCCACTTCAGCGCCCGCGTGGACATCACCAAGAAGGTGATCGACGCGCTGAACGCGCAGAAGTAAGTCGCACAGCGCCATGAGCCCGACAAACGTCGCGCTCTCCGACCTAATCGCCGCCTTGGGCGGCGATTTGCTTGGTGGGTCCGAGATCCGCATCGCCCGCATCGCGCCGCTGGACGAGGCTGACGGCGAGAGCATCAGCTTTCTCGCCAACCCGCGCTACCAGGCCCAGCTCGCCACCACGGCGGCGGCCTGCGTCATCGTCTCGCCTTCGATGGCGGACGCCGCCGCGGCGCGCGGCGCGGCCATCGTCACGCCCGATCCCTACCTCTACTTCGCCCGCCTGACGCAGTGGTGGGCGGCGCGCACGCGCCCCCTGCCCAAGCCGGGCGTGCATGCCAGTGCCGTCGTGTCGCCGCACGCCAGGCTGGGCAAGGACGTCGAGATCGGCCCGCTGGCCGTCATCGAGGCCGATGCCGTCATCGCTGACCATGCCCGCATCGGCGCGCACTGCGTGATCGAGCGTGGCGCCGTCGTCGGAGCCCACACGCGGCTGGCCCCGCGCGTCGTGCTGGGCTATGGCTGTCGCATCGGTGCGCGTGGCCTGGTGCACAGCGGTGCGGTCATCGGCGCCGACGGCTTCGGCTTTGCGCCTTCCAAGCAGGGTTACGTGAAGATTGAGCAGCTTGGCAATGTGACGATAGGCGACGACGTCGAGATCGGCGCCAACACCTGCATCGACCGCGGCGCCCTGGCCGACACCGTCATCGAGGACGGCGTCAAGCTCGACAACCAGATCCAGATCGCCCACAACGTGCACATCGGCCGCAACACGGCCATGGCCGGCTGCGCGGCGGTGGCCGGTTCCACGAAGATCGGTGCGAACTGCACCATCGGTGGTGCAGCCAACATCATCGGCCATCTGGTCATCGTCGACGGCGTGCACATCTCCGCCGCGACGACCGTGACCCGCAGCATCAGCGAGCCCGGCGTCTACAGCGGCCCCTATCCCTTCGAAGAGAATTCCAGCTGGCAGAAGAACGCGGCCACCCTGCGACAGCTCGGCACCCTGCGCGAACGCGTGCGCGCGCTGGAGAAGAAATGAACGACGAAACGACGACCCCGAACTCTGTCCCCACGACGATGGACATCCACGAAATCCTGAGGCGCCTGCCGCACCGCTACCCCATCCTGCTGGTGGACCGCGTCGTGGAGCTCATCAAGGGCGAGCGCATCCGCGCCATCAAGAATGTCTCCATCAACGAGCCCTTCTTCCTCGGCCATTTCCCGCACCGCCCGGTCATGCCCGGCGTGCTGGTGCTCGAAGCCCTGGCCCAGGCCGCCACGCTGCTGGCCATCGAGAGCGTCGGCATCGTGCTGGACGAGAAGTCGGTCGTCTACTTCGCCGGCATCGACGGGGCGCGCTTCAAGCGCCCCGTCGAGCCGGGTGATCAGCTGATCCTGGAAGTGACGCTGGGCCGTGCCAAGGCTGGCATCTATAAGTTCAATGCACGCGCCCTGGTCGGCGAACAGGTCGCGGCCGAAGCCGAGTTGATGTGCACCATGCGCCGCATTGAAAGCTGATGAGCATCCACCCGACCGCCATCGTCGACCCTGCCGCCGAGCTGGACTCGTCGGTTACGGTCGGCGCCTATTCGCTGATCGGGCCGCATGTGAGGATCGGCGCCGGCACCAAGGTCGGCCCGCATGTCGTCATCGAAGGCCACACGACCATCGGCCGCGACAACACCTTCTTCCAGTTCAGCTCCATCGGCGCGGCCAACCAGGACAAGAAATACGCTGGCGAGCCGACGACCCTGGTCATTGGCGACCGCAACACCGTCCGCGAGTTCTGCACGCTGAACGTCGGCACGGTCCAGGACCGCGGCGAGACGACCGTGGGCAACGACAACTGGATCATGGCTTACTGCCATCTGGCCCATGACTGCCTCATCGGCAACCAGAATGTGCTGGCCAACGGCGTGACCTTTGCGGGCCACGTGGTGGTGGGCGACTGGGTCACCATTGGCGGCCTGACCGGCATCCTGCAGCGCATGCGCATCGGCGACCACGCCATGATCGGCTTCCAGGCCCATGTGGCCCAGGACGTGCCGCCCTTCATGACGGTGGACGGCAACCCGCTGGCCGCACGCGCCGTCAATGTCGTCGGCCTGAAGCGCCGTGACTTCAGCGCCGAGCGCATCGCCGTCATCCGCCAGATCTACAAGTTGCTCTATCGCAGCGGTCACACGCTGGACGAAGCCAAGGCGGCCATCGCGGCGTTGAAGGGCACGGAAGGCGGAGCCGCCGATGGCGACGTCGACAGCATGCTCAGCTTCCTTGCCGCTTCGACGCGCGGCATCGTCCGCTGATCGTGAAGCCCCTCGTCCAAGGAGTACCTTGGCCGGTCCCCCGGGGGGGACGGCGATACCTGCCGGTTCGACCGGCAGGTACATCGCCTGAGCGAGCCGGCTCGGGAGCGGCCCAGCGCTCGGCCCGCAGTCCTTGTCCGCGGGCGAGGTGCTTGACATGACCGACGCGCCCCGCCTCGGCATGGTGGCCGGCGAGGCCAGCGGTGACCTGCTGGCCGGCCTGTTGCTGCAGGGCCTGCGCGCGCGCTGGCCCGGGCTGACGGCCCAGGGCATCGGCGGCCCGAAGATGCTGGCCCAGGGCTTCGAGACCTGGTGGCCGCACAGCAAGCTGTCCATCTTCGGCTACGTTGACGCGCTGATGAACATCCGCGAGCTGTTGTCCATCCGCAAGCAGCTCGGCACCCGCCTCATCTCCAACCGGCCCGACGTCTTCATCGGCGTCGACGCGCCCGACTTCAACTTCGGCCTGGAGACGCGGCTGCGTGAGGCCGGCATCAAGACCGTCCACTTCGTCTGCCCGTCCATCTGGGCCTGGAGACCCGAGCGCGTCGTCAAGATCAAGGCGGCGGCTGGCCATGTGCTTTGCCTCTTCCCATTCGAGCCCGAGATCCTGCACCAAGCCGGCATCGGTGCGACCTATGTCGGCCATCCGCTGGCTGATGCCATCCCGATGGAGGCACCGCGAGCCGTAGCTCGTGAAGCGCTGAAGCTGGCCGAGGACGACACCGTCATCGCCCTGCTGCCGGGCAGCCGCAGGAGCGAGATCAACTACATCGCGCCGGCGCTGATCGCCGCCGCCAGGCTGCTGGCCAGGCCGGGCCGGCGCTTCATCATGCCCGTCGTGCCGGGCCTGCGTGGCCTGGTCGAGCCACTGTTGGGCGGCGCAGATATCCAGCTTATCGACGGCCAGTCCCACGCGGCCCTGGCGGCCTGCGACCTCACACTGGTGGCCAGCGGCACGGCCACGCTCGAGGCCGCGCTGTTCAAGCGCCCCATGGTCATCGCCTACCGCATGAACGCGCTGAACTGGTGGCGCATGAAAGGCCGGGGCCTGCAGCCCTGGGTCGGCCTGCCCAACATCCTGGCGCGGGAGTTCCTGGTGCCCGAACTGATCCAGGACGCCTGTACGCCCGAGAACCTGGCGCGCGAGGCGCAAGCCCTTCTCGCCGACGCCACGCGCCGCGCAGCCCTGCACGGCCGCTTCGTCCAACTCCACGAGCTGCTGCGGCAAGACACCGCGCAGCGCGCCAGCGATGCCATCGCGACGCTCATCGGTGCCTGAACAAGGCGCCCTCGACTGGACGCCACCCGGCCTCGTCGCCGGCGTGGACGAGGCCGGCCGGGGTCCGCTGGCCGGCCCGGTGTTCGCGGCTGCCGTCATCTTGGACGACCTGCAGCCCATCAAGGGGCTGGCCGACTCCAAGGCGCTGACCCCTGCCAGGCGCGCCAGGCTGTATGACGAGATCCGCGCCAAGGCGCTGTGCTGTTGCATCGCGCAAGCTTCGACCGAAGAGATCGACCAGATCAACATCCTGCAGGCGACGATGCTGGCCATGCAACGCGCCGTGAACGGCCTGCGCTTGAAGCCTGCCCTGGTGCGCATCGACGGCAACCGCCTGCCGGTGCTGAACGTGCCGGCCGAGGCCATCGTGAAGGGTGATGCCACGGTGCAGGCCATCTCGGCTGCCAGCATCCTCGCCAAGGTGGCGCGCGACCTGTTCTGCGAGCAGATGCATGAGAGCCATCCGCAGTACGGCTTTGCCACCCACAAGGGCTATGGCACGCCCGAACATCTGGCGGCGCTCAAGGCGCACGGCGCCAGTCCCTGGCACCGCCGCAGCTTTGCGCCGGTGCGCGAGTGCCTGGAGGCGAAGGTGATCATCAAGTGAAGCTCGACCATGTCACCTCCCGCGACAACCCGGCTTTGCTGCGCCTGCGCAAGCTGGTGGCCGAGCCCGGCGGCTATCGCAAGACGGGCAGCGTCTGGATCGAAGGCGACCACCTGTTGCGCGCGGCATTGCAGCGCGGCTGGAAGCCGGCGCTTGTCGTGCTGACGGAAGCTGCCATGCAGGACGCACCACTCGCTGCGCTGGCCGAATCCGCCCCGCGCGCCCTGGTGGTGCCGGCGACGCTGTTCAAGGGCCTGAGCGGGCTGGAGTCGCCGGCGCAGATCGGCGCCGAGCTGACCCTGCCCGCCGCGCCTGTCATCGAAGCGGGAGCCGCCAGCGTCGTGCTGGATCGGCTCCAGGATGCGGGCAACGTCGGCGCCATCCTGCGCAGCGCTGCCGCCTTCGGCGTGCGCCAGGTGCTGGCCATCAAGGGGACGGCCGCACTGTGGTCGCCCAAGGTCGTGCGCGCGGGGCAGGGCGCGCATTTCGGGCTGCGTCTCATCGAGGGCCTGGTCGTGGCGGATCTCGAGGCGATCTCGGTGCCTCTGGTCGCCACCAGCTCGCACGACAGCCAGCCTTTGCACCGCGCCGCCTTGCCCAGCCCCTGCGCCTGGGTCATGGGCCATGAAGGGCAGGGCGTGTCGACCGAATTGATGGCTCGCTGCGCGCTGCGCGTGGGCATCCCCCAGCCGGGCGGCGAGGAGTCGCTCAACGTGGCCGCGGCGGCGGCCATCTGCCTGTACGAGAGCGAGCGCCGCAAGGGCTGAGCTGGATTCCCCGGGTTGAGGGGGCAAACGTTCCGGTCGCTCTGACCTGACTCTTGTGTCGCAAATAATTCGCCCGCCTCGATCCAGGGGCGACGCCAAGGGGCCGGCAGTGCCCTCCGGCGGACAAGGACGAACAGGGAGTTCCATGAACAGCAGATTCGCCATCGGGCGCATCCATGTCCGAGCCCAGCCCATGGGCGCTTTGCATCGCGCGCTGTGCTGGTTGGCTGTCCTGCTGGCGATGCTGGTTCTGGCAGCATGTGGCGGCGGTGGAGGCGGCGGCAGCGCCGTCACCCAACCCAGCCTGGCGATCACCCTGCAGCCCGCCGACCAGCGCGTGGTGGCGGGCAGCGGGACGACCTTCCGCGGCGCCGCCAACGGCGCCGCCAGCTTCCAGTGGCAGCGCCTGGGCGCGGATTCGCAATGGGCGGACATCGCCGGTGCGACGCAGGCCGAGCTTGTGCTGAGCGGACTGACCGAGGCCGACAACGGCCGGCAGTACCGCGTCCAGGTCAGCGCCGGGGCGGTGGTGTTGACCAGTTCAGCGGCCACCCTCAGCGTCACGCCGCCGGTGCCCGCGGGCGTGGCGGTGCAACCGAGTGACGTGCAGGCGCGGGCGGGCCAGGCGCCGAGCTTCAGCGTCACGGCCAGCGGCACCAACATCGCCTATCAATGGCAGACCAGCAACGACGGCCTGGCCTGGGTCGACGTGGCCGGCGCCACGACCGAGACCCTGACCCTGCCCACCGCCACCCTGGCGGACAGCGGCAAGCTCTGCCGCGTAGTGGTGCGCAACAGCCTGGCGACAGTGACCTCGCGCGCTGTGACGCTGAGCGTGCTGCCAGCGCTGCAGAAGCCGCTGTTCACGGCGCAGCCCCAGGACCTGAGTGTGGCGGCGGGCGAGGGTGCTACCTTCACCGCGACCGCCAGCGGCGAGCCCGCGCCCACGTTGCAGTGGGAGACGAGCCTGGACGGCCAGGCCTGGACGCCGGTGGCTGACGCCACGACCTCCACGCTGGTGGTGGCAAGCACTGCGCAGGCCGACGATGGCCGCCGCTACCGCGCCGTGGCCACGAACACGCAGGGCAGTACCACCAGCAGCGTCGCGCGCCTAGCGCTCATCCCTGCCGTGACGCCGTCCTTTGTCAAAACGCCCCAGGCGCTGACGGTGGTTGCTGCCCAGGCCGCGGCCTTCGAGGTCCAGGCCAGCGGCACGCCGACGCCGACCTTGCAGTGGCAGGTCAGCCTCGACGATGGCAAGAACTACACCAACATCAACGGCGCGACGGGCACGCGGCTGGAGCTGGCGACGACCGTCGCGGCCGACGACGGCAAGCTGTTCCGCGTCGTCGCGAGCAACCGCGTGGGCAGCCTGACCTCGCCGGCCGTGAAGCTGAACGTGCTGAGCGCGCCGCAGGTGGCGTTGCAACCGCAGGACGTGGTCTCCAGCGCCGCCGGCGTTGCCGTGACCGTGACGGTGGTCGGCACGGGCAACCCTGCCGCAGATGTGCAGTGGCAGGAGAGCCGTGACGGCGGCGCCAGCTATCAGGACATTGCAGGCGCCACCGCTGCGAGCTACCGGTGGACGCCCACCGCGACGGACGGTCGCCGGCTGCTGCGTGCCAAGCTGAGCAATGTGGCGGGTGCCGCCTACAGCAAGGCGGTGAGCATCGGCAAGGACAAGAAGCCGATCACCGTCGTCTGGTCCAGCTTTGCCAATAAATATTTTCAAGCGGTTCGCTGGCTGGACTCCCGCGTCGCTGTCGCGACGGGGGCACTGGGTGTCATCGCCCGCACGGTGGATGCCGGCGCAAGCTGGCAGGTCGTGCAGGACCCGATGCCCGACCTGCCGAACTACACGAGACTGGCCGTGCTCGATGCACGCACCGTCATTGCCGCCAGCGACAAGGGCACCGTGATCCGCTCCGAGGACGCGGGCCTGACCTGGCGCAGCATCCCGATTCCCATTGCAGGCTACGTCGACTCGCTGTCGTTCCGCAACGCCAGCGTCGGCGTGCTGGCTTCGTCCGGGGAAGGCGTGTTCCGCAGCGTCGACGGCGGCCTCACCTGGACGCGAGTCCCGTCCGCCGATGCGACAAAGCCCTTCGAGAAGATCACCGGCCTGGCGCTGCGCGGCATGCTCGGTTTCGCGACCGGCGACAACCACTGGTTCCGCAGCACCGACGGCGGTGCCAGCTGGCAGGCACAGGCGATGCCGGCGACATCCGAGCCACCGGGCTTGCCCTCCTATGTGGCTTTCTCCACCGACCAGATCGTGCAGATCACGGGCCGGCATTTCGCACTCAGCATGGACGGTGGCCAGGCCTGGGTGCAGAGCCCGCCCGTTGGCGGCTACTACAAGCCGGTCTCGCAGGTGGCGTTCAGCCGGGACGGCCAGTTCGGCGTCGACATGTACGGCAACGTCGGCAACTACCAGTCCAAGGGCGGCATGCGCTCCGTCAACAACGGCCAGAGCTGGGCCGTGGACGCCAACCGACCCTGGTTCAGCGACGTGGATTTCTCGCCCGACAACGTGGCCATCGGCGTCGGCCAGGGCGGGCCGCGCATGAGCACCAACCAAGGGGCCAGCTGGGGCGCTGCCTACGGTGTCAATGGCGCCCTGGGTGAGGCCCTGCTGTCGAGCATCGAGTTCCCGGACGGCGACCAGCGTGGTGTTGCGTTCGGCGTGCTGGACGGCGCGATGACGCTCTTCAAGACGGACGATGGCGGCCTCAGCTGGCAACGCCAGCAGCAGTTCGGCCTTGCCGACAACTTCGAAACGACCTCGATGTCCTTCTCCGATTCGCAGGTTGGCATGGTGGTCGCCATGGGCGGCGACGTGCTGGTCACGACCAATGGCGGCCGCAACTGGACGGCAGCGCCATGGCTCACCGGCAATGCCCTCAGCGTGGTGATGGTAGATCGCGGCATCGCGCTGGTGGCCGCAACGGGTGGCATTTACCGAACGGAGGACCGCGGCGCCACGTGGACCCGGCCGCTGGTTCTGCCTGGCGGCGATGCCAGTCTCGGCGTGACTCCGTGGGTGGTCAGTGCCCGTGGCAGCGTGGCGCTAGCGCCGGCCCGGGGGGGAGGGCTGTACCGCAGCACGGACCGCGGCAAGACCTGGACGCTGGGCGCCTATAGTGGCTCGTACCCGGTTTCTATGGCCTGGGCCGGCGGCAACACGGTGTTCATCCTGGACAGTCTCGGCACGCTCAATCGCAGCGACGACGCAGGGCTGACCTGGCGCCAGGCAATGCCACCGTCCGGGTCGCCCACCGCCATCCGCTTCTCGCCAGACGGCAAGACGGGCCTCATCGTGCGCGCGGACGCCATCCTTCGCAGCACCGATGGCGGTGAGACGTGGAGCCGCGAACCCCTTGCCGCTGGCGGCAAGGCCATCGGTTTCTCCGACAAATGGCCGGTGATCGTGGGCCGGGGGGGCTGGGTGGCGATCGGCGACGGTTATTGAGCGGAAGGCGTCCCTTCCTGGCCAGCTCACCAGGGCGCGGCCGGGAAGACGTGATGACCCTCGGCTGGCATCGGGTCGTGGCGTTCATGCGTCGTTGACGGACTGCGATCCGTCGACAGCCGCAAGCTTGCAATCGAGAATGATTCTCATTACAGTGATGACATGCTTGCTGATCGCCAGTCCCTGAAACCACCGGCTGCGCCCCTGGGCATGGGCCAGGCGCGCCAGATCGACAGCGCCACGCTGCTCGGCTCCAAGGGCGAGGTCTTCATCGTCCATCACAAGCAGGTCTACCGCCTGCGCGTCACGGCCCAGGGCAAGCTCATCCTGACCAAGTAAGCACTATCCCGCGCCAGCCAGCCTTCGCCCGCCAGCGCTCCCCCATCCGGAGACCTTTGAATGGCCGACCTCTGCTGCGCCGCGCATGCCGCGCTTCCTCCCACCATCGGCTCGCGCCGCCGGCGCCTGTGGGAACTGGGCAGCCATGCGCATTGCCCCGTCGTCGGTGTCTGCGTGCCGCTGGAGCGCGTGCGCGTGCTGGCAAAGAAGCTGCTGGTGCTGCAAGGCGACGAGGACGACTACACGCTGCACTGCAGCCTCGTCACCGCAGCCGCGCACCGCAACGCCGTGTCCGAGGCGCTGCAGAAGGATCTGGAGCAGCGCTTCGCCCTGGACCTGCGCAATGCCAACCAGGCCAAATGCCGCGAGAGCCTGATGAGCTGGTGGCGCAACCGCGCCGCCCAGGGCGAGATCGCCGGCGCGCTGTGGGCCACGCTGACGCATGCGCGTTGCGATGAATGGCTGGAGATGCGCGTGCTCGGTCAGGTGCACATGCTGCAGCACCAGGTCGGCGCCGCGCAGCGCGTGGACGTGGCTCGCTACCGCGAGCTGGCAGCCGAGCATCAGGCGCTGGCGCGTGACTACGCCGAGGTGCAGCAGCGCGTGACCGGCTGGAGCCAGGAGCGTGCCCGCGAGCAGCAGGCCTGGGAGCAGGAGCGCATGCAGTTCCGAGCGGTCCAGATCGGTCTGCAAACCCGGCTTGCCCAGGCCCAGGAGCAGCTCGCCCGTTGGCAGGCCGCGCGGCCCGATCTGCCCGAGCGCGAGACCCTGCGCGAACGCCTTGCCGAGCAGCTGGAACGCAACCAGGCGCTGCAGCGCGAGCTCAACCGCCTGGCTTCGCGCCCACCTGCGCAGACCTTGGAGCCGGCGCCGCTGGTGGCGGACGACGGGCTTCCCGCCGAACCGATCAAGCTCGAGCGCCGCGTCGTGCTCTGTGTCGGCGGCCGCGGCGGCAGCGTGCCGCAGTACCGCCAGGCCGTGGAGGGCTGCGGTGCGCAGTTCCTGCATCACGACGGCGGCAGCGAGCACAAGCACGCCCAACTCGAACCCCAACTCGCCGCGGCCGACCTCGTCATCTGCCAGACAGCTTGCATCAGCCACGACGCCTACTGGCGCGTGAAGAACCATTGCAAGCGCCATGGCAAGCGCTGCGTCTTCGTCGAGACGCCCAGCCGCAGCGCCTTCGAGCGCGCCCTGGCGCATGCCGCCACGCAGGACTGAAGCCAAGGGAAACGTTTCAGGGGTTATCCGCGGGCTCGCCCGGCGTCATGGCGGCGCCGGCTGAGGGCAAACTTCAAGCGTTTGCAGCCTTTGCGGAGATCGGCCATGCCCCCCGTCGCCTCGCCCCATCAGCTCGCGCGCCGCGCCATCGCCCTTGTCCTGGCTGGCGGCCGCGGGTCCCGCCTCAAACAGCTGACCGACTCGCGCGCCAAGCCGGCCGTCTATTTCGGCGGCAAGTTCCGCATCATCGACTTCGCGCTGAGCAACTGCGTCAACAGCGGCATCCGCCGCATCGGCGTGGTCACGCAGTACAAGAGCCATTCGCTGTTGCGCCATATCCAGCGCGGCTGGAGTTTTCTGCGCGCCGAGCTGAACGAGACCGTCGACCTGATGCCGGCGCAGCAGCGCGTCGATGAGGAGAGCTGGTACCGCGGCACGGCCGACGCGGTCTTCCAGAACCTGGACATCATCCAGAGCACCGGTGCCGACTACATCGTCGTGCTGGCCGGCGACCACATCTACAAGATGGACTACTCCAGCATGCTGGTCGACCATGTGGCCACGGGCGCGGGTTGTACCGTCGGCTGCATCGAGGTGCCCAAGGGCGAGGCCAGCGCTTTCGGCGTGATGGCGGTGGACGATGCGCGCCAGATCACCGCCTTCAAGGAAAAGCCCGCCGACCCGCCCTGCATCCCCGGCCGCGAGGGCGTGTGCCTGGCCAGCATGGGCATCTACATCTTCAATGCCGACTACCTCTATCGCCTGCTGGCCGAGGACCTGGCCGATTCGAACTCCAGCCACGACTTCGGCAAGGACGTCATCCCCAAGGTCGTCGGCGAGCAGCGCGCCGTGGCCCATCCCTTCAGCATGAGCGTCATCCACAACCCCAACGGCGCGCCACCCTACTGGCGCGACGTCGGCACTCTGGACGCCTTCTGGGCCGCCAACCTCGACCTCGCCTCCATCAGCCCCGAGCTCGACATCTACGACACCGACTGGCCGATCTGGACCTACCAGCGCCAGCTGCCGCCGGCCAAGTTCATCCCCGACCACAACGGCATGCATGGCATGACAGTCAACACCATTGTCAGCGCGGGCTGCATCGTGTCGGGCTCGCATGTCGTGCAATCGGTGCTGTTCAACAACGTGCGCATTCGCTCCTTCTGCAACATCCACCAATGCGTGCTGCTGCCCGGCGTCGCGGTGGGGCGGCATTGCCGGCTGACCAAGGTCATCGTCGACCGCGGTTGCGAGATCCCCGACGGGCTGGTCGTCGGAGAAGACGCGGCCCTGGACGCCGAGCGCTTCGAGCGCACGGAGAATGGTGTCGTGCTCATCACCAAGCAGATGCTGTCCCGGCTGTGACGAGGGTTCTCCAAGTCAGTGCGGAGCTGTTTCCGCTGTTGAAGACGGGTGGCCTGGCCGACGTGGCCGGGGCCTTGCCGGCGGCCCTGGCCGGGGCCGGCGCGGCTCCGCGCCTGCTCGTGCCCGGCTTTCCGGCCATCCGAGAATCGCTGAGGCGGGAATGCGCCGTCGCTCCGGTGGCCCTGCCGTGGAGCGAGGGCAGGGCAGCGCTGCTGCGCGGCCAACTGCCGGGCTTTGCCATGCCGGTCTATGTGCTGGACGCGCCCGGCCTTTTCGACCGCCCCGGCAACCCCTATGGCGATTCTGTCGGCGTGGCCTACGCCGACAACCACCGGCGCTTCGCACTGCTGGGCCTGGCGGCGGCGCGGCTCGCCGAGGGCGTCGACGCGGCCTGGCGGCCGCAGATCGTGCATGCCCATGACTGGCATGCCGGCCTGGCCTGCGCCCACATCGCCGCCAGCCGCTCGCGCCGGCGCACCGAGGCGCGCACGGTCTTCACCGTGCACAACCTGGCCTACCAGGGCCTGTTCCCGGCGAACCAGTTCTGCGATCTCGGGCTGCCGCTTTCCCACTATGCCGTCGAGGGCCTGGAGTTCTATGGCCAGGTGAGCTTCATGAAGGCCGGCCTGCATTTCGCCGATGCGATCACGACGGTTAGCCCGACGTACGCGAAGGAGATCCAGACGCCCGAGCAGGGCTGCGGCCTGGACGGCCTGCTGCGGCATCGCGACGATGTGCTGCATGGCATCCTGAACGGTGTCGACTACGGCGTCTGGTCGCCCGCTCACGACCGCAGCATCGCCCAGGCCTACGACATCGACCACCCCGAGGGCAAGGCCGCCTGCAAGGCCGCCCTGCAGCGCGAATGTGGGTTGGAGGTAAAGGCGGAGGCACCCTTGTTCGGCATCGTCAGCCGCCTGACCGAGCAGAAGGGGCTGCCGCTGGTGCTGGAGGCCTTGAACGACCTGATCGACGGTGGGGGCCAGCTCGTCGTGCTCGGGGCCGGCGACGCCCGCCTCGAAGCCGAGTTCGCCGCGGCTGCCGCCAGGCATCCGGGCCAGGTCGCGCGCCGCACCGGCATGGACGAGGGCCTGGCCCACCGCATCTATGCCGGCAGCGACGTCGTGCTGGTGCCCAGCCGCTTCGAGCCCTGCGGCCTGACCCAGCTCTACGGCCTGAGCTATGGCGCGCTGCCCCTGGTGCACCGCGTCGGCGGCCTGGCCGACACCATCGTCGACACGACCCTCGAAGACCTCGCCGCCGGCAACGCCACGGGCTTTGTCTTCAACGCCTTCAATGCCGACGCCTACCGGCGCGCGCTGCGCCGCGCCTTCGCGTTGTGGAGTCGCCAGGAGTATTGGGCGCGGGTGCGCGATGCGGCGATGCGAAAGCACTTCGGCTGGGACGACGCTGCGGTGCGCTATCTGGCCGTGTATCGCGACGTCATTCCGGCGGGCGGGTTCTGAGCCATCATGCCGCCATGAACCCAGCCGTTCCCGACCGCATCCAGGACATCCTCGACGAGCGCGTCACCCACTTCGCACAGGCGGCCCAGCGCCACTTCAAGACCAACGACCTGGTCGTGCTGCTGGACTTTCGCGACAGCCCGGCCCAGCTCGAGGCCGTGGCGCGGGAGGATCTGGTCGCGGCCGACGAACTGTCGCTCGATCTCAAGCTCAAGCTTTCCCGCCCGGCCTCAGAGCTGAAGGAGGAGCATGGCTCGCCCGAGCAGTCCTTCTGGTTCGTCGTCATCTTCGACGATGAGGATGCGGAATGTGGCGCGGTGAATGCGTCGATGTTGTCCTAAACCGCCAGCGCGATGACTCCGGCGCCGATCATGGCCGCGCCCGCGATGCGCCAGCCGCGCTCGCCCTCGCCCAGCAACTGCCCGCCCAGCAGCGCCGCGAACAGCATGGACACCTCGCGCGCCGGTGCCACGCGCGACAGCGGCGCTTCGCGCATGGCCAGCAATACGAGGATGTATGCCAGCGGCCCCAGGCCGGCAACGGCGAGCACGCCCTTCCAGCTGCGACGGAACTCTGGCCAGAAGCTCTGTGGTTGGCGCAGCAGTGTGGGCAGTTGCAGCGGCACCCGCAGCACATTGCCGAAGTAGTCCAGCATCAGCGGCGACACGGCCAGCACCTTGACCGCATAGCCGTCCAGCACCGTGTAGCCGGCGATCAGCGTGCCGGTGGCGGCGCCCCAGTAGACGCCGTGGCGGCGGCGGATCTGAGAGGTGGCTTCATGGTCCACGACGCCGCGGCCGATGAGGCGCGGGCCCAGTGTGATGAGCAGGATGCCGCCGACGACGCCGGCCAGGCCCAGCGCGCCGTAGACGCCCAGGTGCTCGCCCAGCAGCACGACCGCTGCGAGCGCTGACAGCAAAGGTCCGCTGCCGCGAGCGACGGGATAGACGACGGTCAGGTCGCTGGCGCGATAGCCGGCGATCAGGCAGTTGAAATAGCCGAGATGGACGACGGCACTCGCCGCGACAAAGCCCCAGGCCGTCCACGACCAGCGCGGCAGCTCGTCCAGGCCCACCCACAGCACGGCGGGCAGCCACAGCACACAGACGCCCAGGGCACAGCTGAAGACGAAATGCGTGCCGCCGCCCCAGCGCTTGGCGGCGAGGTTCCAGAGGGCGTGGAGGAGGGCGGCGGTGAGGACGAGGAGGAGGGCGTGTACAGGCATCAGTACACGAGGCGGTCCGGCCGGATGTCGCGCAGGATGGTTGTCGCGATCTCTTCGATGGACTTGTGCGTGGACGACAGCCAGGCGATGCCCTCGCGCTTCATCATGGCCTCGGCCTCGTTGACCTCGTACCGGCAGTTCAGCACGTCGGCGTATCTGCTGCCGGGGCGGCGTTCGTTGCGGATGGAGGCCAGGCGCTCGGGGTCGATGGTCAGGCCGAAGCATTTGCGCTTGTGCGGCAGCAGTGGCGCGGGCAGCTTGCGGCGCTCGAAGTCCTCGGGGATGAGCGGGTAGTTGGCCGCCTTGATGCCGTGCTGCATGGCCAGGTAGAGGGACGTCGGCGTCTTGCCGCAGCGGCTGACGCCCACCAGGATGACGTCGGCCGTATCAAGGTTCTTGGACGACTGGCCGTCGTCGTGGGCCAGCGAGAAGTTGATGGCCTCGATCCGGTCGTGGTACTCCTGGCTCTGGGCCACGTCGGAGAAGCGGCCCACGCGGTGGTTGCTCTTGATGCCGAACTCTTCTTCCAGTGGCTCGATGAAGGTGCCAAACATATCCATCACGCGGCCCTGGCAGTGCTCGCGCACGATCTTCAGCACGTCGCGGTCCACCAGGGTGGCGAAGACGATGGGCCGCTCGCCTTCGCGCATGGCCAGCTCGTTGATCTCGGCGACGACGGCCTGGGCCTTCTCGGCCGTGTCGATGAAGGGCCGGCGCACATGGCGCGGCTTGATGGAGAACTGGGCGAGGATGGAGTTGCCGAAGGTCGCGGCGGTGATGCCGGTGCCGTCAGAGACGAAGTAAACGGTTCTGGCGGTCATGGCTACTGCTCGCGAAGTTCAGGGCGAGGCCAGTCTAGCCCTTCAGTTTGACGATGAGCTCGCGCATGACGGCGCTTTCCTCCGCCGGCAGCAGGCCGGCGCGCAGCAGCGACTCGCGCTCCAATTCGCGCAGCCGCCATTCCAGCTCGCCGACCACGGTCATCAGCTCGACCTGCAGTTCGGCGTCGCGCTGCTCGGCCAGGCTGGCAACGAGGGCGTCGGGGTCGTGGGTGTCGAGGCCGGTGCTGGAGAAGGCGGTCTGGATGCGCACCAGGCGGTTCAAGCCTGCTTCCAGCACGGCGCGCAGGCCGGGGCGCGACGCGGCGATGCGCGCGTCGATCCAAGGACGGGCTTCACGGAAACGTTCCAGTGTCGAGGCGATGCCGACGACGCGCGGGATCGCGGACTCCAGCGGCATGGGGTCCGCGACCGGGGCGGCCGAAGAGATGTCACCCAGGGCGGCCGTCGTGATCGCTTCGGTCAGCTCCCGACTGAACTCGCCTGGGATGAGCCTGGTGGCGACGCTGGCCCGCGTGATGGGCGTCATGCTGGTCTCGATGAGGGCCATCAGCCATTCGGCGGCCCCCAGGATCTGGCCGTTCATCGGCAGTGCCGAGCCGTGCACGCCGCGCGGGTAGCCGAAGCCGTCCAGCCGTTCATGGTGGTGCTGTACCGCGCTGGCAATGTCCTTGCCGGCACCAGGCATATTTCGTAGCACGCGCTCGCCGACGACAGGGTGTGAGGCCACATGGCGCCATTCCGGCGGGCCCAGCGGTGTGCCGGCGCGCAGATAGGCCGGGTCGATGTAGAGCTCGCCCACGTCGTGCAGCAGCCCGGCCAGGGCCAGCATGCGGTGGCGCTCGGCCTCGCCGGGCAGCAGGCGGCGCGCCAGTGCCAGGGCCAACATGGCGACGCCGGCCGTGTGCTTGAGGCGGTCGCCCTGGTGCTCGGCGTAGACGGTCAGCAAGGATTGCACCGGGTTGCTGAGCTTGAGCGTGGCCAACGTCGTTGGCGCACTGGGGTAGAGGTCGTGGGCGCAGAGGGCCTTGAGCAGCGGGTGCTGCTCGAACAAGGCCTCGCCCAGCGGCCCGAAGCTCTCGGGCATGACGCCGTCCACGACCTGGATGCAGTCCTCCAGCGGTTTCTGCAGCTTGTGCATCAGCAGCCGGTCGCGGACCTTGTCGTTGATCTTGGCACCCTTGGCGAGCAGCTTGATGCCGTTCTGGCTGACGATGTCCTCGGCCGCTTCCACGGAGCGGGTCTCCGCGGTGTGAATCACATGATCCAGATAGTGCGGATTGACTTCGGGTGCGGGTTCGGTCGCCACGCCGGACATTGTGCACAGTTGCCCGTGCTGGAACTTGAGGCGCATCGGCGCGCTGGCAACGATTTCACGACCCCTCCGAAAAGGGGGCCCGGCAGCATGGCCGGACTTATTGCACGGCCATTTCTTGTACCCGGGTGAAACCCGCGGCCTAGAATCCGCCGCAATTCCTCGCGATCAGCCCCATGCGCCGCCCCATCCTCCGAGAAGAATCCAGAAATGGATGGAGCCGCGCCTGCCTTGAGCAACCCTGCTCGGCGCCGGGCCCGGACGACGCGACGACCCCGGTTTTTCAACCTCCCGGAGTTTCCCCATGTCCACCCTGTTCGAGGCGACCGCCCTGGTCGTACCGTTTGAGAACCTGAGGATGAGCGATGTCGAGGCCGTTGGCGGCAAGAACGCCAGCCTCGGCGAAATGATCTCGCAGCTCGCCGCCAGCGGCGTGCGTGTCCCCGGCGGCTTCGCCACCACGGCCCATGCCTTCCGGCAGTTCCTCAGGCACGAGGGCCTGGACGCGCGCATCGCGGTGCGCCTGAGCACGCTCAACACCGACGATGTGCGCGCCCTGGCCGAAGCCGGCGCCGAGATCCGCGGCTGGATCGAGAACCAGCCCTTCCCGGCCGACCTGGAAGCCGGTGTGCGCGCGGCCTTTGCGCAGCTGACCGCCGAGAACCCTGGCGTGAGCTTCGCCGTGCGCTCCTCGGCCACGGCCGAAGACCTGCCCGACGCCTCCTTCGCCGGCCAGCAGGAAACCTTCCTGAACGTCGTCGGCATCGACGAGGTGCTGCACAAGATGCGCGAGGTCTTCGCCTCGCTCTACAACGACCGCGCCATCAGCTACCGCGTGCACAAGGGCTTCGCCCATGGCGACGTGGCACTGTCGGCCGGTGTGCAGCGCATGGTGCGCTCCGACCTTGGTTCGGCCGGCGTCATGTTCACCATCGACACCGAGAGCGGCTTCCCCGACGTCGTCTTCATCACCTCCAGCTATGGCCTGGGCGAGACGGTGGTGCAGGGCGCCGTGAACCCCGACGAGTTCTACGTCCACAAGCCCGCACTGAAGAACGGCAAGCTGGCCATCATTCGCCGCAACCTGGGCTCCAAGCTGCTGCGCATGGAGTTCGCGACGCCGCAGGAGAAGGCCGCCAGCGGCAAGCTGGTCAAGACCATCGATACCGCCGTCGAGTCGCGCAACCGCTACTCGCTGAACGACGCCGAGGTCACAGAGCTGGCCCAGTACGCGCTGATCATCGAGAAGCACTATGGCCGCGCCATGGACATCGAGTGGGGCCGTGACGGCGTCGACGGCAAGCTCTACATCCTGCAGGCCCGCCCCGAGACCGTGAAGAGCCAGGCCGCCGGCCAGGTCGAGCATCACTACAAGCTCAAGGCCCACAGCGCCGTGCTGGCCGAGGGCCGCGCCATCGGCCAGAAGATCGGCACCGGCCCGGTCCGCCTGGTCGACAGCGTCGCCGAGATGGAACGCGTGCAGCCGGGCGACGTGCTGGTCACCGACATGACCGATCCCAACTGGGAGCCGGTCATGAAGCGCGCCAGCGCCATCGTGACAAACCGCGGCGGCCGCACCTGCCACGCGGCCATCATTGCGCGTGAACTGGGCATCCCGGCCGTGGTCGGCTGCGGTGATGCGACCGATACACTGAAGGACGGCCAGCTGGTCACCGTAGCCTGTTCTGAGGGCGACACCGGCTACATCTACGACGGCCTGTTGGAGACTGAGATTAGCGAGGTGCATCGCGGCGAGCTGCCGTACTGCCCTGTCAAGATCATGATGAACGTCGGCAACCCGCAGCTGGCCTTCAACTTCGCTCAGATGCCGTCCGGTGGCGTGGGCCTGGCGCGCCTCGAGTTCATCATCAACAACAACATCGGCGTCCACCCCAAGGCCATCCTGGACTATCCCAACATCGACGCCGACCTGAAGAAGGCCGTCGAGTCGGTGGCGCGTGGCCACGCTTCGCCGCGCGCCTTCTATGTGGACAAGCTGGCCGAAGGCATCGCCACCATCGCCGCCGCCTTCTTCCCGCGCCCGGTCATCGTGCGCCTGTCCGACTTCAAGTCCAACGAGTACCGCAAGCTCATCGGCGGCAGCCGCTACGAGCCGGATGAAGAGAACCCCATGCTGGGCTTCCGCGGCGCCTCGCGCTACATCAGCGGCGAGTTCCAGGACGCCTTTGCGATGGAGTGCGAGGCCCTGAAGCGAGTGCGCAAGGACATGGGTTTGACCAATGTCGAGATCATGGTGCCCTTCGTGCGCACCGTGAAGCAGGCCGAGAAGGTCGTCACCATGCTGGCCGAGAAGGGCCTGAAGCGCGGTGTCGATGGCTTGCGCGTCATCATGATGTGCGAGGTACCCAGCAACGCCATCCTGGCCGAGCAGTTCCTGGAGCATTTCGACGGCATGTCCATCGGCTCCAACGACCTGACGCAGCTGACGCTGGGCCTGGACCGCGACTCGGGCCTGGAGCAGCTGGCCGGCGACTTCGACGAGCGCGACCCGGCCGTCAAGGCCATGATCTCGCGCGCCATCCGCGCCTGTCGCGCCACCGGCAAATACATCGGCATCTGCGGCCAGGGCCCCAGCGACCACCCCGACTTCGCCGACTGGCTGGCCGAAGAGGGCATCGTGTCCATCTCGCTGAATCCCGACACCGTGATCGACACCTGGCAGCGCCTGGCCGCCAAGTAAGGCTTCGTGATTGACGACCAGCCCGGGTTCTCCGCTAGGGGAGCCTGGGCTTTTTTTGCCATCATCGGGGCCGTGTCAGCCCGTCATCTCCATCGTCGCTACGCCCTGTTCGCGCTGAGCTTCATCGCGATGGTCGTCGGCCTGGGCGTGGCCGAGAGCCATGGCATGCCTAAGGCCTGGATCGGCTACACCTTCCTGGGCGTGACGGTGGCCGTCTACGCCGTCATCGGCATCCTCTGCCGCACGACCGATCCCGCCGAATACTTCGTCGCCGGCCGCAAGGTGCCGCCGCTGTACAACGGCATGGCCGCGGGTGCCGACTGGATGAGCGCCGCCACCTTCATCGGCCTGGCCGGCACGCTGTATGCCAGCGGATACGCCGGCCTGGCCTATGTGCTGGGCTGGACGGGTGGCTTCTGCCTGGTGGCCCTGTGCATCGCGCCCTATCTGAGGCGCTTCGGGCAGTTCACCCTCGGCGACTTTCTCGCCGAGCGCTTCGACAGCCGCGCGCTGCGGCTGGTGTGCGCCGGCGCCACCATCCTGGTGTCCTTCGTCTATTTGGTCGCGCAGATCTACGGCGTCGGCCTGATCACGACGCGGCTGACGGGCCTGGGCTTCGAGGTCGGCGTCTTCGTCGGCCTGGGCGGGGTGCTGGTCTGCTCCTTCCTGGGCGGCATGCGCGCCGTGACCTGGACCCAGGTGGCCCAGTACCTCATCATGATCCTGGCCTATCTGGTGCCGGTCATCTGGCTCAGCGTCAAGCAGACCGGCTGGCCGCTGCCCCAGCTCGTCTACGGCCAGCAGTTGCACCAGCTGGCCGAGCGCGAGCGCGAGCTGATGCGCGACCCGGGCGAGCTGCAGGTGCGAGCCATCCACCAGCAGCGTGCCGATGCGGCCGCGGCCCGCTTGGCCGACGTGCCCCAGGCCCTGGCCGACGAACAGGCGAGGGCGGCCGCCCAGGTCGCTGCGCTGAAGGCCCAGGACGCGCCGCTGGCTCGCATCCAGGCGGCCGAGAAGCAGCGCGCCGCTCTGCCGCGCACGCCCCACGAGGCCGAGGAGCGCTGGCGGCGCGAGCAGGTCAGTGAGGCCCAGTTGGCCCAGCCCCTGTCCGGCCTGGTGCCCCATACCCAACCCTTTGCCGGCAACCCCGACGGCAGCCCGCCCGAGCGCGAGCAGGCCAGCGCGGCGCGGCGCAACTTCATCGCCCTGGCCCTGTGCCTGATGGTGGGTACGGCCGGCCTGCCGCATTTGCTGACGCGCTACTACACGACCAGCTCGGTCAGCACGGCGCGCCAGTCGGTGGCCTGGTCGCTGGTCTTCATCTGCCTGCTCTATCTGACGGCGCCAGCCCTGGCCGTCATGGTCAAGACCGAGGTCTTCAACGGCCTGGTGGGTACCTCCTTCGACCAGTTGCCGGCCTGGATACGCCAGTGGCAGCGCGTCGACCCCTCCCTGCTGTCGGCGGTGGACCTGAACGGCGACGGCAAGCTGCAGCTGGGCGAGCTGCGCCTGCACCCCGACCTCGTCATGCTGGTCATGCCCGAGCTGGGTGGCCTGCCCTATGTCATCTCCGGCATGGTGGCGGCCGGCGGCCTGGCAGCGGCCTTGTCCACGGCGGACGGCCTGCTGTTGGCCATCTCCAGTGCGCTGTCCCACGACCTGTACTACAAGGCCATCAACCCTGAGGCCTCGCGCACGCGGCGGGTCACGCTGTCCAAGGCCCTGCTGCTGGCGGCGGCGCTGGCGGCGGCGGCGGTGGCGTCCAGCCGGCCGGCCGACATCCTCGCCGTCGTCACGGCCGCCTTCTCCATCGCCGGCTCGACCTTCTTCCCCGCCCTGATCGCCGGCGTGTTCTGGCGCCGCGCCAACCGCGCAGGCGCGCTGGCGGGCATGCTGACCGGGCTGGCCGTGTGCCTGGGCTATCTGGTGCTGGCCCACCCCGGCGCCCGGTCTCTGATTGGCCTGCCCGGCCCGGCGACGCTGATCTGGGACATCCAGCCGGCCTCGGCGGGCCTTTTCGGCGTGCCGGCAGGCGCGGTGGTTCTCGCCATCGTCAGCTGGCTGACGCCGGCTCCGACGCAGCGTGACCGTGATTTCATTGACGGACTGCGCAGCCGCCCAGCCCCCTGAGCGGTCCCACGGACCGGGCCGATTTGGCTATTTGCTCCTTCCGGGCTAGAATCCTTGGTTCCCCCTTGCCGCACCGCGTGTAGACGCCGTGGCGCGGCTTCCACAGACCGCTGATCCCAGCGGGCTGGAATCCACAAGGAGTAAACATGCGTCACTACGAAATCGTTCTGCTGATCCATCCGGATCAAAGCGAACAAGTTCCGGCCATGCTGGAGCGCTACAAGGGCCTGATCACCACCGGTGGTGGTGTCGTGCACCGAGTCGAGGACTGGGGCCGCCGCCAGATGGCCTACCTGATCCAGAAGCTCGCTAAGGCCCACTACCTGTGCCTGAACATCGAGTGCAGCAAGGAAGTCCTGGCTGAGCTCGAGACCGGCTTCCGCTTCAACGACGCCGTGCTGCGCCACCTCACCGTGGTTCAGGACAAGGCCATCACGACCCCTTCGGTCATGATGAAGGCCGTCGAGCGCGAAGAAGCCCGCAAGGCTCCGCAACAGGAAGCGGCCTGAGCACTGCTCATCGCTGAAGAACCAGGTTTTTCGAGCAGCGTGCTTACTGAGTGAACCAGCTTCACCTGCAGGCACAGATCCAGCAACTCGGTCTGATCCGTTACACCCCCGCCGGGCTGATGGCCCTGGACGCAAGCCTCAAGGCCGAATCCGAAGTCATCGAAGCCGGCAAGCCGCGCAAGGTCTCCCTGGAGATCAAGGCGGTCGCGGTAGGCGAGGTGGCCAAGCAGTTGCAGGCGCTGGGAGTCGGTGGCATCGCGATCTTTCGCGGCTTCCTGACCCACCAGCGCAACGGCCGGGGCTTCATCGCCCACGTCACCGTGATCGAAGCCGCTGCTTCGTAGAACCCGGAATTTTTTGAATCCGGATAGATTTAACAGAGGTCCAATATGCCCCCTCTTCGTGGCAAAGGTCGCTTCTCCAAGGACAAGAAGCCCAAGCGCAACCAACAATCGTTGCTGTTCCGTCGCAAGCGTTTCTGCCGCTTCACCGTCGCCGGTGTCGAGCAGATCGACTACAAGGACATCGACACCCTGCGCGATTTCATCTCCGAAAACGGCAAGATCACGCCCGCTCGCCTGACCGGCACGCGCGCTTTCTTCCAGCGTCAGCTGACGGTGTCCATCAAGCGTGCGCGCTTCCTGGCCCTGCTGCCGTACAGCGACCAGCACAAGGTCTAAGGAGCTGACGACATGCAAGTGATCCTGCTCGAAAAAGTCGCCAACCTTGGCAACCTCGGCGATGTCGTCAAGGTCAAGGACGGTTATGCCCGCAACTTCCTGATCCCGACCAAGGCCGCTCGCCGCGCCACGGAAGCCGCGATCAAGGAATTCGAAGCCAAGCGCGCCGAACTGGAAAAGATCGCCGCCGCCAAGCTGGCCGAAGCCCAGAAGCTGGGTGAGAAGCTGGCCGGCACCACCGTTCGCATCGCCCAGAAGGCCGGTGTGGATGGCCGCCTGTTTGGTTCCGTCACCAACGCCGACATCGCTGAGGCCCTGACGAAGGCCGGCACCGCCGTCGCCAAGGCTCAGATCCGCCTGCCCAACGGCCCGCTGAAGGCCGTCGGCGAGTTCCCGGTGAGCGTTGCAGCTCACACGGATGTGGTTGTCGAGATCACCGTTCAGGTGGTTGCCGAAGCGGAATAAACGCTTCCCCTGATGTGCGGTCGTCGCAGACGCCGCAACATCGAGAGAAGGCCGATACCCTCAGGGTTTCGGCCTTCTGTCTTTCGGGGCCAGGTTTTCCACTGCTGACCACCGGTTGCTCCCAGTCCGTTCACAGCTTTATCCACAGGCATGTCCGCGATCTTTCCCGCCTCCTCCTCCGCCCTACCGCAAGACGATGAAGTCGCACGCCTGCGCGTGCCGCCGCATTCGGTCGAGGCCGAGCAGAGCGTGCTCGGTGGCCTGCTGATCGACAACTCGGCCTGGGACGGCGCGGCCGACCTGCTCAACGAGACGGACTTCTACCGTTTCGAGCACAAGCACATCTACACGGCCATCGGCAAGCTCATCAATGCCGGCAAGCCTGCCGACGTGGTGACGGTCTTTGACGAGCTGACCTCCGTCGGCCGCGCCGAGGAATGCGGCGGCCTGGCCTATCTGAACGCGCTGGCCCAGAGCGTGCCGAGTGCCGCCAACCTGCGCCGTTATGCCGAGATCGTTCGCGAGCGCGCCATCCTGCGCAAGCTGGTGTCGACGTCCGACGAGATCGCCACCGCGGCGATGAACCCGCAGGGCCGTGCCGTCACGCAGATCCTGGACGAGGCCGAAGGCAAGATCTTCCGCATCGGCGAGGAAGGCTCGCGCAGCAAGCAGGGCTTCCAGGCCATCGATCACTTGATGATCGCGCTGATGGACCGCGTCAACGAGCTGGCCGAGAGCGGCGCCCAGGACGTGACCGGCGTGCGCACCGGCTTCTACGACCTGGACCGCCAGACCGCCGGCCTGCAACCGGGCGACCTCATCGTGCTGGCGGCCCGCCCCTCGATGGGCAAGACGGCGTTCGCGGTCAACATCGCCGAGAACGTCGCCATCAGCGAGGGCCTGCCCGTCGTCATCTACTCGATGGAAATGGGCGCCGCCCAGCTCGCCCTGCGTATGGTGGGCTCCATCGGTCGCATCGACCAGAGCCATCTGCGTACCGGCCAGTTGAAGGATGACGAGTGGGGGCGCCTGGCCGAGGCCGTCGACAAGCTGGGCAAGTCCAGCATCTTCATCGACGAGAGCCCCGGCCTGTCGCCGTCGGAAGTGCGTGCCCGGGCACGCCGCCAGGCCCGCATCTGCGGCCAGCTCGGCCTCATCGTCATCGACTACCTGCAGCTGATGAGCGGCAACGGCGGTGGCAGCGAGGAGAACCGCGCCACGGTGCTGGGCGAGATCTCCCGCGGCCTCAAGGCTCTGGCCAAGGAACTGAAATGCCCCGTCATCGCGCTGTCGCAGCTGAACCGCTCGGTGGAGCAGCGCCCCGACAAGCGCCCCATGATGTCCGACCTGCGTGAATCCGGCGCCATCGAGCAGGACGCGGACATCATCATGTTCATCTACCGCGACGAGTACTACACCAAGGACGAGTGCAAGGAGCCGGGGGTCGCTGAGATCATCATTGCGAAACAGCGTAATGGCCCGGTGGGGACGGTGAAGCTGGCCTTCCAGCGGATGCATACCAAGTTCGAGAACCTCGCTCCTGGGTACGTGGGTGTCGAGAGGGACGAATACTGACCGTCAACCGGGGCAAATTTAGAGGGGCCACTGATGCGCGGTACGCATCAGTGGCCCTTTCGATTTTGGCGCTCAGGCGGGCGATGCTGCGGTCCAAATTGACTTGATGTCCTACCCGAGTGGCTAGGAAGCGGTAGGACATGTAGAAAACGCCGTAGAAATTCGAGACGATGCGTCGCCGCCGGAGAGCAGCTGAGCGTACCTTGCACGCTGGTGAACATGCAGTTCTCCCATGAAGCCAGCGAGCTGCCGAGTGTGTCGGTCGCTGTGTCGGTTCACGTTTTTCTTGTGTCGGGTCGGGCGTGCCAGTGCCGCTGCCGGCACGGCGACCGACACGGCGGCCGGCACGGGCGGAAACGCCTGAGAGCGGCCTTTGAAATCAACGGCTTAGGGCCCAAGAACGCTCAGCCCGTGTCGGGCTCTAGTGGATTCCGGCATCTGGGCCGGCGCGATTTCCCGTTGGCTTTCTACGCCCGTATCGCATCTCGGCCGTTGCTTCCCGGGTCTGCCTTGCGCCCTGCATGTCGCAGAGACCGCGGTAGTCGCAGCTTGCGCAGGCCTGGCAGAAGGCCTTTGGGTCGTCGACCTCTTTCAACGTGTCTTTGGCGACGCCACTCTCCAGGATTGCTTGGTCAAGAAACGTTGGATGAATCGCCCAAGCGCGGACGCCCCGGTCGTACATCCGAAAACGCTGACTCTCGGTGTTCTCGCGGGCAAAGACCTGCCTGAACTGGCGGCCGATCCACTCAGGGCGTTCAATGTCGGAAATATCCGTGGTGCTGGACTTGCCAAACCGGCCACCCTCAAGCAGCTCCATGCGCATTTGGACCTCGACCACGGTCAACACGGTGCGCAGGCATCCGTCGGTCTGTATGGACTTCAAGAGGATGAGGAGGATCGCCTCACGCATCACGTCCGTTGGCGTGGCGTCTGCCTTTCGGCCGATTCCGAGCGCCGTCTCGACCTGCGCACGGAAGCTGTCCAATCCGCTGAGTTGAGCAACTACACGGAGTGGCGCAAAGATCTCGTTCTCACGAGTTGACTTGTTAGGGAGGATTTGGACATAGGTGCGCACGATGTCGTCCACGTGAGAGAACGCCCAGGTGTGAAGGTCATCGCGTAGCTCTGCGAGCCGTTCCGCATCCAGCCAACCCTCCCGTGGGAGCGCCGTGCCACTCGGCATTGCCCTGGTGGCGATGGTCAGCATCCGGCTGCCCAGGATGTCGTCTACGCCCGACGTATTGGTAATCAGCTTGACCCCGAAGAAATTGATGCTCTGCAGCTGGTTGCCGTGATTGATGTCGATCAGCACCTTCTGGGCGCTGCGCTTCTTGTAGGAGAGCTTGAGCGTCTGGACGATCTCGCTGAACCGCGGGTCGTCGCCACGCTTTGCCTTCGCCCGTTCCAGATCGTCAATCACCACGAACCCGTGCGTTTCGTCAGAAAGCCTGACCAGGCTCGCCGCTGAGATGAGGCCAACAGCGCCCTGGCAGTTGGCGCAGACCTGGGACATTGCGATGGCCAACTCGGTCTTCCCAGACCCTCTTTCGCCATTCACGAGAATCAGCGGTACGGCGTCGAAGATTTGCTGACAGTAGGTGACCACGGCCGTGCAGGACAGCAGCAGGAAGTCCGCCTCATACGGCAACCAGACCGATGCCCGCAGATGGGCGTCCAGACGTTGGAGCAATGCGGCCAACGACGGTGCCACTGCCGAGCGATGAAGGAAGGCGCTCGCCGAGGGCCATCGCCATGTAGAGTCTCTGCTGGGCACGGGCAGCCGACGCAAGAGGCAGCCGTCTGGCTCCAGTCGGTAGACCTTGTCCGCATTGGGCGTCAGTGGCGGGCACAGCACCTCCTTGGCCTTGTGCTGCGTGCGGTCCGACCGCACGACCACGACGGCCAGGCGCTCGCTGAACCCATCGGCGGTTTCGACCTTCTCAATGACGCGCAAGGCCTCAAACAAGTAACCGCGCAGGTACGCGCATGAAACGTCTTCGGCCGAGGCGCTGCTGTAGCGCTTGGCATCGTCGGACCGCAGATCTTCCAGGCGAAGTTGCGCAGCATCTTTAATCAGCTTGCGAAGTTGATCGGTTCGAAGGCCATTGGCATGGACCTCCCTCCAACTTGCCGCGCCCTGAGGCACGAGACGATAGACATCCCGGCCAGTTCGCAGAGACAGCTCACGGCCACGCTGGTCTGGCTCGCTCGATCCTCGAACAGTGCCTACGGCGATGATGACGCGCTTCCACTGCGTCCAGAACTCCGCCACGTCCCACGCGGCTGGCCATGCGCCGTCACCATGTGAGGACGTGATCACGACATGCGTGGACTCCAGGGGCGAGTCACGCATCAATGCGACGAGGGCCCATAGGTCCAGCGCGTTGTCGCAGACGATCAAGCTGTCGTCCTTGGCGACCTTTCTGCTGAAGTAGGTTTCCGGGGCGCCGACGCACCAGGAGTCGCGGCCGTCAATGCGGTCGTATGTCGATATCGAGGGCAGAACTCGGTAGATGTACCTCGCGTTGAAGCCTCCGTCGGCTCGGGCGACGGGAGCGACCAAGAGGTTGGCGTGGATCGCCGAAGCGAGGCTGGCCGACTTCGGGTAGGGCTCACTCAGGCCCAGCCGAAATCGGCTGATCGTTCTGCGATCGATGCAGTACGTTGACTCCAGAGTCTCCAGTGCTGCAGAGTTCTGGAGCAGACGGGCATGGAGGCGCCCGCTGAACTTCTTGTCAGCGACTTTCACTGCGGCCACCCACTAGATTTCGTCAGCCCCGCCGGGACCTTCCGTCCGCCCGCGGGTGCGCCTGGCTTCTTGCTGCTGGAACCAGGTGCGCGCCAGCCGAAGACCATCTGCCTGCGTCAAGTGCCGGTAGTTCTTTCGAACCGAGTCAGGACTGTTGTTCAGCACGGCTGCGGCGACCTCGACGGCGGTTGGGTTGTCTTTGAGGATCGAGGTCGCGATGAGGTGGCGGAAAAAGTTCAGGCCTTGGCCTTGGCCAAAGTACCGCCGCAGGTACTTCGCCGTTGCATCGGCCAGTGCCTCGGTAGAGAGCCGAAATCCCTGCTTCTCCAAGAAGCTGGAGCTGGCCCTCCGGCCGCAGGCAGGGCCGAGGAAGAAATAGTTGCTCTCGACGTGCCCTACCAAGAAGGGCCGGGCCTCTTCGACATACCGGTCTATGGCGGCAGAGGCAACGGGCGAATAGGTGCGGTAGATATCCTGGGCGTGGGGAGAGAAGTGGTTCTTCAATTCGGCCGTTGAAATGTGAACCTGCCACAGTTTGGTGTCCGGGTCTCGGGTCAGATGTTTGCCAATGCTGAGATCGGCCAAATTGCGCGCACGTAACGGAACTTCTGCCTGCATGCGGAACATGGCCACGTCGCGGGCCCAGACAGACCAAGTCTGTTGGTTCGCTCGCAGCGGCGGCTGCTTCTCCATTTCTTCGAGCATCGTCAAGAGCAACTCGAAAGGGGCCTCGTGGTCCAGAAGGTGCCGCAGCGGTTCGTCGGGGCTGCGCTGCTTCGTATCCCCGACGATTCGCTTGATCGTGCTGATCATCTTCACGGTCCGCTGATGTTGGACTTCCATGCTGGCCTGCCAAGCCTCTATTGATGCTGGGGGCTCGAACCCAAACTCGGTAGCCAGCTGCGGATGGGCAACCAAATACCCATACGGCATTGAATAAAAGCAATTGACCACCATCAGGATCGTGGCGTGTGATTGCGTGAGCGCATGGTTGTGTTGCCTGGCTTTGCGGTACTCAATAAAGCGCCAAATCAAGCCAAGGTCCATCAGGTGGGCCATGCTCAGCTCCGCGACCTGCAAGCCGGCACCGACGTGGCGCTGCGCTTGTGCGGTGAGTTCGATCAGCGGGCGGTCGGGCGCCGGCAGGCACAGCCAGCCGAGATACCGCAAGAGTTCAGTCCGATGGATCTTCACGGTCGCATTGCTGGTCCACAACGAGCGTGGTTCAACCGCCAACGGTTTCCCCTGGACAAGGACGACGCTCTTGTAGCGCCACTCGGTGTAGTCGTTGAAGATCCGGGCGATGCGCTCAGGCAAGCGCTTGAGCGCATACCTTTCGCCAGCCTGCTCTGATCGTGCACGGCGGTACCCGATTTCTGTCGGCGCGCCGTTCAGAATGGGCCTGACCGTTGGGTAGGCTCGGGACACGAACGACCCCGTTCGCAGCCCGAGGATCTCTTCGCAATGGGTGAGGATTTCGCGGCTGTCTCCGTGCCAGCTCTTGCCTGGTCCTGCAGTGCCGTCGTAGAACTGCCAGAGCTGGGCGCCATACCAGTTTGGCCGATGCTGCATGAAGCGGCTCTTGATGATTTTGTTCAGTTCGGCGGGCTTGAGGTTGCACCGGTCCATGGCAAGCTTGAAAGCCTCGTTGAAGTCAGCTGGAAGCTCCTGGTTTGCCAGCAGGGCGAGGTATGCCTTGTTGATCTTGCTCGCGGCCGTGCGCACGTTTTTTCCGGCGCGTGGGTTGTCCGGGTGGTTGCGCTGCAGGTGGTCTTGATATCGTTGAAGCGCTTCCGAAAACGCATCACCCAGTGTGAGTGCTGCGGGGTCATCGACCGACACATTAAGCGCCCGGCACCAGGAGGCGGCAGAGTTTCGGAAAACTTTCGCGGAGGCCTGTTGCGAGTCGTCGAATTGCTCGGCGAGAACGGCTTGAACTACTTCGGCATGCGTGAACGGGGAGGGCAATCGGGGGCGCTGCACTGAACCCACGCCATAGGCGTCATCGATTGCCGGCGTGTCACCGCGCGCGTCGGCGCGAGCTTCGGCGCGCCGTTCCGCTGTCTTTGGATTCTTCTTCCACAGTGCGTAGCGGGCCGAGAATTCTCTGTAGCTGATGCAGTCAGCGTGCAGGGCGTGCCACCCACTCCAGATCGACTTGAGTGTGGAATGTGGGCGCTGTCTTTCTTGGTGAACCCAAGCCCAGTTTGGCTCGGGCTTGCACTTCCTCGAAATTCGGTCCGCCGTATCGAGTGTTGATATCCACTCCTCGTCCTCCAACTGCTGGAGCTGCTCCCAGGCCATGCCGGACTCGCGCAGCTTTCTGCGCAGCACCGTGACAAAGGTCGGCGACAGACCAACGGCCTGGCCAATAGATTTGCTGGATCGCGCAGGGGTGCTGAAGTGCAGGCGCGCGACTTCACGCTGCCGGTGGACGGACGTTCTCATGAGCGGTTCTCTCTGGGTTATTGAGGGTGAGTCGCCCCAGTCGTCCTGTTTTTCCGCTTGACGCGGCAGGACGACCGGCCCAGAATGACCGCGGGAACTGACTCCTTAGTCTGCTGAGCGGACCACGAACCAAGTGCGAAACCCAGGGCGGCCACCCTGGGTTTTTTGCTTTCCGTTCGGGCTTGGGCTTAGACGAAGTGTTGGACGGTGTGAAGCTCCTTTGACACGAGTGGCGCTCCCTGCGGTCAGCCACGTCTGACACCGCCGAGCGAAAGATCAGTGCGCGTTACGCGAGTTCAGTCGAACGGACCGTCGTCGTGATTCCGGCGAAGCAGACCATGTTCAGAGCGATGCCTTCTCGGCGCAATGGGGCCGTCTCTGGGCGACGCCTCGAACGCTCAAATTCGTGTTCGTCAGTACGACTATGAAGTTAGCGACAGATATGGATCACCGCGTTTTTGACAGCCCATTTTTTTGACCATTGCCTTGGGTGGTCGCTGTCTGCTGCCGCATTCGCGAAATCAAAAATTTGACAAATCGGTATGAAACAAATACCCGACTGAAAAAGTCGGATGATTTCTGGTCGGCTCGGCGCTAGTTGGGAGTCATCGGCACGCGATCGCTTCGCCTCAGGCCTCGTCGGGAGCCGTATCGGGATCGTGGAAACTCGCCGGGTGCAGCGCCCACCTTCCAGCACCATCGTGACCGTTGAAGACTTTCGGCGAAGCGGCTGGAAATCTGCGGCCGGCGATCCGTTGGGCCAGACAGCGGGCTACGTCTCGCGGTGCTCAGGCCTGCGCTCCGCTGCGGCGACAGCAACCACGGAAGGCGACCTCCCGAAGGCCAGGGTGCTTTGGCTTCTGGGTGACGCCTGTGCGCTCCGGCTGGACCCGCAAAGGATCAACGAGCCCCTTCACAGCGCGTTCGAGGGTGAGGAATACCCGTTCGGCTTATCGACTTTGAGCGACGGCGACCTCGAACTACTCGACTGCGTCTGTCCGGAAATCGACGATGCGTTGATCCAAGCGCGCGTCGCTGACCTGCTATGGCTTTGTCGACAACCGCGCAAGGTGCATGACGCCCTGCGAGCCATTGACGCGTATCGGAAGGCGCCGCTTGATGGCGACGCCTGGTTTCTGCAGGACAGCCGAAACTGCTGGCGCCGGGCCATCGTGCTTGCGATGCAGCTGCGCAAGGCGGGCGAGGCCCGCTTGTTGGAAATCGAGATGGCGCTGCTCGCGGCAATCAACACCCAGTTGGACGCTGGCCGAGCAGGCCCATCGCTGATAGAGGCCTTGCTGGAAGCCGGCCTGGCGCGCGCCCACCTTGCTGAATTCGCGGAAAGGCTGATCGCGCGGGCGGACCAGACGCTGGGCTCGGACGCCGGCAATAGATTCTTCCTAGCTAGGCACTACCTCTCCTTGGCGAAGCGCTGCTACGGCTTGCAGCAGAACCTTGAGCGCTGCGCAGACCTGGACTACGCCATCGCCGAGGCGTTCGCGAGCGAGGCAGGGTCTCGCATATCCGGCGAGCATCGAAGCCACGTTGTCGCCGCCAGTTTCTATGCCGATGCTGTGCGGGCCTTGCTGGCCATGCCGAAGCAGCTTCGTGCGGCCCGGGGCGTCGATGAGCGGCTCAGGAGCCTTCGCCAAACCCAGCGCGACGTGGCCATGCAGTCCATAGGCGACTTCGTGCCGATTCGAGGTGAGCCCGTGGACATTCAGGAAGAGGTCCGCAGCGCTCAAATGATGGTCGCTGGCAAGGAACTGACTGAGGCGCTTTTGGCGCTCGCAGAGTGCTGGTCTCCTGCGTCACGCAAGCGCGCCGAGGACAGCGCTCGCGAGCGCATGGAGCAGCTCTCCTCCAACCGGCTGTTCTCGTCGCGGAAGCTCGCCGATGATGGCCGCGTTGTCGCCAGGAGCCCAGCTGCGGGCGATCTGACGGCGGCGTCGAAGGAGGCTGAAGAGGCAATCTGGAACAAGATGGTCGAGGACCACACGTTCAGATTGCGCTTCGCGGTGCAGGCGGCCATCAGCCCCGCGTTGATGTGCTTGACGGCCGAGCATTTCATCAGCGATGACGACTTGGTGAGCATCGTGGCTCAGTCTGGCATGGTGCCGAGGGAGCGCGTGGCGCTTGTGGCCAAGGGGCTCAAAGCTGGCTTTGAGGGAGATTTCGAAGTGGCTCTGCACTTGCTCGTTCCGCAGCTTGAGCATTTGGTGCGAACGCACCTGCAGAACAAAGGCGCGAAGACGACGACTACGGACGCTGACGGCCTCCAAATGGAGGCCGGCCTGAGCACCCTCGTGACGCTGCCGGAGATGGAGGCGGTATTCGGAGAGGATCTGACGTTCGAAATCCGCGCCGTGTTCTGCGATGGCTTCGGTCCCAACCTGCGCAATGAAGTCGCCCACGGCTTGCTCGACGCCGACGCCATGCTGAGCGCCGAGAGCGTCTATGCATGGTGGCTCATCTTCCGCACGGTGTATCGGCAGTACTGGTATCGGGACGGCTCGCCGTCACGGTCCGAACATCCGGCGGCGTAGGCGGGCCCCAACGAACCCCAGAATCAGCCCAGCAGCAGAGGAGTCCATGGCAACCAAACTCAAGCCGGATGCAATCACAGCCGACGACATCAAATCCTACCTTGCGACTCAGGATGACTTTGCGCTGGAGATTCGTGTCAAGCGCGCGGCGGAGCAGCTCCGATTTTCGGTCGAGCATGGCGGAACCTACCGAGACCCGCACACTGACAAGCCGAGGCAGTTTGATCTAAGAGTTCAGACCGGTGACGTAGGGCGGCAAGTCATTCTGGCGATCGAATGCAAGTGCCTGCAGCCGAATTTCCCGCTACTGATTTCGCGGATTGGCCGCACTGCCGAGGAGGGGTACCACCAGCTGATTCAGATGCAATCGTTGGGGCTCCCGCCGGGGCCGGTTCGCCCAGGCTTGCGTCGTGAAATGTACCGATCACGAGAGCCCGTCGGCAAGGCCGCGACGCAAGTCGGCATCCACGCCAGGGAAGGCACGTGGGTCGACGGCGATGGCGACACCTACGAGAAGTGGTCGCAGGCACTCCAATCTGCTGCCGTCATCGCGCAACAGGCAATGCGCGGTGAGAAAGGCCCACGCATCACGGCGATCATCCCGGTGCTTGTCGTGTCGAACGGGACCCTATGGGTGGTTGACTACGACGTGGACGGCAATACGCCCGCAGCCCCTGTGAACATGGATGAGGCCACCCTCTATGTGGATCACAAGGTGGACATTTCCGTTCCGCACGACGCCGCCATGACGTTCTCGCTGACCCATCTGAGCATCTTCACAGAAGGTGGAATTGCCGCCTTCATGCATGATCTTGCCAACAGGGGCATCAGGTTCGATGCCCTTTTTGACTGACTGGGTTCCAAGCTCCTGAAAGAACTCGATCGATGTCACGAATGCCGCTCAGTTTCTTCGTTTGGCCCACGTATTCTGTTCCCGACTGATTTCGCAGACGCCAGAGAGCCCATCGCCTGCCCTTGGAACGCTCATGACTCGAACAGTCCGGTCCACACATACCGAACCACCCGTCGACGAGCCGTTAATTCCCGTCACTATCGAAGACGGTGCCTCACTTCCGGCTTCCACCGCCAACCGGCAAGCAGCACAGCGCGAAGTCCTGGCCTGGGGCATCGAGACCGCCACGGGTCTGGTGCGACACATCCGCGATGTGCCCCGCGCACGAACGGGCCGCGCGTGCGGCATCGAATGCGTCGGCTGCGGACGGCCCTTGGAGGCCTTCAATGGTGGCGCCACGGTCTGGAGCCATCGTCCCCACTTTAAGCATCCCAAAGGCACGCGGAGAGAGGACTGCGAGATCGTGGCGTCTCGCCTGGCTGTGGTGACCGCTTTGACGCAAGGCGACACGCTTACTCTCCCTGCCCGTCACCGCTCCAGCGTCTGGGTCGGCCTTTCGGGCACGCGTTACGAGGTCTGGCGCAACGTCCAGACCGAGCGGGCACGGATTCGAACCATCAGCTATAGCGACCGCACGCGCGCGCTGATCACGCTGGACGATGGGCGGCAGCTCGCGGTGATGTTGCGCGGGGACTTCTCGCTTCAGGACGCCGATCCCAGCGACCTGGCATGCCTGACCATCGAGGCCGGCACGCATGCTTCGCTCCTCAGTCAGCTCTCGCCAGAGGAGCTGCGTGAACGGCTGACGCTCCTGCCAGATGTGTTGGCGTGGCAGTGCCATTGGCGTGATAACCACCTGACGGAAGAGGCCACGCTTGAGGCGAAGTCGCAGGCGCGTGACGCGCTCGACGAATGGCCGAGCGGGTGGATCGATGACGCAGGCGACCGACGCCGCGAAACGCTGCTGCATCGACTCGTCCGCGAGATTCTGGCTTCGGCACAGGTCATCGACGTGCCCGGATGGCGCCACGCCTCGCTGCCGGGAGAGCTTCGCAGCTGGCCGTCCGTGCCGTCCCATCGGCTCATACTGTCCAACCTGCGTGCCGAGCGGGGCCTTGCTGGCCGCATCCCCGACATTCAGTGCGCTGCGACCGCCGAAGACGAGGTCCGCGACCTCCCGTTGCTGGTCATCGAAGTTGTAGTCCTCAACGACGTGACCGACGAGAAGCTTGCCGAGCTGCGGGCTGCCGGCGCTGCCGTCCTGGAGATCAGCCTGAAGCACTGGGGAGGGCGAATCACCATGGAGGAGTTGCGATCCATCGTGGTTCCCGGCCTGGACTGCAAGCGATGGCTGCACCACCCGTTGCGGGAGGCGCAGATCGCGACCATCGGCGCCGAACGAGCCCTGGCAGAAGCGCGGCGCGTGTGGCACCTCAACGAACCGCAGCGCGACATCCGGTCTGCCGAGCGGCCACCTGCGGACGAAGACGACTACGCCGCGCAGGAGGCACTTCTCCGGTTCGGTGCGATGTACCGCGACACAGCTGCAGCCTATCTGGAGGCCTCTGAGCTTTCCCCGGGCGCGACGCTGCAGGAGATCAAGGACGCCACCCCAAGGCGCGAGGACATCTGGAGCCAGCTGTGTTGGATCTCTGACGAACTTGAAGACCTGGGCGCGCCCGGTGCCACCGATCACGACGTGCTATTCAAGCTGATGGCACGCATGCTCTCAATCTGCGAGGACCGGGGCATCGGCCATGCGAAGAGCCAAAACGCCCGCGCCGTCATCAATCATGTCTGGACCGAGGTCAAGAACCGGGAGAGCAAACAGGAAGGCGTAGTCCCAGACCCTAGCCCCACCGCCGTGCTCTGCACGATGGCCTTCCAGGCCTTCGAGATCGACACGCGACAGAAGAAGCCGTCGGGTCCCTACGAGCAACTCTGCGCAGTTATCCGGCCGTCACTCCTCAACCTTGAGCGCCGGTTTCTGTGGGATCGCATGTCGATCCCGCTGGTGCGCGCCGTCTTCCCCGAGTTGGCCAGCGCAATCGACAAACTGGTCCCGCGGATGACTGCCATCGCAGAGCGCCCGCAGGCACGCCCCACACGCAGTCGAGGACCCGCGCGACCTCCAGAGCCGATCATCAGCGAGTCCTCGCAATCGAAGCAGCGCAAGGGCTTCCACGACATGAGCACCGAGGAACTCATCAACATGCAGCAGAACTTGCGCCGCCTCCGCTAATCGCCAGAAACATCATCGTCGCAGGCCCCCTGGGGCATCGGCTGAAAGGATCACAACCTGCTGAGCAGGGATCGATGCCAATTCACGGCACCAAAAACAAGCCCCGGCCACCGGCCGGGGCGCAACGCCTTCGCTGTCATCACGAACGGCGCCTGCTCAGGGAGGTAAAGCAGGGCTAACCAACGTTAGCGGATGAATGTTACCTGCTACTCAAAGCGCACAGCCCGTCGCAGCTGTGGCGACACCATGTGACCGGGTGGCGGCGTAACTCAAGTGCTCTGCCGTCATAGCCCCTCGTCCGGATGGGCATCAAACTGTGCATATCGCAGGGCCAGACCTGGCATCAGCAGAAGGTTCAACGCCGTCGAGGTGACGAGTCCACCGAGGATGACGAGAGCCATCGGCCCCTCGATCTCGCGTCCTGGCGCACCGCTGCCCAGCGCCAGCGGCAGCAGGCCGAGCGCAGTGGCCAGCGCCGTCATCAGGATGGGCGACAGGCGCTCGACGGCCGCTCGGCGTGCGGTCTGCGCGTCCCAGGGCAAGCCTTCGGCCTGAACCAGGCTTTCGGCGTGCGAGAGCAGCATGACGGCGTTACGCAGGGAGATGCCGAAGAGCGTCACGAATCCGACGAGTGCGCCCAGCGTCAGGCCGTTGCCGGAGACGGCCAGCGCCAGCGCTCCGCCGGAGAGCGCAAAGGGCAGGTTGAGCAGCGTCAGCGCCGCGTTCCTGGCGCGACCCAGTGCGAGCCACAGCATCAACGCGATGGCGACGGCCGCCGCCGCCGAATGCGCCATGAGCTGGTGTGCGGCCTGGGTCTGGGCTTCTGCCGCGCCGCCGAACTCCACATAGTCGCCGGGTGCGAGCCGGGCCTCGCGCGCGACGAGCTTCTTAGCATCGTCGGCGAAGGAGGCCACGTCGCGCCCGACGACGTTGCAGGTGATGGTCTGCGCGCGACGCGCTCCACTGCGCAACACGGCGTAGCGCCCCGAGCCGGCAAAGACATCGGCGAGTTGGTCCAGCCTCAGCAACTGGCCGTCCGGCGCGCGGACCGACAGTGCCCTCACGTCGTCGATGCCACGCCGCTCGCCGGGTGCCAGCGTCACGGCGACGTTGAAGACGCGCGGGCCGTCCTGCACCTGGCCGGCCACTGCGCCCTGGAAGGCCGTCTGCGCCGCATCCAGCACATCGGCCGGGGCGATGCCCCAATGCGCCAGCGCGTCCGGCCGCAGGCGGATCGCGATCTCGGGCGCGCCGGGCGGCGCCTCGATGTGGACGTCGGCTACGCCGCGCACCGAACCCAGCAGCGCCGCGACCCGCTGCGCCTCGGCGTCCAGCGTGTCCAGGTCCTGGCCGAAGACGCTTACCGCAACAGCGGCCGTGTAGCCGGACAAGGTCTCCTCGACGCGCTCGACGAGGAAGGTCTTCACCGAGAAGGCGATGCCCGGCGTCCCCTCCAGCGCGCGGCGCACGGCGGTCTCGGCCGCTTCGGCCTCCTCCTCGGAGCCCATCGGCTTGAGGTCCACATCGAATTCGCTGTAGTGCGGGCCCCAGGTGTCGTCGGCCTTCTCGGCACGGCCCGCGCGCTGGCCGACCGAGCGGACTTGCGGGATCGCCAGCAGCCGCTTGGAAATGCCTTCGCCGATGCGCAGTGACTCGCCCAGCGACGTGCCCGGCAGCGCGGAAACGTGGATGACGTAATGGCCTTCACGCAGCTCGGGCAGGAGATCGCCGCCGAGCCAGGGCAGCACCGCGAGTGCCGCGGCCATCAGCGCCGCGGCGCCGACGGCCACCCAGGCCCAGCGGCGCTCGACCGCTTCCAGCAGCCGGGCATAGCCGGCCTTGAGCCGCATGGCCATGCGCGCTTCTCGCTCCTGATGCGCCTGCCTGGGCAGCATGGCCAGGCACAGGGCCGGCGTGACGGTGACGGCCACGGCCAGCGAGGCCATCGTCGCCAGCAGATAGCTCTGCGCGAGCGGCGCGAAGAGCCGCCCGGCCAGGCCCGGCAATGTCAGCACCGGCAGGAACACCAGGCCGATGGCCAGCGTCGCATAGACCACGGCGCTGCGCACCTCCAGCGTCGCTCGCAGGGCCACTCCGGCCGCAGGCTCGGGCTGGGCGAGCTCGGCATTCAGTCGCAGCCGGCGGTGGATGTTCTCGACGACGATGATCGCGTCGTCCACCAACAGGCCGATGGCGATGGCCAGGCCGCCCAGAGTCATCGTGTTCAGGCTCACGCCGCGTTCGACCATGACGGCCACGGCGGCTAGCAGCGACAGCGGGATCGCCGCCAGCGCAATCGCCGAAGCGCGCCAGTTGGCCAGGAACAGCGCCACGACCAGCACGACCAGGCCAGCGCCGATGAGCAGCGACTCTTTGACGTTGCGCGTGGCCGCCTCGATGAAGTTGGCTGGCCGGAACACGTCGGCGGCCAGCTCGACCCCTTGGGCCTGCAGGCGCGGGCGCAGTTCTTCGAGCGCGCGCTCGGTTGCACGCGTGACTTTCAGCGTGTCGGCGCCGTACTGCTCGGAGACCATCAGCTGAACCGCCGCCCGCCCGTTGTAGGTGGCGGCCCCCACCGGGGGCTCGGGCGCCTCGCGCACCTCGGCGACATCGCCGAGCGTCAGGTTGGCGCCGTCCTGGCGCCGCAGCACGGTCGCAGCCAGCGTGGCCGCATGACCCGCCGGCGCCTCGGCCCGCAGCACGATGCGCTGGTTGGCGTCCTCGATGAAGCCGGCGCCGCGGATGCCCAGCGCCTTGCGCGCAGCGTCCAGCACCTCGCCCATCGACAACCCGTATTTGACGAGGCGGTCGCGGTGGACCTGGACTTGAATCTCCCTCGCGTCTCCTCCGAACACCGCGACCTTTGCCACGCCCTGCGCGGCCAGCAGCCGCGGCTTGACGGTCCAGTCCGCGAGCGTGCGCAGCGTCATCGGCGATTGGGTCTTTGAGGTCAGCGCCACGACCAATGCAGTGCTGACCGAGGAGGTCAGCGCCGACATCGACGGCGCCTGCACGCCCCCGGGAAGCTGCCCTGCCAGCGCCGAGAGCCGCTCAGAGAGGCTTTGCCTGTCGCGCAGGATGTCGGTGGCGGGATCAAAGGTCACCGTCACGATCGACAGGCCCTGGATCGACTGCGACCGCAGGCTGGCCACGCCGGGCACGCCGTTGACGGCGTTTTCGACTGGCTGGGTCACCAGCAGTTCGACCTGCTCGGGCGCCAGGCCCGGCGCCTCGGTCTGGATCGCGACCTGCGGCGGGGCGAATTCGGGGAACACGTCGTAGCGGGCCTGCTGGAAGACGAAGGCGCCATAGGCGGCCAGCAGCGCCGCCAGTGCGACGGCGACGCCGCGATAGCGCAGCGAGGCGCGGACGATGGCTGCGAGCAGCCCGGAGGTGGGGCTTGTCATTTGTCGTCCTCGCCCACCTTGATGGCCGAGCGCAGCTCCTGCGAGAGCAGCGACTGCGCGCCGCGCGCGGCGACCTTGGCGGGCTCGAAGCCCGGCACGAACCAGCCGCTGTCGATGCGCCGGGCCCCCACGGCTTCGCGCCGCTCAAAGCGGCCTGCCTCCTCTTCCACATAGGCCCACTGCTTGCCCTGCCACCACAGCAGCGACTCGGCGGGCAGCACGGCGCCGGACTCCTTGGCGCCTGCAGCGAATTGCGCCTGCAGCGTCTGGCCGGCTGTAGCGCCCCGGCCATCCATTGCGTAAAGATAAGCCGGGCCCTGGACGCGCGGGTCAGCGAGTGGCGATTGGGCGATCAACCGCGCCTTGCGGAAGGTCTCAGAGCCAAGCTCCACGTTGAGCAACGCCGGCATGGCCGCAGTTGCCGCGGCACCGGATGCGGCTGTCACCCGGAGCAACACCTGCTTGCCCGACTCGAGGTCCTGCCACAGTCGGCCCCGTATCGCCATCGCGTCGGCCAGCGCCGCGCCCCAGCGCGCTCTGGCCGAGGCCTGGACGGCTTGCAGTGCCGCTGCCGCGGCATGGGCGCCCGCCTCGTCGACACGCCATACAGCTTCAGCGGCCTCCAAGGCGCGGTCGGACGCATTGCGGTCCTGGGCATGCAGCCCTTTGATCCGCTCATGGTCGCGACGCGAAGCTTCGAGCGCGGCCTGGGCGCGCTCGACCTGGGAGCGCGCCGTCGCGATGGCGGCAGCCGCGTCGATCAACTCCTGCAGCGGCAGGACGGTGGCGATGGCATGGACTGGAGCCTGAAGCTCTGCTGCGCGGGCTTGCACCGTCTGGATGCCCGCACGCTCGCGGGCTTCGGCGCTGAGCGTCACCCCAGGCTCCGCGTCCGCCTCCTGCGCGCGAGGGGTGCTGGACGCGGTCTCGGGAGGGGCGGCTTCGGAATGTGCGCGCCAGGCCCAGAGTCCGGCGGTGATGATAGTGACCGCCGCAGCGGCGCCGAGGGCATGTTTGCGGTTCATGGTTGGCCTTTCTTCGGCTGGATCGCGAGCGGGCGGCGCAGCGCGTCTTCGACGCGTCCTGCGGCGCGGTGCGCGTCGAGCAAGGATTCGGTGAAGGAGGAGTCGGCGGCGGAGGCCTCCAGGCGTGCGGCCAGCAAGGCCAGCCTGTCGGCGGCGCCGGCCTGGAAGGCCGCTTCAGTGGTACGCAGCTTGGCCTGCTGATCCGCAGCGATGCGTTCTGCCGTGCTCAATTGCTGGACGGCCTGGCTGTAGGCCGCTTGCGCGTCGCTGATCTCGGTGATGGCCTGCGCCTGCGTGGCGCGAAAGGCCGCGGCGGCCTCTGCGCGGCGGGCCTCGGCCTCGGCGATGGGGCCCTGATTGCGGTCGAAGACGGGCAGGCTCAGCGCGAGCCCAATCGACCATTTGAGTGCGCCGGCATCCCAGCTGTAGCCAGGCCCGATGGAGACATCCGGGTACTGGCGCGCGATCTCCAGCTGCAGTGCCGTCTGCGAGGCCTCGTAGTCGGTCAGGGCCGCCAGCACGTCAGGGCGGGTCTTCAGAGCGCGCTCGGCACCGGTGGCGACCTCGCCGGGGCTTGGCAGCATCCCGGCGCCGAGATCGTCGAAGGGCAGCGCGGCCTCGTCGAGGGCCTGGGCAGGCAAGCCCATCGAGGCGGCGAGCTTGCGCCGCCCCTCGTCGCGCCGACGCCGTGCGTCCTGCGCCACCCACTGCGCCTGGCGCGCGGCCAGGCGCGCCTGCAGGGCCTCGCCGCCGCCGACCATCCCGGCGGCCAGCCGGCGCTCGGTTTCGCGGGCGAGTTCCTCCTGAATGGACGCGCGTTCGTCGGCCTGGCGGTCCAGTGGATAGGCGGCCAGATAGGCCTCCCGGGTCCGCGCGCGGATGCGCCACAGGGCGTCCGCCTGCGACAGCTGCGCTGACCGGGCGAGCCAGGCCGCGCGCGTCGCGCGCAGGTCCCGCTTGCCCCCGACTTCTAGCGAAAGGCTCAGCCCCAGGTCATAGGTCCAGGCCGGCGTGCCGGGCGCGGCGCTGGTGTTCTTCTGCGCCGAGGCCGAGAGCGTGGGGTTGGGCCGCGCGCCCGCCGAGAGGGCGGCAGCCTCGGCGGTTTTGAGCCGTGCTGTGGCCGCCGCGGCGTCGGGATGCAGGCGGACAGCCTCGTCTTGCAGCGCGGCGAGTTGCCAAGGGCCGGGACCTAGGGTGCGGGCCTCAAAGGCGGCGGCTTCAGCCTGCGGGTCGACGGGTTGGGGGTGATAGCTCGCACATCCGGCGAGGGCTGTGCACAGCACAGCGTCCGCCGCGAGTGCGGCGAGGGAAGGTTTCATGATGCTCCAGGGATCCGGCAATGGGCTGCGCAGCGCACCGGGCGCACGCAGGCTCAATCGGCACTCAGGCCGTGGCCGCGAACCTCGGAGGTTTATCGATGGACGATGGAGGTGCGGACTGCCACAGCGGCCGAACCGCCATGGGCAAATCCTGGCTCGGCGCGTCGAAGCCCATGGCGGGCTGCTCCTGCATCGGCATGGCGACGAGGGCCAGCAGGTTCTCGTAGATGGATCGCTTCGCGTGCGGCTGCGCGGTCTGCTCCTTCGAGCTGGTCGAGGGCGAAGCCTCGCCCATGAGCTGCGTCGTCACGACCAGCTCCTCGCTCACCTCGCTCATCAACTCGTCCACATAGGGCGCGTCTCCCAGGTTGAGCATGACGCACAACAGGAGCAGTCGCAGGAAGAACGGACGCAGGAAGAAGGCCATCGGTGACCGATTCTAGGTTTCGGAGTATTCGGAGCCTGTGGCAATGCTTGCGGCAGATTTTCTGGAAGGAAGGCGTCTGTCGAGCAGCACCACACCAGCGCCGCCCACGACCAGGTCGCCTTCAACCGCGAGCAGGCCGATGCGGTTGCCTGATTCGATACGCGGGCCAACCCAAGCGGCATGCCTTGGACGCCAGGCTGCTTCGTCGTCGCGAAAGCACCCATAGGCACCAACCTGTTGGGTATCGGAGGCAACGACCTCTCGAAGGGGCCACTGAGCTGTCATGGCGCCTTGTCGTGGGCTAAGGCGCTCTGTAAGGAAGCCCAGCACCAGCTAGACTGCATCGCAATGTCTCGCCAACGTCTCCACCGCCTCGGCACCGCCTTTTTGATGGTGCTGTCGCTGCTGTTCTCGCAGCTGGCGCTCGCTGCCTACGTCTGCCCCGGACAGGGCAACGTCCAGGCGATGGCCGAGATGATTGCGGCTGGTCAGCCCTGCGACCGCATGGACGCGCGGCAGCCTGGCCTGTGCCATCAGCATGCAGCCGACCCCGGCAAGACCTCCGAGGTCGTCAAGCTGCCTGTGGTGTCGCTGCCGGCCGTCATCCAGGTGTTGGAACTGCCACTGGCCCTCGAAGTGGAGGCGTCAAGCGGGGCGATTTCCGCCGCTCCCCTGGACAGCCGGCCACCGCCGGACCCGCTGTTCCTTTCGACCCTCAGGCTCAGAGTCTGACCCGCTCCGTCGACTGACCCGGCGCTGCTGCGGCCTGCCCGCCAGCCAGCGACCTCCCGTTTTGTCTTCGGAGTTCCCATGACCATCTCCTTCCTGCGCGCCGCCGCCCTGGCCGCCGCGTGGCTGCCGGCCCTTGTTGCTGCTGCGCCGCTGTCCCTGGACCAGGCGCTGAGCCTGGCTGTCCAACGTTCCGAGGCTGCCCGCGCAGGCCGTGTGGCCGCGCAAGGCGCCATCGAATCCTCCCGCGCCGCCGGCCAGTTGCCAGACCCGGTCCTCAGCGCAGGCATCGACAACCTGCCCATTACTGGCCCTGACCGGCTCAGCACCACGCGCGACTCGATGACGATGAAGCGTGTGGGTATCAGCCAGGAATGGCTGCCGGCCGACAAGCGGGCCGCCCGCGAGTCTGCCGCCCGTGCGATGGCCCAGCGCGACCAGACGCAGGCCGCCGCCGCGGAGGCTGAGGCCCGAATGCAGGCGGCCACGGCCTACGCTGAGGCCTGGTACGCCGGCGAGGCGATGAAGCTGACCGCTCAGGCTGAACACCATCTCCGTGAAGAACTGGTCGCCGCGCGCGGCCGACTACCCACGCCCGCGGGAAGCAGCGCCGAAGTGCTGCAGCTGAGCACCGCCCAGGGAATGGCCGAGGACGAAAGCGCCAAGGCTGGCCAGCAGCAGGCCAATGCGCTGAACGCCCTGCAACGCTGGGTCGGCAGCCGGCCCGAGGCCTTGGCTGCGCCGCCGGCCTTCACGCTGGCGACCGAGGCGGACTATGTGGCCCGACATCCCGCGGTCGCCCTGCTGCGCAGTGACGTGGACGTGGCGCGCGGCAACGCGACCGTTGCAGCCCAGGAGCGCCGCGCAAACTGGACGTGGACGGCGTCCTACGGCCAGCGCACCGGCTACTCGGACATGCTGTCGGTCGGCGTGAGCATCCCGCTGCAGATCGCGCCGGCGCAACGTCAGGACCGCGAAACGGCTGCTCGACTGGCGTTGGTTGAAAAGGCCGAGGCCGAGCTGGCAGAGGCCATACGCGCCGCAACGGCCGAGTACCAGGCCCTCAGCAGCGATGCCGAGCGCCTGGGCCAGCGCATCGCACGCTATGACATCGCCATCGCTGCCCCCGCTCGCCAGCGCACCGAGGCGGTCCTTGCGGCCTACCGCTCCAACCAGGCCACGTTGAGCACGGTCTTCGAGGCCCGCCACCAAGAGCTGGAGGTGCAGCGCAAGCGACTCACCCTGCAGCGCGAACTGGCCCGTGTCCAGGCGCAACTCGCCCTCAAACCCCTCGCCGAAGGAGCCGCCCTGTGAAGCGCGCCGCATTCATCCTCGCTGCAGTCGCAGCTGGCACCCTGCTCGCCGCAGGTGGCTTCTATGCCGGCCGCCGTACCCAGCCAGCGGGTGGTGCCCAGGAGGCCATGGTCGACCGCAAGCCGTTGTACTGGCACGACCCCATGGTGCCTGGCCCACGCTTTGATAAGCCCGGCAAGTCGCCCTTCATGGACATGCAGTTGGTGCCCGTCTATGCCGACGAGTCTGGGGATGCCGGCGTGAAGATCAGCCCCTCCGTCCAGCAGAACCTGGGCATCCGAACCGCCCAGGTCCGCCGCGCCCAGGTGGCATCGACCTTCGACGCCGTCGGGAGCGTGCAGTTCGATGAGCGGCTGAGCGCCGCCGTGCAGACGCGCGTGGCCGGCTACGTGGAGCGGCTCGCCGTGCGGGCGCCAATGGAACAGGTGCACGCCGGCCAGGCGTTGGCGACGGTATTTGCGCCCGAGTGGCTCGCGCCGCAGAACGAATGGCTGGCCCTCAAGCGTGGCGGCGCCGCGCCGGAGCTGGTGGCTGCCGCCCGCGAGCGCCTGCGAGCGCTGTCCATCCCGGAGGCCCTGATCCATCAAAGTGAAGCCGCAGATTCGGCTCAGGCACGCTACACGCTCAGCGCGCCGCTGACTGGCGTCGTCGCCGAGCTGGGCGCGCGCGAAGGCGCGGCCGTCATGCCGGGAATGACGCTCTTCCGCATCGCCGGGCTGGGCAAGGTCTGGGCCGTCGTGGACGTACCTGAGGCGCAGGCCATCGCCCTGGCGCGCGGCCAGAAGGTCAAGGCCACGCTGCAGGCCGATGCGTCGCGCACGTTCGACGGCGAGCTGAAGGAAATCCTGCCCCAGGTCAACGCGGCGACGCGCACCCTGCAGGCCCGCTTCGAGGTGGATAACCGCGGCGGCCGGCTGCTGCCCGGCATGTTGCTGCGCCTGCAGGTGCAGGGGGCGGCGGCCACACGACTTGTGATGCCGGCAGAGGCCGTCATCCGCACCGGCACTCGGGCGGTGGCCATCGTGCGCCGCGAGGGCGGTGGTTTCGAGCCGCGCGAACTCAAGCTCGGTGCCGAGCTGGGCGATGACATCGAGGTGCTGCAAGGCCTGACCGAAGGCGAGCAAGTGGTGGCGAGTGGCCAGTTCCTGGTGGACTCGGAAGCACGGCTCAAGTCGGTGCTTGGGGCCATGTCGGCGGCTTCCGCCGCGAGCGGGGGGGCCCAGTGATCGCAGCCCTCATCCGTTGGTCGGTGGCCAACCGCTTCCTGGTGCTCATCGCCACGGCATTCCTCGTCGCGGCGGGCTTGTGGTCGGCCGCCCGCACGCCGGTGGACGCGCTGCCCGACCTGTCCGACACCCAGGTCATCGTGCGCACCACCTACCCGGGCAAGCCGCCACAGGTCGTGGAAGACCTCGTCACCTACCCACTGACGACCACGCTGCTCAGCGTGCCCGGCGCCAAGACAGTCCGCGGCTACTCGTTCTTCGGCGACTCCTTCGTCTACGTGCTGTTCGACGACAAGACCGACCCCTACTGGGCCCGCTCGCGCGTCGTCGAGTCCTTGAACCAGGTCCAGGGCCGGTTGCCGGCCGGCGCGACCGCCGCGCTGGGCCCCGACGCGACCGGCGTCGGCTGGGTCTACGAGTACGCGCTGGTGGACCGCACGGGGCGAACCGACATCGCTCAGCTGCGTGCGCTCAACGACTGGTTCCTGAAGTTCGAGCTCAAGACGGTGCCCGACGTGGCGGAGGTCGCCAGCATCGGCGGCATGGTGAAGCAGTACCAGGTCGTGCTCGACCCCGACCGCATGCGGGCCCTGGGCGTCACCCAGGCCCGCGTGGCCGAGGCGCTGCGCCAGGCCAACCAGTCCTCGGGCGGCTCGGTCGTGGAGATGGCCGAGAGCGAGGTCATGGTGCGCTCGCGGGGCTTCCTGAAGTCGCTGGAAGACTTCCGCGGCATTCCCATTGCGGTGACGGGCGCCACGCCGGTGTTGCTGCGCGACGTGGCCAGCGTGCAGCTCGGCCCGGAGATGCGCCGAGGCGTGGCCGAGCTGGATGGCGAGGGCGAGGTGACGGGCGGGGTGGTGGTCATGCGCTCCGGCAAGAACGCGCGCACGACCATCGCCGCAGTCAAGGCGAAGCTGGAGGCGCTCAAGCCCAGCCTGCCCCAGGGCGTGCAGGTGGTGGAGACCTACGACCGCTCGCAGCTCATCGACCGCGCCGTGGACAACCTCAAGGTCAAGCTGGCCGAGGAGTTCGTTGTCGTCGCTGTCGTGTGCGTGGTGTTCCTGTTCCACCTGCGCTCTGCGTTGGTGGCGGTCGTCACGCTGCCGGTCGGTGTGCTGGTGGCCTTCATCGTCATGCATGCCCAGGGCGTCAGCGCCAACATCCTGTCGCTGGGCGGCGTGGCCATCGCGCTGGGCGCCATGGTGGACGCATCCGTCGTGCTCGTGGAGGCGGCGCACAAGCACCTGGAGCATTTCGAGGAACGCCTGGGTCGGGTGCCAACGCTGGCTGAGCGATGGGAACTGATCGCACAGGCTGCAGTGGAGGTGGGCCCGGCGCTGTTCTTCTCGCTGCTGGTCATAACGCTGTCCTTCCTGCCGGTGTTCACGCTGGAGGCACAGGAGGGGCGGCTGTTTGCACCGCTGGCCTTCACCAAGACTTATGCCATGGCGGCAGCGGCCGGTCTGTCGGTCACGCTGGTGCCCGTGCTGATGGGCTACCTGATTCGGGGGCGCATCCCCAAGGAGACGGCCAACCCGGTCAACCGCCTGCTGATTGCCGCCTACCGGCCCGCGCTGGAGATGGTGCTGCGCTGGCCGAAGGCGACGCTGCTGGCCGCCGCGCTGGTTCTGGCCGTCACGGTGGTGCCCGCGGCACGGCTGGGCGGCGAGTTCATGCCGCCGCTGGACGAAGGCGATCTGCTCTACATGCCGTCGGCACTGCCGGGTTTGTCGGTCTCCAAAGCGGCGGAGCTGCTGCAGCAGACGGACCGCCTCATCAAGACCGTGCCCGAGGTCGAGCGCGTCTTCGGCAAGGCCGGCCGCGCCGACACGGCCACCGACCCGGCGCCGGTGGAGATGTTCGAGACCGCCATCCGTTTCAAGCCGCGCGAGCAGTGGCGGCCGGGCATGACACCGGACAAGCTCGTTGAAGAGCTGGACAGCGTGGTCAAGGTGCCCGGCTTGTCCAACGTGTGGGTGCCGCCCATCCGCAACCGCATAGACATGCTGGCTACGGGCATCAAGAGCCCGGTGGGCATCAAGGTGGCGGGATCGGACCTGACCACGCTGGACCGGCTCACGACTCAGATCGAGACCGCCGTGAAGGCCGTACCGGGCGTGTCCTCAGCGCTGGCCGAGCGCCTGACGGGCGGCCGCTACATCGACGTGGACGTGGACCGCGCTGCCGCCGCGCGGCTGGGCCTCTCGGTCGCTGACCTGCAGGCGGTGGTGTCGACGGCCATTGGCGGCGACAACGTCGGCGAGGTCATCCAGGGCCGCGAGCGCTACCCGGTGAACCTGCGCTACCCGCGTGAAATCCGCGACTCGCTGGAGCGCCTGCGCCGATTGCCCTTCGTCACCGAGCGCGGCGCCACGGTGTTGCTGCAGGACGTGGCCCGCGTCTCCATCGAAGATGGCCCGCCCATGCTGCGCAGCGAGAACGCTCGGCTGTCGGGCTGGGTCTACGTGGACGTGCGCGGTCGCGACTTGCGTTCCGTGGTGCGTGACATGCAGGCCGTGGTGCAGGCCCAGGTGGCGATGCCGGCCGGGTACGCGGTGTCATGGTCGGGCCAGTTCGAGTACCTGGAGCGGGCCACCGAACGGCTCAAGCTGGTCGTGCCGGTGACACTGGCGGTCATCTTCGTGCTGCTTTACCTGCTGTTCCGCTCAGCGGGGGAGGCGATTCTCGTGATGGCTGCGGTGCCGTTTTCGTTGGTGGGTGGATTCTGGTTGGTCTGGGCGCTGGGCCATGCCATCTCGGTGGCCACTGCAGTGGGCTTCATCGCGCTGGCCGGCGTGGCGGCGGAGTTCGGCGTGGTGATGCTGGTCTACCTGCAGAACGCCCACGCGCAGCGCCTGGCCGCGGGCGTGCCGGACGACGAGCACACGCTGTTGGCCGCCATCCGTGAGGGTGCCGTCCAGCGCGTCCGTCCCAAGGCGATGACGGTGGCCGTTGTCATGGCAGGTCTGCTGCCCATTTTGTTCGGCCACGGCACTGGGTCTGAGGTCATGACGCGCATCGCCGCGCCGATGGTCGGCGGCATGGTGACGGCACCGCTGCTGAGCATGCTGGTGATGCCAGCGGCGTGGTATCTGGCCCATCGCCGCCGTTTCCGCTCGACTCACCGCAACCCCTGACGCAGGCAACCCGACCGAACAGGTGCTAGTCGGCTTGGTACCAGCGTCTGGCTCGCTGCCACGCGAGGTTCGTCAAGCGACTTGCGCACGGCCCAGGGCGGCGTCACCGCCGCCACCTGCTCAAACCGTCGAAGAGCCGTTTTCCCATTTGCGCATGGCCTCTCCCTTCGCGCTTGGCTCCATTGCGACCCGCCCCAACCCGACACGGCTGCAGCGGCGGCGGCTTGACCGATGATGCCCCCGCGTCACCACCACGCACCCCAAGGAGTTCCCCAGATGCACCTCGGCATCGAATCCCAATCCGGCATCGTCTTCCACGGGCTGAACGGCCCAGAACTTCCGCTGCAGCCACAGCCCAATGTGAGCCAGTGTCGCCTGATCGAGAAGGAGTCTGACTGGCAGCAGTTGCCTAAGGGGCTGTCTGCCGACCCGTTCTGCTGGGTGTTCAGAGAAGACTCGTTCGACTCGGTCACGCGCATCCGCCGCGGTCGCGTCTATCAGACCTACGGCAACTCGCAGCCCCAGGCCGTCGCGGTCAGCCGGAACCCATCACCTGACACCCTCGGCAGCACGCCGTACCCTACGACCCACCGCAACCTTTCGATGTTCAGGTATGTGGCGTGCACATCGCTGCTGAACACCCCCCACAAGGGGTTCGGGATGACGTTCATCGTCGGGTCTGGCGTCGGGACCGCGCGCTACACCATCGTGCAGATCGAGTCTTTGATTTCGGGCGACGTCATGGTGACGCTGAAAGAGCAGTCGCCGCTTGGCGTCATCCCGGATCTCAACGACGCCGAGGTGCCAGAGGCCTCTCGCAAGCCCGTGCGCCAGGCCTTGGAGCGGGCCGTCAACTCGGCGTTCCGCGAAACCGCCGTCTCCGTGGTCGACCAATGTCGCAATGCGATGGCCACCGTCCTGAGCCACTTCCTGGCGGCGGAAGATCCGGCGAGCGCCGCGTCGATGCTGAAGGCCGAACTGGCGCCGCTGGGCACGATGTTGACGCAGCGCAAGCGAGAAGTCTGCGGCAGCGCCGCCTTGATCGTTGCCCGGATGCATTCCCGAGGGAAGTCCAACGAGCAGATCACCAAGGGGTTGAAGGAGCCGAGCGAAGAAGATGCCCAGTTCGCCGTTCATGCCCTCGGCCTGGTCATGCGAGAGATCGGCTGGGCTCGATAGCATCAGTGCGGTGGGGGCGACCCATCGCCAACTGCTAGCGCAGCGTCTTCCCGAAGACGCCAGCGCATTTCAGGAAACAGCAGCGAGACGAATGGATCGTATCGCCGGTCCGGAACCCGCGGAGCGGGGGCAGCACAATAGTCCTCGACCCGTCGGTACTGCGCGTCGGTGGCGTCGGGCCGGTAGATGTCCCAGGCGATTAAGAAGAGGTGCGCCCAGGGCTGCACGGCGCCTCGCCCCATCTGCATGCCGCTAGCCAGCACGGCGAATGGGTCCTGAAGCTTGAATCCGATCACGCGGTTGTGGCGGATGGAAAGCAGCACGCGCAGCACGCCCTTGGCCCCCCAGAACTTCTCCTCCAGCCCAGGCTCCAGGTCGGGACGCCAGTGCCGGTGCTCGCGCAGGCTCATCAGGTGGGTCAGCAACGTGTCGCGAGCTTCAACGCTGGCGTTGGCTGCGTGATACCCCTCCGCCAGCGTCAGCACCGTCTGCATGGCCGCAGACCAGTCGCCCGGTGTCTGCGCCGGTGCGAGGGTCGACTGCAGCACCCGGTCCCAGTGACCATGCGATCGAAGCGCTCCTTCGACGTTCTCGTCCTCAAGAGCGCAGAAGAAGCCGCCGCGCACCTTCTGCCAGCCGTGCTCGATCATCATGCGCACGGTGATCTCGTTCTCGATCAATTCCGCGGCCCTGTAGTTGGCAACCTCATGCTGATGCTGAAACAGCACGCGGACCGGCTCGTGTAGCTTGGTCCACACCGCCCCCTTGCCGCTGACGTGCTGGCGGTGGCGGCGAACGAAGTTGTCCGAAATGCCGACGTAGAAATATCCGCCGTCCAGCTCCAAAACATAGAACCACTTGCGCATGCCGCGTCCAACGCAATCCGAAAGCCGTCATCGTCTAGCCAACACCCGGAAGGTCTACTCTCTTGAGATGTTCTCGCGCATCCCGCTCTGCCCAAAATGCGTCGTCCTGCAGATAGCGCACTCTGCGCAGCCGGGTGTTGAACTCTTCGTTTGAAAGGGATAGGGCTACCAGTCGGAGATCTTCGTCGGCTCGACTAGCGTGCTTCACTAGGTCTGATGCCAACCGTACAGAATCTCTCGCCGCTGCAACCTCTGCTGCATGTGCGACCTGCAACTTCAGAAGAAATGCGGAAGCGATCAGACCTCCTGCCAGTCCAATGAGGGTGGGATCTACCACGGACGCGGCCACATCGAGTTCCGCACCAGACCAAGGCAATCCGGGTACGGACTTGAGATAAATCGGCGTTGCCTTGAGAAGCACAGAAAACCCGGAAACGAGCAGGCCCGCCAGCAGTAGAACCCAAGGCCTTCGATACACCCAGCCCTCCAATGCGTTGAACAAGAGGACGATGAGAGCGAACGCTCCAATTGCGGTGGTAGGTATCACGATCTGCTCCGTACGGTAACGTTAACTGGCGATTTCGAGGGTGAATTGCGAGCGGCGCTGGTCATAGTTTGGCGGTCTCAACGGGCTTACGCGTGCGTCATCCGGCTCGCAAAAGCGCACCGACGCCTAAGGCAATGCGCGCATGCGCCGCATCATGTGGGCGGAGGTCAGCAAGGGGATCGCTCAAGGCGCCCATCCGGTCAGCTCCAGGCCATCCAGGCTCAGCATCCGGGTGCGCTTGCTGGTCACGTCATAAACGGCAACATGCTTTGTCGAACTGGCCAAGACGAACCCAGTTGCCAGCAACTTACCGTCTCGCGAGACCTGCGTACAGGCACCATGCTCACCGGTCCCTTTGCAACCCTTTTGAATCTGCACCTCGGTGCGGGCCGCCCAGGACCTGGCCGCCCCCTGGCCGATCGCAGGCCCGGTGACGAGGATCAGAAGTGCAGCCATCAGCAGGCAGTAGACCCCTGCGAGCCCGAATCCGGAAATCCCGAACGCTGTGGCGATGTCCTTGGCCCACCACGGCGCGCGTCTGACGAACTCCGGTAGCACTGTGCCGTTGATGTGGTGCCTCTTTGCGATCGTGCGAGCGGTTAGGACGATCGACAAATAGATGCCGGCACCGATGAAGGCCAGGGCGACAGACAACCCGGCCCAGGTCGACAAGAACGCGGTGCCACGGTCCAGGACGGAGACGTAGCCTTGAATCACGCGACCCGTAGCATCCAGCGGCATCAACCCGCTATCAAATCCCCAATGATCCAACCAGGTCGCCCAGGCCACGTGGCCGATCAAGCTGAGTTCCGCGGCCAAGACGGCAATCAGCGTGGCGCCCGCCTTGGCGAAACTCCCCCAAAGGGACTCTGTCGAGTTTGGCGGCTGCTCCGCCTTTGGCGTTTCGCCGTTTGCTTCGATCAGGGTGGTAGCCGGTACGTCGGACGGTTTCATGCAGGTGTTCTCCGGGTGTGTTGATCGAGTCAGCAATGCCAGCGGGCCTACCGACTGGAACAGCATGCAACCCGCCTGGCTCACCAGATGAGCCACCGTGCAAATCGGTAGTCAACCCGAGAGGGTCAAGAACTCAACTCACTGCGGGCCTTGCACCCGTAGTTATGCGCCCATGCTGGGCGGGCAAAAACAAGCCCCGGCCATTGGCCGGGGCGCAACGACGCATCGCTGTCATCGCGGGGCGGCGCCTGCTCAGCAACCGTCTGGGCAGTCAAGACCAAGCTATTCGACAGTGGTGCCTATGTAGTCGGTGAGCTGCCGCTTGCTGCCTGCCCGGAAGCCCTGTGCTCGCCGCTCGCAGCCTGCAAAGACTCGTGCCACTCGAGCCATTCTTCGTAGAAAACCGCCGTGGTCTCCTCGGGGAGGATGAGCAGGGCCCGCTGGCCACGCGCGTGAGCCTCACATTTGTCACGAAGGTAGGGGGCAACATCTGTGAGCAATACGTACCGGATACCCAATGGCGTTGCATTGACCGACGTAAACCTGGATCCTGGGGCGTCGACCATGCGCTTCTCCTTCGTCATGTGATCGTATTGAAGCACTCCGAACGCAAGCGAGAAATTCAGCCCCCTACGTTTGGGGCCGCGGCCGGGGTTGCAGCCAAAAAAATCCCCGGGCGTGCCGGGGACGAACCTTCTTCGCTATCTGCGTTGAAGCCTGCTCAGGGAGGAAAAGCAGGGCTGGCCACCGCCAGCGCAAGCATCCTATCTCGCCACGCGGTACGGCTCGCACCATGGTATTCAGGAGCCTGGCACGCCGCGCTTTGGCATCGATCGCCGCGCGGCCATACGGCTGACCAGCCTGCTTCAAGAATTGCAACGCCGCTTTTCTGAGCCTCACGCAAGCGTGGCTGTCAGGACTTAAGTTTTCGCCATCCAGGCGTATGGCTCCTGTGCACAGGACCACGAACGCGCACAAGCGCTGTGAGTGTTTCAGCGTGAATGTTCGCGTCCCGAAATCCGTATCTCCTCGGCGCCCGGATTGGGTCCCGATTCCGAGCCCTCGATCGATGCCGAGCGCGCATCACCGGCACATGGCCTGTCGGGCCTTCTGGCCCCCGTCAAAGCCGATCAACGCACCACCGTCCGCTTGACCTTCCTTGGCGCCTTGACCTCTTGCTCCGCCAGCGCCTCGAAGAGGAACAACTCCCCCACCGGCACCTCCAGCGTCTGGGCGATCCGGCAGATGTTCAGCAGCGCCACGTTGCGCTGTCCGCGCTCGATACCGCCCAGGTAGGAACGAGCGATCCCGCTCTCCAGCGAGAGTCGCTCCTGTGACCAGCCCTTCACGTTCCTGAGCTGAGCCACCCGGCGTCCAAACAGGATGCGCGGGTCTCCCTGCATCAATCCCCACCCGTTCAAAAGCGGTGGATGCTAGGAATCTGGTCACTATCGGGCCACGCCCTATGAGTGACAACAAGCCATTGATCTGGCAGCATTTGTCACTCATAAAGGTCAATAGGGAGTATGGATGGGAGTCACTACTTTTAAGGCGGCTGCTTTGGTCACTGTCGGCCTCGCGGCGGGTCAGCTGGGCGGCTGTGCAACCACAGCCCAGCCTGACGGCAGCACACGAGTCCATGTGTCACTCGGTGACGCACTGGGCCTTCAGCCCAAGGCTGTGCCGCCTGCACAGCCTGCTTCGGTGCCAGCGGCGGCCACGGCCGCTGCGCCCCCTATCGCGTCAGCGCCTCGCCCCGAAACGCCTACAGCCCCGTCCATCCGCAACTCCGCCCTGGCCGGCGTCTTCGCCAAGACACCGTTCGACGGCACGGCCAAGACCCATTTCCCCCGTGTGGCGGTGACCGTCACGGACTGGTCTCGCCAGGATTGCTGGCAGGCCGTGGCCACGCTGTGGCGGTCGTCCACCCAGTCAGAGGCCGTGCCGACCTTTTCGGTCTGCTGGGGCCGGTCGGTGGGCTTCGCGGTCAACAACGCGGTGTCGATGCGCACCTTCATGCTGCAGTCCGCCGCGCAGCACACGGGCAACGTTCGCACGACCGGCCCGAAGCCGCCCATGATCTCGATCCCGGATCGCCAGCCCTTCGGCGACCGCATGCAGCTCGCCTTCCAGAGCTTCATCGAGCAGTTGGCCTTGGATACAGGCTGGCAGATCGGTCCGCCTATGAACCTGTGGATCGTGGGCTACGACGCCAGCGCGGCGAGCGCGGCTCCGGCTGCCGGCGCGTCAGCGCCTGCCGCGCCAGGTGCTGATGCTCGCGGCGGGGCCCAGCTGGAGTCGGCGCTGAGCTGCAAGCCGTTCGGCAAGTTCGACGCCGCTGAGGCCTGGTTGGCCAGCTCGGGCTGGCGCAATGGCCAGGGCACGGCGCCGGTGCAGCTCGGCACGGCCGTCAAGGTCTTCGGCTTGCAGGTCACCAAGGTCGCCGTGTCCCGCGACGGCGGCGGGCAGGTCTACCGCAGTTACTTCAAGGGAGTGACCCCGGCCCAGCTCGCCAAAGCGGCCAGCCTCAAGCTTGGCAAGGATGGCCGCGCCTGGGGCCGAGTGACCAAGCTGGGGGTGCTTGACACCGGAACCGAGGACGGCGACACCGTGCTGACCTGCACCGTCGAGACGGAAGGCCAGGAGGGCTGAGATGCAGCAACCTGCCTGTCCCTCCTGCGGCAGCCACCACATCCAGTCTTACCCGGTCATCTACGACTCGGGTACCTCGCAAGTCGTGGTCCGCCACTATGGCAGCCAGCCCGGGAGCTCAATGGCCACCTCGCAGTCGGACCTGGCCCACCATTGCGCGCCACCCCGGGCGCCATCGCCGCTAGGATTCGTTGCCGCCTATGCCTTCTCCGGCTGGGCGTTCTACGACACCTTCATCGTCTCGAAGCCCATCCCGTGGAAGCAAGTACCCGTCGCCGCAGGCGCACTCCTGGTGGGCTGGGTCTTATGGCGTGCCTGGCGGGGCCAGTCCCGCCAATACATGCAGGACAAGCAGCGCTGGGCGGCTTCGTGGTTCTGCCACGGCTGCGGCCAGAGCCACCTGGCGAACTGATCCTGGCGAGTCCACGCTGAAACGCTCATGCCCCGCCGCAAGGCGGGCTGCACTGCTGGACGACGGATGCGAGAGGATGGCGATGAGCAGCGACACCGCCCGGATCATGGACCGGTCTTCCTGGCGAGCCATGACGCCATCAGACGCTGAGACGCTCGTCCTGGTCATCGACCTGGAAGCGACCTGCGCCGACGACGGCAGCATTCCGGCCGAGGAGATGGAGGTGATCGAGGTGGGGGCCGTCTGGGCCACGCCCGACGGCGAGGCCATCGACACCTTCCAGCGCTTCGTGCGGCCCACGCACAGGCCGCAGCTCACGGCGTTCTGCCGGTCGTTGACCCACGTCGAACAGGCCAGCATCGATGCCGCCCCGACCTGGCCCGTGGTGGCAGCCGAACTGGCCGCGTTTGCTAAGCTGCACGCCGGGCGGTTTTGGGGAAGCTGGGGCGCCTACGACCGCCGCCAGATCGAGCGTGAGAGTGTTCGACATGGCTTGGTTGACCCACTGCTCGGGCTCCACCACCGGAACCTCAAATCGGAATTCGCGAAGCGCCGCAAGATCAAGCAGGTGGGCATGTCCACTGCACTGCAGATAGCCGGGCTGGAGCTGCACGGCGAGCACCACCGGGCGCTGTCGGATGCGCTGAACATCGTTCGCCTTTTGGCTGTCGATTCGAGCCAAAAGCGACTTTAAGGGGGCCGGGCGCTGCGCGCTCGGCAGGTTGTGGACATGTGGACGATGCACCTGCGGTGCACCGCCCTCAGCCATGAAAAACTGCAGGCAGCTGTCCGCCGCTTCGGTCTTCGCCCACATGCCCACAGCGTCAACCATCGTGGAAGAGAAGACTCGAACGAAATCCCAATCTGCCGGCGATCACGAGCATCGGACTAAATCCTCGCCGTCGACCTTCTCGCGCGAGTGCCAGACGCTATTGCCAACCGCGTTCTGGCTGTTGGCCAGCAAGGCGGACAACGAGAGCTGGCCGCGCGCTAGAAGGCTGCGCATGAACCGCGCTACCGTACGTTACGGTAATTATGATAATTGTTGTGTTCACAATTGATCGACACCCACGGCGGTTTTGATATAGCCACCCGCCCCGAACAAAAACGCGTCGTCCAGGCAGCGCTACCCGTCAAAATGGCACATCGTCATCCGACGCGCTTGTGTCCTTTGCTGTCACCGCCTTGACTTTCATCCTCGCCTTAAGCGACTTGATGAAGCGGATCGAGGCGGCGACGCGGTTGAAGATCAGCGGGGCGCGAAGCGGGCCGCAGTGACAGTCCCGAAGGTCACTCCTGACGGCGATAGCGAACCCGCGCGCCTGCCTCTTCGATACTGAACGTGCTCGAGTGCTTTGGGTCGTATGGATTGGGCAACACGACCGCGATTGGTCGTTGTGACAGCGCGTTCTTCACATGCACCAGCACAAACGTTTCGCGGTGGCGCTTGCCGCGGGTTCCGATCTCCATGGCTAGGCGAATCTCGGACGAGCCCATGGTGAACATCTCGTCGTCCCCCATCGATGCCTTCACCTCCACCCTGTACCGTCGGCCCTTAGCGGTGAAGGCGAAGTCGCAACCTCGCGTGTCGTCCGCCTGGTTGAACTTGAACACGTGCAGGCTGTTCTCTGAGATCCACGCGGAGGAAGGCACGGCGTCCTCCCCATACTGCTGACGCAACATTCGGAAGACGTGGATTTCGCCGGCGAGGCCGATGAGTGCCTCCTGTGCTTTCGACTGCCGCTGCGTCGGACGCGAGGAAGGGCTGGGTGTGTGGCCACCCGATCGAGATGGGCGCTTGACCGGCGACAGTGGCGAGGGCTTGACGAGGTTCAACGGCATCGACGAGGCGAGTTCCTCGTCGCTGATGTGCCTGGCAAGAAAGGCCCAGAGCTGCTCGAGGTTGTCCGGCGAGCTGTCAAAGTCGTCGCCGCAGATCTTGATGATTCCTTGCCGACGTTGGCGCTCCGCACGGATTGCGTCGAGGCGATCCTGCGCGCCGGCAAGATCTGCGTCGGTGATTTCCAACGCAGCTTGGAGGGAGGCCAGGTCACTGCAGGCGTCCAGAGCCGCCTGGAATGGGGGCGTCTCCGGATGGAAGGCGCCCTTTTTGATCATTGACACAACCTCGGGTTCGGACCAGCCCCGCGTGAATGCGCTGGCCCCTAGAGCGGCCGCGGCACTGGCGCGGTAGGCTTCAATCATCGCTTTCCACTCAGGCTGGCCCGCGTTCGCGTTGGCCTTGACCCACCAAGCAAGACGTAGTCGGTCCAGGTCGCGAGCAACGGCGTCCACAAGCGCATTGTTCTTCCGGCCACAATCGTCGGGATCACAGTCAAGTAGCACGCCGGCTCCGGCCAATCCGGTCCGCAACGCCTCAAGCGAACTTGCCTGACGAATCGCGTCGGTCACCTGAATTTCGCTGAGCCACGACGATGCCCAGTCGGCTATCAACTGCATGACGTCCGCGAAAGTGACGGTCCAGTGTGATCCGCTGAGGTCCACCGTCGTGCCAAGGGCTCGGTAGTTGCTCCAAGTCTGTGCGTAATCCAGGGCGGCTCCATGACGCAGCGCATGGGCCAAGACGCGTTTGACCAGGGCTGCGGCCTCTTCGAGGCCAGCTTCCAGCTGGAGCGACCAGTTCCGATTCGAGAGCGGCGACAGCCCCATTCGGGCGAGCGCTGCGTTCCACCGTGAGAGCGTCGCGGTCTCGCCGAAATCGTGGGAGATAGTGCGCCCAAAGTCAGCTAGGTCGACGCTCTCGCGAGCCAACAACAGCGTGCGTTGAGCGTCCAGGCCGGGCACTGCGGCTGTAGCAAGGACTGCCGCGAGTTCCTCCTCGGTCGCCGCCCCATACAGCGCCTCCGTGTTGGTGTCCGGCGCGATCGTGGCCAGCAGTGCGCCGACAAGTCGGCTCACGTGCCCGACGTCACCTCGCAGATGCTCTAGCACCTGATGAATCTGCTCCGGCGTGATGCGCAGGGGGGCGAGGAAGGAGGTCAGGTCCTCGGGTGCGCTATCAACGGAGTCCACGTTGTGCAGCACGAATCGCAATGGCAATTCGAGGTCGTCGCGCTCGATCGCCTGGGTGATCGTGCCAGCCAGATCCTCAAGGTGTGTTCGGCAGTGCTCGGCGACGATGAACGTCTTGCGGGCCGGCTCCCACAGCGCGGGCACGCGCGCCTCCGTGAGCCGCTGGTCGCCTCGCATCACCGCGACGCTCAGGCGCGATACCCAGTCTATCTGCGCGGCGCGCAGCGCCTCGACACGTTCCTTGAAGGCAGATGAGTGCACGCCTCTGCCCTGCGCCACCATCACGAGTAGTGGACGAATGATCCAGCCCAATTCACTGTCGGCCAGCGAGGTTGATCCGAGGCCCGTCCACGAGGCATCGTCTACGTTCGGGACGAGGGACAGGCCAGAGGTGGCCTGCACGCGGTTGCCGTAGGCGGCGTTAAACCACTCGCGGAGTTCCCTTGCGTCCGCGGTGTTGATGGCAATCACCGGAAAATCAAACTCTTCTAGTTCTGCGGTGTACGCGGCGGAATCGGGGAGGTATGCGGGCAATTCGGCGGTCGGAGTGAACGAGCTGAATTGTTTGTCGCGACGGCGCACCGGCAGCAGCGGCAGGGCCGGCTGGCTGGTTGAGGGCCTAAAGCGCTGCCAAGCGTCGCGCACCTGGCCAAGTAGCACATTGACGTCAGACACCTCGCCGCTGCCGATCGCGGCGGTGAGAGCGTGCAGCAAGCTCGGGTTTGCGGTGATCGTCTGCGGGTCGAAGAACCGCATCCCGAGGGTCCGCAGCGCGCTCCCTAGTTCCGGGTTCTGCCCGACCTCGCGCGCGAGCGCGGCAGGGAGCGCCCGCAGGTGGGTGTAGTGCTTTGCACGCCCTGCAAGTGTGTCTGCGGGCACGTACCAGCGGTCCGACGGACGAGCCCAGACTATGCCTTTCGCCTCGCGCACTGCGAGCCAGGGCATGGTCTTCAGAAAGTGCATCAACGGGCTTATCAGTTCCAGCCGGTGTGCCTGCCCACCCTGCTTGGCGACGATGAGCTTCTGCAGGCCGGTGGCCCACCTGGGAAGGCTCTTCAACACCAGTTCGCTGAGGGCGAGACGCGCCGTTTCACTCAGCGAGTCGAACTCGGCCATGCCGGGGAAGGTGTGAATACTGCCCACCTCGTAGGGTTGCAGGTTCGTGAAGGGCGACTGTGCCTCGGCTTGCGTGTCGACCACGAACTGTGCCCAGTGCTCCTTGGCGACTCCAGGCGGTGGGCCGGGCAGTCGAAAGTCGACATATGAGCCCCGGAAGCTGCTGGACCAGGCATCCGACCTCGTCTCGTCGAGGCGTAGCCCATCCAGGACTCCGCCGGACATCAAGAGGTGTGCCTGTGAGAGGCCGACGCTTCCCCATGCCGCGTGGCCGGGGTCGAGTAGCAGTCGCGCCAGGGCCTGTCGAGCGGCACCGGACTTGACGCTACGCAGGTACGTCACCAACGTCGCGCCGACCGTCTCGGTCCATTCCGCCGAGAAGCTGGCTTCCCTCATGGCGAACCATCCTCCATCGCAGGGCACCGGCACGGTCCGCAGCAGCTTCAGGAGTGTCTCCGTGCCTCGACCCCGCGCGATCACGTTGGAGATGAGACGCAGCGCCCACCCGAGGATGTCGCGACACAGATCGGCATGTTCACCGTCGATGCGGCAAGGCAGTGCAGGCGTCAGTTGCTGCAGCACCTCGGTAAAGATCGTCTCCACGCGGAACTGGGAGACCAAGCCTTGTCCGAGGTAAGCGCGCACGGGTGTCTGCACGGTCGGCCGACTAGGGTCGTAGAGCTGGATCTGCTCGTGCAGGAAGGCGACCGACGCCTGCAGCGTCGTCGGAACGGCGATTGTTGGAGCATCGCCTCCGATGTTGTCGGCGTCGTCCTGGGTGCCTTGCCGGGGCACGAAGAACACCCGCGTGCGGTCATTCGGGCGGTGTAGCGCGCCATCTACGCCCAGCAATACCGCATGCTTGGCGAGTTCGGACTGGCCCGAGGGAAGCAACAGCATCACGTCGCGCCAGAACGCGTTCCAGTCGCCTCCGTTGGCATGTAGATCCGCGGCGACTGCGGCCACCGTCTCGGCGAGGTCCGACGCCAAAGGGTAGGCACCCGTGCTGGGGAAGCGTCGCTTCGCCAGGGCATGAAGCTGTCCGACCCTGGAGTCCAGGCACCGATGAAAGATGCGGAACGTTGCGTGCTTTCGTAGCCGGTCCTCGGTGAGCAGCGTGGCCTTTCCGTTCGCCGGGATGAGTGAAGTCAGGTTCAGCGGTTCCCAGCCGGTTTCCGCCATGAACAGCGGTTCCTCATCCAGGGATGCGGCGGCGCGCTTCTCCGCGGCTTCGACCTGCTGCATCCACTGGTCCGGTGCCGCCCCTACGCCGAGGGGCGCCATGAAGTCCAGGATCAGGCGGGCCTCAGCCTCGCCTCTGCCTGCAAGCTTGCTGCGCGCGACTTCCATTACCAGGTCAGCAGCAGCCTCCAACAGGTGCCGGTTGTATGCGTCGTCGAACGAGATCGACGTGCGGCTCATGTCGCCGAAGAACGGGGCATTGACGTGGACCGCGCTGCCGGTCGGGAGCAAGGTTGGCAAGTAGATGCTGAATCGACCGACGTCGGGGCTTGCATCGACCCGCGCCGCGACCGACACGGTGATGTCAGTGATCTCGGGCCACCGGCCAGGCAGTGCGGCAACCGCCCTGCGAAAGGTCTCGGGGGCGTCCGCGATCTGCAGGGCTTTGCTCCAGACCCAGTATTCGCTCGGGCCTGAGCCACTGTCGGTGATTGTCACGCGTACGCCGCCCAGAACTTCCGCTAGAGCCGCCGCGGTGCGCGAGAACGTCCTGTCGTTCTCGCCGGCGACGCTGCGGAGGGTGCCGATCTTGTCGAGGAAGAGGACCGTCGAGCTTGATAGCTGCGACATGCGTTCGAGAACGTACTCGCGCAGCTCAGTCGACTTCAAGGGCAGCCGAACGACGGTCGAGAAGCCGCGCGATTCGAAGTCAGCGATGCGCGCGCAAAACGGCCCGCTTAGCGGGACGGGGAGCAGGTACGGCGACAGGTACCGGGTCTCGCCGGCGAGCCAATCCGCAGGGCTGCCTCGCGCCCGCCGGCGGAACTTCGCAAGCAAGTCGTCGGACCAGCCGTCGATGATGGGTTCGCTGGTTATGGGCCAGACCGGTATGGCGTCGCCCATTGCGAGGCGGTGGATGGGTTCGGTGAGCGATGCAACGACGTCGGGCCGGAACGCGAAGCAGTACCCGTCAAACCCTGCGCTACCACATTCGCTTCTGGAGTAGATCTCTGGGGAGTCGGAGACCTCAAGCACGCTGCGAAAGCCGATTCCCTTGTTGCCGATGCTCTTCTGCGGGTCCTTGTCGCTCTGCCCCAACTGGGAGAGGCGCTCGAAGTTTGAGGGGGAGAAGGGCGCGCCGTCGTTGGCGACGAGAAGGGATCCGTGCGGGGAGTCGGTCGGATCGAAGACGACCTCGACCCGGTTGTCGTTGGCATCGCGCGCGGCGCCGGTGAACGCGTCATGGGCGTTCTGCAGCAGCTCGATCAGAAACCGGCCGTGGTACTGGTGCTCAACCTGCTGCGTCAGGCTGTGCATGCTCCGGTAGTTGGAGACGCCCTCAGCGACTTCCGTGAGGAAGATGCGCACCTTGGCGCCAGTCAATGCCTTGACGTGCGCAAGCGCGGTCACGTCGTAAGAGTCCACCGTCGCTTCGACAAGCTCCGCCACTGTCAGCCTCCCAGGCTTGGATTGCGGGCGGCCTGTTGGAACTTGGCCGCCTCGTCGCCAACGCCGATTGTGCAGGCTCAAATGCCGTTGAAGCTGCGGCGACGTATGTGGGCCGCGCGGGACGAGATGGAGGGTGCTGGGTCATGTGTGACTCGAGGTGGCCGCCGTCGCGCAGGGCTGGGACGTATTCGCCGACCACGCCGTGCAGGGGCTTGTCGCGATTGAGCCACGTTGACATCGCAAAGCTGTTTCCTGAGCGGTGCCATCGGTCGAGGAGGGGGGCCGGGCGCTGCGCGCCCGGCGGCCTGTGGACATGTGGACGATGCGCCAGATGGCGCACCGGCCTCTGCCGTGTACAACTGCAGGCAGTTGCCCACCGCATCGGCCTTCGCCCACATGCCCACAGGCTCCACCATTTGAGTCAATTTCCAGCGAATGCTCGCAGCCAAATCTACGCGCGGACCTGTCCTATCCGTAGAAATTGGCCCGTCGACGGAAATTGAGAGACTTCGGCTTCAAATCTGCATCTAGGCCTAGCGAGCTAGGAAATTTGCAAAGACATAATCATGTTCATCTACCGGGACGAGTACTACACCAAGGACGAGTGCAAGGAGCCGGGTGTCGCCGAGATCATCATTGCGAAACAGCGTAACGGCCCGGTGGGCACCGTGAAGCTGGCCTTCCAGCGCATGCACACCAAGTTCGAGAACCTCGCCCCTGGGTATGTGGGGGTCGAGCGGGACGAGTACTAGCCTCCCGTCGAGCCGAATGGTGAGGGGCCGCCGATGCGCAGTGCGCATCGGCGGCCTCTTTACTTCCGACTGCTCGATGCGGTCTTTGGAGCGCTGGAAGGCACCGTCGACGTCGCGAAGCAGCGTGATGCGGTTGGCGCCGGGCGTGGCCGAGCCAACCTTGGACATCGGCTTCTTCATGACCCAGCCCTTTAAGCCCTGGCCTTCGTCTGGCCGTGGCGGCGCATTCGTCTCGGCGACCAGCACGTCGCCGTTGGGCAACGCATGCAGCCAGCGCGGATGAGCCGGGCCATTCGCGCAGGACACGAACCTCAGGCCAGCGGCCGCGGTCGGCGTTTCGCCGTCGGTCCAGGGGCGGGTGGCAGCCACATGGGCGGTCGGCACGAGAGTGTGTTTCGGCTCGACCAGGTTAGGGTGGGGGCCGACGTCGGCGTTGTGCGGCAGCCGGGCGTTCTCGCCGCAAGCTGTCATGGCCATGGTCAGCAGCAGGAGGGAGGGGGCGGATCGCATGCGCGATCCGGGCGAGTCGAGTGCCCGGGCCTGGCGGATGCCGCTCGCAAGCCCGGGGGCTGTGCCGTTCCGAGTCAGTGGAAGAACAGATAGACCAGCAGCAGCACGATGCCCGGAACGCCGAGCAGCCAGGCGAGGATGTATTTGCCCATGGTGTTCTCCAGTGAGTAAAGGCTAGGCAACGCATGGGCCTCCAGGTGGCGGGACACAGCGGACGAGGATCGACAAGCTTGTAGGTAGTGCGGACGAGGTCGGCGGGTAGGACGTGACCCACTGGCGGACACGGCGCAGGCTGGCATCGGCGCGCTGGCCCTGCGCATAACCTGATGGGCATCCCAAAAGGCAGTTCGCCACACGGGGTTTGTTCAAAGGAGCACGCAATGAACAGCGATCAGATCAAGGGCGGCGTCAAGGACGCCGCTGGCAAGGCCCGACGCAAGCTGGGCGAGGCGATCGGCAGCACCGAGCAGCAGGTCAAGGGCGCCGCGACCCAGATCGAGGGCAAGGTCCAGAAGGCCAAGGGCGATCTGCGCGAGGCCGTCAAGGATGCCATCGATCACCGCAAGAGCGGATCGTGACCGAAGAGATTTGAGCTGCCAAACGGGCGTCGAGCTCGCCCAGCAGTGAGCGGCCTGCCGGAACGGTCAGGCTCGCGTTCCAGCGCATATGGGCGTTAGCCGTCCCTGGGCTGCAGGCTGTCCCGCCGCGCCAGCGAGGGAAATAACCGCCACCACAGCGCGACGACGGCCAGGGTGCCGAAGCCCCCCAGCAGCACCGAGCCGACGGGGCCGAGCAGGGCCGCCGTGGCGCCCGATTCGAACTCGCCGAGCTGGTTGCTCGCGCCGATGAAGACCGAGTTCACGGCACCGACGCGGCCGCGCATGTCGTCGGGCGTTTCGAGTTGCACCAGGGATTGGCGGATGACGACGCTGACCATGTCGGCGGCGCCGCTGGCGGCGAGTACGGCGAAGGCGAGCAGGAAGGACGTCGTCAGCGCGAAGCCGATCATCGTGAGCCCGAACATGGCCACGGCGCCCAGCAGCCAGTGGCCGGCGCGGCGCGCTATCGGATGGCGCGCCAGCCAGACGCCGACGATGACTGCGCCCAGGGCCGGCGCCGCGCGCAACAGGCCCAGGCCCTCGGGGCCGGTGTGCAGGATGTCCCTCGCAAAGATGGGCAGCAGGGCCGTTGCGCCGCCGAGCAGCACGGCGAACAGGTCCAGCGAGATGGCGCCCAGCACGACGGGGCGCTGCCAGATGAAGCGTATGCCCGCCGTCAGCTGCGCCAGGTCGGGCGCCGCGCGGCGCGGCTGGGCGGCGCGATGGCGGATGGTCAGCACGTTCGCGATGGCCGTGGCGAGCAGCAGCAGCGACACGCCGTAGACGATGGCCGCGCCCCAGTGCGCCGCCTCGCCTGCGTGACCCAGCCAAGACGCGATCGACGGCCCCAGCGCGTAAAGGGCCCCACCGAGAGCCGGGCCGGCAATGATGGAGACCTGCATGGTCGAGCTGGCCGCCGCCACCGCGCGCGGCAGCAAGGCGGGCGTCACCAGCATGGGCATCAGCGCTTGCTGCGACGGCATCTGCAGTGCCCGCGCGCAGCCGAGCAGGATGGACAGCATGAGGATGAGTCGCGGCCCCACCCAGTGGCCCGCGCTGCCCAGCGCGAGGCAGCTTGCGGCCAGGCATTGAAGTCCCAGGCTGGCGGCCAGCAGCAGGCGGCGGTCGCGCTGGTCGACGAGATGTCCAGCCGGCAGGGTCAGCAGCAGGGCTGGCAGGAATTGCACCAGGCCCACCAGGCCCAGGTCCCAGGCGCTGGAGGTCAGGTCGTACATCTGCCAGCCCAGGGCCACCATCAGCATCTGATTGGCCGCGCCGCCGGTCACTCGGGCGCCCAGCAGGCGGAGATAGTCGCGTTGATCACGCAGGCGGGCCCGGGGGCCGGGAGTCGCATCGAGAGACATGCAGGCGGGCGGCCACGCCGTTAAGCAGGCGCAGGAGAACCAGGGGCCGGCGGATTATCTCGGCGCTTGAGGAGCCTGGCGGACGGCGGTCGCCGGTGAGCGTCCAGAGTTCGGTCAGGTTCGTTGTCCAGATCACGCAGCCACCGCCGCCCTGGGCCGCTGCAGCGCCGCCAGCTGCTGGCGCGCTGCGGCCGCCTCCTCGGGCTCGCCGTTTCGGACGGTCGCATCGATCTCGGCATAGACCGGCACCATCGCCGCGACGTGCTGTTGGGCCGAGGGCAGGGCGGCGATGGCGGCGCGGGCCTGGGCGGCTTCGGCGGGCGCGAGGCCAGGCTCGACGATGGCGAGGGTCGCGGCAGGATCGCACTCGCGTTCGATCCCGGCGTGAAGCTCATCCGCCTTTCCCACGTCTTGCCGTCGATCTGCTGCCATTGCTCGTGCAGGCGGCCGGCCTGGCATTCGGCCTGCAACTTCGGCGGCGGCGACGGCAAGAAAGAGCCGCGGCCAGCGTTGCGCGAGGGCATGGGGCATCGGGCTCACTCCACGCACGACAAGCCACCTCACCATCCCCAGAAGGCGTCAGGGTCATGGCTTGGATCATGACGAGATACTGTATATATTTAAGGGGTATCCGCTTAGCTCCAGAAGTCGCAATAAGCTGGATGCCTGTACAGTACTCTACGCCGGCTTTGACGCCTTGGGTAGAGGTCTCACCACGTCCTCGTAAGTGACGGGGTCGGTGACCACGGCCTGCTGCAGCAGCCTGTAGAACAACATGCCGCGCGAACTCAAGCTGCGTCGGTTGAAGCGGAAGACGAACTCGTCCAGGTAGGCGTCCAGATGGGCCGGCTGCACTGACCCATGGTGCGTGCCGAGGATCCAGCGCTTGATCAGGGCGGCGAGCCGATGTACGCCGGCCATCGAGACGTGGGCTGGCGTGGCCGAGCCCAGCATCACGACGCGCTCGTGGTCGTAGCCGAGATCCGTCAATTCCCGGTAGGCGGCCGAGCCGTCAGTGCGCACCCGTGAGCCCGCTTCCACATTGGCCTGCACGAAGGGGATGACCTGCTCGGCCGAGTCGTTGTCGATGCGGCTCAGCCGGATCCGACCGAAGCCACGCGGCTCCAGCAACTCCACGGCGATGACGACCGGCACGAGGTGTGTGCGGTGCTTCCGCTTGCCGCGCTGTTCCTCTGTCAGCGGCACGTCCCGGTCACTGATCGACAGGTAGGCCTCGTCGACCTCGACCACCCCCTTGAGCCGCTCCCGGTCAGGCCGGACCATCGCCCGGCGAAAGCGGTGCAGCATCGTCCAGGCCGTCTCGTAGCCGCCCAGACCCAGCACCCGCTGCAGCCCGAGTGCGCTGACGCCGTGCTTCTGGTTCGTCAGGTACCAGGCGCCGGCCAGCCACACCCTAAGAGGCGTGCGCGTCTTGTCGAAGATCGTGCCGGCGGTCACCGTGCTTTGGCGACCGCAACTGCGGCACATCAGTCGTGAGCGACTGGACCGGTAAGGTTCCTCGGCGACGCCGCACCCAGGGCAGACGAATCCGTCAGGCCAGCGCAGCCGCTCCAGGTAGCCCAAACAGGCCTCCTCGGTGCCGAACCAGTCGAGGAATTCGTTCCAGTTGCGGGGGTGGTCCTTGCCAGCTTCCGGCGAAGTTGTATGCTGTATGGGCATCCAGTATTGTGATGGCGTCTGGAGCTAACAGGATACCCCTTATATATTTACAGTATGCCGCCCGCGCCCACCCGCATCGCCGCCGCCCAGCCGACCCTGGTCCCTCTCGACTCCATCAAGGGCCGGGGCACGGCGACGGCCATGCCGCACCGCTTCGAGCAGCGCGAGCGCGAGCAGTACGACGACGGCTGGGGTTCGCTGGACCAGGAGGCCGCCGAAGAGCATCTGCCGCCGGCCACCGAGGTCATCGAGGAGCATGCGAAGAAGATCGTCACCAGCAACCAGTCGCCGGACATCAACTTCGACTACTCGATCAATCCTTACCGAGGATGTGAACACGGCTGCATCTACTGCTTCGCGCGACCCACGCACAGCTATCTGAACCTGTCGCCGGGCCTGGACTTCGAGACGCGCATCGTCGCCAAGGTCAATGCCGCCGAGCGCCTGCGCGAGACGCTGGCGGGCTCGCGCTACGAGCCGCGCTCCCTGGTGCTGGGCACGGCCACGGATGCTTACCAACCCATCGAGCGCAAGCTGGGCATCACACGGCGCATCGTCGAGGTGCTGGCCGAGACCGGCCACCCGTTCTCCGTCGTCACCAAATCCAGCGGCATCGAGCGCGAGCTGGACCTGATCGCGCCGATGGCGGCTCAGGATCTCGTCTCGGTCTATCTGTCGGTGACGACGCTGGACAACGAACTCGCCCGCATCCTCGAGCCTCGCGCTGCAGCCCCGGCGAGGCGGCTGCGCACCATCAAGGCGCTGGCGGAAGCGGGCGTGCCGGTCGGCGTCAGTGTCTCGCCCATCATTCCGTTCATCAACGAGCCCGAGTTGGAGCACATCCTGGAGGCCGCCCATGCGGCCGGTGCCAGCAGTGCCTTCAGCATCCCGATCCGCCTGCCCTGGGAGGTCAACCCGCTGTTCCAGGACTGGTTGCAACGCCATTTCCCTGACCGTGCCGAGCGTGTGATGGCCCGCATCCGCGACATGCGTGGCGGCAAGGAGAACGACGCGCGCTTCGGCACCCGCTTCACCGGCGAGGGCGTGTGGGCCGAGCTGATGCAGGCGCGCTTCCAGCGCGCGGTGCGCAAGCTGGGCCTGCGCAACAAGCGTCGGCCGGTGCAGCTGGCCTTGTTCAAGCCGCCGCGCAAACCGTCCGCACAGGCTGACCTGTTCTAGCTTCGGCAGCCCGCCAGCAAGTCCCACTCCGCCTTGTAGACGTCCGCACGGGCACCCACCCAGCCCATCACCGTGTGGAAGAGGTTGTCATGCGAAGCCGGCTTGTCGCGCAGGCCGGCCAGGCAGTCGGCCTTGAGAGACCTGGCCAGGCCACCGCCTTCGGGCACCCACAGCACCATGGGCACGTGGGTCTGCTCCCTGGGCGCCATTGCATACGGCATGCCGTGCAGATAGAGGCCGTTCTCACCCAGGGATTCGCCGTGGTCCGACACATAAAGCATGCCGGTGTCGAAGCGATCGGCCTGCGTCTGCAGCCAGGCAATGGAGCGGGCGAGCAGGCGGTCAGTCGTCACCAGTGTGTTGTCGTAGGCGTTGACGACCTGCTGGCGCTCGCATTCCTGCAGCAGGTTGCGCTTGCACTCGGGCTGGAAGGGTTTGAGGTCGTCCGGCGAACGCTTGAAGTAGGCGGGGCCGTGGCTGCCCATCTGGTGCATGACGAGGACGAGGCCGTGCTTCAGGCGCTCGGGATCGAGAGCCGCGATGCGCTTGTCGAGCTCGTGCAGCAAGGCCTCGTCGAAGCATTCCTCCTCGCCGACCTCGTCCTTGCGGCACAGGCTGGCCGGCAGTGGTGCAGCGCCCTGAGGCAGCTTGGACGCCGGGCTGTTGGGCACGCGGCCGCACAGGCCCTTGCAGCCGCTCTGGTTGTCCAGCCACAGCACGGCCAAACCGGCGCGTTGCAGCACGTCCAGCAGGTTTTCCTGCGGCTTGCCGGCATCGAAGTCGGCACGGCCCTCGGGCGCGAACATGCAGGGCAGGGAGGCGGCCGTGGCCGTGCCGCAGGAACTCACCTGGCGCAGGCTGACCAGGCTCGGGCCTTGCAGCTTGGACAACTCCGGATTTGTGGGACGCTCATAGCCATTCAGGCTGAAGTTCATCGCCCGCGCCGTCTCGCCGACGACAAAGAGCAGAAGCGGCGGCTTGCTGCCCGCGGCGCGCGGCCGCAGGGATGCATCAGCGCCGATGACGGCCGGCGGACCCTTGGGTCTGGACAGGCTGTGCACGCCGACGATGCCGACCGAATAGACGGCGTTCAGCGGCGTGACCATGTAGCGGATGGCCTTGTAGTTGCGCATGGTCGACGAAAGCGTCGCGAACACGCTCATCCCAAGCGCCATCATGGCGACGACGGCCAGGCCAAAGGACGCCAGATTGCCGCCCAGGCGCTTGGGCAGGCCCTGGGCCGGCGCCACCGGCCGGCGCAGCAGCCACCAGGCGGGCAGGGCGCCCAGCAGCAGCAGGCTGGCCAGCAGCTTCAGGCTCAACAGGTCTCGTGTTTCGCGAGCATCCGTCTGCACCAGGTTCACGACCATGGTTGGGTCGAAGACGATGCCGTAGCTGCCGATGAAATAGGCCAGGGCGCCGGCGGCCAGCAGCAGCACCACGAGGACGCTTTGGATGAGGCGCGGCCAGGCCAGCAGGCTGAGGACGGCGCCGGTCGCGGCGACCACCATGCCGGCAAAGGCGATGATGAAACCCACACCGATGCCGGGCATGGCCTGCAGCAGCTTCCACAGCGGCCAGTTTGCAGCCAAGCCCATCCACAGGGCGGCCAGCCAGGCCTGGGTCAGGGGGCGCGAGGTGTCGGGCAGGAACCAGGCCAGCAGGCGCTTGAGCAGAAGCATGCGAGTGAAACCGAAGAGGCGGGGACCGGCGCGGATTCTCGCGGCCCGCGTGACCTCCCGGCTCGGGTGATACGAGCCTGGCAGCGGCGGGTCTGTTCAGGCCGCAACGGCCGTCGGCGATGTGCGCAGCGTGACGCCGCCGGTAGCGCGCGCCTTGCTGGGTCCGCCGGTCATGGCCTTTACATAGCGGCTATGCAGGTCGTCGATCTGGCCTGCCAGAGCCTCGGCGCCTTCGATCTTCTCAGCGTGGCGTTTCAACACCAAGCCGGCCATGTCGATGAGCTTGGCATTGCGGGTCGTTGCGCCTTGCTGGATCAGCAGTTCGACAGCGTCCCTGGCGCTGCCGCGCAGCGAGTGGCGCATCGCCGTCTCGGCGACATTGAAGATCTGCTGGTGGCATTCGCGGAACTGCTCGGCCGCGCCCTGGTGGCCCTCGGACATGGACACCAGGATCTCGGTGCTAGCCTTGGTCGTGCAGTGGCGCCTGCCCAGGCCCTTGAGGATGGGCATCATCTCCTCGAGTTCGACCTCCTGGCTGGACAGGCGTATCCACAGCGCCGTCAGCAGGGAGGCAGCCTCGAGGTCGAAGTTGCCGGCGTCGGCATGCTCGGTGAACTCGCGCGCGATGACCAGGGCCTGGCCCACTCGGCGATCAAGCAGGCAGGCCAGACCACGGAAGACGAGGTCGAAGCGCTGCAGGCGGATGGAGCCCGGCGCACGTTCCAGCGCGGCGATGAGGGAGTCGTGGGCGTATTTGAAGCCCTTGAAGTCCTTCGCGTCGAAGCGCATCAGCCCGATGAGGACGAGGCTGAGCATGTCGAAGAGCTTGGAGCGCAGGCCTTGCGACATGGCCCGTTCCAGCATCTTGAGCGACTCGGCGCGCTGGCCGGCGTAGAAGCCCAGCGATCCGCAGCGCTGCAGACGCAGCAGGCAGCCGGGCGTCAGCGTGGCGGCAGTCTGGTAGGTCTTGAGGGCCTCGCTGAGGTCGCCTTGCTCCATCTGCACATGGCCCATCAGGTCGTGGGAGTCGGCGTAGTCGGGCAGGTCGCCGATGAGATTTTCCAGCGTACGGCGGGCTTGCTGCAGATTGCCGCTGGCCACTTCCGTGCGCGCCACGCCCAGGCGCGCCCAGGGCACGGTCTTGGCGGCGATGATGGCTTCGTAGAGGGTCTTGGCGTCGTCGAAGCGCTTCAGGCGCAGCAGCAGCTCGGCGCCGATGCGGGCGGCGTAGAGCCAGTATTTGTCCTTGGCCTCGAAGCGCGCCAGGCAGAGATTGGCGGCGGTCTCGAAGTCCTGGTTCTCGATGGCCTCGAAAATGTCCTTCAGGATGCGCTTGCGCTGGCGGGCGCTGGCCAGGCGTTCGGCCAGGTTGGCACTGGTATAGGGCTTGATCAGGTAGGCGTCCAGCGCAGCCTCGGCGGCCTCGGCCACCTTGGCATAGGTCGCCTCGCTGGTCACCATGACGAAGACGGTGGAGTAAGGCAGCAGACCTTCGCGGCGCAGCTCGTCCAGCAGGTCCTGGCCCGAGGTGTCGCTGCTGTCGAAGTGGTAGTCGCACAGCACGATGTCGAAGGTCTGGTGCTCCAACATCACGCGGGCGTCCTTGACGCGCGGCGTCTGGCGCACCGTGCCGACGCCCAGGTCGCGCAGTTGGGCTGACATCAGGCTGCGCGAGTTGGCGTTGCTGTCAATGATCAGCGCCGACGCCTCCTGGATGGTCTGGTCCATCAGGAACATGCGACCTCCCGCCCTGGCGCAACGCCGTGGACTGTGATCGGGAGGGACGCAGAAGGAGTCACTTATGAGGCTTGGGGGTCACGGTTGGCCGACTTTAGGGTTTTCGTGTCTGGCCGGGAAACCTGGTTTACGTGTGTGGGGGCAGCCAGCCGTGACTTTAGACGCAGGCTGGGGGCGCGTGATGTGCCGTGGGCAGGCACAAAAAAGCCGTAGACCCTTGCGGGACCACGGCTTAGGCGAGCAAGCGAATGACTTACTTGAACAGGTCTTTGACCCGATCCGTCCAGCTCTTGGCATTGGGCGAATGGCGCTCGCCACCCTTCTTCAGGGACTCGTCCAACTCCTTGAGCAGTTTCTTCTGGTGCTCGGTGAGCTTGACCGGCGTCTCCACCGCGATGTGGCAGTAGAGGTCGCCGGGATAGCTGGAACGCACGCCCTTGATGCCCTTGCCCCGAAGGCGGAAGGTCTTGCCGTGCTGGGAGCCTTCGGGAAGCTCGATCTCGGCCTTGCCGCCGAGGGTGGGCACCTCGATGTTGCCGCCCAGGGCTGCGGTGACCATGGACACCGGCATCGTGCAATGCAGGTCGTCGCCATCGCGCTCGAAGATCTCGTGCTGCTTGATGCGTATCTCGATGTAGAGGTCGCCACTCGGGCCGCCGTTCACGCCGGGCTCGCCGTTGCCCGCCGAGCGGATGCGCATGCCCTCGTTGATGCCGGCCGGGATCTTGACCTCCAGCGTCTTCTGCTTCTTGACCTTGCCCTGGCCGTTGCAGGTGGTGCAGGGCTCGGGAATGATCTTGCCGGTGCCGTGGCAGTGCGGGCAGGTCTGCTGGATGCTGAAGAAGCCCTGGCGCATATGCACCGTGCCCGAGCCGCCACATGACCCGCAGGTCTTGGCGCTAGTGCCGGGCTTGGCCCCGGTGGCGCCGCAGGTTTCGCAGCCTTCCCAGCTCGGGATGCGGATCTGCGTCTCCTTGCCGCGGGCGGCTTCCTCCAGCGTGATCTCCATCGCGTAGCTGAGGTCACTGCCGCGATAGACCTGCTGGCCACCGCCGCGCCGACCGCCGCCCTGGCCGCCGAAGATGTCGCCGAAGATGTCGCCGAAGGCCTCGGCAAAGCCGCCAAAGCCTTCCGCGCCCGGACCGCCGCGGCCGGCGCCCATGTTGGGGTCCACGCCGGCGTGGCCGTACTGGTCGTAGGCGGCCCGCTTCTGGCCGTCGGACAGCATCTCGTAGGCCTCCTTGGCCTCCTTGAACTGCTCCTCGGCCTTCTTCGCCCCGTCGCCCTGGTTGCGATCGGGGTGGTACTTCATGGCCAGCTTGCGGTAGGCCTTCTTGATGTCGTCCTCGGACGCGTTCTTGGCGACGCCCAGGATCTCGTAGTAATCGCGCTTGGAAGCCATGCTTCTCTTTCAACGGAAAAGCCCGGGGGCGTGGTGAACGCTCCCGGGCCGGGTCACGGAGGCCTTACTTGCTGTCCTTGACTTCCTTGAACTCGGCATCCACGACGTTGTCGTCGGCCGGGCGCTTGGCTTCGCCTTGCGGCGCGGCATGCGGCTGCTCGGCGCCACCGGCACCGGCGGCTGCGGCCGCGGCGGCCTGGGCGCCTTGCTGGTCGGCGTAGATCTTCTCGCCCAGCTTCTGGCTCGCCGTCATCAGGGCTTCGGTCTTGGCCTCGATGGCGGCCTGGTCGTCACCCTGGATGGCTTCTTCCAGCTCCTTGGCGGCCGCCTCGATCTTTTCCTTCTCGCCGGCGTCCAGCTTGTCGCCATGTTCGGAGAGCGACTTGCGCACGCTGTGGACCAGGCCGTCGGCCTGGTTGCGGGCCTGCACCAGCTCGACCTTCTTCTTGTCCTCGGCCGCATTGGCCTCGGCGTCCTTCACCATCTTCTCGATCTCGGCCTCGCTCAGGCCCGAGTTCGCCTTGATGGTGATCTTGTTTTCCTTGCCGGTGCCCTTGTCCTTGGCGCCGACGTGCAGGATGCCGTTGGCATCGATGTCGAAGCTGACCTCGATCTGGGGCACGCCGCGCGGGGCCGGCGGGATGCCTTCGAGGTTGAACTCGCCCAGCGACTTGTTGGCCTGGGCCAGCTCGCGTTCACCCTGGTAGACCTTGATGGTCACGGCCGGCTGGTTGTCATCGGCCGTCGAGAAGGTCTGGCTGAACTTGGTCGGGATGGTCGTGTTCTTCTTGATCATCTTCGTCATCACGCCGCCCAGGGTCTCGATGCCCAGGGAGAGCGGGGTGACGTCCAGCAGCAGCACGTCCTTGCGCTCACCGCCCAGGACCTGGCCCTGGATAGCGGCACCGACGGCCACGGCTTCGTCGGGGTTGACGTCACGGCGCGGTTCCTTGCCGAAGAACTCCTTGACCTTGTCCTGCACCTTGGGCATGCGGGTCATGCCGCCGACCAGGATGACGTCGTCGATGTCGCTCAGCGCGACGCCCGCGTCCTTGACCGCGGTGCGGCAGGGCGCGATGGTGCGTTCGATCAACTCGTCGACCAGGCTCTCCAGCTTGGCGCGGGTCAGCTTGACGTTGAGGTGCTTGGGACCGGTCGCGTCGGCCGTGATGTAGGGCAGGTTGACGTCGGTCTGCGAGGAGTTGGACAGCTCGATCTTGGCCTTCTCGGCGGCTTCCTTCAGGCGCTGCAGGGCCAGCACGTCCTTGGTCAGGTCGACACCCTGGTCCTTTTTGAACTCCGCAATGATGTAGTCGATGATGCGCTGGTCGAAGTCCTCGCCACCCAGGAAGGTGTCGCCGTTGGTCGACAGCACTTCGAACTGCATCTCGCCGTCGACGTCGGCGATCTCGATGATGGAGATGTCGAAGGTGCCGCCGCCCAGGTCATAGACGGCGATCTTGCGGTCGCCCTTGCCGTGCTTGTCCAGGCCGAAGGCCAGGGCCGCGGCGGTGGGCTCGTTGATGATGCGCTTGACGTCCAGGCCCGCGATGCGGCCGGCGTCCTTGGTGGCCTGGCGCTGGGCGTCGTTGAAGTAGGCCGGCACCGTGATGACGGCTTCGGTCACTTCCTCACCGAGGTAGTCCTCGGCGGTCTTCTTCATCTTGCGCAGCACTTCGGCCGAGACCTGCGGCGGCGCTAGCTTCTTGCCGCGCACTTCCACCCAGGCGTCGCCGTTATCGGCGGCCGTGATGGTGTAGGGCATCAGGTCGATGTCCTTCTGCACTTCCTTCTCGGTGAACTTGCGGCCGATGAGTCGCTTGACGGCGTACAGCGTGTTCTTGGGGTTGGTCACCGACTGGCGCTTGGCCGAGGCGCCGACGAGGATCTCGCCGTCTTCTTGGTAAGCAATGATGGACGGCGTGGTGCGCGCACCCTCGGCGTTCTCGATGACGCGGGTGGTGTTGCCTTCCATGACAGCCACGCACGAGTTGGTGGTGCCAAGGTCAATGCCGATGATCTTTCCCATGAGGTACTCCTGAAGATTTGTTGATGTTTTGGATTTGTGGATAACTCGCTGCTCTTTCAAGGGCAGCCGGCTGTGAATTAGTTAGGCGCCGACACGGTCACGAGAGCCGGCCGCAGCACACGATCGGCAATCAGGAACCCCTTCTGCAGCACGGTGACGACCGTGTTGGCCTCCTGGCCCGGCGCCGGCACCATGGAGATGGCCTGGTGCTGGTGGGGGTCGAACCTGGCGCCCTGGCCGGGATTGATCTCGACCACCTTGTTGCGCTCCAGGGCGCTGGACAGCTGGCGCCGCGTGGCGTGCACGCCTTCCAGCACGGTCTCGACGCTGGCGCTGGGCGTGGCGATGGCCGCCTCCAGGCTGTCCATGATGGGCAGCATGGCCTCGGCGAAGGCCTCGACGGCGAACTTGCGGGCCTTGGAGATGTCTTCGTCGGCGCGGCGGCGCACGTTCTCGACCTCGGCCTTGGCGCGCAGATAGGCGTCGCTCATTTCGGCCAGTCGCTGTTTCTGGCCTTCCAGCTCGGCGATCAGGGTCTCGGGGTTCAGTTCAGCGGCCGTGGGCTCGGGGGCGCCGGCGGCGTCTTCGGGCAGGTTTTCGGTGGTCATGGCAGAAAAAGGCGGGACCGCGTCGACATGGGGCGCGATGTCCCGGTTTCAAGAGGGGGAATTCGAAACGAATGATCCGGGTCAACCCGGATCTTCATCGTCCAGGGAGGCTGACCAGCGATCCCAGTCCGCCAGGCGGCGGCGATCCTGCTTGGTCGGGCGGCCCTGCTCTATGGTGGCCGCCGGCTCGGGCGCGAGGCGGCGGGCTTCGGCAGCGGCCTCACGGGCCGTGATGCTGGCCTGGGTCTCGCCGTAGAGGGCCTGGGCCTGGGGCGCCGGTCCGCGCTGGTTGGACAGGCCGAGGACTGAGACCTCGCGGGTCACCTGACCAGTCCGGATGTTGAGCAGATCGCCCACCTTCACGTCGCGCGAGGGCTTGACCGGCTGGCCGGCCACGCGCACGCGGCCGAGGTTGATCTCCTCGACGGCCAGGGCGCGGGTCTTGAAGAAGCGCGCCGCCCAGAGCCATTTGTCCAGGCGCATCGAGGCCGGGGCTTCGCTCATTGGTGCACCCTTCTGCCTGCGGCCTGTCCCGCCGAGCGGGAGCGAGCTTGCTTGGGGCGGCCCGGCGCAGCACTCATTGCTTGGCTCCGGCGGCGAGGGCGCGCTGGCGCTGCAGGGCCAGGGTGTCGGGATGCGGCGCCTCCGGCGTCCAGCCCTGCAGATGGCGTTCGGCCAGCTTGGCCAGGGCCTTGATGCCGGCCGGGTGGTCGTTCAGGCAGGGGATGTAGGCAAAGCGCTGGCCGCCGGCAGCCAGGAAGGCGGCGCAAGCCTCCTGGGCTATCTCCTCCAGCGTCTCCAGGCAGTCGACGGCAAAGCCGGGGCAGATGACGTCGACGCTCTTGAGTCCGCCCTTGGCCAGCTTGACCAGGCTGGGTTCGGTATAGGGTTCCAGCCATTTGGCCTTGCCGAAGCGGCTCTGGAAGCTCACCAGCCATTCGTCGTCGCGCAGCCCCAGGGCCTCGGCAAGCAGGCGGCCGGTTTTCAGGCATTCGCAGTGATAGGGGTCGCCCAGCTGCAGGGTGCGCTCGGGCATGCCGTGAAAGCTCATGACCAGCTTGTCGCCGCGGCCCTCGCGCTGCCAGTGCTCGCGCACGGTCTGGGCCAGAGCCCCGATATAGCCGGGCTCGTCGTTATAGCGGTTGATGAAGCGCAGCTCGGGCAAGTGGCGGGTCTGCAGCGCCCAGCGCGCCACGTCGTCGATGACGCTGGCCGTCGTCGCGCCGGAGTACTGCGGATAGGCCGGCAGCACGAGGATGCGGCGCACGCCATCGCGCTTGAGTGCGTCCAACACCGTGGCGATGGCGGGCTGGCCGTAGCGCATGGCCATGGCCACTCGCACGCCGAGCTTGCCCTGCAGCAGCTTGGCCTGCTTGTCGGTCCAGACCTTCAGCGGCGAGCCTTCGGGCGTCCAGATGCTGGCGTACTTGGCCGCGGACTTGGCCGGCCGCACGCGCAGGATGATGCCGTGCAGGATCAGCGCCCAGACGAGCCTAGGAATCTCGACAACACGCGGGTCGGCCAGGAACTGGGCGAGATAGCGGCGCAGGGCAGGGGCATCCGGCGCATCGGGCGTGCCGAGGTTGCAGAGCAGGACGGCCACATCCGGGCCGGCGGGCGCGGCGCCATGGCGCTGCGGCGGTTCGGGAAGAAAGGGCATTGGTCAGCGACGAGATCTGGGGCCGCCGAAGGGCTGGGGCTCCGTGTCGTAGAAGTGCAGCACCTCGAAGCGCACGATGGGCGACTGCTCGTCGGTGGGCAGGCCGCCCAGCCCGATGACGCCGCTGCCGTGCAGGGTGCAGCTGCCGCGCTTGAGGCTCAGCAGTTCGCCCGAGTCGCCGAAGCGGACGTAGGTGCCGTTGTAGGAGAGGTCGGTCAGCTCGAAGCTGCTGCCCTGCCAGTCGATGCGGGCATGCGAGCGTGACACGCGGGCGTCAGTGATGCAGTAGGTGGCCTGCACGCTGCGGCCCAGCACGATGGGCATGGCACCGATGTCGAAGACGCGGTCCAGGTCCTGCCAGATGAGGCGCATGCCATCGGGCTCCGTCGAGCGCATGGGCTCGCCGAACTGGGTGGCGGTGTCGTCGGCACCGACCAGGGGCGCCGCGTCCATGCGGTAGACGTGGACGGGCTCGATGCGGCCGCGCACCGAGATGCGGTCCAGGCTGCGGAAGCGCCCCTTGGACGCATGGTGCAGGCCGGCCAGCACTTCGGCGGTGATGAGGATCTCACCGTCACCGGCATGGTCGATGAGGCGGGCGGCGACGTTGACGGCGTCGCCGAAGCAGTCGCCGTTGAGCTCGACGACCTCGCCGCGCGCCAGCGCCACCTGTAGCCGCAGAGCGAGCAGGGCGGGGTTGTTCTGGCGGCGGGCGCGCTGCACGGTGCGCTCCAGCACTTCCTGCATACGCTGCGCGGCGCGCACGCCGTCACGCGGCATGTCGAAGGCGGCCATCAGGCCGTCGCCCAGGGTCTTGATCAACTGGCCGCCGCTTTCCAGCACGGCTTCGCTGATCTGACCCACGGTCTGCGTGACCATGGCGCTGGCCTCGGCATTGCCGAGGGATTCGTACAGCCCGGTGCTGCCGCGCAGGTCGGCAAAAAGGACGGTGCGCTCGCGGATCGCGGTCATGTCAGAAGTTTATGGCGCAAAAAAGGCCGGCGAACCGGCCTTGTGGTGCAGCTATCAGAGGTTGTCCAGATAGGTGCGGAGCTTGTCTGACCTGCTGGGATGCTTCAGCTTGCGGATCGCCTTGGCCTCGATCTGGCGGATGCGCTCACGCGTGACGTCGAACTGCTTGCCGACTTCTTCCAGCGTGTGGTCGCTCTGCATCTCGATACCGAAGCGCATGCGCAGCACCTTGGCTTCGCGCGGGGTCAGCGAGTCGAGGATGTCCTTCACCACATCGCGCAGGCCGGCCTGCATGGCGGCCTCGATGGGCGCCGTGTTGTTGGTGTCCTCGATGAAATCGCCCAGATGGCTGTCGTCATCGTCGCCGATCGGCGTCTCCATGGAGATCGGCTCCTTGGCGATCTTCATGATCTTGCGGATCTTGTCTTCCGGGATCTCCATCTTCTCGGCCAGCGTCGGCGCGTCCGGCTCGTAGCCGAACTCCTGCAGGTGCTGGCGCGAGATGCGGTTCATCTTGTTGATCGTCTCGATCATGTGAACCGGGATGCGGATGGTGCGGGCCTGGTCGGCGATGGAGCGCGTGATGGCCTGGCGGATCCACCATGTCGCATAGGTCGAGAACTTGTAGCCGCGGCGGTATTCGAACTTGTCCACCGCCTTCATGAGGCCGATATTGCCTTCCTGGATCAGGTCCAGGAACTGCAGGCCACGGTTGGTGTACTTCTTGGCGATGGAGATCACGAGACGCAAATTGGCCTCGATCATTTCCTTCTTCGCGTCGCGAGAGGCCTTCTCGCCCTCGTTCATCTTCTTGTTGATGTCCTTCAGGTCGTCCAGCGGCACGACGGCCTTGGCCTGGATGTCCGTCAGCTTCTGCTGCAGTTCCTGGACCGGGGGCAGGTTGCGCGCCAGGATGGCGCTGTAGGGCTTGCCGGCGGCGACTTCCTTCTCGGCCCACTTCAGGTTCAGCACATTGGGCGGGAAGGTCTTGATGAAGTGCTCTTGCGGCATGCCGCACTTGTCGACCACGATCTTGCGCAGCTCGCGCTCATAGCGGCGCACGTCGTCCACCTGCGAGCGCAGGATGTCGCACAGCTTTTCAATCGTCTTGACCGTGAAGCGGATGGTCATCAGCTCGGCGCTGATGGCTTGCTGGGCCTTGTTGTAGGCCGCCGACTTGTAGCCCTCCTTCTCGAAGGCCTTGCGCATCTTGTCGAAGGCGACGGACATTGAGTCCAGCTTCACGAGGGCAGCGTTCTTCAGCTCCTCGAGCTTCTTGGTCAGGGCCTTGGAGCCGCCGTTGCCGTCATCGTCGTCTTCCTCGTCGAACTCGTCGAAGTCTTCCTCGGCCACATAGTCGTCGGCCTCGTCCTCGGCCACGAAGCCGTCGACGACGTCGGAGATCTGCATCTCGCCGGCGCGGATCTTGGTGGCGAACTCGAGGATGTGAGCGATGGTCGTCGGCGAGGCCGAGATCGCCAGCATCATGGCCTGCAGGCCGCCTTCGATGCGCTTGGCGATCTCGATTTCGCCTTCACGGGTCAGCAGTTCGACCGTGCCCATCTCGCGCATATACATGCGCACCGGGTCGGTCGTGCGGCCGAATTCGGAGTCGACAGTCGACAGCGCCGCTTCGGCGGCTTCTTCGGCTTCCTCTTCGGTCGAGGTGGCCGTGGTGTTGCCTTGGATCAGCAGCGTGGCGGCGTCGGGCGCCTGCTCGTAGACCGCGATGCCCATGTCATTGAGCATGGAGATGATGGCCTCGAGGATTTCCTCGCTGACCAGCTTCTCGGGCAGGTGGTCGTTGATTTCCTGGTGCGTCAGGAAGCCACGCGTCTTGCCCATCTTGATGAGGGTCTTCAGCTCGCTGCGGCGCTTGCTGGCTTCCTCTTCGGTCAGGGCGGTCTCTTCCAGGCCGAATTCACGCATCAGCGCGCGCTCCTTGGCGCGGCTGACCTTCATGCGCAGGGGCTTGGCCTTGACGGTTTCCTCTTCGACCGCGGCGGTCTCTTCGACTTCGGCCTCTTCGCCTTCACCCTCGACGTCTGCATCGATGTCGGAGAAGTCTTCCTCGTCCTCGGCTTCCTTCTTGGCGCCGGCCTTCTTGGACGTGGTTTCCGCCTTGGGCTTGCGGCCACGCTTGGGCTTGTCCTCTTCCGTGGCCTTGGCCGTCTTGGCCGCAGGCTTGGCTGCCGCCGCCTTTGCGGTCTTGGCGGGCGCTTCGGCAGCGGCCTTGGCGGCCGTCTTCTTCTTGGGCTCCTCGGCGGGAGCGGGGCTGGCCTTGGGCGCGGTCTTCTTGGCGGTCATGCAGGTCCTTCGGGTTTGCGCGGTCAATTCTGAAATGCAGCAGCCACCGCGGCCAGCCCGGGCTCGGCGTCAAACCGGCGGGGCATGGGGGCGGTGGCTTTCGTCGTCAAGGTTTCAATGAGGGACCCTGGCGTGGCGCGAACAAGCTGGCGTGATCGTTTGGTATGCAGAGCTGGCGGATGAGTTGACCTTTAAAACCCCTTGGGTCTTCCCGTTGGGTTGCCCAGTGTCGCTGGGTGGCCGAGGTCCGGCATCTCTCTGCCGTCACTCTTGTTGACGCGCGCGGAAAACACAAGATTATCAGCGATCTGGGCCTGAAATGCAAAAACGTGACAGGCAAACCCTAGTTCTGCACGCCATGACGTTCGCGCAACCGGGCCAGTGTCTCCAGGGCCAGGCGACGTTCCTCGTCCGTGGCGCCGCTGCCGCCGGGCAGGACGGTGGGCGCGCGGGCCCGCAGGGCGGCGACGGCACTGGTCAGGTCGCCGGCCGGGTTGGATTCTTCGATGCCCAGTTCCTGGAAGCTGCGCACCAGCCGGTGCGCGGCCTCGCCGTGGCCATCCGCCGTCAGCCCGGCCTGGACGGCGGCCCAGGGGCTGGCGCCATGGTGGGTCAGGTGGCGTTCCAGCCAGCGGATCAGCTCGCCGTGGCCGCCGGGCAGGTCGTGAAGCAGACGGCGGTCCTCGTCGGGCAGGCCGTCCCAGAGTTCGCTGTGCTGCAGCAGCAGGCGGGTGGCGTTGTCGGCGGCGGTCGCCGGCGTCACGCGTGGGCCGGCCGGGCGGTCCTCGGCATCCTTGCGCGACTTCCAGTCCCCCTTGCCCTTCCACTCCCCCTTGGGTTTCCACTCGCCCTTGGGCTTCCAGCGCGGCTTTTCCGCCGCCGCGCCGGCTTCCGTGGCGGGCGCTTTGGTCGGGACCGGCTCGCCCAGCCACAGCGCCTGCAGCTCGGCCTCCGGCATCTGGCCCTGGCGGGCCAACTCGCCCAGCAGTTGCCGGCGCAGCAGGCTGTCGGGCAGCAGATTCCACAGCGGCCGGGCCTGGTTGAGCATGCGGGCGCGACCTTCGGGAGTGCTCAGGTCGCAACCCTCGCCCGCGACGGCGACGAGCTGGCGCGACAGCGGTGCGGCCGTTTCGATGCAGCGCTCGAAGGCCTCGGCGCCGAGTTCGCGCACGTAGGAATCGGGGTCGTGTTCAGGCGGGAGGAACAGGAACTTGACGGTTCGAGTCTCGGTCGCATGGGGCAGGGCGGCTTCCAGTGCGCGACCGGCCGCGCGCCGGCCGGCGGCGTCGCCATCGAAGCTGAAGACGACGGACTCGGTGTGTCGGAAGAGCTTGTGCACATGGTCGGCCGTGCAGGCCGTGCCCAGGGTCGCGACGGCATTGCCTATGCCGTGCTGGGCCAGGGCGACGACGTCCATATAGCCCTCGACGACGAGGACATGGCCGCGCTGGCGGATGGCCTGGCGGCCCTCGAACAGGCCGTAGAGCTCGCGGCCCTTGACGAAGACGGGCGTCTCGGGCGAGTTCAGGTATTTGGGCTCGCCCTTGTCAAGCACCCGGCCGCCGAAGGCGATGACCTCGCCCTGGACATTGCGGATGGGGAACATGACGCGGTCGCGGAAGCGGTCGTAGCGCTTGGCGTCCTGGCCCGGCTCGGCCTCCGGCGTGATGACGAGGCCTGACTCGACCAGTTGCGGGTCGTCGTAGGACGGGAAGCCGCTGGCCAGCGAGCGCCAGCCTTCCGGCGCATAGCCCAGGCCGAAGCGGGCGGCGATCTGGCCGGTCAGGCCGCGGCCCTTCAGATATTTGACGGCCCGCTCCGACTCGCGCAGCTTGGCCTTGTAGAACTCCGCGGCATGGGCGAGCACATCGGTCAGGCTCTGCTGCCTGGCCTTCTCGGCCTTGGCGCGCTCGCGCTGCTCGGGGCTGCGCTCGTCCTGGGGGACCACCATGCCGACCTGTTGAGCCAGGTCCTCGACGGCCTCGACGAAGTTGGCGCCGGTGTGCTCCATCAGGAAGCCGATGGCATTGCCATGCACGCCGCAGCCGAAGCAGTGATAGGTCTGGCGGACGGCGTTGACGTTGAAGCTAGGCGACTTCTCGCCGTGGAAGGGGCACAGGCCCTTGTGGTTGGCGCCTGCCTTCTTCAGCTCGACATGGCGACCCACCACGTCGACGATGTCGACGCGGGCCAGCAGGTCCTGGATGAAGCCTTGGGGAATCACCCAGGGATTTTAGAGATGGGCCTGGGAGGGGCTGCGGAACTGGGAGATCCAGTCGCTGTTTCCGAAGGTCTCAATCCAGCCCGTCACGGCGGCGGCGGGCATGGCCGCGGCAATGCCGTTGCCCTGGCCGAGGCGGCAGCCCAGGCGCAGCAGCTCGCGGGCGTGGGCCCGGCTTTCGACACCCTTGGCCAGCACGGCGCAACCGATATTGCGTGCCAGGCCGATGACGCTTTCCACCAGCGACAGGTCCTGGGCGTCGCCCAGCATGCCCTGCACATAGCTGCGGTCCAGTTTCAGGGTGTCGACGGGCAGGCGCTTGAGCGAGCTCAGGCGCGAGTAGCCGGCGCCGAAGTCGTCCAGCGCGATGCCCACGCCCAGGCCCAGGCAGCGCTGGATCAGGGCCTGGGTGGCGACGGTCTCGGCCAGGGCGTCGGACTCCAGCACGTCCAGGTGCAGCAGATGGGCGACCTCGGGCGATTGGCGCAGGATGAGCTCCTGCAGGCGCTGCGGAAAGTCGTGGCGGCGCAACTGGCGGGCGCCGACGTTGACGCTGACCGGCAGGCCCTTGCCGTCGTTCACGCCGCTGCGCAGCCAGGTTGTCGCCTGGGTCAGGGCCTGCTCGATGACCCAGTCGCCGATCTGCACGGCCAGTCCGGTGGTCTCGAGGAGGGGCAGGAAATGGGCCGGCGCAAGCAGTCCGCGGTCGGGGTGCTGCCAGCGCAGCAGGGCTTCCACGCCCATCACCTGGCCGGTGCGCAGGTCGATCTGCGGCTGGTAGTGCAGCAGCAGCTCGTTGCTGTCCAGGGCCTTCTGCAGCCGGGCGACGGCGATCAGGCCGGCTTCGTCGCGCTGGTCCAGCGTCGGGTCGTGGAACTGGATGCCGCCGCGGCCGGCATGCTTGGCGCGGTAGAGGGCGTGGCCAGCGTGCCGCAGCAGGGTTTCGGGGTCGGCGTCGTCCTGAGGGTAGACGGTGGCGCCCATGCTGGCGCCGATCTCGATGGCCAAGCCATTGCCGGCGCGGCTTTCGCGGATGGCGACGGGCGTGGACAGCAGGCCCAGCAGGCGGTCGGCGGCGCGCTGGGCCTCCTCGGGCGTCTGCACCCGCATCAGCACCGCGAACTCGTCGCCATGCAGCCGGGCGAGCTGGTCGGCCGTGTCGGGTGCGGCGCCGCGCGAGCCGCGCAGCGTGGCCTGCAGCCGGGCGCTGAGCTGCAGCAGCACGGCATCGGCCACGAGCGGTCCGTGCTCGGCATTGACGCGGGCGAACTCGTCCAGGTCGATGAGGCCGATGACGAGCTTGAACCCATCCCGGTTGGCGGCGCCCAGGGCCTGCTGCAGGCGCCGCATGAATTCGTCGCGGTTGGGCAGGCCGGTGGCGACGTCGAAGCGCAGGCTGCGGCGCAGCAGGTCCTGCTGGCGGATGCTTTCGCCGAGATCGGTCAGGCTCAGCAGCCGCCAACGCACGCTGACGCCCTCGGGCTCCGGCACGGGGCTGAGCTTGGCTGCAAACACATGCTGGCCACCGTCTTCCAGTTCGGCCTGCAACTGGCCTTGCCAGGGCTGGCCGTCGGTCAGCGCCGCCTGCAATTCCGCGGGCTGATGACCGCTGCGCTGCAGGTTGGCGACGCTCAGCGGCGTGGCCACGCGGCCGACGAGGGCCTCGGGCGGGGCATGCATGATGTCGCAATAGGCCGGGTTGACCTCGACGATGCGCCACTGCGTGTCCAGCACGGCTAGGCCTTCTTTAGCCTGCAGGAAGAGGGTGGCCGACATGCGTTCGCGTTCTTCGGCGGTGTGGCGCCAGCTGACATCTGCCAGCGTCGCGATCAGGCCGCGGGCACGGCCGCGGCTGTCGCGCAGGGGGACATGGGCTTGCAGCTCGTGCCAGCGCCAGTCGCCGCCGTCGGCCGCCAGCCGCAGGGACAGGCCGAGCTGCTTGCGCTGCGGATCGGCCAGCAGTTCGCGCAGCGCACGGCGCAGCGGTTCGCGGTCGCGCGGATGCGCCAGGCTCACCCAGTCCAGCGGCGCCGTGCCGGCCTTGCTGCCATCGACAGGGGTGGTCAGGGCCTGCCAGCGCGCCGATGCATGACGGCGGCCTTCAGGCAGGCGCCACTCCGCCAGAGCCAGGCCCTGGGCGTCGAGGGCGCTGCGCCAGCCGTCGCGGTCACGCAGCTGGTGGTGACTCAGCGCGATGAGGGCCAGGGGCAGCACGGCCAGACCGCCTCCCAGGGCATAGGAGGCCAGGCCCGGTGGCGCGCTCAAGGCCCAGAGGCCGAGCAGGCCGGCACCCAGCGCGGCATTGGTGCGTGGCGAGGCCTGCAAGGCGTGCAGGCAGAGCAGCAGATGGGGCAGCAGCAGGGCGGCGCCTGGCTGCGGCAGCCAGATCTGGCCGGCCTGGGCGGCGACGGCGAGGGCCGTCAGCGCGCGGGCGGTCCAGCGGCCACCGCGGCGCGGCCGCTGGGTGCTGGCCTGCAGCATGGTGCCTGTGCTCAGCAGCGCCATGCCCCAGGCCGCGGTCAGTTCCACGGCGCCCTGCAGCCCGGTTTGCCAGCCCAGCCCCGCCATCATCAGTGCGGCCAGGGTAAACAGGCCGGCCAGGGTGGGTGCGGCCACGCCGCCCAACAGGACGAACAACAGGACTTCGCGCCGGCCCGCGAGCCGGCCCGTCAGCCGCAAGCGACGCAGCAGCGTGCGGTTGAGGGTGAGCGCCAGCAGGGGCAGGGCCAGTGCGGTCAGCACGGGGGCGGAGACCAGCAGCTGCAGCGCAGCGGATGGGTCGGCGGACGAGCTCACCAGCAGGGGCAGCCCGCCGCCCAGCAGCAGGCCGGCCATGACCAGGGGCAGTACCCAGGCGCTCAGCCGCCACAGCACCAGCAGGCCGAGGGCCGACAGCAGCAGGGGCAGCAGCAGGTCCTGGGCCGGCGTGGCTGTCGACGGCTGCGGGATGCGCAGCATCGGCGGCAGCGTATCGGCGAGCAGCCCCCAGGCAGTGATCAGGCCGCCCCCCAGTCCGGCCAGCGCAGCCAGCCCGACGCGGCGCAGCCTCCGCCAGCCACGGCGATCGTGGATGCGGCGCGGGCCGGGCGGCAGCGTGCTCGAGGGCGGGGCCTGGACGCTCAGGTCAGGAGCGTGGTTGTCGGATTCCGGGACACCGGAATGCAAATCCATGCCGTCGCCCTCAGGTCGATACCCGCGGCGGCGCGGACTGGCGCGGCGCCGGCTGGGTTGATGGGCGGCAATGGACGCACCTTGCTCCGATCTCCCCACCACGACCGTGCGACGACCTCGGGGAAAACCCGAAAGGCGGGGGCGCGGACAGCGTGAAGAAAGGCATGGCGCAGTTTAGGCGGGCGGCGTGCCCAAAAGGAAAAGGGCCATCCCGTAGATGGATGGCCCTCCTGGCGGCACGCCGGCTGCAGCCGGCGGCGGGAATCTCTTATTGTCTTATTGGCGGGTCAGACGGCGAAATCGGTCAGCTTGGCACCGCCGGCAATGGCCGCCTTCAGCCATTTGGGTTGCAGGCCGCGGCCGCTCCAGGTTTCGCCGGTGGCCTGGTTGCGATACTTGGCTGCCACCTTGGACACCTTGGCCGGCTTGGGCGTGCGCATGCTGAGGTCGGCCACCGTCAGGCCATATTCGCTCATCAGGGATTTCACCTTGGCCACTGCCTCGCTGCGTTCGCGGTCCTTGGTTTGGCTGATCTGCTGATCAAGGGCCTCGCGTTGAGCCAGGAGTTCTTTCAGGGTGGACATGCTGCTATTCCTCTTGCGATTTGAGCGGGGAGGCGCGCGACCGGGGCTGGCGCGGCCTCGGAGGCCCTGGGGCCGAGCGGCCGCGAGTATCTCCGTGCAGCAATTAAATCGCGATGGCCCGTATAAATGCAAGGATTTCGTTGGCCCGTCGCGACGAGTTTCTTACGGCAAGGCGTTAATTGCCAATTTCGTCGTCACGGTCGCGACCTTGGTAGGCTGGAACTGTCCGGAATGGAACTGCCCGGAAATGAAAGCAAAAGGGCCGGCGACTGGCGTCCCGGCCCTGCAGGTATGTGGGGTGATTTGGTCGCCGTGACCTTATTCAGTTGCTGGGCGGGACATAGCCCGCCACCGATTCGGCGCCCGCGCCGAAGAAAAATTGGTCGGCCTGGCGCATGAGGTATTGGCGGGCACGCAAGTCGGCGAGGTTCAGGCGGTTTTCATTGACCAGCATGGTCTGGTGCTTCATCCAGGCCGCCCAGGCTTCCTTGCTGACACTTTCCCAGACCTTTTTGCCGAGTTCGGTTTGGACGGGGTAGGGCGGGAAGTCCAGCCCTTCGGCTTCCTTCTTCAGATAGGCGCATTGAACGACGCGGGGCATGGCGGACTCCTGGAACACAAAAAAGAAAACGGCCGGCACTTTAGCGCGCCGGTCGTATTGACGCCCTGGAGAGGGCTTAGCTGTTGAATTTCTTGACCAGCACCAGCGAGCGCCGGTCCCAGTTGTATTTGCGCTTGCGTTCCTCGGGCAGCCATTCCGGGTCGACCTGCTGGAAGCCGCGCTTGATGAACCAGTGCATGGTGCGCGTGGTCAGCACGAAGATGCTGTCAAGGCCCATGGCCTTGGCGCGTTGCTCTATGCGCTTGAGCAACCGGTCGCCGTCGCCCTGGCCCTGCACTTCCTTGGACACCGTCAACGCCGCCATTTCGGCGGTGCGCGCCTCCACGTAGGGATAGAGGGCCGCGCAGCCGAAGATGACGCCGTCGTGCTCGATGACGGTGTAGAGCTCGGCATCGCGCTCAATCTCGGTGCGGCTGCGCTTGACCAGGGTGCCGTCGCGCTCGAAGGGCTCGATGAGTTTGATGATGCCCGCCACGTCGTCAGAACTGGCCTCGCGAAGGCTTTCCAGCATCTCGTCGACGACCATGGTGCCGATGCCGTCGTGGGTGTACACCTCCTGCAGCAGCGCGCCGTCCACCGAGAACGGGATGATGTGCGAGCGCTCCACGCCGGCGCGGCAGGCTTCGGCGCAGTGGCGCAGGTAGAAGGCGGCGTCGGTGGGCTCGGGGTAGGGCTGGGCGTTGGCCAGCATGCGCTCGGCGTCAGCCAGCGCCAGCTCGGTGTCGATGGGGCTCTCGGGGTCGTCCTGGCTCTCGCGCACGCCCGCGGACTCGCAGACGAACAGCAGCTTGTCGGCCTGCAGGGCGATGGCGGCGGACGTGGCGACGTCTTCCATGCTCAAGTTGAAGGCCTCGCCGGTCGGAGAGAAACCGAAAGGCGACAGCAGCACGATGGCGCCGATGTCGATGGCGCGCTGGATGGCGGCGGCGTCGACCTTGCGCACCAGGCCCGAGTGCTGGAAATCCACGCCGTCGACGATACCGACCGGCCGGGCGGTCAGGAAATTGCCCGAGACGACCCGAACGGTCGCGTTGGCCATGGGCGTGTTGGGCAGACCCTGGCTGAAGGCCGCCTCGATCTCGAAGCGTAGCTGGCCGGCGGCTTCCTGGGCGCAGTCCAGGGCGACGGCGTCGGTAATGCGCCGGCCGTGGCTGAAGTGGGGGACCTGGCCCTTGGCCGCCAGCTGCTCGGTGACCTGGGGCCGGAATCCGTGGACGAGGACGATCTTGATGCCCATGGCATGCAGGATGGCCAGGTCCTGCACGAAGGCGTTCAGCTTGCCCGCGGCGACCAGCTCACCTGGCATGCCGACGACGAAGGTCTCGCCGCGGTAGGCATGGATATAGGGCGCCACGGCGCGGAACCAGGGCACGAAGGTGTGGGGAAAGACAAGACCGCTCATGAGACGAATTGTCGCCCGTGACTGGGGTGACTTGACGGTGTCTTGTCCGGCTCCGAGGATGACCCTCCCACCACTCGGAGATCGCGATGAAGGACTATCAAGACGTCTACATGACCCCAGGCGCCTTCAGCTGGAACGAGCTGGGCACGCCCAACCCCAAGGCCGCCTGCGAGTACTACGGCAGCCTGTTCGGCTGGACCTTCGACACCATGAACCTGGGCCAGGGCGACTACCACGTCATCAAGGTCGGCGAGGTGGCCGTGGGCGGCGTGATGACGCCACCGGCACCTGGCCCGGCCCTGTGGGGCGCCTATGTCACCGTCGAGAACTGCGATGCCACGGTCGAGAAGGCCAGGAGCCTGGGCGGCACGGTCTGCGCCGGCCCCTTCGACATCCCCACCATCGGCCGCATGGCCGTGCTGCAGGACCCGCAGGGCGCTGTCATCCAGGTCATCAGCTACTTCCCGCGCACTGAGTAGGCGCTTGCGGGACAATCCCGCCTCAATGAGTTCCGAACGCTCCGAGAGCCGGCCCGTGCAGCCGGCTCTCTCCATTTCATTCCCCGAATCGCTGCCAGTTTCCAGTCGCCGTGACGAGATCATGGCGGCGCTGGCCGAGCACCAGGTCGTCATCGTCTGCGGCGAGACCGGCTCGGGCAAGACCACCCAGCTGCCCAAGATCGCGCTGGCCATGGGCCGTGGCCGCGTTAACGGCGGCGGCCTGATCGGCCACACCCAGCCGCGCCGCATCGCTGCCAGCAGCGTGGCCAAGCGCATTGCCGAGGAGCTGAACACGCCGCTGGGCGACGTCGTCGGCTACAAGGTCCGCTTCCAGGACCGGCTCTCCAAGGGCGCCTCGGTCAAGCTGATGACCGACGGCATTCTGCTGGCCGAGACACAGAGCGATCCGCTGCTCAAGGCCTATGACACGCTGATCATCGACGAGGCCCATGAGCGCAGCCTCAACATCGACTTCCTGCTCGGCTATCTGCGCGAGCTGTTGCCGCGCCGGTCCGACCTGAAGATCGTCGTCACCTCGGCCACCATCGACGCTGAGCGCTTCGCCAAACACTTCGAATCCGCCAAGGGTCCGGCGCCGGTGCTGATGGTGTCGGGCCGTCTCTACCCGGTCGAGCAGCGCTACCGGCCCTTCGAGGAAAGCCGTGAGTACGACCTCAACAATGCCATCACCGACGCGGTCGACGAGCTGTGGCGGGAAGGGGGAGGGGACGTGCTGGTCTTCCTGCCCGGCGAGCGCGAGATACGCGAGGCGACCGAGGCCCTGCGCAAGCACCACCCGCCCGGCGTCGACATCCTGCCGCTGTTCTCCCGCCTGTCCGAGGCCGACCAGAACAAGGTCTTCGAGCCGCACGGTGCGCGCCGCATCGTGCTGGCGACCAACGTGGCCGAAACGTCCCTCACGGTGCCCGGCATCCGCTACGTCATCGACCCCGGCCTGGCGCGCGTCAAGCGCTACAGCTACCGCAACAAGGTCGAGCAGCTGCTGATCGAGAACATCAGCCAGGCGGCGGCCAACCAGCGCGCCGGCCGCTGCGGCCGCGTGTCCAACGGCATCTGCGTGCGGCTTTACAGCGAGAAGGAATTCAACGAGCGCCCCCGCTTCACCGACCCCGAGATCCTGCGGTCTTCGCTGGCCGGCGTCATCCTGCGCATGAAGTCCCTGCATCTCGGCGAAGTCGAGCGCTTCCCCTTCATCGAGGCGCCGCGCCCCAAGGCGATTGCCGACGGCTACCAGCTGCTCAACGAGCTGGGTGCCACCGACGAAGCCAACGAGCTGACGCCGCTGGGCAAGGAGCTCTCGCGCTTGCCGCTGGACCCGCGCGTGGGCCGCATGATCCTAGAAGCCCGCCAGCGCCATGCGCTGACCGAGGTGCTGGTCATCGCCTCGGCGCTCTCCGGCCAGGACGTGCGCGACCGCCCGCAGGAGCAGGCCCAGGCTGCCGATGAGAAGCACAAGAAGTTCGACGACGAGAAGTCGGAGTTCATGGGCTATCTCAAGCTGTGGAAGTGGCTGGGCGATTCGCGCGGCGGGGAAGGGGAGCACAAGCTGTCCCACCGCAAGCACGAGGCCCTGCTGCGCGAAAATTTCGTCAGCCCACGCCGCGTGCGCGAGTGGCGCGACGTGCATTCGCAGCTACAGACCGTCGTGGCCGAACATGGCTGGAAGCTCAACGCCAGCGACGCGACCTACGAACAGATCCATCTGTCCATGCTGGCCGGCCTGCTCGGCAATATCGGCCAGAAGAGCGACGACGAGGACTGGTATCTCGGCGCCCGCGGCATCAAGTTCTGGCGCCACCCCGGCGCCCACCTGTCCAAGAAGCCGGGCCGCTGGATCGTCGCGGCCGAGCTGGTGGACACCTCGCGCCTGTACGGCCGGGGCCTCGCCAACATCGAGCCTCAATGGCTGCCGCCCATCGCCGGCCACCTGATCAAGACCCAACTGCTGGAGCCGCACTGGGAGAAGAAGGCCGCCGAGGTCGTGGCGCTGGAGCGGGCGACGCTCTACGGCATCATGCTGTACAGCAACAAGCGGGTGAACTTTGGCCGCGTCGATCCGCACGCGGCGCGCGAGATCTTCATTCGCGAGGGTCTGGTCAACGACGAGCTGCCCGAGGACCTCGTCAAGCAGCTCCCCTTCATCGGCCACAACCGCCGCCAGATCAGCAAGGTCGAGGCGCTGGAGCACAAGTCGCGCCGCCAGGACGTGCTGGTCGACGACGAACTGATCTACGCCTTCTACGACGACAAGCTGCCAGCCCACGTGTTCTCCGGCGCCACGCTCTTGAAGTGGTGGCGCGAGGCCAGCAAGTCCGACGACAAGCTGCTGCAACTCAGCCAGGACGAGCTGATGCGCCACGAGGCCGCCGGCGTCACCAGCGAGGCCTTCCCCAAGGTCATCCGCCTGGGCGGCGTGGATTGCGCCGCCAACTACCTGCACCAGCCCGGCGATGCGCGTGACGGCCTGACGGTGACCGTGCCCATCTTTGCCCTCAACCAGGTCAGTGAGGAGCGTGCCGAGTGGCTGGTGCCCGGCATGCTGGCCCAGAAGGTGACGGCCCTGCTGAAGAGCCTGCACCAGAAGCCGCGGGCGCGGCTCACGCCGCTGCCGGATTTCGTCGCCGAGTTCATCGAGCTGAACCCTTTCGGCCAGGGCGGCCTCGTTGACGTGCTGCTGAAGGCCGTCAAGGAGCGCACCCAGCTCGCCGTGCAGCGCAACGACTTCAAGCTGGAGCAGCTGGCACCGCATCTGTTCATGAACTTCCGCATCGTCGAGGAGCATGGCCGCCAGCTCGGCCAGGGCAGGCAGCTCGCCGCGCTGAAGGCGGAGCTGGGCGGCCAGGCAAGGTCCGCCTTCCAGGCGCTGGCGGCTTTGAAGCTGCCCGCCGCCGAGACGCCCAGGCCGGCACCCGCGCCGGTGGCGGGAAAGGGCGTGCGGGCCGAAGTCATCAAGAGGCCTGAGCCGGCGCGCGATACAAGCCAGTCCTATATCGACTGGACCTTTGGCGAGCTGCCCGAGCTGCTGGAAGTGCGCAAGGGCGGCCAGACCCTGATCGGCTTCCCGGCCCTGATCGACAAAGGCGCCAGCGTCGAGATCGAGGTCTTCGACGAGCCCGAGGTCGCCGCCGGCAGGCACCGCGCCGGTCTGCGCCGCCTGATCGCGCTGCAACTCAAGGAGCCGCTTCGTTTTCTCGAGAAGAACATCCCCGACCTGCAGCGCATGTCGGTCCTCTTCATGGGCCTGGGCACGGCCGAGGAGCTGCGCGACCAGATCATCGGCGTGGCCCTGGATCGCGCCTTCCTGGCCGACCCGCTACCCACCGACGCCATGAGCTTCAGGAGACGCATCGAGGAGGGCCGCAGCCGCCTCAACCTGATCGCCCAGGAAGTCGCGCGCGCCGTGCATGCCGTGCTGCAGGAGCTGGCCAACGCCACCCGCAAGCTCAAGGACTCGCGCCCGGCCAAGGACGTGTCGGACGACATCACCGCCCAGCTGCAGCGCCTGGTGCCCAAGCGTTTCGCGCTGGATACGCCCTGGGCCCAGCTCCAGCATCTGCCGCGCTATCTGAAGGCCGTCACGGCCCGCCTGGACAAGCTGCGCGCCGATGCCGCGCGGGACGCCAAGCTGATGAGCGAGGTGAGGCCCTTGGAGCAGCGCTATGCGCGACGGCTTGCAGAGCTCAAGGGCGTGAAGGATGCGCGGCTGGACGACTTCCGCTGGCAGCTGGAGGAGTTGCGCGTGAGCCTGTTCGCCCAGGAGCTGCGCACGCCCCAGCCGGTCAGCGTCAAAAGGTTGGACAAAGTCTGGTCTCAACTGACAAGCTGAGCCGGACCCTGCTGCGCAGACTCACTTGAGCCGCCCCGGGGCGAGCTGTATCGGAGCCACAAGGTCGGGGCTTAATTCGTGAGCTGATGCACGCGAGCCATCGATTGCGGTGGAGTGGGATGGAATTCCGTCGCATTTCGACGCTTGCCAGCAAGCTCGGCCCCTCTAGCCTGGAGTCCAATGCAGGAACTACGTTTGTTTACAGCCCCGCCTCACGTTTGCCGTGTCTGAATCCAGCTCTGCTGCTCCACCGCTGAAAGGCTTCGGCCGCTTCGAGCTGCGCGCCCTGTTGTCCAAGAGCGCGCGCAGCCTGATCTGGCGCGTCTTCGATGCACGCCACGGCCAGGAGCTGATGCTGTGCATGCCGCGCGACAAGCCCAACAGCGCCCCGGCCCTGGAGCATTGGCTGCGCATGGCCCAGGGGGCCGAGCGCGTGCAGCATCCCAATCTCGGCCAGCCCTTCGAGATCGGTCAGGTCGAGAACTGGCCCTATGTGGCCTACGACCGCGCCCTCGGCGAGACCCTGGACGAGCGCCTGGCCCGCCAGGCCGCACCCCTGCCCATCGACGCCGCCGGCTGGATCGCCCAGCTGCTTGAAGGCCTGGCCTTCGCCCATGAGGCCGGCCATGCCCATCGCGACATCCAGACCGCCTGCCTGGTCATCGATGCCCAGGACAAGGTCAGGCTCATCGGCCTGGAGGTGGCGCAGGAGGTCTTCCCCGCCACGGTTGACTTCAATGCCGTGACGCGCCGCGCCGTGCGCGAGTCGGCCGAGGAGGATGTGCTCTGCGTCGGCCTGCTGCTGCACCGCATCCTCAGTGGCAAGCCGGTGCTGGAGGAGAACGACCTGCAGCATGTGGTGCAGCAGATGCAGCCGCTGGGCCGCGAGATGGTGCGCCTGGGCTGGGAGACGCCGCATCCCATTCCTGACCCGCTGCGCGCCATCTGCAACCGTGCGACCGACCGCCAGCTGCGCCAGCGCTACCACCTCGCCCGCAGCTTCTGGCGCGCCCTGGACGGCTGGCGCCAGGCGGCGGCCTATGACGACGGCGGCCCCGTCGTGCTGCTGCTGGACAAGCTGCAGCGCATCGGCCATCTGCCGACGACGTCGTCCGGCCTGCACCGCTTCACGGGCGGTTCGGGGCTGGAGTCGCAACACGCCAGCGCGCTGTCCGAATACGTGCTCAAGGACATGGCCCTTAGCCTGGAGCTGGTGCGCCGCGTCAACAACGCTCTCAAGCAGGCGGGCCACCAGGGCGAGATCATCCTGAACATGCAGCGCGCCATTCAGATGCTGGGGCTGGATGGGCTGCAATACGCCGCCAACTCGCTCAAGCCCTGGCCTGGCCCGCTGCAGCCGGTGGCCGCCGAGATGCTGCGCCAGCTGATGGCGCGCGTGACCAAGGCCGCTCAGGTGGCCCAGGCCCTGCGCCCGGCCGGCTATGACGGCGAGGTCGTGCATCTCATCACCGTCATGCAGAACCTGGGCCGCCTGCTGGTGCAATACCACTTCCCGGACGACGCCCAGCAGATCCGCCAGCTGATGGTGCCGCCCGAACCGACCGAGGATCAGCCCACCCCGCCGTCGATGAGCGAGCAGGCTGCGGCCTATGCCGTGCTGGGTTGCGACCTGGACGCCCTGGGCGCCGCCGTGGCCCGCCACTGGGGCCTGGGCGACGAGCTGCTGCAGATGATCCGCCGCCAGCCGCTGGACGGCGCGGTGCACCCGCCGCGTAGCGACGCCGACACGCTGAGGCTGACCTGCAGCTTCGCCAATGAACTGGTCGATGCCCTCGGCCTGCCCGAGGCGCGACGCCGCCCCGGCGTGGACACCGCCACGCGTCGCTACGCCAAGGCGCTTGGCCTGGGACTGCGCGAGGTCATGGAAGCCTTGAACCCAGGCTCGCAAAAGCCCTCGCCGGCGCCGGCAGTAGATGCTTCGGCTGCGGCCGGCTCGCTGAGCGAACGCCTGTCCGCCCGCGGCGGTTCCTGAAGCCAGCGCCATGGCCGACGACCTGCCTCCCCAGCTCGGCCGTTTCCGGCTGCTGCAACGCCTGGGTGAGGGAGCCCAGGCCACGGTCTGGCTGGCGCACGACCCGCTGCTGGACCGCGAGGTCGCCGTCAAGCTGCTCAAGGCCATGGCCGAACCGGGCAGCGTCGACGAGTGGCTGCACGAGGCACGCGCCGTCAGTCGCCTGACCCATCCGAACATCGTGCCGGTCTTCGAGGCCGACACCCAGGGCGGCTGGTCCTACCTCGTCTTCGAATACGTGTCCGGCGGCACCCTGAGCCAGCGCCTGCGCGCCGGCCCCAAGCCGACGGCGACCGAGGCCGTGACGCTGATGCTGGGCATCCTGGATGGCCTCACCGCCGCCCATGCCGCCGGCCTGGTGCACCGCGACCTCAAGCCCAGCAATATCCTCATCGACAACCGCGGCCGGCCGCGCGTGATGGACTTCGGGATCGCGGCGCGCGTGTCGCCGGATACCAACCACCCTTCGCGCGTCGTGGGCACGCCGGGCTATATCTCGCCCGAGGCTGCGGGCGGCGCACCG
>Ga0194137_10000024_pt1 | contig 109104 bp, 97 predicted proteins | sample TARM_MetaG_T3_14_FD_134025 | JGI IMG/M metagenome (GOLD analysis project Ga0194137, IMG submission 134025) | Freshwater microbial communities from Pennsylvania, USA, analyzing microbe dynamics in response to fracking - TARM_MetaG_T3_14 (version 2) | ecosystem: Environmental > Aquatic >...
GCCAGTCCGGACTGGCGCAGGAACAGATCAAACGTCCCGCATGAAGTGAGCGTCGCCGACATCAACACGGCGGCGCTGGCGCGGCTCCAGAGCAGCTTCTGCAGGCGATCGCTGCCACTGACGGGCGCCGCGCACACGAGATAGTCCTGTGCCCCGGCGGCGTCCTCGTGCAGTTCAATCCATCGCGCCACCGGCGATGCGCCCTCGGCGTCCCGCGCCAGCATGAGTTCCCAGGTCGCGACCAGGTTCTCGAGCCTGCCGACGTAGAAGCCCATGGACGACAGCAGGCGGGTGACCAGCGCGCCATCCGTGGGCGCGCGCTCCAGCAGGCCCTCGCGCAGTTGCACGAAGGTCTTCGCCAGCGACAGGGCAGCGTCTTGCACGGTGCCGCCGCCGGCCTGCATCCAGTCGGGCAGGCGCCCTCCCTTAAAACGGCGCGCCTTCTTCTCGCCGAAGGCCTGCATCGCGTGCAAGCGCTGCCACAGGCCCTCCAGTGAAGCCACCGCCGGCTCGATACAGGTCCGTGCATCGTGCAGCAGCGTGTCCGGCAGGCGCATCGCCAACACGATGTCCCGGACCACCTCGACCGCATCGGTGAGCCACTCCTGCGCTCCGCGCAACCCGTGGCGCACGGACAGATGCTCGACGGCCTTCGCAGCCAGGCTGTGGGCCTCGTCGATGACATACATGGCCTCGTCGGGCGCCGGCAGGACGCTGCCGACCTCCATCCCGAGGGCAGACAGCACCAGGTCATGGTTCGCGATCACAAGATCCGCGTCCTTGACGCGCTGCCGGGCGGCGTAGAACGGGCACCGGGCGAACTCCGCGCAGCGGCTGCCCAGGCAGCCCTGCCGGTCGGTCGTCAAGTCGCTCCAGACCTCGTCGGCGACCGGCACTGCCAACTCGTCCCTGTCCCCATTCCAGCGTTGGGTCTCGAAGTCCCGTGCCAGCGCCAGCATGATGGTCCGGCGTCGGCGCTCCGGCGCCGTTTCGTCCACGACCGTTCCGTCGGCCAGGTCCTGCTCCTGCAATTTGGCCTCGGCCGCCGCCTCGACCAGCTTGGCCACGCAGGCATAGCGCCGGCGCCCCTTGGCCACCGCGTAGCGGAAATCGAAGGGCAGCAGGTCCTGGAGCGCAGGCGCATCTTTCTCGGCGTACTGGTGCTGCAGCGCTACGGTGGAGCTGGACACCACAAGGCGCCGGCCGCGGGCGCGCGCGAGCACCAGCGCCGGCACCAACGCTCCGAAGGATTTGCCGGTGCCCGTGCCTGCTTCGATCACGGCGATGTGCCGACCGTCACCTGCGGGCTGGTCGGCATCGCGGCAGGCTGCCAGCGCGGCTGCAGCCGTGGCGATCATCTCCAGCTGAGGCCGACGCGACCGGAAGCCCTCGATGCCATCACGCAGCGCATCCACGCACGCGCGGATGAGGGATTTCTCGTCGTCGGTGACCATGACCCCAGGCTAGGGCTCATGGGCCTCGGCTCAACTGCCCGGTCCCGTAGCGGCCTGAACGGTCAGCGAACGTCGTGACGTGCCATCAGCCTGTCGAAGAAGTCGGCAACCGTCTGCTGAGACTGCGACCCGACCTTGCGCTGCTCAAGATCAACGTCCATGAACTCGTGCGCCCCGAAGCGGTAGACCTCGTACCCCGCGAGCCGCAGGCGGCGATCCTCTGCCGCCATTTCCGCGTAGCGCTGCGCGCTCGCGAAGTAGCGCTCCGGCGACCCGCCATCGGCGACACCATAGTGATGCCGCCCGTCGATCTCGATCACGACGCGCACACCCTGCTCCAGCAGCATCAGGAAGTCCATGCGCTGACGCGCAAGGAACTGCTCGTCGCCCCGTTGGCGCCGGGTGTAGGGGTCGTAGTGCAAGTAGACCTGGGGGACCAACGCCGGCAGCCGGTCGCCGAGCTTGGCGCCATAGCGTTCGTAATAGCCTTGGAACACCGCCAGTTCCCCAGGCGACCGAGCCGCGAGAACCGCCTGCCGCAGCCGCCGGTACAACTGCTCCTTGGCGCTCTCGGCCGCATCGATGCCATGGAGTTCGCCGTACCAGTCTCGCAAGTCCTTCCACAGCAGTTGGCCGGAACTCGGCAATGACCGGTCGAAGATCAAGACCTTGTCAGCGTTCTTGACGATCTCGACGTCATTGTTGATCGCGTCTCGGAACAGCAGTTCAGGCTTCTCACCTATCGACGCGAAGATCAGGTTCTTCATCGTGCCCGCCACGCCCGCTTGCGCCCGCACGACGCCGTAGACCGCGTAGCCCGACTCGACATCGGTGGGCCGGACTATGAAGCCGTCGCGGCGCAACGCCGTGCTGATGGCCGCAGCGACATCACCCTGCTCTGCGTCACGGCGCGCGACGGGATGCAGCAACTTCGCCAGCAACGCAAAGAAGCGGGTCTGACTGCAGCTGAGCGCACCGCACTCGATCAGAAGTTGCTCATGCGACCAATCCGTCTCGTTGTGAACGTAGTGCTGCAGGATCTGCCCATGCAGGCTGCGCCGCCCGAGCAGCCCGCCCGGATCGTCCTGAATGCGCGAGGTGCCGAAAACCTCGCTGAGCGTCTCGATCAGCGGCAACTCGCCGAACAGCGACGGCAACCGGTCGAGGACCTTGAGCACGTCGCGCCTGACCAACTCGCTCACACGATGCTCCGCATGCAAGCTCATCTCGCTGACCGTGTCGGCCAGTTCCTCGGAGGCGTACTCGCGCAGCACGCGCGTGGCCAGCGAGAGCAGGTCCGCCTCGCTCCATGTCAGGATGCGCTTGCGGACGTACAGGCGCTTGCCGCGAAAGGCCTCCTGCTCATCCCCGGCTTCCACGGCGGGCTGGATGCCCAGGCTCACGCAGGCGGCCGACACTTCGTGTGCCTTGGCTTCGGCAACTGCCGACGCGATCTGCTCCCGCAAGGTGTCCAGAGGGATGGCGGGAGTGGACTTGGCTCCGGGCATCGGCCTTGGCGCCTCAACGCTTGCGCGCGGTCCAACCACGCGGGAACGCAATCGTCTCTCGGCCGTTGGGCTTGAACGATGCGTAGTTGATCTTCAGCAGATGCGGTGGCACCAGCATCTGCTCGGACAGTTGCTGCTCGAACTCGTCCAGGTCCAGCGTCTCCATCCTGGGCTTCTCGCCCGGCTCGGGCGCATAGTCCTCGTCCTCGAGCCAAAGGACGCTCGCGCCGTCGCAATGCACCGTCTCCAGGACATGGTGGTGCCCCGTCTTGGCCGAGGGACGCGTCGCGACGTCGATGGCCACCTCGTGGCGCTTGCCCGGGATCGAGTAGAAGCGTGCAGCCTCGGGCAGCAGGCACTCGGCGATGAAATCGAAGCTGGGCGCCAGTTCCTTGTGGCGCTGCAGCGCGAACAGCGGTTCGAACTGGCGCAGCTTGAATTCCTTGCGCAATTTGCCGTTGGCATCGAAAAAGGCTTCAAACAGCATCCCGTCAAGCAAGGCCTTGCGCTTGGGCTCCTTGATTCCGCTGCTGCGGCTTGCGAAGTCGCGCAGGTAGCCCAGCGCCGAGTGCGAACCGCCGCAAGCTGCTTGGTAGAGGTTGCGCCCGACCACGAACAGCGCGTCGAGGGAAGCCCTGTTCGCCACCTCGGCGGTGAACCCGTCGACCGCGGGGTTCTGGCGCGGCCAGGTCAGGCTTTTGAGTTCGCGGATCAGGCGGTGCGAGGCCTTGGCCTCGTCCAGCACGAACAGGCCGTCGCTTAGTGAGGTCTCGGCATACAGGTCGATGCGCAGCCCGAGGCTGAGGTTGAAGAAGAACTCGCCGGCCAGCGACGTGTGTTCCCACGAGATCTGTTTGCCTTTGGTGGCGGCGCTGAGCGTGTTGCGCACGCGCTTGAACATGGTTTCGATCGAACAGTCCGGCGTGGCCAGGTGCGTCAGCAGCGCGGCCGTGTAGGCGCCGTTGCGGCCGCGCCCGTCGCTGGCGGTCTGTCCGGGAGAGGTCGCGTAGGCAATGAGCGTGCCGCGCGGCGCATACACGGGCGCGAGGCCGCGCGACTCGATCGCGCGCGTCCAGGCGCGCTCGAAGGGGTTGTTGCGGCACGCGTCCAGAACCACGATGCTCGTGGAACAGCCAGACTTCTCCATCACCTCGATAACGCGGTTCAGGGGCAGCGACGAGTGCTTGGCGGTGATTTCGTCGGTCGCGTCGGTATCGACGGCGGCCAGGTAGTTCTCGCCGTCGATCTGCATGCCGTGGCCAGCGAAGAAGAACAGGCCGACGTCGCTGTCCTTGAGCACGCGCTGGAACTTCTTCAAAGTGCGGTCCATGCCGGCGTGGTCGCTATCCAGGCAGCGGATCACGGTGAAGCCGCACGACTCGAGCTTCGCACCCACGTCCCCGGCGTCGTTGACAGGGTTCTTCAACGCGTCGACGGCCTCGTACGCGGCGTTCCCGATCACCAGGGCATTCAGGCGGCGGCTCATCGTTCAGTGCCAGCGCCTTCGCGCAATTGCTGCAAGACCCACAGCGGGCGCTCCTCGCAAGGCATCTCGTCGGGGCGGTTCGTCACGCTCTCGATGGCTTTGAGAAGCTGAGCACGGCTATGCGTCAAGCGCTGCTGCAGCCGGTCGATCTCCGCGACCTTCTGCTGGAGGCTCTCCAGCAGAGCGTCGTGTTGCCAGGCTGCGTGCGGGTCAGGCAGCAGGCTCCGGATTTCGTCCAGGGAGAACCCGACGCGCTGGGCACTCGCAATGATCTCCAGCATCCACAGCGCCTCCGGCCCGTAGTGCCGGTAGCCGTTGCCCTCCCGCTCGACGGCGCGGAGCAAACCGCTCTTTTCATAGAAGCGGATGCTGGAGGCCGTCAGGCCTGTGCGCTTGGCCAACTCGCCGATCTTCATGCGCCTTTCCACCCCCCTTGACATCAAACATAACTTTAACCTTAGAGTTCTCACAGCGTCAATTCGCCTCAAGGTGCCGTTCATGATTTCCAAAGTTGTTGCAGTCGCGGCCAGCGCCGCCATCGGCTTGTTCGGGAGCGCGTCCCACGCCGGCGACGTGGCCACTGCCAAGGCGCAACCCGAGCTCACCACCATCCGCATCGCCGGCCAGGACGTTCCCGTCGTCAACGGCGGGCTCTACGACCGTTTCCGCTCCAACCCGCCGCTGTCGGTGATCGCGGCGGAGACGCCGGAGGTCGACCTCAGCTGGTTCCGGCAACTGAAGAAGGAGCGCGTGGACATCGGCTTCGAGTCCTACTCACCGAACTTCTATTACAAGAACAGCAGGGTCACGGCCATCTTCACGGCCGACCTCGACAAGCTCAGAGAACTGATGCCGGCCAAGGTCCTGGAGCAGGTGCAGCCGCTGCAGGTCTGGCCCGGCCGCGGGCTCGTCGCGCTGACCGCTTACAGCTACCGCTATTGCGACAACGACAGCTACGAAGAGATTGGCCTGTCGGTCGTCACCAACAAGCCGGGCTCTGCCAGCTTCGGCCCTTTCACGCTGCTGCGGCAGTCGATGTCGGACGACTTCTGGGGCTATGTGCTCAAGCTGCCCGTAAACACGGAACTGGCCCGCGTGCGCGGTGTGGTGGGCTACAACCTGCCGAAGTGGCTGACGGACATCCACTTCAGGGAGACCGACAGCGCGGTCGTCGTCGAGATCTTCGACAGCGCGACCCGGCAGCTCGACGTCACGCTGGAGACCCGCAAGCTCGGCGACCTCTCCAGCGAGGAATCGATGGTCAGGAACAGCTTCACCAACGTCGACCGGCAGGGTCAGCTCACGACGGGCTATTCGGTCTCGCGCCAGCTCAGCCATGCCAGCAGCTCCAGCGCCGACTCGGTGAAGCTCACGCTGACCGACGGCAGCTTGTCGGCGTACATCAAGGCACTGAAACTCGGGAAGCTGGTGAAGTACGAGTACGTGCCGTTGTTCCAGGGCGCGCTCTACGCGCCCAAGCCGCTGTGATGAGCGCGGCGGCTCCGCACTCGCCAACAAATCGAGGATCAGGGATGCAGACCATTCTGGGCGCCACCGGGCAGATCGCGGTTGAGCTTGCACGCGAGCTGCGGCGCACATACACCGGCGACCTGCGGCTCGTGAGCCGCAATCCGCGCAAGGTCAACGACACCGACACGCTCGTACCTGCGGACCTGCTCGACGCCCGGCAGGCCGCGGCGGCTGTCGCAGGCAGCAGCATCGTCTACTTCACCGCTGGCCTGCCGCCCGACACGGCGCTGTGGGAGGCCCAGTTCCCCGTGATGCTGCGGAATGCCCTTGAGGCCACGCGCGCGGCGGGTGCCAAGTTCGTCTACTTCGACAACACCTACATGTACCCGCAGGACGATCGCGTGCTGACCGAGGACGCGCCGTTCGAGCCGGTCGGCCGCAAAGGCAGGGTGCGCGCGGCCATGGCCTCGACCGTGCTGCAGGAGATGGCGCGCGGCGACATCCCTGTGCTCATCGGCCGGGCCCCCGAGTTCTTTGGACCGGGCAAGACGCAGAGCATCACGAACACCCTCGTCATCGACGCGCTCAAGGCTGGCAAGACGGCACGCGTGCCGGTGCGAGACGACACGCGGCGCACGTTGATCTGGACGCCCGATGCCAGCCGCTCGCTGGCCGCCCTGGGCAATACGCCCGACGCCTTCGGCCAGAGCTGGCACCTGCCCTGCGACGACGACCGCTTGACGTACGAGCAGTTCGTTGTGCTGGCCTCCGAGGTTTTCGGCGTGCCACCGTCCTACAAAGTGCTCGGCAAATGGACGATGACGGCAGCCGGCCTCGTCTCGAAGCAGGTGCGGGAGTTGCGCGAACTGCTGCCCAGGTACGAGAAGGACAACCTCTTCGATTCCTCCAAGTTCAAGCGCCGCTTTCCGGAATTCCAGGTGACGTCCTATCGCCGCGGGCTCGAACTGATCCGGCAGGAAGGGATGACACCATGACCCGCCGGATACTGCTCGTAGTCACCAACGTCTCCCATTTCGACGACGCCGCGGAGCCCACAGGCCTGTGGCTGTCGGAGCTCACCCATGCCTACGACCTGTTCGCCGCGAAGGGCTACGACCAGCGGCTGGTGAGCCCCAAGGGAGGAAGGTCGCCGCTGGAGCCCCGTTCACTCAAATGGCCCAACGCCGATGCCTCGGCCAAGCGCTGGCTGGCAGACCCGGCCTGCATGGCGCTGCTCGCCAACACCGCCCGGCCCGCCGACATCGACGCGAAGGACTTCGACGCGATCTACTTCACCGGCGGCCATGCGGTGATGTACGACTTCCTCGCCGACGAGGGCCTCCAGCGCCTCACCCGCGACATCTACGAGCGCGGCGGCGTGGTCGCATCCGTGTGCCATGGGTACTGCGGTCTCCTGAATACCCGGCTATCCGACGGCTCGCTGTTGATCGCAGGACGTCGGCTCACGGGCTTTACCTGGACCGAGGAGATCCTGGCCGGCGTCGCGAAGCTGGTGCCGTACAACGCCCAAGAGGAGGCCAGTCGCCGGGGAGCTTGCTTCGAAAAGGCCTGGCTGCCGTTTCTCCCGAAGGCAGTGGTGGATGGTCGCCTGGTGACCGGCCAGAACCCGCAATCGGCCAAGGCCACGGCCCAGCGGGTTTGCGAGCTGCTGTAAGGGGCGATGAGCGCCGCACATGACTTGCGGCGCCTTCGCCGTTCGGTGCAGCTCATGCTGCAGCGCTGACGCCCTCCTTCATCCATCCAAGCATGGAAAGAAACCGGTTCTCCTGCGCCGACACGCGCGCCTGAAGGATGGGGCTCAATAGGCCCTTGCCCTCGGGTCTGTAGGGCGGCGCTTCCTCTTCGATGACCTCGAACCCCTTCTTGCGGATGGCGTCGACGCGACCAGCGAAGCGCTCGAACCGCTCCTCGCGCGTCATCAAGATGCAGTGATAGAGCGCGCGCTCGGAATGCATCAACCGGCCCAGGCGCTGCAGGCTCTGGATACGCGAGCCGAACAGCCCCGAGTGATCCACCGTCACCTGGCAGTGCGGCACGCTGATGCCGGCATCGCCGACGCGTGAGAGCACCATGCTCTTGGCGGCGCGCACCATGCGAAGCTTGTTCTTGGTCTGGCTGTGGATGAATGGGATGCCGTAACGAAGCTCCAGCTCGCGGCCGTCCTCGATGGCTTCGCAGAGCACGACGACCGAGTCGTGCCGGCGCAGCAGTTCCCCGACGACCTGGTGCTTGTGCTCGCGGTTCTCCACCAGCAGGACCTTGACGGGAATGCGCTTGACCACCCCCCTGTCCATCTGTTCGCCCCAATCGTCACCGACCAGCGCGCCCGTCATCCTCGAGACGAAGACACCGCGACCGTCACATCGCAGGTCCGGCGTTGCCGACAAGCCGATGCGGTATTGGGTTCTGGCGAAGGCATGACGGTGTGCGAGCGCAGCCGGCAGCCGGTGCACCTCGTCGAAGCAGCCGACCACCCAGCTCCCGTCCAGCTTGGCCCGCGTCTGGTAGCTGTAGATCTCGATCACGCAGCGCTCGCGCCCTTCCCGGTCGAACACGGTGACCAGGTCCTTGGACGGCTTGTAGCGGTGCGCGACCTCGACGCGCGGCGCCAGGGCCGACAGCTTCTCAATCCACTGCTCGCGCAGTAGCTGCGTATCGACCATGAGCAGATGACGGCCCGCGATGCGGGTCATCGCCGTCATGCCCAGCGTGCTCTTGCCGAAGCTCATTGCGTGTGCGGCGGTCATGGAGCCGGTGCGCACGAAGCTCGCGAGCGCGCGCTCCTGATCGGGCCTCAACTCCAGGTCAAGGATGTTGTCCAGAAGAACATGGGGGGCGACGGGCCGGGGCTGGACCAGGCTGAGGCCCGCATCCAGCAGCTTCTCGAAGGCCTGGATCGACCTGGCCGCGCGCCGGCCTGCGCTGAAGAGTGCCGCCAGGATGTCACGGTCGCTCACGACGCCTCCCGCCGCGTCGTGCAGCTTTCCGTCACGCCAACGCAGTCCCAGTTTGCGGGCCTGGATGTCGATGACCTCGTCGCTGCCAGGATCGAGATCCGTGAAGATGCCGTCATCGGCATAACGCGACACTTGGCAGCCGCAGCGAGGGCAGCATGGCGACGCGTACAAAGGCGCCCAGAACGAGGTGCCGCCCTCATCCGCGCATGAGCGTTGACGGAATGAGTGCACGCGCATCGCCATCGCGGCAGGTCCGTGGGTCACGGTGCGCCCCAAGGGCGTGGGCTTCACCTGCTCACGCCATGATGCAGAACGGCACACGACCCGCTTCCACAACGGCGGCTCCGCCAGTCGATGAAGCTCGAGCGCGGCGACCGTCGCCTGTGGCGCGCGCCGGTAGTCGTAGATCTCGGGATGGTCGCCAAGCAGCGCGCGCACGGCGTTGAGGGTGACGTACGTGATGGGCACGGCGCCGTTGCGCCGCCCGCGCTGCCGAGCCTTGAGCCAGCCGCGCGCGATGAACTCCTGCCACTGCCGGTGATCGATTTGCGTGAGCCCCTCCAGGTCCCGGATCGTCAGCTCGTCGCCGTCGTAGCGTGAAATGCCGATGCGCTTGCGGCGCAGGTTGACGGAGGTGAAGCTGCGCCCCAGGGCTGAGGCCACCGCGTCGCCGGACATCTTGTGCCAATTGGCTTCCAGGAACCTATCCTCCTCGGGGGTCCAGGCCCGGCGGTCCTTGGTGGTCGTGTAGCCGCCGCGCTTCGCGGCATTGATGATCGTGTGGCGCTTGACGCCCGGCCGGAGGGCCGACCAGTGCGCCAGCAACGCGTCGATGCAGGCCGTCGTGCCGTCGAACACGGCGGCGATCTGCCGGCATTCGTCGAGGGACAGCAGCGGCTGTCGCCCCAGCGAAGAACTGTTCTCGGTGCATTCAGTGCGCTTGGACATGCGACCTCCAGGGAGTTGGAGGTCATCCTCAAATGCACTCTTGCGTGTTCAACCCGCCGTCCTGACTGCGGGCGCTCTGGCACGTTCACCACAGCACCACCGACGGTGCAGCGCCGGGGACGCTTCGGCGTCAAGGAGCGCGCATCGACGCGATCAGAAGTCCTTGGATATCTGCGCGCCACGAAGCGCCTGCTCCATCAGGTCAAGGAACGCGTCGCGCATCGCTGCATTGGGGACCAGGCACCGGATCAGGGAACGGACGTCCGGCGTGCCATGCCGCCCCAGGTCCCAGTTCCGCGAAGGAATGGACCTGATACGTTTGCCATAGGCCAGCAGTTCCTGGAAATAGACGACGTCCTGCCCGAACACAGCAAGCTCCAAGGGCTTCGCGCCCATCGCCATCGCCGTGAGCATACGGAACTCACACATCAACGCCTTGTGCGGCAACACTTTCGAGATGAAGCCGAACACCGACAGCGGTCGTCGTGTCTGCACCCAGTGGCGACTCGGCACGGCTTTGATCGACGCATCGCAACGCAGCAGCTCGCGATAGAGGTCGATGTGCCCATGGGCGATGGCCGCCTCCAATGGCAGCATTTCCACGCAGCCGTCCTCCGCCCAGTCCAACAACGGGCGTTTCGACACCGGGATCCTCAGCGGCGCATTCGGCAAGATCAGCCGGGCCCGCTTGTACCGACGCCATACGCTCGGCGTGCGACAGTCCCAATTGGCCACGAGGAATGCCCGCACGAGGTCTTGTGGGTCTTCTCCGCAGGGCACGCCGGCCTTGATGCACGCCCTCATGTACCGGCTTGCCGCCACGAAGGCCAATGACCGGTCGCGATCAAAGCCGGCTTGAGGCGACGCCCCAAAAAAGGCCAGGACCTTCTTGAGCGCATCCAGATGTTCAGATGCGGTGTACGTTGGCTCCATGGTGCACCTCAGGTCCTGGCGATTTCCAAGAGGCTGGGGCTTCCATCGCGCGGCAGCAATAGCGTTGGCTCAACGACCTCAAGCGTTCGGTCTGCAGATCGCGGTCCGTACGAGGGGCAGATTCGCTTGTGCAAATTAGCCACAACGTTGCATTCGTTCGGCTGTCTGGCGACCTCTCGCCCGCTCAGGGGCCGCGCAACGCAAGACGGCGTGCCCGCAGACCTGCAAAGCACCTACGCAATTCATTGTCAGCCGCGCATAGCCGCCCGTACAGCATTCGATGTCGATAAGCCCGCGGGCGGGAATCGACCCGACGCGCCAAGCGCAGCGGCGTTCGGGCGTCTGGCGCGAATGGGCGTGAGCATCCAAGCGCGGTGTCTTCTCGAGCAGCGCGAGTGCTGGTGTCTGATGGCACCGGTCAGGCGCCGGAACAGCTGGTGCCCTTGTTCAACAAGCACCGCGGAACCGGCGGCTGATGTCGCCGGGTCTCATGGCCTAGTCAGCACATGCCGTCCTTGCGAGGTAGTCGAGCGCATCCGTAGGCCCCTCAAGCGGCTGGCATTGCGGCTGGCATTTTGCTCTTGACGGTCCTGCGGGTATCTGCGGCCGAGAGCACGTTGCCGAACAACTGCAGGGCCTGCTCTGGCGTCAGCCCCAGTTCCGAAGCCTCTTGCGCAGCGCGCTCAAGCGTGGGACGAAGCAACTCCACCGCAGGTCCTGCGCGACGCGGAACACCGTCCGAGACGACCAATGGCCTGCCGCGTCGGCGCACAAGGCAGCCCTGCGATTCGAGCAGTTGAAATGCCTTGGAGATGGTCATCTTGCTGACGCCCAAGTCGTTGGCCAGGCGCCGAACCGAAGGCAGTTCGTCGCCAGGCGCGAGCATCCCGCTCGCCACATGCCGTTTGACCTGGCTGGCGAGTTGCATATAGATCGGCTCGAGACTTGCCTCGGCAACCGTGAACCGCGGTCCTGCTTCGGCGTCGCGCGCCCCAGCCTCGATGCGCTCGTCACTCATGCTTGCTCGAACTGCGGGCGCACGCGCTGCACGGGTTGAGCCGAGATTGGAGGCAAGTCAGGCAATGCTGCGTCGGTGCGCCACACCCAGGCCCCCTGCCCCAGTCCGCTCACAGCCTTCTCCTTGAGCGCCCGTTCCTTGGCTGCCAGGAATGGGCTGTCGACATGAAGCGGTAGCGGCGCAGGCCCAACGTCCAGCAGCAGCACGTTCGGAAACGGTGCCGCGCTCTTCGCATCGAACTTGAGCGGCTTCAGGAACGATCGGCCCTCGCGCTGCAAAGCCTCGATCAACGGCAACTCGTGCAGGCCGTCCAGCGGAATCCATTGATCCGTCACCAGCATCAGCGACAGCGAGTCCACTTGGTAGATATGCTCGCGCTTGGCGTAGATCAATGCCGCCATCAGCACTCGCGGCTTGTGCTCGACGTCGGCGTCTACGGCTTGCAGGATCGCCCCGTACGCACGCTCCACGCGTTCCCACGCCTTGTTGTCGACGTACAGCGGCGCATCGGGCATATGCTTGACAGTCAGCCGCCGTCCGTAGGCGGTCGACTCGACACCGTTGAGCTGGCCGATCAGGATGGCCATCTTGAACTGCACGTCGGCCTCTGGTGACAGCAGCAGCGCCAGGCGTCGCCGGCGACGCTCGCCGATCTCCTCGGCTTCCGCGGCACGGAACTGCTCGGGCACGAACAGTCGCTCTTCCAGCGTGCCTCCCTTGAGGGTGACACCCTGGGCGGCAGACATCAGGAACCGACGTATCACTGCCTGGCTGCGCCGTCCGGCCATCGCTGGATACCAGCGGTTGAATCCCGCTCGGTCGTAGAGGAAGTGCAGCACCGCCCTGAGACTCATGCGCTTGCGCGGCGCCGTGACCGATGCAGGGTCTTCGGCGGCTTCCTGGTGCGGGATCGCACGGCCCGACACGCGCGCAAGGGGAAAGGCGGTGCGGATCTCGACCTGTTCGGGCGCGTGCTCGACGATGGCCTCCCCCAGCAGCTCACCCAGTCCTGACGTTCCGGGCTCGGGCTCGAATGAGGGGCACGTCGCATGGTGCAGGCGGCCGGTGTCGGGCATGCGCTTGATCACATACTCGGCGTGGCGGGCAACGTACATCTCCACGCCTCCCGGAACGCACATGCAGCGCGGCCGCTCGGACGAGTCATAGACCCGCGCCAATGCGTCCTGCAGGCCAGGATTGCTGGCCATGAAGGTCCGCCCCCGGATGAAGTAGCGCGCGATATCCATGCTGATCTCCTGTTCCCGGGCTAGGCGGTGTCGCCGAGCAGTTCCTCGGTCGTGGGCACGCGTCCGCGCAGCAGCCGTCCGACCGAGCGGGTGTTCGAGATGCCCAGCAGTTCGCCGACCCTCTGCTTGGACGCGCCCCGCGTGATGAGGCGTTGCGCCAGCTGGCGCCGCAAGGCATGCGTCGTGGTTCCCTGCAGGCCGGCACGGGCGAGAATGCGTCGGCAGATAGCCACGACGACGGGGCAGATTGGTCGCGGATCGTTCGGTCCACGAGCCTTCACCGCGAAGGGGCGACCGTCCTGGGTCAGGAAGAGGCTGCTGTCCGGCGCGAGCCCGCGAAAACAGGAGTGGCCCGAGACTCCCAGCCCACGTCGCACGCGCTCAACGAGGTAGCTGTCCATCGCGTCTTGCAGCCGCTGGCTCGCAAACGGGATCTGGCGCTTTCCCCCCTTCGATGCTTCTGCCTGCTGCCCGTCAGGGTCGCGCGGCCGGCCTTCGCTGTCGATGTAGTCGCAAACCTTCAGGCGCGCGATCTCCAGCGGCTTCGCACCGGTGGCGATCAGCAGCAGCAACAGGGCCGCGTCACGGTTGGCGTTCTCGCTCTGCGACCGAACGCTTCGGATCGCCGCCGGCAGGTCCTCCTCCTTGATCAGGCGCACCCTCGTCGAGACGCAAGAAGGATCGAAAGCCTTCACGGCCTTCAGCACCTCCTCACGCGCGTTGCGCAGTAGTGCCAAGCTGCTGATGTCGGTGTCCTGCACACCCTTGATACCGCACTCTCTCGCGACGAGGCGCACCAAGACCTTGGCCTGTCGCTCGGCAGTGGACTTGCCCACGCCTTGGCGAGCACCCGCAGCGCGATAGCTCATCCCCCGCAACAACACGTCGGTCAGGATCTCGGTGGCCTGCTGGATCGTCTTGAGCTGCATCGCTGCACCATGTCACTGGGACAGAGGTAGTTTTCGTGCGGCGGGCTCGAAGCTCCAGCGAAAATCCGGGAGTCGGAGACCTCGGTTGGCCTCCGCTGCAGGCTGTTAGGCCAGGAAGAATGGGCGGTGAGCGCACAAATGTCGCCCGGGTCGAGGCGCCGCCAGTGGAAGGTGAGTCTGCGCGGTGCCATCGAACGTCACGAGCATCTGGATGCCGATGCGATCTCGTGCGATAACCGCTGTCAGCTCGGACAGTGGCTGCACGGCGCTGGCGGCCGGCGCAATGGCACGCAACCCAAATTCATGGCGCTGCCGGAAGAGCATCGGAAGTTCCACGAAGCGGCCGGTGAAGTCGCACGTCGCATCAACGCCGGGCAGATGGACGATGCCACGCGCATGCTGGACTCCGGCTCGGCCTTTGCCAGGTCGTCCGGTGACGTGGCCGTCGCACTGAACCGCGTTCGTCGCGGGTTCTGACGACGGCGAGCGCCGGCGCATCGCCAGGACGCTGGGATCAGGCGGTCGGGTCCTCCCCCTCAACCACCGGCAGCCGGAACGTCACCCGCGTGCCCTGCCCCCGGCGCGAGTGGATGCGCATGCGCCCGCCAGCTCCAGCGACGCGCTCGCGCATTCCCGCCAGGCCCAGGCTGCCACTGCCTGTCCTGGCCGGGTCAAAGCCCACGCCGTCGTCCCGTACGGCGATCAGCATCTCGGAGCCGCCACCCTCGGCCGTCAGCGAGACTTCGGCTCGACTGGCGCTCGAATGCTTGACGACGTTCGACAGCGCCTCCTGAACCAATCGGTAGGCGACGATCGCGACTTGCCCCCGCAACGGGGGAAAGTCCGGCGACACGTGGAGAACGAAGCGAACGAGCGGGACCAACTGGTTGTACTCACGCGTCATCTCTTGCAGCGCGCCGGCGAGCCCCAGCACGTCGATCACCTCGGGCCGCAGCTGCTTGATGAGATCGCGTGCGCTTTGGTAGAGCGCCGCGATCGTCTTCGTGATCTCCGTGGCCGTTGCATGAACCTCCTTCGCTTGTGCGCCCTGCATCGTGGCCGAGACATCGGCGATGTGCTGGACCTTTGACCGCAGACCGATCAGCGTGGCGTTGAGATGGTCATGGATTTCCACCGCGATGCGCTTTCGCTCGTCTTCGAGCTGGCGGTTGCTGCGCGCAAGCAGCTTGCCGCGCTCCGCGTCGGCGGCCTGGGCCTTGGCTATGGCCTCCTGCAGGTCGGCTGTGCGACGTTCCACCAGCGCCCTCGTGGTCTCATCGCGCGTCGACTGCTCGCGCGCCACTTCGTTGATGGTCGCCTGCAGCTCGCCCAGGTCGCCAGTCGCTTCGACGCGCAGGTTCACGTCGTAGCGGCCCTGGCGAATCTCTCGCAACGCCGCCATCGCCAGGTGCAGCGGTTCCCGCAGCCGCTGGGCCATGGCGAGTCCCGTCGCCACGCTGAGGCAGGCGACCAGCAGCACGGCGAGTCCACCGACCAAGACTCTCTTCAACTGCGCCCGCTCGATGGGCTGGCTGCTCAATCGCACAGTGACCTTGCCGATCACGCGCCCGTCCCGCGTCGCAGCCTCGATCGGCTGCTCACGCGCAGAAAAGCTGTTGTCCAGCAGGTCAATGCCGAACACGTCCGCGCGCACGTCCCGCTCGACGGTCAGGTTGCCGGGCCGGTCGGTGGCCACGGCGCGCGCCACCGCATGACCATTCGCGTCGGTCAGTTCGATGGACGCTATCGAGTCGTCGGACTCGACCATGCGACGGATGCTGCGCTCAAGCGACGCGCTGTTGCCCGACATCAGGCCGTACTGTCCCGTCTGCGCCAGCGACGATGCAATCACTGCCCCCCGCTCCTCCACGGATTTGACGGCTTCGTCCCGGCCGCTGAGCCAGATCGCCACCGTGATCACAACGAACATGAGCAGCGCCGGCACGCATGCGATCAGCACCAAGCGCGTGGTGATGCTCGGTTGCAGCGTCCGGGGCGACAGCACCCTATCGCGTCGGACTGGCGTAGCTTCTGGCTTCATGGTCGATCGGAATGTTCAGGGACCGCGCCACCCGGTCGTTCACCGCGACTCGCCAGTACGCGGGGAACTGCATGACTGGCAGCTGTCCGCTGAGGAGCTGCTCGACGAGAAGGGTCGCCTGGGCCACGACCTCGTCAACGGTCGAGTACACGGATGCCAGGGCACCGGCTCGGACCAGTGCCGCCGAAAAGCCAACGACGGCCATGCCCCGGCGATAGGTGGCCTCGAGAAATGCTTGCACGTTCTCGGCGGAAATGACCGCGCGGTCCGGCACGGCCAGCAGCACGGTTGCGGACGCGAGGCGCCCGAGCGCCCGGATGGGGTTCTCGCCCGACTCCAGCCGACAGAACTCCAGATCGAGTTCGGCACTCCGTGCGGCCGCCTTGATGGCGTCGGCCAGGTGCGCGGTGTTCTCGGTGAGCAACACGCCCGCTGTCACGCGCCTACGATAGATCAGACGCACCAGGGCCAGCTGCTGCCCAGGGGAGGCCTCCGCGAACAGCGCCGTGGCTGAGCCACGTCGGCGTTCGGGGCGGGATAGGAGGCAGGCGCGATAGGCCTCGCTGGAGGCCAGCAGCGACAGGACCGGGCTGTCCATGTCGACATCAAGCAGCGCCTGCAGAGCCTCGACGCCGAGCGCGGCGTACACCGCCCCGCCGGCGCGGCTCGTCAGCCGTTGCACATCCGAATCGTGGACTGCAGCGGGAAACCGGGCCGTCACGCCGGCCAGCGTTTCGCGAGCCGCTGGCGTGGGTTGGTCGCCGATGAGAACGCGCAGTTCCAGCTGTGCGGCGCGCAGCGCAGGCGCGGCGAGGCACATGCCCAGGGCGATCGTGCCCAGGCATCTGCGCCGGATGTTGGCCGGTGTGAGGAACTCACCTGGTATGTCCGTTCGTTTCACCCTTGGTGACGTCCGTCCAAACGATGCAAGTCTTTGCGCCCGCTCTCGCTAGAAGTTCACCCTGATTTGCCCGAGCAGCTGCAATCGACTCGAATAGGTCGCCTTCAAGGTCCCATTCGCCCCAAAGTCGCGAAAGTAGGTTTGCTCGGGGTTGTCCAGCCTGCGCGCCGTCAGCGATGCCTCGACATGCTGTTGCCCGACGGTTCGGAGCGACTTGCCCAGCGTGATGTCGGTGCGACCGTAGGCCGTCTGTCCAAGACCGTTTCCGGACGCACCGAAGTACGCGGCGGAGATCGACCATCCTGCGCCAAACGATGTCCACACGCCCACCGACCCGCTGTGCCTCGAATACTGTGTCGTCTCGAGGGCGTTGGTGGCATCGTGGTTCTGCAGATAGGCGTAGTTGGCAAAGACCGACCAGTTGGAGGCGAGCGCGGCGCTGGCCTGCACCTCCACGCCGGTCAGCCGGACCGCGCCACTGTTCGTGGGCGCAAAGCTCGACAGCTGCAGCTTTTCCGAGATCAGGTTGGTCAGCCGGTCGTCGAAGGCCTTGGCGTCCAGCAGCAGTCCATACGATGGCACGTTGAGCAGATAGCCGAACTCGACGGAACGAATACGCTCTGCAGTCAGGCCGCCTGGAGACTGAGCGCTTTGGTAGAGGCGGATGGTCGATGAGCCGCGCAGCGCGGGATTGGCGTCGTACAGCGTGTAGCTCCAGTCGGCGCGCTGCTCTTGGACATCGGGCGTTCGGTTGCCGCGGGTCCACGCAAAGCGCACCGTTTGCTGGTCCGTGAGCCGGTAGTTGGCGGCGAGCCTCGGTGAAAACGTCGAACCGCTCAGTTCGTCGCGCTCGCCATAACCGCCGAGATTCAATGCCAGGTCCGGAATTGGGCGGTACTCCAGATTGCCGAAGGCTCGCCAGATCGTGTTGCGAGCCGCAGTACCCAGGTAGGTCGCACTTGATCCGCTGTGCTGGCGAACCCCTGCACCGACGACGAACCTGAACTGTTCCGACAGGACCTGTGTGTCCTGGATCTCGACGTCCCAACGGCGCTGCACGAGGCTCTGGTCGGCCGTCCCACATGTCGGCGTCCGCGCGGCGGTCCCCAGCGCACGCAACGCGGCGATCGCTGTCGCCGCGAGCGCATCATCCTGCACGCTCCCGCCCGTCGGCGCGCGACCGGCGAGGACTTCGTTCGCATAGCGCGGATTCGCCCGGTACAGGTTGAACAACTCCGGCAGAAAGAAGGCGGTCGGGTAGCAGGTGCTCCAGCTCTGCTGGATGCGATCCACCCACGAATAGGCCCGCACCTGCAGCTGGTGCGTGGCGGCCACGTTGTGGGTGAGCGTGAGAGACGCATAGGTGTCCTGCGGCAACGCGTCCGGGTAGGTCACGCCGCCGCTGTCGACCCCTGGCACTTCGCGGACGCCTTCCACATGCCCGATGTTGATGTCGGCCGTCGACGCGGGACCGAGCGGCAGCGCCACGCGAAGGTTGGCGCGCGTCAGGCGCTGGCTGTCATGGTCAGCGCCGGCGCGCTGCTGGCTGTCATAGCCGCCGTCGACCTCCCGGCTAATTGTCAGTCGTAGGTCCGCGTCTCCGATGGCTGCGCCCAGCCTGACGGTCGCTGCCGCCACCCCGTTGGAGCCCTTCTCGATCGCGGCGAAGGCCCGGCCGACGTCGCGTGGGTGGCGGCTGATGATGTTGACGATCGCGAGCATCGAGTTCGGGCCGTAGGCTGCCGAGTTCGACCCGCGCGTGATCTCGATTCGCTCGACATCGTCGATCGCGATGGGCAGGCTGCTCCAGTCCACTCGCGCGAAGAGCGGCTGATAGGCAGAGACGCCGTCGATGAGCACATTCATCCGCCGCGGCACCAGCACGCTACCGCCGTGGTAGTTGATGCGGTAGTCGGGTCCGCTGGCACGCGTTATCTCCATGCCCGGCACGAGGCGAAGCGCCTCCGGAATGGTGCGGATACCAAACCTCTTCAGCATGTCCGCCGTGATGATGGTCACCGCGGCAGGCACATCCTGCAGCGACTGCCTCAGTCGCGTCGGCGTGAGGACCACGGGATACGGATCTGCATCGGCTGGAAGGTCAGACGGCTGCGCTACGGCCCCGGTGGCCGACGCCAGAGCCAGGCCGATGAGGGGAGCGGCGTGGCGCAGCAGCACGGCTAGCTCCGCAGCGCGGGATAGCTGAAGAGGAGGAAGTGGACCGCATTGACGCCGAAGTGCATCACGATGGGCACTTCGATGCGGCGGCGCCAGGCGTATGCGGCCGCGTAGCCCAGGCCAGCGACGCCGGCGACCACAACCATGCGAGCCCCGCCGCCGGCGTGCGCTACGGCGAACAGCATTGCTGTGCCCACGATCGACAGCAGCGCTCGGCCATCACGCGGGCCGGACGCTTTGGCATCTGAGTCAGCACGAGAGCCAACCAGCGCGTCTTGGATCATCACTCTGAAGAAAGTCTCCTCGGCCACGCAGGTGAAGAACAGGTTCACGACAAGGAACAGCACCGCCTGCGGAGGCCACTTTGGATCCACCCGTACCATCCCGGCGACGAGGGCGACGCCGAGGACGATGATCGCGATGCCCATCGACAGCGCCGCTGCCCGCGCCAGGGTGGACCCGATCGGGTCCCCTTGTCGCAGCCGTGGCGCCAACAGGGCCAGCAGCACGAGCCCAGCAGAGCCTTTGTCGAAGTTCAAGTACTGCGTGAATGCGATCGCGTCCCCCGAGAACTGAACCGCGTTGATCGCGATAGGGTTGCGGAAGCCCGGCACCTTGTGAAGCGCAAGTGCCAGCGTCAGCAGCAGGACCAGCGCGAAGGCGGGCCAGTAGACACAGGGCCTAGCCCCACGTCGGATCACCTCCGTCGATGCGATCAGCACCAGCAAGGCGACACAAGCCACGGGCATCACATACCCCTGGGCAACGGCCGCGACGAGCGACGCCGCATACACCGGAATCCAAAACGGGATGGGCCAACGGCGCTGACTTCGCGAAGGCAGCCAGACCGCGGCGATCGCAGCGACAAGCAGGACGAACGAAACAGGCATCGTGCACCCCTCCTCGGCGCAACAGGTTCTAGGTCTCGATCAGATGGTGGCGAATGGCCAGCCGAGTGATCTCCGCTGAGCGCTGCACGCCCAGCTTGTCCTTCACCGCCTGGACGACCAGTGAGATGGTCTTGCGGGACAAGCTCAGCGCACAGGCAATCTCCTCCGTCGTCTGTCCCCGCGCTAAGCGCGTGAAGACGTCAAGCTCGCGCGAGTCCAGCTTGGCGCGAGGCGAGTCGTCGCCCCGCACCCCCATCAGCGCCAAGCGCTCGGCGATGTCCGGCAGGAAGTGAATCTTGCCGAGCTGCACCTGCTCGATCACGTCGGCCAGCACATCGGCGGGCTGTACCTTAGGTACAAAGCCGCGGCCTCCGAGGCGGTAGGCCTCACGCACGATCTCGTCCTGGTCGTACTGCGTGTAGAAGACGATCCGGGCCTCGGGATCAAGGGCGATGACTTCGCGAGCAGCATCAAGCCCCGTTGGCCCGGAACCGAACCCGACGTCCATCACGACGACATCAGGCCTGCACTGGCGGAACCTGTCGATGACGTCTGCCGTCGCAGCAGCATGCCCGGCTAGCTCGATGCCGCGCTTGCTGAGCGACAAGGCCAGTCCCTCGATGATCAGCGGGTGGTCATCGGCAATGAGTATCCGGATGGGGCGGCCGGCTTGCATGCGACGCGACGTTCGGTGATTGCCTGCTGTCAGGTGTACAACAACATAGGGCGTTATAGCGCCCAACCCTGTAACTGTCTGAGACACATTCAGGTGCCGCAATGTTACGTTGCGAGGTGGCAGCGTGTAACCTATCTCACTACCATCGTAGTCCAGTCCAGCCGGGTCAGCGTGCCTGGCGACGGCAGCCAGCGATGGCACGCGCCGAGGCGTGCGCCTGTTGCGCAGAGATCTTTCCCGCCGCTTAGGAGGAGGACTCATGGTGATGGCCAGTCGCTACGACAGGCCGTCTTTGACGGCCAGTTCGCGATCCGTACAGATCGCGATGGCTCAAGAGCGCCCCAATGGCATCCGTGAGTCGGTTTCCGGCGTCCAGGACGCGCCATCCAGCGCCCACGCGCTGCTGCAACCACGGATTGCGGCTCTGGACGACGATCCGGCGGCTGTGGCGTCGATGACTGCGATCCTGAAGCAGAGCGGCTTTTCGGTTGTGTCCTACACCGATGCCGACCAACTGGAGTCGGCCGCCCGCTCCTCGCCGTTCTCAGCCTACGTCCTCGATTGGTATCTCGGTAACACGACGGCTGCCGCCCTCATAGAGTTCCTTCGGCACCACCCCACCTCGGCCGGCGCGCCTATCTTCCTCTTGTCCGGCAACCTGGCCATCGGCGGCATACCCACCGACGATGCATTGGCCCGGATCATCAGCCGCCATAACGTCCAGTACCGTGCCAAGCCATACTCAGGTCTCAGGCTCGCAGCTGACTTGCGAATGGCGCTGGGCGAGAACGAGGACTGAAATGCACATGCCATTCTTCGCGTCTGACCTGCCTGCGCGTGCCTCGCCTATGGCCAACCACATCCATCCCCTGAAGCCTTCGCCCGAGCCCAGCAGCATCTCCGTTTCGGAGCAGCACCGGCGCGCCTGGTGGGTCGGCAGGCCGGCCATCCTCTGCGCCGTAGGTCTGGCAGCAGTCCTGGCGGGAACGGGGCTGTGGATTGCGCTCAACGAACCCGATGGCCGCAGCACCGCGATGACGGCCCTCTTCGCATCGGGCATCGTTCTGGCCATCGGTCTGGTCATCGGCCTTCGTCTGCAGTACATGGCGGAGGCTGCACGGTTGGAGGCGGCTCGTCTGCAAGCCGAGGCTAGGGCCGAGGCACAGCGTAGCGCCCAGGCCCGGACGGCCTTGCTGGGCATGGTCTCGCACGAGCTGCGCACACCGCTGCAGACGATGCTGGCCAATGTCGAACTGCTGGCGATGAAGCCTCAGGATGCCGTCACCGCTCAACTGGTGGGAGGCCTCGAGCAGTGCATCGTCCAGATCAAGGGGCGCCTGGACAACATCGCCCACTACACCCGGCTGACGCACGGACAGGTGGAACTTCGCCGTGAGTCATTTCGCCTCAACGCGCTTCTGGATCGGGTAGTCGCGGAACACGCCGAGCAGGCCAAGCAAAACTCGCAAACCATCGTGCTCGACAACACGGACATCGGGGAGCTGCAGGTTCATGGTGACGAGATCCGCCTGCACCAAGTCTTGAACAACTATCTGTCGAATGCGGTGAAGTATTCCGGCCCCGGTCGCATCGTGGTTCACGCACGGGTTCTCAAGCACGCCTTCGGCAAGATGAGCCTTGCTGATGCCGTCGAGATCAGCGTGATGGATCGCGGGCCCGGCATTCCCGCAGGCGAGCAGCACGCCATGTGGGAACCGTTCGTGCGCGGCGCGGCGCGGCCGAACCGCCCGAAAGGCAGCGGACTGGGACTGGCCGTCGTGAAGCTGCTGGCAACGTCGGCCGGCTGGGACGTCGGCCTCCAGTGCGACGACGGTGCCACGATCTTCTTCGTCCGCGTGCCGTTGGGAGGCCCTGTGGTCGAGGCCGCCGAACCGCTCTAGAAGCCACCGGCACGCAGGGGCAGGCACCGGGTCCATCGCTCTCAGATGGAGCCCCTTCGGGCACCTGTGCGACCATTGCCGCAGCCTCCGACTTGGCTTGCCCCGCAGTGGTTTGGACGCAGGTCGGAGTCTGCAGCTTGCTTCGGGCCCAATTGGGCATGAGCGGGCCTTTCTACCCGGGTGTGAGGCAGGGCCATGAAGTTCAAGGACTACTACGAAACGCTCGGCGTCGAGCGCGATGCGTCGGCCGACGACATCAAGCTCGCCTACCGGAAACTGGCGCGCAAGTTCCATCCCGATGTCAGCAAAGAACCTGATGCGGAGGCTCGCTTCAAGGAAATCGGCGAGGCCTACGAGGTCCTGAAGGCCCCCGAGAAGCGCTCTGCCTACGACGCCATCGGCGAGCGCAGCGGCGGCGAGGAATTCAAGCCGCCGCCGGACTGGGACACGGCCTACGAGTTCCATGGGAGCGGCGACGGCAACGGGGGCTTCGGGGCACATGACCGGAGCGACTTCTTCGAGTCCTTGTTCGGTCGCGCAGCGCGCGGCGCCCGCCGCAGCACTAACGTGAACCTGCGCGGAGAAGACCATCACGCCCGCGTCCTGATCGACATCGAGGACGCCTTCACCGGCGCGCGTCGCAGCCTCACACTGCGCATGCCGGCCTTCGACGAACAGGGCCACGGCGTTCTCCAGGAACGCACGCTCGATGTCGCGATTCCAAAGGGTATTCGCCAAGGCCAGCAACTGCGGCTCGCCGGGCAAGGCGGCCCTGGACTGGGAAGCGGACCGGCGGGTGATCTCTTCTTCGAGATCGAATTCAAGCCGCATTCACGCTATCGCGTGGACGGCCGTGACGTCTACGTCGACCTGCCGCTTGCGCCCTGGGAAGCAGCACTGGGGGCGCCGGTCACCATCATCACACCGGCGGGCTCCATCGAACTGACGGTACCAGCAGGGTCCGCGTCAGGCCGCAAGCTTCGTCTCAAGGGCAAGGGCATCCCCGGTGATCCTGCCGGAGATCTGTATGCGCTGCTGAGCATCGCCTTGCCACCTGCAGACAGCGAAGCCAGCCGTCAGGCCTATAAGACTCTGCGCAGTGCCGCCGGGTCAAGCTTCAATCGGAGGAGAAGCGCATGAGTGACCACACGACGTCGACGCAGGTGCTCGACGAAACCGTCGAGCTCACGCTCATCGAGTTCTGCCGGGCAAGCCAGACTGTCGAGGAACAGGTACGAGTCTGGGTCGTCGAGGGCGTCCTGAAGCCGCGCGGCGACCAGCCCGGGGAATGGCGGTTCGCCGCCGCGGCGCTGCGGCGTGCCCGTGTCGCGCGCACGCTGGCGCAGGAGCTTGAAGTGAACACGCCCGGGATCGCCCTGGCGCTGGACCTGATGGATGAGATCGAGTCCCTGAAGTCCAGCCTCCGTCGAGCTGGCCTTCATGCCTAGGCCCGGCCGGGCCGCCGCCCGCGTCACGGCAAACGTCAGTCGGAACTACGCGCGACGCGCAGGATCGTGCTGTTCATCAGCACGCTGTTCGGCACGATCACTTCCTGTTGCTGCTCGTCGCGCAGCACCGTGAATCCCAGGGAAATCAGTTCCACGCGCGCGGTCACCATGCCTTTGGGCGAGTCCAGGGAGACCGTGTCGCCGACCCTCACCTGGCGGTACAGCACCAACGAGAAGCCCGCGATCAGGTTGCCCAGCGTGTTTTGGGCGGCAAGGCCCACGACAACGGAAACGACGCTCACACCCGCCAACAACGCCGTGCCGAGCGCGCGCAGCTCGGGCACCAGATGGGCGTAGAGGACAAAGGCGACCAGGTAGGCCAGTACTTGCGCCAGCGCGCTGACGAACTGCTCACGTCCGACAAGTGACGCTCGACGCGGCGCGTTCCCCCACGAATGAGGAGCACGACCGCTGACGCCAACGCGAAGAACAACGCGCCAAGCAGCGCGGCGCCGAACAGGGATCCCGGGTCGATGAAGCTGGAGGCAGAGCTGTTCATGGAGTTCATCCGAAGGGCGGGCGCTCAGCGCGCCAGCGGATTCGGCGTCGGCTCTGCGACCTTGCTCAGCAGATTCCGGTCGGTGTGATGAAACGGCTCGGCCTGGCTATGGATCGCGAGCACGGTGTCTTCCTCGTAGCTCCACGTCCCATCGTTGTTGAAGGTCACTTTGATGCGGAATTCGGTCGTCTTGAAGCTGAAAAGCAGGAACGGGGTCGAGTTGATCCCCCAGTCGTCCAGGCCTTGCGTGGCCACGAGTTCGAACGCATTCGCCTCGGGATGGGCCTGCCCTGATGCCATGGCGGTCATGCCGCGCGGAATGGTCAGCGTGTGGATGACGCAGCGCGTCGCCGGCTCCCAGAGCCAGTACCCCACCTGCTCGTGGTAGGTCTTCACCAGGCCGGGTTTCGTGATGTGCGTGAAGTAGCGCAGGCCATAGAGCAGCTGAGGGCCGTTGGTGACGGGATCGATCGGCTGCAGCTCGACGCGCTCGACGTAGGCCTGCTTCCTTGGACCGTCGGCCTTCGGCTTGACGTCGAGGCCTCGCTGTCCCTCCCAGATGCCCGCCATGCGCCGCAGCGGCCCAAGGTTGGCGAGCGTGTTGACGTCGATGTTCGACGGCTCGGTGTAGACGTCGTCGGAAAAATTCTCCATGGTCTCCCTCATAGCTGACTCTGCTGCCGCTTCCAAGCTTCTCACCCCGAGCATCCGAGTTGCCTCAAGCAATGCCGCGACGTCTCGTCTGCGGGGCCCAGCCTCGCCATCATGCCCGCTCGCCAAGGCACCTTGCAGCGCAGAAGCCCGCTCCGCAGGCGTGCACAGTCGGGATCTGCGCCACGGGCCGGCGCACGGACGTTGCTTGGCACGGAAGCGGGGCCGGCTCAGCCGTTGAGCCGCCTTGGTGGCGCGACAAGTTCTCGCGCTCAATCCGAGCAACCATGCACCTCCCGGATCCGGGCATTCCTGCGCAGTGATTGCGCGATGCGCTGCGCATGACCGCCTGAAGTAGCCCGCGCCCTATGCCGCTCGTGCCGCGCCCCCCGCGCATCGGTATCGAAGCGAACCCATGTGCATGCGACGGCGGCACCGCTTGGATTGCTGCGGTCATGCATGACCCAGATACTGCAGGAACTGCAGGAGCCTGGCTCCGCGGCGATCCCTCGTGGATCACTCCGACACGGTCGGCGTTAGCGGTCGTGACCCGCCTCCTCCATCCGCGCTGCATACGCGCGGACTTCTGAACCGGCACCGCATCTCGCGGCCGCCCTGCCCCTTCTCATCAGCTCAACGCGAGCACAGGAACCGTAGCCCTCCGGGCTTTGGATGTCCCGTGCCGCGCGTTGGCGCATCCGCCTGCCGCGACGCCTCGCGTGTCGCAGCGAATCCCCAACGGGGAGCTCACGCTCCCCCAGGGGTTGTGGGCTCTCCATTCGCATGGAGAACCACCAATGGCTACCAACGCCAACCAGGCGAACAGCCTCTGGCTTCCGGGCTTTGGACCCGACGACGAGGCGATCTTTCCCGACCTGTTCGACGAAGCTGTCGTCGAACCTACGATCGAGGCGCCGGTCGCCCAGCCGGATATCCCCGCAGCCAAGCGGTGGCGTCCATCGCTGGTGCAAGCGACGCCGCGGCGCGAACGCGCCACGGCATGGCCAAACTGGGACGACGCCGTCCTGGCGGCGCTGAGCGGTCCGGTCTCGAAGTTCGAAGCGAACCTGCAGGCCATCCATGCGCTGCGGGACATCGAATCGTCCGGCGCGGCCCCGTCGCAGGAACAACGCGAAGCGCTGCTGCGATTCACGGGCTGGGGCGGCATTCCAGCCAGCTTCAACCTCGAGCAGCACGACGCGGCCTGGAAGCGGCGTACGCTGCAGCTGTCCGCTCTGCTGGATGCCGGAGAGCTGGAGGCCGCGAAGGCCTCCGTGAACACCAGCCACTACACAGATCCGGCGCTGATCCGCTGGATTTGGCGAGCCCTGCAGACCATCGGATTCCGCGGAGGGCGCATCCTCGAACCGAGCGCTGGCGTCGGCCACTTCATTGGCTGCATGCCGGCTCAGTTGGCCAAGGCCAGCCGCTGGACCGCGATCGAGATGGATCGCGTCGCAGGCAGCATCCTTCGCGCACTCTATGCCCCCCTGGGCGTCGACGTGCGGGTCCAGGCCACGGAGACCGCGGCGCTGGCGGACGATGCCTTCGATCTGGTGGTGACCAACGTGCCGTTCGGGAACTTCCAGCTGCACGACGGCCGCAACCGCCCGTACAGCCACTTCAGCATCCACAACTGGTTCGTCGGCAAGGCCCTCGACCTGGTCGTTCCCGGCGGGCTGGTATGCGTCATCACGTCGACCTACCTACTGGACGATCAAGACGGCACTGCCCGCGCCTATATGGCTTCTCGCGCGGAACTCCTGGCGGCCTTCAGGCTTCCTCAGGCAGCGTTCGAGCGGCTCGGCGGGACCTCGGTGCAGACCGACCTGCTGTTCCTGCGCCGGCACGCGGACGCGGTCGTCAACGGCGAGCCGGCATGGCTCGACCTGGCCTTCGTGCCGGACGAGCTGCGCCATCCCCGCTGCCACGACCGCTACATGCGGATCAACGGCTGGTACTGCCTTCATCCCGCACACGTTCTCGGGCGCATCGACAAGGTCAGCAATGGCTACTCGCCGGTACCGACCGCGGTACTGGACGGCGACCTCGCGGCTGCGCTCGAAGGAGCCGCACATCAGGTGCCACCCGGTGCCTATGTAGGGCGCCAGCCTTTGGACGCAGAAACTCCGGCGGCGACGAATGCGGCGCCCGTTCCAGATGGCGCCCGCCCTGGCAGCTTCGTGTTGTCCGACGGACGTGTCCACTGCGTGGAGCAGGGCCAACTCGTCGACGTGCAGGACCGTCTGAACGCGACGGCACGGCAGCGCATCTCCGGCATGTGCGAGATCCGGGACCGCGCGCGGGTGCTCCTCGCCGCGCAGCTGAGCAGCAACTCCGATGGCGATCTGACGGCGAAGCGGCTTGCCCTCAACCTGGCCTACGACAGGTTCGTGGCCAAGCGCGGCTATCTCAGTTCGAGAGCCAACGCCTTGGCGTTCCGCCGTGACCCGGACTACCCGCTGCTGCTGTCCCTGGAACGCTACGACGACGAAGAGGAGAAGGCCACGAAGGCCGACATCTTCCACCGCCGCACAGTGTCGCGCATCGAAGAGCCGACGCAGGCTGAATCGCCCGACGAGGCCCTGGCGCTGTGCATGCAGTGGAAGGGCCGGGTCGACGCGCAGTACATGGGAGCCCTGCTCCAGGTTGATGCGGAATCGGTCGTATCAGACTTGATGCAGAGGGGCTTGGTATTCCTGGACCCTGACGACGACCGCTACGAGACCGCCGATGCCTACCTCTCTGGAGACGTCAAGCGCAAGCTCAAGGCGGCAGCAGCAGGAGGCGAGGCGTTCGCCGCCAACGTGATGGCCTTGGAGAAAGTCATCCCCGAGGACCTGCCGCCGGCGTCCATCGAACCCCGGCTGGGCGCCGTTTGGATACCGGCCGACGTGATCGAAGCCTTCATGGTGGACGTGCTGGGGCTGGAGACGGCCACGGTGCGCTACCTGGCGATCGCCGGCACCTGGTCGGTGAAGGTCGACCAATGGGCGGTGAGCCGCAACCTCGTCTGCACGCAGGAGTTCGGCATCGCGCGCATGGACGCCGTCGAGTTGATTCAGCACGCGCTGAACGTCCAGACGCCCACGGTGCGCGATCCGCACCCGGAAAAGGACGGCGCCTACGTCGTCAACAAGGAACAGACGCTGGCCGCCCGGGAAAAGCTCGGCGCGCTCAAGGAGCGCTTCGCCACCTGGGCCTACGAGAGCGTTCAGCGCAGGGAGCGGTTGTGCAGGATCTACAACGACACCTTCAACTGCCTGCGCCAGCGCGCCTTCGACGGTTCGCACCTGAAGCTACCCGGCTTTTCCCATTGCTTCGAACTGCATCCCTCGCAACTCAACGCGATCTGGCGCATCGTGCAGTCCGGCAGCACCGGACTGTTCCACGCGGTCGGAGCCGGCAAGACCGCCATCATGGTCGCCTCCAGCATGGAGCTGAGGCGACTCGGGCTGGCAAAGAAGCCAGCACATGTGGTCCCGAACCACATGCTCGAGCAGTACACGGCGGAGTTCGTGCGCGTCTATCCCTTCGCGTCGGTGCTGATGGCGACGAAGGAGGATCTCGCTGGCGACCGCCGACGCGAGTTCGTGTCGCGGATCGCGACGGGCGATTGGGATGCAGTGATCCTGACCCACTCGACCTTTGAACTGCTGCCCATGTCGCGCGAGTTCACGGCGGAGCACATCCGCTCCATCATCCGCGAGCTCGAATTGGCAGTGCGTGCGACCAAGGCCGACGACAGGTCCAACCGGATCGTCAAGCAACTGGAGCGCATGAAGAAGGTGTGGAAGGTCCGGCTTGAGCGACTGGAGAACCAGGAGCGCAAGGACGACTTCCTGTGCTGGGAAACACTCGGCATCGACTACCTGTTCACGGACGAAGCGCATCTCCACAAGAACCTCTGGCGTCATACCAAGATGGCCCGGATCGCGGGGCTGCCGCTGTCCAACTCGCAGCGCGCCTTCGACCTGTACCTGAAGACGCGGCACACCATGAGCTTGCACCGCGGCCTATCGCGCGGGGTGGTGCTTGCGACGGCGACACCCGTCGCCAACAGCATGGCCGAGATCCACACCTTCCAGCGCTACCTGCAGCCCCACACACTGCGTGCGCTGGGGCTGGAGCAGTTCGACGCGTGGGCGGCAACCTTTGGGGAGACCGTGACCGCGTTGGAGATTGCCCCGGATGGAAGTGGCTACCGGCTGAACACGCGTTTCGCACGCTTCATCAATGTCCCCGACCTGATGGGCGTGTTCTGCGACGTGTCGGACATCCGGACCAAGGAGATGCTGAACCTGCCCGTGCCGGCCCTCAAGGGCGGCAAGCCGAGGACGGTGACCTGCAAGCCGAGCGACGCGTTGAAGGCGTTCGTCAAGACGCTGGTGAAGCGTGCCGAGTTGTTGAAGACGCAGCGCATCGACCCTCGGGTCGACAACATGCTGAAGATCACTAGCGAAGGCCGTAAGGCGGCGCTCGATATGCGGCTGGTGTTTGAAGGCGAGCCCCGTGATCCGGGCGGAAAGGTGGCGCAGTGCGCAACGGAGGTGCATCGCATCTGGCTGCAGACCATGAGCCTCAAGAGGGCACAGTTGGTGTTCTGCGACCTGTCGACGCCGCGCGCCGATGCGGGCTTTAGCGTCTACGACGAGCTGAAGGCATTGCTGCTCGAACTGGGCGTTCCCGAGGACCAGATCGCGTTCGTGCACGACGCGGAGACCGATGCGCAAAAGGCGAGGCTCTTCCGCTCGGTGCGCGAGGGAAGGACCCGGGTCTTGCTCGGGTCGACCGCGAAGATGGGCATCGGCACGAACGTGCAGAAGCGGTTGGTCGCGCTGCATGAGCTGGACTGCCCATGGAGGCCTTGCGACGTCGAGCAGCGCGAAGGGCGCATCCTGCGCCAAGGCAATGAGTGTGCCGAGGTGGAGATCATCCGCTACGTCACCGAAGGCAGCTTCGATGCCTACTCGTGGCAGACGGTCCTGACCAAGTCGAAGTTCATCGCCCAGGTGATGAGCGGCGACAAGGGCTTGAGGTCGGTGGAGGACGTAGAGCTCGCCACTCTGAGCTATGCCGAAGTGAAGGCCCTGGCCTCCGGCAACCCGCTGGTCATCGAAAAGGCCGGGGTGGACGCCGAGATCGCGCGCTACTCATCGCTGTTCTCCGTCTGGCGCAACCAGCGGTACGGCCACGAATCCGAAGCTTCGAACCTGCCGATGCGGATCCAGAGCATGGAGACGCTCGTGCAGGCCCTGCGCGCCGACGAAGAAGCGGCGCTGGAGGCGTTGGCGAATGGGCCCATCGTCGTGATCAACGGACGAAGCTTGCGCGACCGGGAAGAACTCGGTGATGTGCTGCGAGCATCGGTCCGCGGCGCCAGGAGCGGCCTGACCGGCCGTGCTTCCGAAGAACTGCTGGGCCGCGTGGGCCGTTTGCAACTGTTCCTGTTCAGTGGTCGTGAGGCCGACGAGGTGCACCTGTACCTGCAGGGTCAGGCGGTGCATGACTGCAAGCCCTACCAGACGGGTCCGGCCTTGGCGGCAGAGCTGATGAACGTGCTGAACGGCACCGTGCCTCGTGCGGCCGATGCCAGCCACAGACTGGCATCGATGCGGCAGCGCCTGGTGGATCTGCGCGAGGAGCTCACGAAGCCCTTCGAGCACGAAGACCGCTTGGCCTCGCTGCTGGCGCGCCAGCGCGAGCTGGCCCGGGAACTGGACATCGACAAGGACGAGGCCGGGTCACAAGCAATCGAGGCGGAAGAGCAGGCCCTTGCCGCTTGAACGCCAATTCATGGGCCCGTGGAAACACGGGCCCATTTCTTTTTGCTCGGCTCTCGTCGTCGATTCGAAATCTCTCCATCTGCACTGAGCCCGGAGAGCTGGAGGTGTGCCGACGGCACTGGCGCTGCTTGGTGACGACAGATACCGTCCAACTTGATCTGGCGCAAGGAACACGGGCAGCGCGTTTTCTACGCTAGATGCATACGAAATGCATCTTCTGTTCACTGCCCAAGGAGGGTTTATGGCATTCGGCATCAAATGGTCCTGGTCGGCTCTCGTGGCCGCCCTCTTTCTGGCCGGCGCAGCGCTTGCCGCCACGCCACCGGGCGATGCCGGCGCAGCCAAGGCCAAGGCCCCCGGCGACTTCGGGCCGCCGCGGGGAGCACCCATCAAGGCGGTCCTGACTAGCCCGCCGCACGTCCCGCCGCCCATCACCCGAAAGTATCCGGCCAAGGTCATCGTCGAGCTCGAGGTCGTCGAGAAGGAAATGCCCATCTCCGAAGGCGTGAACTACACCTTCTGGACCTTCGGCGGCACCGTGCCCGGCAGCTTCATCCGCGTGCGCCAGGGCGACACGGTCGAGTTCCATCTGAAGAACCACCCGAGCAGCAAGATGCCTCACAACATCGACCTGCACGGCGTCACCGGCCCGGGCGGCGGCGCTGCCTCCAGTTTCACGGCGCCGGGTCATGAATCGCAGTTCACCTTCAAGGCGCTGAACGAAGGCATCTATGTCTATCACTGCGCCACCGCACCAGTGGGCATGCACGTGGCCAATGGCATGTACGGCCTCATCCTCGTGGAGCCGCCGGAGGGCATGCCCAAGGTCGACCACGAGTACTACGTGATGCAGGGCGACTTCTACACGACCGGCAAGTACCGCGAGAAGGGCCTGCAGCCCTTCGACATGGAGAAGGCCATCGCCGAGCAGCCGACCTATGTGCTCTTCAACGGCGCCGAAGGTGCGTTGACGGGCGACAAGGCCATGCCAGCCAAGGTGGGCGAGACCGTGCGGATGTTCGTCGGCAACGGTGGCCCGAACCTGGTGTCCAGCTTCCACGTCATCGGCGCCATCTTCGATCAGGTGCGCTACGAGGGCGGCAGCAATGTGCAGACCAACGTCCAGACCACGCTGATCCCGGCCGGTGGCGCAGCCATCGTGCGCTTCAAGACCCGGGTGCCCGGCAGCTATGTGCTGGTCGACCATTCGATCTTCCGCGCCTTCAACAAGGGAGCGCTGGCCATCCTGAAGGTCGACGGAAACGAGGACAAGACCATCTACTCGGGCAAGGAGCTCGACTCGGTCTACCTGGGTGACCGCTCTCAGCCCAACCTGAATGCAGTGACCGCTGCCACTCAGGCTGCAGCGCAAGGAACACTGACGGTCGATGAACAGGCACGAGCCGGCCAGGCGCTGTTTGCCGGCACCTGCTCGGTCTGCCACCAGGCCAACGGCGCCGGCCTCCCCGGCGTGTTCCCGCCGCTGGCCAAGTCGGACTATCTCGCTGCCGACACCAAGCGTGCGATCAGCGTCGTGCTGCACGGCCTCTCAGGCAAGGTCAAGGTCAACGGCCAGGAATACAACTCGGTCATGCCGCCGATGAACCAGCTCAACGACGACGAGGTGGCCAACATCCTCACCTATGTCCTCAACGCCTGGGACAACGCTGGCGGGCGCGTCACGACCGACGACGTGCGAAAGGTCCGTGCGCAGAAGGCGCCGGCCGCTCCGAAGTCCGAGCACTAAGCAACGCATCGGGGGCACGCGGTGACGAACAACGCCTGCATGTTCAGTTCAATGCTGGCTTTGGCGTTGCTGCCGCTGTACAGCGCGGCTGCCGACTACGCGGACCTGCCGGGTGGAACGATGCGCAGCGTCCTCGCGGGCGACGCCACGGGCGGCTTGGTCAAGGTCGATCGCTTCAGCATGCGAACCACGCCTGTCACCCGCGTCGAGTTCGCCCGCTTCCTTGCGGACCACCCCGAATGGCAGCGCGGCAGAGCCTCGCGCGTGTTCGCCGACGCCAGCTACCTCGCAGACTGGCCGGCACCGCCCGCACTGCCTTCGTCTCAATCGCAGCAGCCGGTCACCCATGTCAGTTGGTTCGCGGCCCAGGCCTTCTGCGAGTCTGAAAGCGCGCGCCTGCCGACATGGAACGAATGGGAGTTCGCGGCGGCGGCAGACGACACCCGACCCGACGCCCGAGACGATCCGGCATGGAGAGCCCGCATCCTGTCGTGGTACTCACGGCCCGCAACGGCGGCCTTGCCGGCCGTCGGCGGCGCTCCCAATGCTTACGGCGTGAGGGATCTCCATGGCCTGGTGTGGGAGTGGACGGACGACTTCAACGCCCTGCTCGTCAACGGTGACAGCCGATCCTCCGACGATCCAGACAAGCTGAAGTTCTGCGGCGCCGGTGCCATCAACCTGCAGCAACGCGACAACTACGCCATCCTGATGCGCGTCGCCCTGCTCTCTTCCCTCAAAGCTTCCGACAGCACCGCGAGCCTTGGCTTCCGTTGCGTCAGACCTCTTCCGGAGACTTCACCATGAATCGTCGACACCTCCTTGCGGCCGGCGGGATTGCCGCGGCAACGCTCGTCATTAGCGGGGCGCAGGCGCTGGCTGCCGCGCCCACGACAACAGGCGCAACGTCCACGCTTCCTACGGACTCGGTCTATCAGTTGGCGACACCGCTCACCGACCAGAACGGGCGCGCCTTCTCGCTGGGCGATGGCAGGGGGACGCCCACCATCGTCAGCATGTTCTACACCTCGTGCCAATTCGTCTGCCCGATGCTGGTGGAAGCGATACGCGACACACAACAAAAGCTGGGTGACGATGAACGCTCCCGCGTGAACGTGCTGATGGTGACGTTCGACCCGCAGCACGACACCGTGGCAGTGTTGCAAAAGACCGCGAAACAACGGCAGCTCGACAGCACGCACTGGACGCTTGCCAGGGCAGAGGCACCGAATGTCCGCAAGCTGGCCTCTGTCCTGGGTGTGCAGTACAAGGCCCTGCCCAACGGCGACTACAACCACACCACAGCCCTCATCCTGCTGGACACCGACGGCCGTATTGTGGGCAAGACATCGCAGCTGGGTGACGCGGATCCAGCGTTCGTGAAGCTGGTCAAAGCCACGCTCGCCTCGTCCAAGCGCTGAGCCTCGGCTCAACGCGCCTTCCCAGCTGCCGCGCCGCCTCGATCGGCGCGGCGCAGCTCTTTGAGCTCCGCCGGCATCGCGCGCTGCTCGCATGGGGCTGCGCCTCGCGACGCCAAGTGCCGCTACCAGCCACTTTCAACGCCGCACTTGATCCGGATCAAACGGTCAGCCGCCCGCCGTTTTCACAATAGATGCATTCTCAATGCACCTTAAAGAACAGGAGGCCATGTATGACCCTCACGACTTACGGAACCAAGATCGACGTGCGGCAGGTCGAGCCCCGCGAGCGGCACGCCCTGATCTTCAACACCTTCAAGAGCCTGGGCCCCGGCGAGTCCATGGAGCTGGTCAACGACCACGACCCGCGTCCGCTGCGCACTCAGTTCGACGCACAGCTGTCCGGCCGCTTCTCCTGGGACTATGTCGAATCCGGTCCGACCACCTGGCGCGTCCTCATCACCAAGCTCGGCGGTCACGCTAACGGCCAGTGCTGCGGCTCCTGCGGCGGCGCCTGAGCTCCCCCATCAAGTCAGCAACCTACAAGGAAGCATCATGAAGTCCTCACGCAGGCTCTGGCGCTGGCTAGGCCTCATCTTCGTCCTGTCATTCGGCGCCCTCGGCTACCTCGGATGGCAAATCTATCTCTCCGCGCCGCCTATTCCCAAGCAGATCGTCACCAGTGAAGGCGACGTCCTGTACACGGGCGAGCAGATCCAGTTGGGCCAGCAAGCCTGGCTTTCGGCTGGCGGGCAGCAACTCGGCACAGTCTGGGGCCACGGCGCCTACGTCGCGCCGGACTGGTCGGCAGACTGGTTGCACCGCGAGGCCGTGGCGCTGACGGCGATCCGCACCGACGCGCAACGCGGCGCTTCCAACACGTTGTCAGACGGCGACCTTGCCGCGGTTCAAACGCGCGTGCGCGACGAGATGCGCCGCAACACCTACGACGAGACCAGCGGCACGGTCAAGGTTTCCAAGGAACGCGCGCAGGCGATTCGCGAGGTTGCGGATCACTACGATGGCCTGTTCGGTACCGATCCGAAGCTGGCCAAGTTGCGCGACCAGTACGCGATGACCGAGGGTGCGCTGCCGGACGCGGAGAACCGCAAGGCACTGACCGCATTCTTCTTCTGGTCGGCCTGGGCCGCCACGACGGACCGCCCCGAAGAACCAGGCCTCTCGTACACCAGCAACTGGCCGCACGAGCCCCTGGTGGGCAACACCATGAGCACGTCTGCCGCGATGTGGTCGATGGCCAGCATCATCCTGCTGCTGGCCGGCATCGCCGCGATGTTGTGGCTGCACAAGGGCGACGCGCATGAGTTAGAAGCACAGGTGCCGGCGGCCGATCCCCTGCTCGGCGCCAAGGCCACGCCGTCCATGAAGGCCACGCGCAAGTACTTCTTCATCGTCATCGCGCTGATGCTGCTGCAGATCGGCATGGGCGCCATCACTGCGCACTACGCGGTGGAAGGTCAGGCCTTCTTCGGCCTGCCGCTGGCGCAGATCCTGCCCTATACCGTCAGCCGCACGATCCACACGCAGATCGGCGTGTTCTGGATCGCCACGGCCTGGCTGGCCACCGGTCTGTACGTCGCGCCGCTGTTGTCCGGCAAGGAGCCGAAGCTGCAGAAGCTGGGGGTGGACGTTCTGTTCTACGCGCTGGTGTTCGTGGTGCTCGGGTCGACCGTGACCGGCTGGCTGGGCACGCTGCAGCACCGCGGTGTCGACTTCAGCTTCTGGATCGGCAACCAGGGCCTTGAATTCACGAGCATGGGCCGCGTCTGGCAGATCCTGCTGTTCATCGGCCTGCTGCTGTGGGTCTTCCTGCTCGGCCGGGCGCTATGGCCGGCGCTGAAGAAGCCTTCGGAGACCCGCGGCCTGATCGCCATGGTGTTCCTGTCAGCCACCTGCATCGGCGGTTTCTACGCGACGTCGTTGACCTGGGGCCAGCACACCCACTACTCGATGATCGAGTACTGGCGCTGGTGGCTGGTGCACCTGTGGGTCGAAGGCTTCTTCGAAGTGTTCGCCACCGCCGTCGTCGCGCTGATCTTCACCAACCTGGGCCTGGTGCGCGCAGCCTCGGCCAACCGGGCCATCATCGCGGAGACCATCGTCTTCCTGTTCGGCGGCATCCTGGGCACGTTGCACCACCTGTACTGGACCGGCACGCCCACCTCGGTGATCGCCGTGGGCTCGGTGTTCTCGGCGCTTGAAGTGGTGCCGCTGACGCTGATCGGCCTCGAAGCGCTGCAGACCTACCGCCGCGCCAAGGGAGTGGCCTGGCTCAATGCCTACAAGTGGGTGATCCTGAGCTTCGTGGCCGTCGGCTTCTGGAACACCGTCGGCGCCGGCCTGTTGGGCTTCGCGATCAACCCGCCAGCCTCGCTGTACTACGTGCAAGGTCTGAACATGACGGCCGCCCACGGCCACGCCGCCCTGTTCGGTGTCTACGGCATGCTGGGCATCGGCCTGATGCTGTTCTGCCTGCGCGGCCTGTACAACCGCGACCTGCACGCCGACAAATACCTGAAGCCAGCCTTCTGGAGCCTGAACATCGGCTTGGCGATGATGGTCTTCCTGTCGCTGCTGCCGGCTGGCATCTACCAAGCCTACGAGAGCATCACCAAGGGCCTGTGGTACGCCCGGTCGCCTGAGGTGATCCACTCCAAGGTTATGGAGACGCTGGTGTGGCTGCGCGTACCGGGCGATGTCGTGTTTGCTGCAGGCAGTCTGTTCCTCGGCATCTACGCGCTCTATCTGCTGCGCCGCCCGTCAAGCGAGAAGGCACCAATCGGCGCCATACCGGCCACCGCCAAGCGATGAAGCAATTGGGGAGGGCATGAGCCCTCCTCGTCACTTCGAGGCATCCCATGAAACTAACCGCTTTCACCGACTACAGCCTGCGCGTGCTGATCTATCTCGCGGCGGAGCCGGATCGCAGAGCGACCATCGCCGAGATCAGCGAGGCTTTCGACATCAAGGCCAACCATCTGACCAAGGTCGTCCACCACCTGGGCAAGAGCGGCTGGGTGGAAACGGTCCGCGGCAAGGGCGGCGGACTCACACTTGCCATGAAGGCCGAGGACATCGTTGTAGGAAAGGTAGTCCGTGACACCGAAGGCATCGTCGAACCGGCCGAGTGCTTCGCTGCCAAGCCGAGCTGCTGCAGCATCGTCAAGATCTGTCACCTCAAGGGCGTCCTCGCCGAGGCTGTCAGCGCCTTCTACGGTGTGCTGGACCGCTACACGCTGGCAGACATAACTCAGAACCGGCTGGACCTCTCTCGCATCCTGCACTTCCATCGCGTGGCGACCACATGAACGCCGACAACCCTGCGCCCTACCCTTACTCGGGCCCCGATGACATGCGCGAGCCGGTGCTCGCCGCGCTGAGCCGTGTCGTGGATCCGGAAGTGGCGATGACCATCGTCGATGTCGGCCTGGTCTACGGCGTCGACGTCACGCCCGGCCGCCTGCACGTACTCCTGACCATGACCTCCGCCGCTTGCCCTGTCGCCGATGTCATCCTCGATGACGTCGAGACCGAACTGGAGCGCGTCGCGCCGCCGGAAATGACCATCGACGTTGAGCTCGTCTGGAAGCCCGCCTGGACCACGGACCGCATGAGCGCCCGCGCGAAGAGCTTCATGGGTTGGTAGAGCTGCAAATCGCCATGAGAACCACCGCAAGAGCCACACGCGACACCCGGGCGGTCGCTCGTCTGGCGTTCGCTCTGGTGGCAATGGTCTCGCTCGCGACGGGCATCTCTGGTGGACTGGTGCGCGCGGGCGTGCCCACTCCTACTGACACCAGCGCCTGGATAGGACCGGCGGTCGCCGCCCACGCCTTCTTGATGATCTGCACCTTCATGGGTACGGTCATCGGAATCGAACGTGCCGTGGCGGCGAAGCTCTCACTGGCCTTCCTCGGGCCCGCCACTTCCGGACTCGCTGGCATCGCCTTGCTTGCCGGCTGGCCGACGGCAGCAGCTTGGCTGGTCCTCGGTGCGTCGATCGCATTCGTCGGCGTCAACATGCTCATCGTCAAGCGACAGACCGCGGCCCACACCGTGCTGCTCCTCGTTGGCGCCATAGCATGGGCGACGGGTTGTGTTCTGCATGCGTTAGGCGCCCAAGGCGGCGCGGTCGTCCCCTGGTGGTTCGCCTTCCTGGTGCTGACGATCGCGGCCGAACGCCTGGAGATGACGCGCCTGATGCAGCGGCGCAGAGGCAGTGCCACCGCGTTGTACCTCGTCTTCTCGCTCATGTTCTTTGGTTGCGCCTTCGCTGGCCTGTGGCCCGTCGCCGGCGGGGCCGCCTTTGGCGCGTCGCTCTGCATGTTGGCCGTCTGGTTGCTCTGCTTCGACATCGCGCGGCGCACCGTGCGCGCCCACGGGCTCAGCCGCTACATGGCGATCTGCCTGCTCCTTGGCTATCTCTGGCTCCTCGTCGCCGGCTCGGCCTGGGCCGCGACATCCCTCGGCTGGCCGCTGCGTGACACCGCGCTGCATGCACTGGGGCTCGGCTTCGTCTTCAGCATGGTGCTGGGCCACGCGCCGGTCATCCTGCCGGCCATCGCGCGCGTCAAGGTGCTCTTCGGCTGGGCCTACTACCTCCCACTGTCATTGCTGCACGGCTCCTTGGTCGTCCGCCTGGTCGGCCCGTGGATCGACTTCCACTCGGTCACCTGGGGTGCAATCGGCAACGCCGTGGCCATCGGTGCATTCCTGGCGACCGTGGCGGGGTCAGCCGCGGCCTGGCATTTCAAACACACCACATCTCGCACGAGCCGCCATGGCCTCCCTGCAAAACATTGAAGAACCGCCGCGCAGCCCCAAGCAAGGCTTCGCGCTCCTGGCCCTGGGTTTCAGGCCCTTCTACATGCTGGCCAGCGTCTTCGCGGCCCTGTCCATCCCGCTTTGGGCGCTGCAGTTTTCCGGACTGCTGGCGCACCCCTACCTCTCGGGCCCCTTGTGGCATGCGCACGAGATGCTGTTTGGCTTCACCTTGGCCGTCATCGTCGGCTTCCTTTTCACGGCGGGACGCAACTGGACAAACCTGCCAACGCCCACCGGTTGGAAACTGGGCGCGCTGGCTGCGCTGTGGATCGTGGCGCGCATCCTCGTGCTGACACCGTATGCCGCGGCCGCGGCCGTTGCCAACGTCGCTTTTCCGCTGGCTGCGGCGGGGAGCCTCGCCATCCCCTTCTTCAAGACGAAGAACCGCCGCAACTACTTCTTCGTGGGGCTGCTGGTTCTGCTGGCTGCGGCGGCTGCATGCATCCATCTGTCCCAGCTCGGGGTTGTCGAGGCGCCGGCGTGGCCGGCCGTTCAGGTTGCACTCGACATCGTGCTGTTCATCCTCTGCGTCATGGGCGGCCGCGTCATTCCGATGTTCACGAACAACGGCATCCCTGGGTTGAACGCGAGCAAGAAGCCCGCGCTGGAGAAGCTGGCGCTGGGTGCTGTGCTTGCGGTGCTGGCGGCCGACATCCTGGCACTGCAGGAATCGGCCCTTGCAGCCATCACGCTGCTGGCCGCCGCGGCGCATCTGGGACGCTGGATGCTGTGGCAACCCGTGCGGACCTTGCGCGTGCCGCTGGTGTGGGTGCTGCACTTGGCATATCTGTGGATCCCAATCCACCTGGCACTGCGAGCGGCGGGCGCTCTCAGCTGGGTGGCGCCATCGCTGGCCACCCATGCCCTCACGGTCGGAGCCATCGGCGGCTTGATCATCGGGATGATGACGCGCACGGCAAGAGGGCACACCGGCCGGCCGCTGCGCGCCGACCGCTACGAGATTGCCTGCTACGCGCTCGTGGCCTGCGCGGCTTTGGTTCGGGTCGCAGTGCCGCTCTTCGCACCGGCCCAGTTGGTGCACGCCACCCTCGGATCGGCAGCGCTGTGGTCGACAGGATTCGCGCTCTACGCCATTCGCTACTGGCCCGTACTGTCAAAGCCACGCATCGACGGGCGCCCCGGATAGGACATGGACTACTTCACCGTCAAGCTCATCCACCAGACAGCGGTCTCGCTGTCCATCGCCGGCTTCTTCGTCCGCGGCGCAGCATCGCTGGCAGGCGCCCGCTGGGTCAGAGGCCGCGCCGCGAAGACGCTGCCTCATCTGGTCGACTCGGTACTGCTGCTCTCCGCTCTGCTGCTGGCGTGGATGCTGCGCTTAACGCCTGACCGCGCGCCTTGGCTACTGGCAAAGCTCGTAGGCCTTGTGCTGTACGTCGGGCTGGGCGTCATCGCTCTACGCCCGGGCCGCCCGCTGCTTATGCGAGCTGCGGCGTGGATCGCAGCCCTCGCCGTGGTGGGTTGGATCGTTTCCGTCGCCGTGACCAAAAGTCCACTCGGTGTCTTCCTGCTACTGATGTGACATCGCGGGCGAGCTAGCGGGTGCCTCGCATCGGCTGATCAAATGATGCGATAGCGAAGTCGAGAAACGTCCGCAGCTTTGGCGTGACACGCCTGTGCGGTGCACAGAGCAAGTGCAAGGGCTGGGAGGGAACCTCGTAGGCAGGCAGCAAGCGCACCCAGCGGCCGTGTCCGAGTGTCTCACGCACCAGCTCGAGCATCGAGTCGCTAGCAACGAAAGAACGAGGCGATGGCCTTCATCTTGCGTTTGCTCTCGGTGGTCACGTAGACCGTTGTCGTCGCCAGGGAAGCGTGGCCAAGTATCTGCTGCTCGATCTCGACGCGCGTGCCGCGCGCGATCGAATGAGAGGCGTGGGTGTGCCGCAGCCAGTGCGTACTGGCACGAGCGAGACGGTCTGCCCCCTTCTCATCACCATCAGCGGCAAGCACACGCGCACAAGCTTCAAAGAAGCGTTTTAGCTGGTCGTAGAGCGTGTTGGGGGAGATGCCCTCCCGCGGTTCCGCGCCCTGCCCTCCTCGAAGCGCTGGCGCAACGTCGGCCAGGTCGCTCGCCTTTCCTAGTAAATGGGCACCGATATTCTCGCGAGCGTCCAACTCAGCGGGTAGGCGTCTTGACTTCAGGTAGGTCGACAGTTCCTCGATCACGCTGGCTGGCACGGGGACCTCTCGAATCCGGCCTCCCTTCCCCACGACGTTGAGCATCCATCCCTGCACATGCTCGTCGTCCTCCTCGTCTGGCGGGAACTCCACCCATTCCAGATGTTCGACGCGCGCAGCCACAGCCTCCGACAGCCGAAGGCCTGTCGCGTACAGCAGCGACAGCGCGAAGCGCAGCCGGCGTGCCGTCGATGTGTCAGGGAGCTGATCGGATTGCTCGACCACGAGGCGCCACTGAGCCACGCTCAGGCTGCGACCCGTGTTCAGCCTGGGCTGAGCAGCATGAAGCACGTTGACGCCCGACCATGGGTTGCCCATCACGTAGTTCTTGTCGATCCAGAACGCGTAGAGGTTCTTCAGGATGGTGATCGCTTGCCGCTGCGCCGATGGCGAGAGCGGTCCTTCGAATGGTCGCCAGAGAGGCGACCAGCGCTCTCGGTTGCGCTGAGCGCACCATCGCGACCGCGGCGATGGATCAGAGAGGAATTCGCGGTAGGCAACGCAGTCTTCCGTTGTCATCGAGGACAGCGGCCTACGGCGTTCGACCACCGCCCACAACAAGAAGCGCTCTGCCTCCTTGCGGTAGGAGCGCTGCGTGTTCGACAGGCATAGCAGCCAATCCATCGGGCCTTCGATGCCAGCGTCCCTGCCGCGACGGCGCGCCTTCGCGGCGTCGCGTTGGTCGCGGGTTACACCGGCCTTCGATTGAAGCCAGGCAAGCAGTGCTGCATAGTCGTTCGAGGCAGCAAGCAGACAGTGCTCCTGCGGCCGGCGATACAGGCCCTGACTTCCGTCGAGCTCAAGCGGCACGACGAGCTTCTCCAACGGCCGAATGTCAGAGGCTGGCGGGACCACCTTCTGAAGCTCGTGCCGAAACAGCTGCATGCGAGGCTGGTGGACGTGCGCTCCGATCTGCATGCCGATGGTGTCCCGATGCTCGGCGAGCCAGTGCATCACTCGCTCGGCCTTCGCAGGCCCGATGCCACGGATAGCGGTGGGCCAGCCTCGCCCGACGCCATTGATCCGGTCGAGCAGTTGGGCGATCGTGAAGATCCCTGCTGCCTCCAGGCGCGAGGCGATGCTGGAATTCAGCCACGCCACCACGCCATCGCCGGCGCGGGGCGGTTGAGCGACCAGGGCCTCAAGCCACAACAGCGCGTCGAGTTGCTTCTTGATCAGCCGTCCACGGCGAGACAGGCGCTGGCTGGCCTTCCCAAACTCCTCCTCAAAGGCCTCCAGCTGATCGGCCTCAGAAAAGTCCTCCAGGCCGCGCGCGCTCGCGAACTCCTCCAGCGACGGAACCTTGGGCCCGTCGTCGGGCAAACGGCTGACGTCGATGAGCACCAGGCGGGCGACGCCATGGCGATCCTCGCGCCTGGCTGCCGCAGCGAACGCATCGCGAAGCCACTGGATGGTGCTGCGCACGATCCGAAGATCGCTCGATGCACCTTCGACTTGCAGGTAGCGTTCCCAGCTGTCGCGCAGGGGAAGCCCCTGAACCAGCGAACGCATGAAGGCGAAGTGCGACGCGCCGAGTCTTCTCGCGCGCGGATCGCTGGCAACGCTAGGCGCCGTTGTAGGCATCTCGCAGATCGCCGGGGCACTGGTCGACCACGGCTGTGACAAGCACCAGCGCGGCGTTCACCAATGCAGCATCCCGACCGGGTGCGGCTTCCGGCGCATGCTTTCCACCGTGGAAAAGGTTGTGACGCACCCTGACCGCTGCGTCGATGGCCTGCGCAAGACGATGTCCGCCGCGTAGCGGTACAGCCTGCCAGCCTCCCCCGAACGACTGCAGGCGGGGCGGGGCCGTGGTCAGAAGTTCGATCGCCTCGTCCAACGGAGTGCCAGCCTGGACCTGGACCCAGGCGCCAGCGTCGTTGGCCAACCGCTGCCAAGCAGCCGCTGCAATGCCATGGTCGTCGCGGGCATACGTCGAGGCCTTCATCGCGTACTCGCAGCGCGCGAAACAGCCCAGGAACTCCACCACGAGCTCCTTCGGGACGGCGAGTGTGGAAAACGGGTTGATCAATGGCATGCTCGGCTCGGCTCGGATGGGTAGGGAAGCGGGGGCCGGGGGCGCGTTGCCGCCGCCGGCGCGTACAGACCGCCGCCTCGGGCGTCCACGCGGTGGACGAGCACAGTCTCCATAGGGAAGCGTGCCTGTCTACTCGGAAATCCTGCCCGTTTGACGCTCGGATTCATGCGTGTTGATTTTGTGCGTAATCAACATGCGCAAATGGGCGACCAGGCGTTGTGCGCCGCCGCATCTCGCCCCCAAACTTGTAGTGGCCCTCTGGGCTGCCTTCCAGAGGGAACGCCCGGCTGCAACCCACCGAGCTCTACAGGCATGCCTGCGGCGCCGCTCAATTGAAGGCTTGATCTTGGTGCGCGGCCCGCGCGTCTATCGGCCTGGGGGCTGCGGCGCATCGTGCACCACATACTGGAGCTGCACGGCAGCCGCATGGAGCTGCTCGACACGGCCCAGGGGCGCGAGCTTGAGGTTCGCGATGTCGTCGCCACACGAGGCTGAAGCTCAGGGATTCTTCGTCACGCGCCGCAGCCCTTCCAGCGCGGGGGCAACCACGGCCATGTCCGCTCCTTCTGCGAATACGGCATAGGCGGGATAGAGAAACTCTGGGGCGTCACGAACTCGGCGCAACCTGCCGCTGTCGAGATGCTTGCGCACCACTGCGAGTCTGAAGTAACCAGACCCTCCAGCGGCGAGCACATATTCGCGCCCCAGAGGGCCCAGTCCAGCCGTCACGCCTGCGTGACCGAGGTGGGGGAAGGTAAGACTGTGCTGAGCCGCGAAATCCGGTCCCCAATCGACGTAGACGTAGTCCGAAGGATCGAGCTTCTGCCCCCTCTTCCTCGTTGTCACGAGCACCAGCTTCTCTTCGAGCAACAGTTCGATGCGCAGGCCCGGTCTCTGCTGGGGTGCGTAGACGACGGCAACGTCCAGGATGCCGGCAGCCACCTTGTCGATCAGGTCGCCTGGAAAGCCTACCTCCGTACGTAAAGCCAGTTGCGGCGCGGACTTGCGCATCCAGAGCAGCCAGTCAAGCAGCAGCGGGTCCCACAGGCTGACTTCACAGCCGATGGTCATCACTGACTCTCGGCCCTCCGGCAACGCCACCTGATGGCGAGCACGCTCCCACACCTGAACCAGCATCGACGCATATCGAGTGAACTGCTCCCCGGCCGAAGTGAGCGTCGCACCGGCCTTGTTCCGGACAAAGAGCTGAGCGTCGAGCAGCTCCTCCAGCGCTTTGACCCGCGCGCTCACCGCAGTTTGCGTGACGTGCAGATTCTCGGCCGCTCGACCGAAGCTGCCGGCCGCAACGATCTCCAGAAAAGTGCGGGCCAGGGTGATGTCCATCGACGTCGTTGCTCCGAATGTTTTGACAGCAATTATTTTGCACTCAACGTGCAATAAGAATCGCTTTACCAATCTAAAGCGCGCGTCGACGATTCCTTCATCGCACCATGTGTGCATTGACTTGGCACCAAAGATGAAAGCTGGAACTACGCAGGCTCGTGAGGGAAAGTCAGCCTCTGCGGTGCCGAGAACCTCCGAAATGACTTCAAAGCGGGTCGCATCGCCCGCGCTTGCGAGCTGGGTCAACAGGATGCTCAATGCACTCTTCAGCAACGTGCGCGACGACACCTACGTCCACTAGCCTTGGGCGACGACCAGCGCAGTACGCGCGGCGAGAACGGGCCGGGGCTGAGCATCCTGCATCGCATGGCGGAGCTGAACGGCAGCGGCATCGAGTTGCCCGACATGCCCCAGGGCGCAAAATTCAAGCTCGCGCTGCCCGGCGTCAAACGGGACTGAAGCTCAGGGCCAGTCGGTGCCGGCCACGAGCGTCGACACCATCGCCTGGAAGCCTTGCGCATCGAGTTCATCGAAACGCGCGAGCTGCGGGCTGTCCAGATCGAACACCGCTGCCAGTCGGCCGTCGACGAGCACTGGCAGCACCAACTCCGAGTTCGACGCGCTGTCGCAGGCAATGTGGCCCGGGAAGGCATGCACGTCGGGCACGAGTTGCACTTCGAGCGATTCGGCGCATGCGCCGCACACGCCACGGCCGACAGGGATGCGCACGCAGGCCACCTTGCCCTGGAAGGGGCCGAGCACCAGCCTCGCGTCGCGCAGCAGGTAGAAGCCGGCCCAGTTCAGCCCAGGCACCGCCTGGAAGACCAGCGCGCTGAACTGCGCGAGGTTGGCAATGCAGTCGCGCTCTCCCGCCAGCAAGGATTGAAGCTGACGATCTAGCAGCGCGTAGCTCTGTTGCTTCAGCTCGGGGCTGGACATGTCCAGCAACTCGTTGGGGCCGGCGTCGGTACTCATCGCTCAGCCATCGTCACGCGCGTCGACATACACCCAGGCACTGCCGCCGGACGCCAGCGCGGCGCGGGCGCGACGGTAGTCGGCCACCTCGTAGCTGTCGGCCTGCGCCAGCTCGGCGGAGGTCAGGTCGAACACGGTGCCGGCGACCTTGTCTGCCGTCTGGCCGGTGCGCACCAGCATCGGGTGGTGCGTGAGCGCGCTGGTCTTCACGACCTCGGCGTCGCGGATCTCGATCTGGTCCAGGCGGTAGCCCACCAACTGGTCTGGCTTGCCGCTCAGCTTGCGGCCGAAGGTGGCCACCTGCACGGCCTCCAACTGCAGCGTGCCATAGGAAAACAGCAGCTCGAAGCCGTCGGCGGAGGTCATAGCGCTTGTCCTTCGAGGAAGTCGGTGTCGATCAGCAGATCTTCGTAGAAGGCCCCGAACGGCCGTGTCGGGTGGGCAATCTGGATTTCAAGTATCCACAGGCCGGTACTCGGGCACTTGCCGAAGTCGCCCAGGTCGCCCGCGCGGTAGATCGCATGTGGGAAGTCGCAGACGCGGTGGCCCTTGATGTCCAGGTTGAGACGCCAGCCCATCGCTTCGGCCCGCTCGGCCGCATAGGCATACAGCGCCGTGCCGGCCAGGTCGTCCGCACGCCACTTGGCAGCAACGTCGTGCCACAGCGTACGAGCCGCTGCGGCGCAGGCATGCATCTCGAGATCGCGGCCAACGACGAAGGTGTCACCCGCGTCGCCTTCGTGGCCGTTCCACACCGGGCCGATGTCGACGAAGAAGATATCGGACTCTCCCAGCACGCGCTCGGGGTCGGGCCGTTGCTTGAAGGTCTTCAACGTGCCCTCGCCGAAGCGGACGATGCACTGGTGCCAGATGCGGTCCATGCCCAGGTTCTGCAGCAACACCTTGGCCAGATCACGGGCTTCGCCCTCGGTCATGCCGGGTAGCACCGCATTCGCGATCAGCCGCACTGCTTCCCAAGAGCGCGCTCGCGCGAAATCCATCGAGGCCAAGGAGAAATCCGTGCCGTGTGCTTCACGGCGATCCACCACGTCATCCGTCATCCGAAGTTCCGCCTCATGAGCGGCTTGCGCCGCTATGTCTGAATGACTATAGCGATGCGAGCCACGAAACTTCGCCATCACCGACAGGGAGAGCTCTCGCCAGAAGGCTCGCGCTCCGCCATTATTTTTGCTAACCTCCCAATCGGTCTCAAGCACGGGACCGGCCTGCCCGGATGGCGAAGCGTATGCACGTGCGTAGGATTCTTGACCTGGCTCTAGTTTGCCGAGGGTCCCTGACGGGCACAGCGACAGGCGGCGCGCTTGAGCGAGGTCTTCTACATGCCTACCCGTTTCTCTCCTGCCGACGTCGAACAACTTCGACGCGAGGCTAAGGTATTGCGCCGCAGCGGCGCCCTCACCCAATCCCAAGCACTTGACCAGGTAGCCCAGCGGCAAGGCTGGACCAACTGGGCGCTCCTTCAGCGCAACGCGCTTCCCGCTGAACTGCACGACGCCATCCAGTTGTCCGTCGAGCAGTACCGAGGCGGTGACCGCGGAGTATTCGTGCTCCAGATCTCTCTGACAGATCCGAAACTCTTGGTAGAACTCTCTCGGAGCGGCGAGTTCTCGTTCGAGTTGCCTCAGGTGCCGCAACGCTGGATCGTTCGGCGATTCACCGAACTGCGCGGCTCCGCACCCGACCCCTTCCTGGATCGACGTTGGGAGACGCCGCGAGGACGCTTCGTCGACGGCCGCTTCATTTGCATCGTTTCGACCAACGGCGTGCAGCCTGACCGCGTTGAGGCCGAAATCGCGGTCGGCCTGGATCCCTTGTGCGCGCGAATCCGCCATGAAGCCCTCGCTGCGTTGGCGGGCCGGCAGGCGGCACAAAGCGCAGCATTGCCTGTGCGGCTGTTCTTTGCCCGTCCTCAGTCGGGTGGGGCCGACGAGATCTGCGACACGCCCTATCCCACGCTCGAAGACGCCTTGAAAGCTGAACTACCGCCAGGTTCGCGTGCCATTGGCGTTCCGACTGAGCACGGCTGGTGGACGTACCAGCCGCCGTTCGGGTGGCAGGCGCCGGCGCGTTAGATGAACGATCAAGACGCCCACCTCAAAGCGTGGGGACGGCGTGCCGGCCTTCGCGTAGGCCCTCAAACGATTGATCTGCTCAATTCGTTAGCTAGACTCTTCACGCAACAACAATTGGAGCCGGTGCATGGCAACGTCTTTCGCCAAAATCAAGAGCCAGATCGAGAAGCTGCAAAAGCAAGCGGCCGAGATTCAGACCAAGGTGATCTCTCGCATCAAGAGCGAAATCGCGCAGCACGGGCTGACTGCGGAGGATCTGTTTGGCACTCCAGCCGTGGGTGCGGCAAAGAAGAGTCGCGCCGCTCAGCTGACAAAGTCTGCAAAGACAAAGGCAGCCAGGGCCAAGAAGCCTGCCAAGTTTGCAGATGGTCAGGGCAATTTCTGGCACGGCATTGGCAAGCGGCCCCAATGGATCCGTGACATGCTCGCTGCGGGTCGGCAGCTAGAAGAGTTTCTGGTTGGCAATCGAGCCAAGGCTGCAGCCGGTTCCAAGGCCACCGCCAACGCGTCCAAGAAATCGCCAGCGAAGAAGGCGGTGAGCAAGAAGGCTGCCCCGTCAAGGGCAGCAACGCCGAAGAAGGCAGCCGCCAGCGCAGACACGACGAAGGCGCAGACGCCGGGCAAGAGACGCAAGGCGCCGGCCGGCGCAAAGCCAACGCGCAAGGTGGCTTCCAAGAAAGCACCTGCGAAGAGAGCCTCGCGGCCCATCGCTACCCCGGCCACCACCGCTGAAGCTGCCGCGACAAAAGCCTGACAACCCATAACCTCACCTTTCGACACGCTTCTGGGCCGACAGGTGCCGTGGCTGCTGCGTCGGCCCGTGACCTGCCTCGCGACAAGTGCTCTAAGACTCGCGTCACGGAGCGGCCATAGCGGCGTGTCCCGCGCAGGACCGTTCTCCTCGAGGCCGTGGAACCAAGAGGATGTCGCAGGAGGACTCGGCTAGCAGGCGGCGACTGACTCGGCCCAGAAGGAAGTCGCCGAGAGTCGAACGGCCATGCTTACCGGCAACGATCAGGTCGGCACTGACGCGGCGCGCCTGGCCAAGCGTCGCCCACACGGGATGCCCGTGAGCCGCCCCGACACCCAGCCGCGTGCTGTCCAGACCTACTTTGGCAGCCGCGCGGCGAATGCGCGCAAGGGCCCCTGCTTCCTGCCGGAGCAGGGTCGCACGGACGACGTCCTCCGGCACATCCGCCCCTCGCAGCGGAGCGACCCCGTGCGAGTTGATGGCATGAAAGACATGCAGTCCACCGATGCATGCCACTCGGGCTGCAAGCCCGAGGGCGGCATCCGAAGAGACCGTGAAGTCGACCGGTACCAGGACCTGCCGGTACGGCCCTTCTGCCGGTGTCTTGACCACCAGCACAGGGCCCCGGCGAAGTCTCGTTGCCCGATCAACCGTCCGTCCGACGATCAATCGTGGGAATCGGCGATGGCCGCGCCGGCCGAGAACCAGCAGATCGAACTCTTGCGACGCCAGCAGCAGGTTTTCGAGCGGGTCTCCGACCATCACTTCGACGGCCACTTCGACGTCGTACCGGCCAGCGATCTCCATGGCAAGACAGCGCAGCGTCTCCCGCGCCTGCGCAGCCTCAAGATCGGCGCCGATTGCCGGTGTGAACCAGTCGCGCACTAGCTTGCAGACTGCAGGCTCCAAAACGTGAGCGATCTTCAGGTAGGCGCCATGTTCGTGCGCCAGAAGCGCCGCACGGCGAACGGCGTTGTTGCCATCGATCGAGAAGTCGGTGGCAGCCAACAAGGACGTGAACGATTTCATTTGCGTATGTCCTCACGGGTAACTTGAATTGCACTGCTCAGACGCCCCGGTTGCCGCAAGGCCGCTGGGGACACGAGCTCGTGCTTGGAGACGAATTGCGCGGGGTGCTGGGGTCAATGCCCGTACGCCGCGCTACGTCGTGTAGTCGCCGCTCGATTCAGGCTGAAAGAGGATGGCCACGATCTCGGCAACCCGCTCTTCGCCCGCCGGGGTGCGCCAGTGCGCAATGGCACCCAGCCCCAGGCCGAGCAGGCCGGCGCCGATAGGTGACAGCACCGAGACGAAGCCCGCCGTGGGCTCCGCATCTGCCGGATAGCACAGGGCGACCTTGCTGCTCTCGCCCGACTCGACATCGCGCAAAGCAACTTGCGTATACATCGTCACCACGTCAGGTGGGGCTTGGCGGGACGGCACTATCGAGCAGGTGTCGAGGACGTCCTCGATTGGCAAGCGAGGTGCCGCAGGGACCTCGACGCGCCGGTAGCGACGTACGAGGTTCAGGATTCGAACGTGGTCGAGTTCAGTGAGCGTGCGCTCGAGAGCCAGGAGATCCACGAGGCATTCCTTCAGTCATAGGGCGAAGGCCGGCTGCTTGCCGACGAACACCATCGCGCGGGTTGTGGGCCCGGCGATCTGAGGTTTGCGCAAAAGGGGTGGTGGTGATCGCCGGGCTCAGTGATGTGCGGCCGGCTGACAGATGGAGGTCCCCGTCTGGCCCCACGTGGCAGGCGCATGTACCCTGCCGACTGCTGAAGCAGGCTGTGGGCAACGTGCGTCGCAGGGGACGAACTTGACGGCGATCGAGCACATGCGGGGATTGTCGTGTGATCGCATCGGCCCCGCAATCAAGCTGGGGCAAGTCGCACTGCCGTGTAGGCGTATTGCTCGTCGTTCCACGAACAAGCGTCAGGGCCGCGGTCGCAATCACGCCAAGCTGACTACCAGGGCTCACACAATCGGCCGCCGCTGGCTGAGCCCGACTAGATCGGTCTTGCCGACGGCATCCAGCACAACCGTCCTTCGGGCCGACAGAGAATGATGTCCCCTCGCAGATGGACGCGATGGCGTCTCACAGTGCACCATGCGCGCACGCGGCGTGGAGGCGAGCATGATTCGTCCCCTGATACAGCAGTTTGAGAGCCAGGCCGAGGTCCTCGACGCGCAAGGTAGCACCGATTCATTGGACGATGCTGTGGCCGCTCTCGCCACGTGGATGAGCCTCGCCGGCGATCGGCTGACAGAAGACGACATGGTGGTCCTCGTCGGGATTGGAGCCGTTCTATATCGCCATGGCTTACGCCAACGATTGGTCGGGCCAAGCTAGCGCAACGTTGCCGTGCGCCCCCGCGGCCGCCCTTGCCCTGCGTCGAGCCGGCGCTAACATGCCTACCGGGCTGCCGGCCCTGGAGCACGGCCAAGCCGGTCGATCCGTCATCGGCCGCCATGTCACTCTCCCCTTTGACGACAGGAACGCTATCGCCGTGACTTCTGGCCAGCACATCGCCATCCTCGACGACGAGGTTGAAATCACGACCCTGCTGGCCAACTACATGCAGGGGTCCGGCTACCGCGTTACTCAGGTGCATAGCGGACGCGCTCTGATGCAGGTCATGAAGAACGACGCGCCCGCACTGGTGTTGCTCGATCTGGGGCTGCCTGGGGAAGACGGTTTCGCCATCGCCCGCCAACTTCGCGAGCATTGGAACTGCGGCCTGGTGATCGTGACGGGCCGCGGTGATGCTGTAGACAAGGTGGTCGGCCTCGAGGTCGGTGCCGACGACTACGTGACCAAGCCATTCGACCTGCGCGAACTGCTAGCACGCTGCAAGGCCGTGCTGCGCAGGCTCGATGCCAGCGAGTCCACAACACCTGCAAGCAACAAGGCAAAGGCCGAGGCAACGCGCCTGTGTTTCGATGTCTGGCAACTCGACGTCGGCGCGCGGCGTCTGGTGGGTCCGAGCGGGGAAGTGGAACTGACCGCAGGTGAGTTCGATCTGCTTCTCGCGTTCCTGCGCAGCCCCGGCAAAGTGCTCTCACGTGACGCTCTCCTGGAGCAGACGCGTGGGCGCGAGGCCGGCCCCTTCGATCGCACCATAGACGTCCAAGTTGGGCGCCTGCGCAAGAAGCTCGAAAGCGACCCGGAGAAGCCGCAGATCATCAAGTCGGTCCGCGGCGCCGGGTACATCCTGGTGCCCGCGGTGTCGTCCAACTGAGCTGCATCATGGCCGAGCGAGCCTCCGGATTGCCTGCCCTGGGCATCGACGAGCAAAGCGTCTTCCGCTCTCTTCACGCCTCCTACCCGGATGCGCTGCTCATCGTAGATCGATCTGGCAAGATCGTATTGACGAACGAAGCCGCAGAGACCTTGCTGGGCTATACGAGCTTCGAACTGGTCGGCATGAGCGTGGACGAGTTGGTGCCGGATGCGATTCGCTCCCGCCATTCGTCCTATCGCGAGGCGTATGCCCAGGCGCCCCGCGCGCGGCCTATGGGCACGCAGATGGACCTTGTCGCCAAGCGCAAAGACGGCAGCGAGGTCATGGTTGAGATCGCGCTCAGCCCATTGCAAGGCCGCGGGTTGCCCTTGGTTGTTGCGGCGATCCGAGATATTGGCACCTACCCACGAGTCAAGCAGGCGCTGCTACGCGCGCGCTACGCGGAGACGCTGGCTCAGGTTGGCCGTGACGCGGTTGACGCCCGCGACCCACAGGTGCTGCTCGACCAGGCGCCCGCCATCGCCGTCGCGACCCTCGATGCTGCTGCTGTCATGGTGCTGTTGCTGAACACCGATCGCCAGAGCTTTCGGGTAGCCAGCTGCGCAGGCCCGCTGATTGGCCGGATCGGCGACCCGCCGCTCGAGGCAACGGGGAACACGCTAGGCGGCTTCATGCTGTCTCACGGCAAACCCGTCGTGATCGCGGACTGGCACAGCGAGCACCGCTTGCAGTCACCGCAGAGCTGGCTTGACGCTGGAGTTGTCAGCACACTCCTGGTGCCACTGTTCGACCGCGGCCGGCAGATCGGCGTGATCGAGATCCTGTCGACCAGCAGATCGCGTTTCGGTGACGACGAGGTGCGCTTCATCGAGTCGCTGTCCAGCCTGCTGGTGGCCAATCTTCAGCGGGCGCAGTCGGAGGAAGCGCTGAACCACGCGCAGCGGCTGGAAAGCGTGGGGCAGTTGACTGGAGGCATCGCACACGATTTCAACAACCTTCTCACGGTGATCCAGGGCAACCTCCAGGTGTTGGATGAGATGCCTTCGCATAGCGACACGCAGTCGCAGAGCTTGATCGGAGCTGCAACGCGCGCGGCCAGGCGCGGTGCCGAACTCACCAGCCAGTTGCTCGCCTTCTCGCGCCGGCAGGTGTTGCGGCCGTCGGAGGTTGATGTCTCAGCACTGCTGCAGTCGCTATCGGGAATGCTTCACCGCACGCTGGATCAGCGCATCCAAATCGAGGTCAGTGCCGACGACTCGGCGGTCGTGCGAGCCGACGCCGGCCAGCTCGAGTCGGCCCTGCTCAACGTGGCCATCAACGGCCGTGACGCAATGCCAGACGGCGGGACGCTGCGCTTCAGCAGCCGTACGCTGGCAGACCTCCCCGAAGCCATCCGACGCGACCTGGACGCCGACGCGCCTGCGGATGTTCCCTTCGTGGCGATCTCGGTGCAGGACACCGGCACGGGCATGACGGAGGAGGTCAAGGAACGAGCATTCGAGCCGTTCTTCACGACCAAGAGCACCGGCCGGGGCACGGGGCTGGGCTTGAGCACTGTCTACGGGTTCGCGAAGCAATCCAAGGGGACCGTGGCCATCGACTCACTTCCCGGGAGTGGCACTACCGTCACGCTCTACATCCCGAGTGCGCTGGAGCAGTCGCCCATGACGGCGGATGCCGCGGAAACCGCAGGCACGATTCCCGTGGGCCTGTCGGTCTTGCTGGTCGAGGACGACGCCGAGGTGCGCGCGGTCGTGACCGCTTTCCTGAGCGCCTTGGGGTGCCGGTCCAACGCATGCAGCAGCGCGGAGGATGCGCTGATGGTGTTGAGCGGCGATACCAGCTTCGACGTTCTGCTCAGCGACATCTCGCTGGGCGCGGGCTTGCGTGGCACCGAACTCGCCGCCATTGCGCAGCGCCAGGTGCCTCAGCTGGCCGTCCTCTTGATGTCCGGCTACTCAGCCGAACTGCTTGAGGCGGACAGTTCCTCGCCCGCGTCTTGGGAGTTGCTCCGCAAACCCTACACCCGCGAGGAATTGCGGAACGCGCTTGCCAGGGCGCTGACCATGGGCGGTGCCCCAGACGGCGGTTATCCGGGCCCTTGAGACCTCTGACAGGGCGTTACTGCAGCATGCCTGCGGGCGAGATTGAACGCTGGACGAACGCACCCAGGGCGTCAATGTCCGGAATCTGCACGTCGCGACGGCCGTTGCCGGCGAAGCCGATGACCTTGGCCTTGGCCAGCCGCGACAGCGCCCGGCTCACGGATTCCAGCGTCAGACCCAGGTAGTTGCCGATCTCCGCACGAGTCATGCGTAAGGTGATGCAGTCCGTGCGCATGCCGCGGTCGCCGAGCGATTCAGCCCAGTAGCGCAGAAAGTCTGCGACGCGGGCGTCGCCCGAGAGTGTGCACAGCGACATCAGCGAGTCGCGGTCGCGAGAGATTTCTCGGCTCATGGCCTGGTGGAGTTCGGTCAGCAGGGCTCGCTCTGAGAGGCTCGCATCCAGCAAGGCGTCGTAGCGGACCACCCAGACTTCACCGGTGTCCAGCGCGATCACATCGCTATCGTACTCGCCGCGCGCAATGCCATCTACGCCCAGCCAGTCCCCCCTGAACTTCAGGGCGACCACCTGCTCGCGGCCATCGGGCGACAGCGTCACGACCTTGTAGAAGCCCGAGTTGACGATGTAGAGGTTCCCGAACTGCTCGCCTGCTTGATAGATGCGGTCGCCAGCATGAACGACGCGGCGCTGGTAAACCAGGTTGTCTCGGACCAGCCTCAGGGCGGAACCGATGCGTCCGCTCAGTTCCTCGGAGGCAATGGGACGGCGAGGTGCTGTCAGCGGCGCCGCGCTGCGATTGACGGCCTTCCAACCAGAAGAAGATGCGACGGCTTCGGCTCCCACCATTTGGGTGCTCCCGCAGGGCTGTGTTGATGGATGTCATGGTAGGAACCGCCCAAATCTGCATGATCAACGCTGCGCCACGCTCCGTAACGCTGTGTGAACACCACGTATCCGGCCCGTATCACCGCGCCGAGTGGTCCTGACATTGATCGCGATCAAAACGGGAGCGGTCCGCATGGATAGGCTGACCGACCGAACCGCAGAACCTGTGCTCTATCCATGGAACAACTCGCCACCATTGCCGCCTCCGCGTCGTCCGGACGGCGTGCGAGTGGCGATCTAGATGCCATCCTGTCGAAGGCGGTCGCCATGGAGCAGGCAGCCCGTTGTGGCGTTCCGCGCCCCTTGCTGAGCGGCAAGATGATTGGTCTGGTCTGCTCCAGTCTGACCTCGCCGGACGCCCTGGCGTTCGCGCACGCCGCGACAGAGATGGGAGCTCACGTTGCTCATGTGCGTCCAGACCTCTCAACCTCGAGTTCCGACGCAGAGATCGCTGAAACGCTTCGCCTTCTCGCGAAGCTCTATGACGCCGTTGGATTCCAAGGCGCTCCGGCCGAACTGCAGGCCAAGCTCGGCAAATCCGCTGGCTTGCCAATACTTTGGAACGTCGCATCTGCCGATCATCCGAGCGCCGCGCTGGCCGCTCGTCTCGATGGCCCCATATCCATCGCTGAGGCTCGCAAGCTGATTCTGCAGGCTACGATGCTGCTCGCCCTGGCGTGAGCCACGTTCGGCGGCGGATCGGCATCTGAACGATGCCACGCAAACCGTTCAAGCGTCATGCTTGAACGAGATCAAAGAAACTGCACGGCGGACGGCCCAGCATGGCGTCACCATGCCCTCCTCTGCATCTCCACCCAGTTGCTGCGCTGGCCTGCGCCAGACCCTCGTCCAGGGCTGGCAACAAGACTTTCCGCTGCACGCATCGCCCTTCCGCCTGATGGCGGCGCGAAGTGGAGCGACGCCGCGGGAACTGATGGCAACCTGTCGCGAGTTACAGCGTAGTGGCGCACTGCAGCCCATACGTGCACGCTGGGGTGTGTCGCTGCGGCGAGAGCGCTGGCGTCTGGCCTTCAATGCGCCGGCCAGCTTTAAAGCCGCGCTGTCGGCGCTGCCGGGTTGCGCCCGCATCGAACAGGCTGAGCATGGTGAACCGTCGCTCTGGGCAGAGTTTGAAGTGCTTGATGAGACCGCATTGCGGAATCAGCTCGACCGCCTGCCCTTGATCCTCGCGGCTCGCCTTCGCATGCCGGAGCCAGCCCCCACGGCCACCTTGTGCTGTGACGACGTGCAGTTGGCCGCCTGCGTAGAGCAGGGTCTGCAGATAAGCGCCAATCCATTTGCAGATTGCGCGCGGCGGTTGGGTCGCAGCGAGCGCCGCATCCGGGCCGATCTGAGTGCCTGGCGCCGCAGCGGCCAGCTCGAATGCCTGGCTATGAAACCGCCGCCGACTTCAGTGCCACAGGTAGGCATGCTCTCGCTGTGGCAACACGTCGAAACCTCGACCGCGCTGCTGCTGCGACTACGAGAACTGATCAGCATCGATCGCGTTGTGGAAGGCCCGGGGACACCAGACTGGCCTTGGCGCCTCAGCATCGTTCAGCGTGCCAACCCACAGCCCGGAATTCAAACATGGCGCGAGCAACTGGTGAAAGCAGGCCTGCAGAGGGAACCCGACGTTTGCGTGCCGCTGCGCATCGAACAGCCGCGGCATCAGGCCATGCTGTTCAACACCGACGGTGGCTTGCGGGAACGGATGGACTGATCGACTTGTCGCTGCCGGAACGGCGGCCAAGGTGTCAACGCTTCCGATCTCTTCGGCCGATGCTTGGTTCCGATGTTCATGCGACGGCGCCTGCCACCGTCTTGACCACCACGGCATGCACGCGTAAGGTGGACCCGACCTCGTGATGCAGCGTTTTTTCGCGAGGATGGCCGACGCAGCGCCTGCTCTCGGTCGCTGCGCTCGGGCGCAGCCGTTAGCGGTCGTGACCCGCCCTTGCGATTGACCTCCTTTGAGGCGTTAGCTGCTTCGCACTGACGCGCATGTCGGGACCATCATTTCCCGACGCGAATCCGATCCAGCGCACCGCTGATTTCCACCCGCCACACACACCTTTCCCGTGCGTCGGGCTGGCGGTGCTGCCGCTCCTTCAAGTCCCCTCTTTCCTTCTGACGTGCGCGAGGTTCGCTGCGACCTCGACCGTCATGCCTTTGCGCGATCGTTCAGCGGCGCATGGCAAATACACGGAGGTCGCCATGGACCAGTTCCTATCGTCATCGCAATCAGCGAATTCCACCCATCTGCGGACGGCGTCGCTGCCGATTTGCCATGCGTGAAATCGCCGCAGATCAAACCGCGGGTGGCGCCCGGTCTGGCCGTTACCCATCGAATGCCTTCAGCGCAATTGCCGCGCGTGGGTGGTCGACGTTTGCCAGCCGTTGCAACTGCGAGTCGCAAGTACTCCTTCGCGGAGGTGAAGCATGATCACCTCACTCGCCCTCATGTCGATTTACGGCGCCCCGGCTGTCCCGCTGGAACGCATTTGCGAAGAGTATCTGGGGCTCAGTCGAAATGAAGCCATGAGAAAGGCTGCCGTCGGCGAATTGCCGCTGCCGGTATTCAGACTCGCGAAGAGCCAGAAGGCTCCCTACTTGGTGAGTCTGGACGACCTGGCGAAACTCATCGACGACGCTCGCGTCAACGCTGAGGAAACTTGGAAGCGTTGCCAGGTATGAAGGCAGTGAACGGCGCATGGCCAGTCTCGCAGCTAGGCTCCGAGACGGCCAGGCCATGCTCGCGCGGTGCGGCGCCGACAGCCTCGTCGCTTGCGTCTCGCCATCGACCGTCGAGTTCGCGCCAGCTCACGACAGCGATCGAGCGCCGCCATGCCGCCACAGCGACCAGTTCCACTCCACGCGGTTCCCATGCTTTCCGCCTCTCGACACGACCTTCGCATCTGACCCTGAGGGCAGGAGCACGCACATCTAACGCGTTCGCTGAGTGCTCTGCGGCAGCGTTCAACGTGCTCTTCCGTGGCGGTGCAACTACGCTTTCCAAAAAGTCCCTCGAAAGCGGCAAAAGTTCAACTTCAGTGCAACTCTTGGAGGCGAGGTCAAAAAGTCGTTGCCTGACGCCTACTTGCCGGTGGCTCCGTCCAGTCCATCATGGGTGCGACGGACAAGCGCCAGGGAGAGAAGGCAGCAGTCACGGGCGTGATTATCCCGGGCCGCAAATGGCAGCGCCCGCGTCGGGCTGGCGAGTGTCTTGAGATCCCCGCCCCTACAAGGGAAAACAGCCTCAGCTCAGATCACGCAGGGGATGCTCGGCGGGGCTCCAGGGACTGACGAAGAAGGCCGCCACCTCGGCGGCGTCCACCTCGGCCACGGTCGAAGGGTTCCAGCGCGGCGCGTGGCCCTTGTCCACCGCAAGCGCACGGATGCCTTCGACGGTTTCGCTGTGCGCAGCGCCGCGCAGGTGGAAGGCGTGGTGCACCAGGTCGCGCTCCAGGCGCAGGTCGTCGGCCAGGCCGAGCTTGCGGCCGCGGCGCACCAGTTCCAGCGTCACCGCCATCATGGTCGGCGAGCGCGTCAGCAAGGTCTCGTGGGTCTGGCGCGCCCAGTCGTCGCCGGCGCCGGCCAGGGAGTCGAGGATGCCGGCCAGCGTCGGCTCGCCGAAATGGCGGTCGATGCGCTCGGCGGCGGCCTTAGGGTCGGCAGTGGGCGCGAGGTCGGCACGCTCCATGACCGTGGCCACGACATGCTCGGCGCTGGGCTGGGGCGTGGCACGCAGGGCCTGGACCAGCTCGGTCCATTGCGAGGCCGGCACATAGACGTCCCCCAGGCCCCATTCGATGGCGTCTCCCGCCGCGATGGTGTGGCCGGTCAGGGCCAGCCATTCGCCGACGTGGCCAGGGCATTGCGCCAGGAAATAGCCGCCACCGACGTCGGGGAAGAGGCCAATCGCCGTCTCGGGCATGGCGAGCTTGGAGCGCTCGGACAGCACGCGCAGCTTGGCGCCCTGGCTGATGCCCATGCCGCCGCCCATGACAATGCCGTCCATCAACGCGATGTAGGGCTTAGGGAAGTGGTGGATGAGGTGGTTGAGGCGGTATTCCTCGGTGAAGAAGTCACCTAGGGCCGGGTCGCCGGTGTGGGCGGCCTGGTGGAAGAAGCGGATGTCGCCACCGGCGCAGAAGGCCGGCGGCTTGCCTTCGCCGCGGCCGGCGCCGAGCACTGCCACGGACTGGATCTCGGAGCACCCGGCCCAATGGCGCAGCAGCGTCGTCATGTCGCGGATCATGGCCAGCGACAGCGCGTTCAGGGCCTGCGGCCGGTTCAGCGTGATCAGGCCGAGGCAGCCATTGACCTCGGCCAGGATCTGGCCGTCGGACACTAGGGTCGGAATCAGGTCGCTCATGCTTTCTTCAGGGAAACGGTTTTGACGGAGGGCGGCGCCAGGGCCTCGTTGGCAATCAGCGCGCCAAGCACGAGGCTACCGCCGATCAGGGCCGCGCTGCCTGGGTGTTCGCCCGCAAACAGCCAGGCCCAGAGCACGCCGAGCAGGGTTTCGGTCTGGCCCAGCAGGGCTAATTCATGGCTCGGCAGTTCGCGCGCGAGGCGCACGGCCAGCAGGCAGGGCACGGCGAGCTGAAAGACGCCGAGGAATGCCAGCAGGCCGAGGTCGTGCGCGCCGGCCTGCAGCGGCCAGGCCAGAGGCAGCGTGGCAACCATCGAGATCAGCGCGCCGATGAGGACGGCGGGCAGCATGTCGGGGCCGGGAACGCTCGGCCGTCCGGAGGCCCTGGAGCGGCCCCCCGGAGGGCAGGGAGCGCAGCGACCGTGGGGGCCTTGTTCTGCCTGGCCGACCTTCTGCAGCAGGCACCAGTTGGAAGCCGCTGCCAGTGGCACACCCAGAGCCACGATGACACCCAGCAGCGGACCGCCGAGCTGTCCGCCAAACATCCAGGCGATGCCTGCTCCGGCCGCGGCGATAGCCCACCAGGTACGCGTCGGCACCGGCTGGTGCAGGAAGACACGCGCGAACACCGCCGTGAACAGCGGTGACAGCGACATTGTCACCAGCACATTGGCCACGGTGGTGAGCGACAGCGACACCATGAAGGCCGTGAACATGACGGCCCAACACGCACCCGAGGCCCAGACCGCACGGCCCTTCAAGGCCGGCAGCAGCGCCCTGCCCCGCATGACGCCGAGGATGACGACCAGGGCCAGCGCATTGAAGCTGCTGCGCCAGAAGGTGATCTCGAAGCCCCGCGCCGCATCCAGATGCCGCGTGATCACGCCCGCCGAACTCCACAGCAGCGTGACCAGCAGCATCAGCAAGACGGCGCTACGGTGGCTCATCAACGAAGAGCGCCCCTTTCGGGGCGCGGTCTAGACGGAGAAGTCAGCGATCAAGCACGCGCGGCGCGCTTGCGATCATTCTCGGAAAGATGACGCTTACGCAGGCGCACGCTCTTCGGCGTGATCTCGACCAGCTCGTCGTCATCGATGAAGTCCACGCCATATTCCAGCGTCAGGTCGATGGGGGGCGTGATCTTGATGGCGTCTTCCTTGCCGGAGACACGGAAGTTGGTCAGCTGCTTGGTGCGCGTGGCGTTGACGACGAGGTCGTTGTCGCGGCTGTGGATGCCGACGATCATGCCTTCGTAGACTGGGTCGTTGGGCTTGACGAACATGCGGCCGCGGTCGTCCAGCTTGCCCAGCGCGTAGGTGAAGATCTCGCCGTCGTCCATGGAGATCAGCACGCCGTTCTTGCGGCCGCCGATCTCGCCCTTGTGCGGCTCATAGCCGTCGAAGATGGACGAGATCAGGCCCGACCGCGGGTCAGGTTCATGAACTCGTTTGCGAAGCCGATCAGGCCGCGCGCGGGGATGCGGTACTCCAGGCGCACACGGCCATGGCCGTCCGGCTCCATGTTCAGCATCTCGCCCTTGCGCAGGCCCAGGGCCTGCATGACGCCGCCCTGGTGGGTTTCCTCGACGTCGGCGGTGACCAGCTCCATCGGCTCGCTCTTCACGCCGTCGATGTCCTTGAACATCACGCGCGGCTTGGAGACGGCCAGCTCGTAGCCTTCGCGGCGCATGTTTTCCAGCAGGATGGTCAGGTGCAGTTCACCGCGGCCGCAGACCTCGAAGACGCCGTCTTCGTCAGTCTCGCTGACGCGCAGGGCCACGTTGTGCTGCAGTTCCTTCTGCAGGCGGTCCCAGATCTGGCGGCTGGTGACGTACTTGCCTTCGCGTCCGGCCAGCGGCGACGTGTTGACGCAGAAGTTCATCGTCAGCGTCGGCTCGTCAACCTTCAGCATGGGCAGGGGCTGGGGGTTGGCGGGGTCGGTCACGGTGACGCCGATGCCGATGTCCTCGATGCCGTTGATCAGCACGATCTCACCGGGGCCGGCTTCCGTGACCTGCACGCGGTCCAGGCCGTGGAAGGTCAGCACCTGGTTGATGCGGCCGTTGACGGACTTGCCGTCCGGGCCCTCCATGACTGCGACCTGCATGCCGGGCTTGATGGTGCCCTGGCTGATGCGGCCCACGCCGATGCGGCCGACGAAGGTGGAGAAGTCCAGGGCCGAGATCTGCAGCTGCAGCGGCGCGGCCGGGTCGCCCTTTTGCGCCGGCACATGCTTGAGGATGGTGTCGAACAGGGCCGACATGTCGGGGCCCCACTGCTCGCCTGGGGCACCTTCGGTCAGCGAGGTCCAGCCGTTGATGCCGGAGGCATAGACGACCGGGAAGTCCAGCTGCTCGTCGTTGGCGCCGAGCTTGTCGAACAGGTCGAAGGCGGCGTTGATGACGGCGTCGGGCTTGGCACCGGGCTTGTCGACCTTGTTGACGACGACGATGGGCTTCAGCCCAAGAGCCAGGGCCTTCTTGGTGACGAAGCGCGTCTGCGGCATCGGGCCTTCCTGGGCGTCGATGAGCAGCACGACGCCGTCCACCATGGACAGGGCGCGCTCGACTTCGCCGCCGAAGTCCGCGTGTCCGGGCGTGTCGACGATGTTGATGTGGGTGCCGCCCCAGCTGACCGCGCAGTTCTTGGCCAGGATGGTAATGCCGCGTTCGCGCTCGATGGCGTTGCTGTCCATGACGGTGTCGACGACCTTTTCATGGTCGGCGAAGGTGCCGCTCTGGCGCAGCAGCTGGTCCACCATGGTGGTCTTGCCGTGGTCAACGTGGGCAATGATGGCGATGTTGCGGATCGGGGTGGTCATGGTGATGCTTCGAAATAAACCGGATCAGGCGGAAAGCAGAGCCTGGACCTCCGGTGGGGTCAACAGGCGATCGGCGATCAGTTCGCCAGAGGTGATGTGGGCGCTTCCGAGGAAGGCACGCGCTTCGGGGCCGTAGACGCGCACGCGCTCGGCGTCGGGCGCGTTGACGCGGCGGCGCAGGCCGGACAGGAATCGAGCCGCTTCCCCGGCGTCCAGGCGCAACTCAGGTGCTTCGGCCAGCAGGCGGTCTGGCGAGGTCAGCAGCGCGGCGCGGGCTTCGTCGGGCAGGGCTTCGATCTGGGCCAGCGTGACGCTGCCTTCCAGCGTCAGGGCGCCTGAGGTCGTGCGACGCAGCGCGGCTAGTGAAGCGCCGACACCCAGACGCGCGCCGATGTCTTCGGCCAGCGTGCGGATATAGGTGCCTTTGCTGCAACGGACGTCGAGGGTCACGGTGCCAGCCTGCATGGCAACGATGTCGATGGCATGAATCGTCACGCAGCGGCTCTTGCGCTCGATCTCGACGCCCGCGCGGGCGTATTCGTAAAGGGCCTTGCCTTCGTGCTTCAGCGCCGAATACATGGGCGGCGTCTGGTCGATGTCGCCGATGAAGGCGGCACAGGCGGCCTCGACCTGCTCGCGGCTGACGTGCCCGGCATCATGACGCTCCAGCACCTCGCCTTCGGCGTCGCCCGTGGTCGTGCGGATGCCCAGCGCCAGGGTCGCGAGATAACGCTTGTCGGCATCCAGGCTGACCTGGCTGAACTTGGTGGCCGCGCCGAAGCACAGCGGCAGCAGGCCGGTGGCCAGCGGGTCCAGCGTGCCGGTGTGGCCGGCCTTCTCGGCGCGCAGCAGCCACTTGGCCTTCTGCAACGCGTCGTTGCTCGACAGGCCCAGTGGCTTGTCGAGCAACAACACGCCGTGCAGCGGGCGACGCTGCACCCGCACGCGCGGCGGGCGGTTGGCGTCCTGCACCCGGGCAGGCTTGGCTGCAGTGACCGCGGCCTCAGTCATTCGGATCCTCGTCCTCGACCGCGCGCGTGGAGTTCGCCTTGCTGATGAGTGCACTCATCTCGGCCGCGCGCTCGGTGGTTCGGTCGAACTGGAAATGCAGCGTCGGCACGGTGTGGATCTGTAGGCGCTTGAACAGGCCGTTGCGCAGATAACCCGCCGCCTCGTTCAACGCGACCTGCGTCTCGGCGGCGTCGCCGATCAGCACCGAGAAGAACACCTTGGCGTGGGCGTAGTCGGGCGTGACCTCGACAGCGCTGATGGTCGCCATGCCAATTCGCGGATCCTTCAGCTCACGGATCAGCTCGGCCAGATCACGCTGGATCTGGTCGGCGACGCGGAAGCTGCGGTTGGGGATGGCGCGTTTGTGTCTCATGGCAGGTTTCCTGATCAGGAAGAACAAACCCCGCCCCGAGGGGCGGGGTTAACCCTCGGGGCTTTGGGTCAGAGGGTGCGGGCCACTTCCTTGATTTCGAAGAACTCGAGCTGATCACCTTCCTTGATGTCGCTGTAGTTCTTGAGCTTGATACCGCATTCGAAGCCTTCCTTGACTTCGCGAACGTCATCCTTCTCGCGGCGCACCGACTCGACCTCGCCCGTGTAGACCACGGTGTTGTCGCGCAGCAGGCGGAAGCGCGCGCCACGACGGACCAGCCCGCTGGTGACCATGGAGCCGGCCACCGTGCCGATCTTGGAGGCGACGAACACGACGCGGATCTCGGCGGTGCCCAGAGCCTCTTCGCGCTGCTCGGGGGCCAGCATGCCGGACATGGCCTTGGTCACGTCGTCCACGGCGTCGTAAATGATGCTGTAGTAGCGCAGATCGACCGCATTGCCCTCGGCCAGCTTGCGCGCACCGGCGTCGGCGCGCACGTTGAAGCCGATGATGACCGCCTTGGAAGCGATGGCCAGGTTGACGTCGCTTTCGCTGATGCCGCCAACCGCCGCGTGGACGATCTGCACCTTGACCTCGGCGTTGCTGAGCTTGAGCAGCGAAGCAGCCAGGGCCTCCTGCGAACCCTGCACGTCGCTCTTGATGATCAGCGGCAGGGTCTGCACGTCGCCGGCGCCCATTTCGCTGAACATGTTCTCGAGCTTGGCAGCCTGCTGCTTGGCCAGCTTGACGTCGCGGTACTTGCCCTGGCGGAAGGTGGCCACTTCACGGGCACGGCGTTCGTCGCCCAGCACCATGAATTCGTCACCGGCTTGCGGCACTTCGGTCAGGCCCTGGATTTCCACCGGGATGGACGGGCCGGCCTCGTTGGTGGCCTTGCCGTCTTCGTCCAGCATGGCGCGTACGCGACCGAAGGTGGAGCCTGCCAGCACGACGTCGCCGCGCTTGAGCGTGCCGCTCTGCACCAGCACCGTCGCGACCGGGCCGCGGCCCTTGTCCAGCTTGGCTTCGATGACCAGGCCCTTGGCCATGGACTCGACCGGCGCCTTCAGTTCCAGCACTTCAGCCTGCAGCAGCACCTGCTCCAGCAGTTCGTCGATGCCCTGGCCGGTCTTGGACGACACGCCAATGAAGGGCGACTCGCCACCGAATTCTTCCGGCACGACTTCCTCGGCCACCAGTTCGCTCTTGACGCGCTCGGGGTTGGCGTCCGGCTTGTCGATCTTGGTCATCGCGACCACGATGGGCACGCCAGCAGCCTTCGCGTGGTGGATGGCTTCCTTGGTCTGGGGCATGACGCCGTCGTCGGCCGCACAGACCAGGATGACGATGTCCGTCGCCTTGGCGCCGCGAGCCCGCATGGCCGTGAAGGCCGCGTGACCCGGGGTGTCCAGGAAGGTGATCACGCCGCGCGGCGTTTCGACGTGATAGGCGCCGATGTGCTGCGTGATGCCGCCGGCTTCGCCAGCCGCCACACGCGAGCGGCGGATGTAGTCCAGCAGCGAGGTCTTGCCGTGGTCGACGTGACCCATGACGGTGACCACCGGTGCGCGCGCCAGCGATTCGTGCTGCTGCTCGGCCGTACCCTCTTCCTCGAGGAAGGCGTCCGGATCGTCCAGCTTGGCGGCGAAGGCCTTGTGGCCCATTTCCTCGACGAGGATCATGGCCGTTTCCTGGTCCAGCTGCTGGTTGATGGTGACCATCTGGCCCAGCTTCATCAATTGCTTGATGACCTCGGCGGCCTTGACCGACATCTTGTGGGCGAGGTCGGCCACCGAGATGGTCTCGGGGACGTGGACCTCTTGAATCTGCTGCTCGGCCGGGGCCTGGAAATTGGACTGCCCGTTGCCACCGCGGTCGCCGCGACGACCAGCGGCACCACCGCGCGCCGGCGCGCGCCAGTTGCCGCCGCCACCCGGACGGTTGGCACCGGCGGGACCGGCACCGATGGTCTTGAGGCCGCGCTTCTTCGCGGCGTCATCGGCCCAGCTCGACGACAGCTTCTCGGACTTGACCGACTTCTTGTCGCCCGGCTTGCCAGCACCTGCACCGGCACCCGCCGCGGCAGGGGCCGCGCCAGGAGCACCGGCCTTCTTGTGGATGGTGCCCTTGATCCCCGCGGCGGCTTCAGCCGGCTTGGGCTCTTCCTTCTTGGCCGCGACCAGCACCTTCTTGGGTGCATTCATCATCGCGCGGATCTTGGCGGCCTCGTCCTCGGCGGCCTTGCGGCGGCGGGCCAGGTCGTCCTGCTTCTGCTTCTCTTCGGCAGCGGCATCGACGGCCTTGACGACGCGCAGCGCCGGCTTGGCAGCCTCAGGCGTGGGCGGCGGCGGGGCCACCACTTCCGGAGCGGGCGCGGGCGGCGGCGGAGCCACGACTTCGGGCTCGGGCGCAGGAGCAGCAGCCTTGGCACCACGCTTGGAGGCGGCCTTGTTGATGGCAGCGGCTTCGGCGGCGGCTGCGGCGGCGTTGCGTGCGCGGGCCTCGGCCTGGTCATCGACCTTGTCTTCCGATTTGGCCTCTGCCTTGGCGGCAGCTTCGGCAGCAGCGGCTTCGGCGGCAGCCTTGGCGGCAGCTTCAGCAGCGGCGGCCTCGGCGGCGGCCTTGGCGGCAGCGGCTTCACGCGCCGCGCGCTCGGCTTCCTCGCGGGCCTTCACCTTGGCGGCGAGTTCCTCTTCCTGGGCGCGCAATGCCGCGGCCTGGGCCTGGGCTTCCTCCTCGCGACGGGCCAGATCGGCCTCGTCGGGAGCGGGGGAGCCCTCGTCGGCGGCTTCATCACGCTTGACGAAGGTGCGCTTCTTGCGCACTTCCACCTGGATTGTGCGGGCCTTGCCGGAGGCGTCGGCCTGCTTGATCTCGGTGGTCGACTTCTTGACGAGGGTGATCTTCTTGCGTTCGCCACCGGCGGTGCCGTGGGCGGTGCGCAGGTGGTCGAGCAGGCGTTCCTTGTCGGTCTCGCTCAGCGAGTCGTCGACGGAAGACTTCTTGACGCCCGCGGCTTGCAGCTGCTCGAGCAGCGTGCCCGCCGGCTTGCTCAGCTCGGCGGCAAATTGGGCGACGGTAGTCACGGCCATGTGGGGATCCTTCAAATTACTTTCGGTGCGGCGCGGCGTGTGGGCGATCAGGCGTTGAACCAATGTTCGCGGGCCTTCATGATCAGCGCGCGCGCGGCGGCCTCATCCTGGCCGGTCAACTCGACCAATTCATCCACGGCCAGGTCGGCCAGGTCGTCGCGGGTGTTGATGCCGCCTTCGGCCAGCTTGCTCAGCAGCTCGGGCGTCACGCCTTCCAGGTCACGCAGGTCCTGCGAAACCTCCTCGACCTTCTCTTCCTTGGCGATTTCCATCGTCAGCAGCGCGTCCTTGGCACGGGTGCGCAGCTCGGTGACCGTGTCTTCGTCGAAGGCCTCGATCTCGAGCATTTCCTGCATCGGGACATAGGCGACTTCTTCCAGGCTGGTGAAGCCTTCGGCGATCAGGATGTCGGCGACTTCGGCGTCGACGTCGAGCTTCTCGACGAAGAGCTTGCGGACGCTCTCGGCTTCCAGCTCATGCTTGGCAGCGGATTCCTCGGCCGACATGATGTTGATGCGCCAGCCGGTCAGCTCGGACGCCAGGCGCACGTTCTGGCCGCCGCGGCCGATGGCGATGGCGAGGTTTTCCTCGTCGACAACGACGTCCATGGCATGACGCTCTTCATCCACGACGATGGACTGCACATTGGCCGGGGCCAGGGCGCCGATGACGAACTGGGCCGGGTCTTCGCTCCAAAGCACGATGTCCACGCGCTCGCCGGCCAGTTCGGTCGTCACGCCGTTGACGCGCGAACCGCGCACGCCGACGCAGGTGCCGATGGGGTCGACGCGGCGGTCATGGCTGATGACGGCGATCTTGGCGCGCGAACCGCTATCACGGGCGCAGCTCTTGATCTCAAGCAGACCCTGCTCGATTTCCGGCACTTCCTGGGCAAAGAGTTCCTTCATGAACTCGGGCGAGGAGCGCGACAGCATGATCTGCGGGCCACGCTGCGTGGGGTCGACGCCTAGGATGACGGCGCGCACGCGGTCGCCGGTGCGGAGGTTCTCTTTCGAGATCATCTCGCTGCGCTTGAGACGGCCTTCAACGCGGCCGCTCTCGACAATGATGTCGCCCTTGTCCAGGCGCTTGACGGTGCCGACGAAGATCTTCTCGCCGCGCGACATGAAGTCGTTCAGCAGTTGCTCGCGCTCGGCGTCGCGAATCTTCTGCAGGATGACCTGCTTGGCCGCCTGGGCGCCGATACGGCCGATGGGTACGGACTCGACTGGCTCCTCGATGTGGTCGTCCACCTCGATGTCGGCAATCTGCTCCTGGGCTTCGAACAGCAGGATTTCGGCGTCGGGGTTCTGCAGGCCGGCTTCGTTGGGCACGACGTGCCAGCGGCGGAAGGTCTCGTACTCGCCCGACTCCCGGTCCACGCTCACGCGAATGTCGGCTTCACCGCCATAAATCTTCTTGGTGGCCGAGGCCAGTGCGGCTTCCACCGCACCGAACACGACATCGCGCTCCACGCTCTTCTCGCGCGAGATCGCGTCCACCAGCATCAACATTTCGCGGTTCATTGCTTGAGACCTCCGTCAACCTTGTCTTGGCCGGGCGCCGCGTCACTGGGCGCGCCCGCTTGTTTCTTGAGTGCAGCCTTTTTTGGCTTGATGACGCCCCGCTGGCCGGGCTTGCGATCGGGCGCCCGCTCACCGCCCCGACCCTTAAAGCTGAACGCCGGCACCAAGCGCGCTTCACGCACTTCGTCGAGCGTGAAATCGAGGGCGTGCTCGGCGCCTTCGTCGTCGAACACTAGGCGCCAGGCCTGGTCGTCCGCCGCTTCGGGCTGGGCGCTGACGACGCCGCGATATTTCTTGCGCCCCTGGAAGGGCAGCTTCAGCGTGATGTCGATTTCCTGGCCGGCGAAGCGCGCATAGTGCGAGGCGTTGCGCAGCGGACGGTCCAGACCCGGCGAGGACACCTCGAGCCGGCTGTATTCAAAGCTTTCCACTTCCAGCACATACTGCAACTGGCGCGTGACCTTTTCGCAGTCGTCCACCGTGATCAACTCGCCGGCGTCGGCCTTAACCGGCAGCTTGTCGATCGTCACGCGCAGCAATCCACCGGCACTGCGTTCGCAGTCCACGAGTTCGTAACCGAGGCCGGTCACGGTCGTTTCCACAGCGGTTTGCCAACTCATTCGGATGCGCGGTCTTCGGGGCGAGTAAAAAAGCGAAAAAGCAAAAAAAATGGGCTGGATGAATCCGCCCACTCGTTCACCAGATACCGTGCCCCGGGGGATATCGTCCGGGGCTCGCCGAAAGCCTCTTTTCAGAGTTCTCTCATTTCTGGTGAAGCTCGGATTGTACTGTGCAAGTCCCGTGCCGGCAAGCCGCCACCCCCTGCGCGTGCCAGAATCTGAGGCTGTTTGAGACCTCACAGGAGACAACAATGGGCTTTCTCGCCGGCAAGCGGCTGCTGATCACGGGCGTGCTGTCCAACCGCTCCATCGCCTACGGCATTGCCCGCGCCTGCCACCGCGAAGGCGCTGAGCTGGCTTTCAGCTACCAGGGCGAGCGCTTCAAGGATCGCATCACCGAATTCGCCGCCGAATTCGGCTCCAAGCTGATCTATGACTGCGACGTGACCAGCGACGAGCAGATGGAAGCCCTGTTCAACCAGCTGGGCGAGGCCTGGCCGGAATTCGACGGCTTTGTCCATTCCATCGGTTTTGCGCCCCGCGATGCGATTGCCGGCGATTTTCTCGAGGGCATGACGCGCGAGAACTTCCGCATCGCCCACGACATCTCGGCCTACAGCTTCCCAGCCATGGCCAAGCTGGCCGCGCCCCGCCTGCGCCAGGGCTCTGCCCTGCTGACGCTGAGCTACCTCGGCGCCATCCGCGTCGTACCCAACTACAACACCATGGGCCTGGCCAAGGCCAGCCTGGAAGCCAGTGTGCGCTACCTCGCCCAGGCCATGGGCTCCAAGGGCGTGCGGGTCAACGGCATTTCGGCAGGCCCGATCAAGACGCTCGCCGCCTCGGGCATCAAGGACTTCGGCAAGCTGCTGAGCCAGTTCGCGGCCCAGGCCCCCATCCGCCGCAATGTGACCATCGACGACGTCGGCAACACCGCCGCCTTCCTGCTGTCGGACCTCGCAGCCGGCATCAGCGCCGAGATCACCTATGTGGACGGCGGCTTCAGCCACACGGCCATGGCCATGGAGTGAGGCCGACGTGGCTGGGCGGGTCACGCACAAGTCGTGACATTTGCATAAATCCGCCACGCGAGTCCTTACAAGACTGACAAGCTTGGTCAGCGACGAACATCAATCGTCAGCTCGACCGGGTCCGAAGCCTCACAACCGACGCCCGACGTCAGTCTTGAGGCCTGCCAGGCATGGCATGAGGTCTGCGCCGGAAAGACGCCTTCTTCCGGAGCGACTTCATGCCCTGTCCTCCCCCGCCACGCCTTGTTCGCATCGCCGCGCTCGCGGTCGTTGGCAGCCTGAGCGCCGGCCCGCTGCTGGCCCAGACCATCACGGTCTACGGCAGCAGCAGCCTGCCCACCGCCAACGCGCTGGGTCGAGAAGGCCCAGGCACCCCGCGCCTGGCAGCCGCCGCCGCGCGTGCCTGCATCGGCCATGAGCGTCAACGATTAGGCCGGTGTGGCCACATCGAACGCGCGCCAGCTGCCGCGCATCGAGCGCATGTACGAGGGCCTGCGCCGGCTGGCCGAGGACGCAGCCTTGGCGGTCATAGCCGCGCAATGCGGCTTCAGCCATGGCGCTCACATGGCGCGCGAGTTCCGCGCGCTGACCGACCTCAGCCCGGCGGGCGTGCGCCGCGACCTGGCCCACCACGCAGGCCTGCCCTGGCGCATCGCCAGCGCAGGCCTGTGACCGTCAGGCCTTGACGCAGTCCACGTAGTAACGGCCCCGGCCCGTCTCTTCGTCGATCTCGTGCACGAGTCCATGCACATCGGTCGCGAAGCCCGGGAACTTGGCGTTGAAGCTGCGCGTGAACTTGAGGTAATCGACGATCTTCTTGTTGAAGCGCTCGCCCGGGATCAGCAGCGGGATGCCGGGCGGGTAAGGCGTCAGCAGCGAGGTCGTGATGCGGCCTTCCAGGTCGTCGATGCCGACGCGCTCGGTCTTGCGCTGGGCGATGTGGGCGTAGGCATCCGTCGGCGTCATGGCCGGCTGCAGATTGGACAGGTACATGTCCGTCGTCAGGCGCGCGATATCGCCCTCGGCATAGGCCTGGTGGATGCTCTGGCACAGGTCGCGCAGGCCCATGCGCTCGTACTTGGGGAACTGCTGGCAGAACTCCGGCAGGATCCGCCACAGCGGCGCATTCTTGTCGTAGTCGTCCTTGAACTGCTGCAAGGCGGTCAGCAGCGTGTTCCAGCGGCCCTTGGTGATACCGATGGTGAACATGATGAAGAAGGAATACAGGCCGGTCTTCTCGACCACCACGCCATGCTCGACCAGAAACTTGGTGACGACCGACGCCGGAATGCCGGTGGCAGCGAAGCGGCCCTCCATGTCCAGCCCGGGCGTGATGATGGTGGACTTGATCGGGTCCAGCATGTTGAAGCCTTCGGCCAGGGCGCCAAAGCCGTGCCACTCCTCGTCGGCATGCAGCATCCAATCGGCGGCCACCGGCTCGCTGCCTTCCTCGGCGCGCAGATAGTCGGGACCCCAGACCTTGAACCACCAGTCGTCGCCGTATTCACCGTCCACCTTGCGCATGGCGCGGCGGAAGTCCAGCGATTCGCGGATGCTCTCTTCCACCAGGGCCGTGCCGCCGGGCGGCTCCATCATGGCGGCGGCGACGTCGCAGCTCGCGATGATGGAGTACTGCGGGCTGGTGCTGGTGTGCATCAGATAGGCCTCGTTGAAGAGGTGCTTGTCGAGCTTGACGCTCTGCGAGTCCTGCACCAGCACCTGTGAGGCCTGCGAGATTCCGGCCAGCAGCTTGTGCGTGGACTGGGTCGCGTAGACCATGGCCTCCTTGGGGCGCGGGCGGTTCTTGCCCATTGCGTGGAACTGGCCGTAGAAGTCGTGGAAGGCCGCGTGCGGCAACCAGGCCTCGTCGAAGTGCAGCGTCGGGATATAGCCGTCCAGCTTCTTCTTGATGGTCTCGGTGTTGTAGAGCACGCCGTCATAGGTGCTCTGCGTCAGCGTGACGATGGAGGGTTTGACGGCGTCGGGGTCGACATGGGCCAGCAACGGGTTGGCCGCGATCTTGTCGCGGATGGCCTCGGGGCTGAACTCGCTCTCGGGGATGGGACCGATGATGCCGTAATGGTTGCGCGTCGGCGTCATGAAGACGGGGATGGCGCCGCACATGATGATGGCGTGCAGATTGCTCTTGTGGCAGTTGCGGTCGATGACGACGACGTCGCCCGGCGCCACCGTGTGGTGCCAGACCATCTTGTTGGACGTGGATGTGCCGTTGGTGACGAAGAAGCAGTGGTCGGCATTGAAGATGCGCGCGGCATTCTTCTCGCTGGCCGCGACCGGGCCGGTGTGGTCCAGCAGCTGGCCGAGTTCTTCCACGGCATTGCAGACGTCGGCGCGCAGCATGTTTTCGCCGAAGAACTGGTGGAACATCTGGCCGACCGGGCTCTTCAGGAAGGCGACACCGCCGGAGTGGCCGGGGCAGTGCCAGGAGTAGGAGCCGTCCTGGGCGTAGTCCATCAGCGCTTTGAAGAAGGGCGGTGCCAGCCCGTCGAGGTAGCTGCGCGCCTCACGGATGATGTGGCGGGCCACGAACTCCGGCGTGTCCTCGAACATGTGGATGAAGCCGTGCAGTTCGCGCAGCACGTCGTTGGGCAGATGCTGGCTGGTGCGCGTCTCGCCGTAGACGTAGATGGGGATGTCCGGGTTGCGGTTGCGGATCTCCTCGATGAACTTGCGCAGGTTCAGCACGGCCGGGTCCAGCTCGGGACCGGGCGTGAACTCCTCGTCGTCGATGGACAGGATGAAGGCCGAGGCGCGGCTTTGCTGTTGGGCGAACTGCGACAGGTCGCCGTAGCTGGTCACGCCCAGCACTTCCATGCCCTCTTTCTGGATGGCCTCGGCCAGCGCGCGGATGCCCAGTCCCGAGGTATTTTCTGAACGGTAATCCTCGTCAATGATGACGACGGGGAAATGGAAACGGATCATGGCGGCCTCCAGCGGGCGGGCATCAAAAAACGAAGCGGCGAAGTGTAGGGCCGCAGCGTGTCTCGCCCGTGTCGCACGGGTCTAAACTGGGCCGATACCACAGCCTCGGGAGGCGAGATGGATTGGAACTGGGCCACCGTCTGGTGGATCGCGGCGGGTGTGCTGGTGGCGGCCGAGCTGGCCAGCGGGACGTTCTATCTGTTGATGCTGGCCGCGGGCGCTGCCGCAGGCGCCGTGGCAGCTCATCTAGGCCTGGGCCTGGCCGCGCAGATGACCGCGTCCGCCGTGGTGGGTGGTGCAGCCGTCCTGGCTCTGCACCGGCGCCGTGCCAACTCGCCCAAGACGGCCCCGGCATCCAGCAACCCTGACGTCAATCTCGACATCGGTCAGAGCGTGCATGTCGATGCCTGGTCGCCGGAAGGCCTGGCCCAGGTGCAATACCGTGGCGCCGCCTGGCAGGCCCGTTTCATCGGCACCGAGTCGGCGCTGGGTGGCCGGCATGTGATCCGCGCCATCGAAGGCAGCTGCCTGCTGCTGGACCGCTGAGCGCCCCTTCCCCTTTTTTCTGCAGAACTCCGCCTGAGAGGCTTCATGGAAATCGCACTCGTTATCCTCGTCATCGCCGCCATCTTCGTGGTCCGCTCGATCAAGGTCGTGCCCCAACAGCACGCCTGGGTGGTCGAACGCCTCGGCCGCTATCACGCCACGCTGACGCCGGGGTTGAACTTCCTCGTGCCCTTCGTCGACCGCCTGGCCTACCGGCATTCGCTAAAGGAAATTCCGCTGGACGTGCCCAGCCAGGTCTGCATCACCAAGGACAACACCCAGCTGACCGTCGACGGCATCCTCTACTTCCAGGTCACCGACCCCATGCGGGCCAGCTATGGCGCCAGCAACTATGTCGTGGCCATCACCCAGCTCGCACAGACGACGCTGCGCTCCGTCATCGGCCGCATGGAGCTGGATCGCACCTTCGAGGAACGAGCCCTCATCAACACCTCCGTCGTGGAAGCTCTGGACGAAGCGGCGCTGAACTGGGGCGTCAAGGTGCTGCGCTACGAGATCAAGGACCTGACGCCGCCGCCGGCCATCCTGCACTCCATGCAGGCCCAGATCACGGCCGAGCGCGAGAAGCGCGCGCTGATTGCGGCTTCAGAAGGCCGGCGCCAGGAGCAGATCAATATCGCCACCGGCGAGCGCGAGGCCGCCATCGCCAAGTCCGAGGGCCAGAAGCAGGCGGAAATCAACAAGGCCCAGGGCGAGGCGGCCGCCATCACAGCGGTCGCGGACGCCACGTCGGACGCCATCCGCAAGATCGCTGCTGCCATCCAGCAGCCGGGTGGCGACCAGGCCGTGCAGCTCAAGGTCGCCGAGAAGGCCGTCGAAGCCTATGCCCAGCTCGCCCAGAAGAACAACACCATGATCGTGCCCGGCAATATGAGCGAAGTCGGCGGCCTGATCGGCACGGCCATGGCCCTGCTCAAGGGCGGCACGCGGCCCTGAGTCAAAAGCAAAAAAGCCCGCGAGGGCCCCTAGTCAGGGCGGTCGCGGGCACAAGACGTTCGGGGGGCGCCGAACGAAAGCGATGGAGGTGTCGCTTTTCCTGTTTGGGGCACCCTACGTGCCTCAACTGCCGGTGTAGGGCAGACCGAAGACTTCAGCAATCAGCTTCCACATGTTTAGCTCCATCTGGCCACTGGGGCCGAAATCAAGATGGAGCACAGTTTGTAGGACGGCAGAAAGGCGGGGAACTACAAACCCTTGTAGGGGACGCCTCGATCAATTCAAAGAAGACCGAGTTCCATTGCCTTCAGGATCGCATGGCCTTTGCTTGAGACATCCAGCTGCTCAAACAACTGCTTCATGTGGTAGTTCACAGTGTTCTCGCTGATGCCAAGCAGACTGCCGACGACCCATGCGCTCTTGCCCTCCATCGTCAGCTTCAGAATTTCAAGTTGCCTTGGCTTCAGGCGGGGCACGTCGGATGCCCCGTCTCGCGGCACCAGAACGCGCCCTGCCGCGTCTTGCGCATGAATCGCGAGCAACTGCAGGTCCGCAACCATGCGACTCAGCTTCTTGGGGTCGCGAGGCAGCGCCTCGTCACGGTCAACACCCAACAAGAACCGCCGATAAGTCGGCATCAGCACACTGACGGCGATCCCCGTGCGGTATCCATATGGCGCCTGCATTTCCCAGAGGTCTCCAGCGTTGGCATCGACATAGAGCCGCTGGTCGTAGATCAAAGGAGTGTGCGCCCGAGCCACGTGACGATGTACCGGGTCCCGCTTGACGTTTTCGAGGTCGCCAGAAGCGGCCAGGAACTCAGCAGGTGTGTTGCCAATTGGAACGTACTGCTTCTTGGCGCCGGGCGTCGGTCGATCAATGACCATGACACCCGAGATCAGTCCGAAGCCCAAGTCGTGCGCAGCATCGATCAACCCTTGCCTGAAGGATGCGTAATCTGCCGCTTGACTGACTTGTTCGTACCGCTGGAGGTTCATGCGCTACTAGGGTTGGTAGGCGCAGTGCTACGCCGATGAACGCAAACTGCAAGCCATCCAATTGACGGGGAGAACCGCATGCAGATGGCAGCTTGGCAACTGATGGCCTGCGACACGGTCGTTAAGACTGTAAACGAGTTCGAAAAGGTGACCCATGACTTGCGACAAGTCGGAAGCAGCATCCGGGTGCACGATACACGCTCCGGGCTGCGCAGCGGCCAGGAGGTCTGGGCCGCATTGGCCGACGGGGAAGCCATCCAGATTGCCTGGGAGTGGACAGAGATTCAGCCCGAAGTCGTGGCCCTGTTCGACCCGATGAACATCCTGTGCAACGTCGCGCTGATCGATGGCAGTGGGCATGAGCTGGCGCGTTCGCGCCGCATGCTGCACCTCAACAACGTCGTCCACCAACTCGACTGGCGCGGTGCGCTGGACTGGCGCAGCGCGAATTGACCGGTGGAACTCCTGCAAGGACTCGCAATGGGTTATGATGGCGGGCTTGCAGGAGAGGTGGATGAGCGGTTTAAGTCGCACGCCTGGAAAGCGTGTGTGGGTTAATAGCCCACCGCGGGTTCGAATCCCGCCCTCTCCGCCAAGCACGATCGGGCCCTCAGGGGCCCGTTTTGTTTTTCGGGGCTTGCGTTGACCGACGCCCGGCCGCAGTTCAGCCCCCGGAAAGCGCAGTTCGTCGCGCAGCACTGGCCGGCAGTCTGGCCTTGCTCAACACTTCAATCCGCACCTTGCCAACCAGCAAGGCTGGAGTCGGAGATGCCAAGAGTGAAAAAGGGATGGTGGTGCTTGAGCTTGACGCTTGGGTTGCTGGTCGGCAGCCTGCCGGCAGAGGCCAGCGAGGTTGTCAAACTTGCCCGGCTGGTGGTCAGCGGCAAGCGCGGCAGCACCGAAGCGCCCAAGACCACCACCCCCACCGAGCAGCGCCAGGCACCCGCCAGCCCCCAGGCTCACGGCAGCGGCGGCAATGACGATGCCGGCACGGCGCCAGCCCCCGCACGCGGCCTCGTTTCCTGAATGGACAAAGAAAAAGCGCCAAAACCTGATGGTTTCGGCGCTTTGTTATTTTTGGCGGAGTGGACGGGGCTCGAACCCGCGACCCCCGGCGTGACAGGCCGGTATTCTAACCAACTGAACTACCACTCCGCGTGGGATGAATTTTAGCTCCGCATTTCTGCAAAACCCAAGCTCATCAAACTCGCCCGCCTTGCGACGGGATTGTCAAATTCTGTCTTCCGACGGTAATTTGGCGTCCCCTAGGGGATTCGAACCCCTGTAATCACCGTGAAAGGGTGGTGTCCTAGGCCTCTAGACGAAGGGGACTGAATTTTCAAACCTACTGCTGCGAACCACTCGATATTCAAAGAATATTTGGTGGAGGTAAGCGGGATCGAACCGCTGACCTCTTGCATGCCATGCAAGCGCTCTCCCAGCTGAGCTATACCCCCGGTAAACCGGTCGCAAAAAGCAAACGGCCAACAAATTGGCCGTTCGTTTATTGGGCGGACCCAATGGAATCCTTGGCGGAGTGGACGGGGCTCGAACCCGCGACCCCCGGCGTGACAGGCCGGTATTCTAACCAACTGAACTACCACTCCGCGTGGGATGAATTTCAGCTCCGCATTTCTGCAAACCCCAAGCTCATCAAACTCGCCCGCCTTGCGACGGGATTGTCAAATTCTGTCTTTCGACAGTAATCTGGCGTCCCCTAGGGGATTCGAACCCCTGTAATCACCGTGAAAGGGTGGTGTCCTAGGCCTCTAGACGAAGGGGACTAATCCTTCACGACTTGAACCGCGCGCCACTCAAAACTCCCGAGGGATATTTGGTGGAGGTAAGCGGGATCGAACCGCTGACCTCTTGCATGCCATGCAAGCGCTCTCCCAGCTGAGCTATACCCCCGCGTGATTCTTGATTCCGTTGTTGCCAACGTCTTCTCAAATCGCCCGTTCACAGCGCTGTTCAAGCGAGACCAAGAGTATATGACGAAATTCAGACGCTTTGCAAGCGATCGAGAACTTTTTTCTTGTCGAAGTGCTCGAGCACCGCATCCAGGCTCGGAGTTTGCGCACGACCGCACACCAGCACGCGCACAGGCACGGCAAGTTGGGGCATCTTCAAACCAGTTCCAGCCAGCGTCTCCTTGAGGGCCTGCTGGATGCCGGCCTTGCTCCAGTCGCTCAAGGCCGACAGGCGCTGCGACAGCTCAGCCAGCGCGGGGCGCACCGCATCGGTGATGTGAGCCGCCAGGTCCTCCGCCGAAGGCGTGACGGGCGCGAAATACATCTGTAGCCAATCAGCCAGGGCCGCCACCGTGGCGCAGCGATCCTTAAACAGGCCCACCTTGGGCAGGATCTGCTCGACGGTTGCCGCGATGGCCTTCCCCGCCAGTTGCTCGACGACCAGGCTCGCCAAACGCGCTTCGTCGGTCTGCTTCACATAGTGGCCGTTGACCCAGTCCAGCTTGGCCGGATCCCACTGGGCCGGGCTTTTGGAAAGGTGGGAGCCGTCGAACCAACTCACCATCTGCTCGGCGGAGAACAGTTCGTCGTCGCCATGGCTCCAGCCCAGGCGGGCGAGGTAGTTCAGCATGCCCTCGGGCAGATAGCCGTTGGCGGCATAGTCCATCACGCTGACGGCGCCACGGCGCTTGGACAGCTTCAGGCCGTCGTCGCCGAGGATGATGGGCAGATGGCCGAACTGCGGCAGCGGGGCGCCGAGCGCATTGAAGATGTTGATCTGCCAGGGCGTGTTGTTGACGTGCTCGTCGCCGCGGAAGACATGGCTGATGCGCATGTCCCAGTCGTCGACGACGACGGCGAAGTTGTAGGTCGGCACACCATCGGTCCGCGCAATGATGAGGTCGTCAATCTCGCGGTTGTTGATGGTGATCGGGCCCTTGACCAGGTCGTTCCAGGTCACATCGCCTTCAATGGGGTTGGCGAAGCGGACCACCGGCTTCACGCCTTCGGGCGGCGTCGGTAACGTCTTGCCGGGCTCGGGGCGCCAGCGGCGGTCGTACAGCGTCTTCTCGCCACGGACCTTCTGGGCGTCGCGCATTGCGTTGAGTTCTTCCGGCGTCGCGTAGCAGCGATAGGCCTTGCCCTCGGCAATCATCTGGTCGATGACGGCCTGGTAGCGGTCCAGGCGCCGCATCTGGTAGATCGGGCCTTCGTCGTAGGAGAGGCCCAGCCAGTTCATGGCCGCAATGATCTGGTCGACTGAGTCCTGGGTGGAGCGAGCGACGTCAGTGTCCTCGATGCGCAGCACAAACTCGCCGCCGTGATGGCGGGCATAGGCCCAGGAGTAGAGGGCCGTGCGGGCCGTGCCCAGGTGCAGAAAGCCGGTGGGTGACGGCGCGATGCGCGTGCGGACCTTGTCGAAAGTGGAGCTCATCAGGTTCTCAGGGTGGAAAGGCCGCGAGCGAGGTCATCGCAGATGTCGTCGACATGCTCGAGGCCTACGGCCAGGCGGATCAGGCCCTGGCCGATGCCCGCCGCCTGGCGCTGTGCCTCGGTGAGGCGACCGTGCGAGGTCGTGGCGGGGTGGGTGATGATGGTCTTGGTGTCGCCGAGGTTGGTGGCGATGGAGACGACGCGCGTGCTGTCGATGACGTGGAAGGCGGCGGCGCGCGCAGCCTCGGGCGAATCGGCCTTCAAGTCGAAGGAAAGCACCGCCCCGCCCTGCCCTCTTTGCTGGCGCATGGCCAACTCATGCTGCGGATGGGAAGACAGGGACGGGTAGTAGACGCGCGCCACTTCGGGCCGCGCTTCCAGCCAGCCGGCGACGGTCAGAGCCTGCTCGCTCTGGGCCTTCATGCGCAGGGCCAGGGTCTCCAGGCCCTTGAGCACAACCCAGGCGTTGAAAGGCGCCAGCGTCATGCCCACGGTGCGCAGGATGGGGCCGAAGACGTCACGGATCAGCGCGTTTGGCCCGCACAGGGCGCCGGCCATCACGCGGCCCTGGCCGTCCATGTATTTGGTGGCCGAGTGCATGACGATGTCGGCGCCCATCTCGGCCGGGCGCTGCAGGGCCGGCGTCGAGTAGGTGTTGTCGACGGCCAGGATGGCCCCCGCGCCATGGGCGATGTCGGCAAGGGCGCGGATGTCGCAGACCTCGGTCAGCGGGTTGGTCGGCGTCTCGGCAAAGAGCAGCTTGGTCGTCGGTTTGACAGCCGCACGCCAGTCGGCCAGGTTGGTCTGAGAGACAAACGTCGTCTCGACGCCGAACTTGGCGAACTCCTTGGCAAAGAGATTGATGGTCGAGCCGAACACCGAGCGCGAGCAGACGACATGGTCACCTGCCTTCAGCACGCCCATGCCGAGCAGCAGGATGGCGCTCATGCCGGTGGACGTGGCGATGGCACCCTCCGTGCCTTCAAGTGCCGCCAGGCGCGCCTCCAGGCTGCGCACCGTCGGGTTACTGGTGCGCGAGTAGGTGAAGTCCTCGGAGTTGGAGAACTTGCGCGCCGAGGTCTCGGCGTCGGGCTGGACGTAGGCCGTCGTCAGGAACAGGGCCTCGGAGTTCTCGCCATGCTGGCTGGGCGCGAGCGCGGTGCGGACGGCCAGCGTTTCGGGTCGCAGGCCGTCGGGCAGGCGTCGCTCCTCGGTCATCGACTCAACCCTCGCCGCCGCCTTGCAAGGCCAAGCGGCCGCGCGCATCGGCTTCTTCCTCGGTGGACTGGCTGGTGCGCTGCTCGCGCATGGCCGCGAAGTCGGCGAGGCTGACGTCGCCGGTCACGTAATGGCCATCGAAGCAGCTTGCCTCAAAGCCGGCAAGACCTGGGCGCAATGCGGCCACGACGCGCTTCATCGCATCGACGTCCTGGTAGATCAGCGCGTCGGCGCCGATGTACTCGCGGATCTCCTCGATGGAGCGGTTGTGTGCGATAAGTTCCTCCGCCGTCGGCATGTCGATGCCATAGACATTCGGGAAGCGCACCGGCGGCGCGGCGGAGGCCAGGTAGACCTTGCGGGCGCCGGCCTCGCGGGCCATCTGCACGATCTCCTTGGACGTGGTGCCGCGCACGATGGAGTCGTCCACCAACAGCACGTTGCGGCCCTTGAACTCCAGGCCGATGGCGTTGAGCTTCTGGCGCACGCTCTTCTTGCGCGCGCCCTGCCCCGGCATGATGAAGGTACGGCCGACATAGCGGTTCTTCACGAAACCCTCGCGGTAGGGCTTGCCGATGCGGTGGGCCAGCTGCATGGCCGAGGGTCGGCTGCTTTCCGGGATGGGGATGACGACGTCGATCTCGCTCGGTGGCATCGTGGAGATGACGCGCTGGGCCAGGGTCTCTCCCATGTTGAGGCGGGCCTGGTAGACCGAGATGCCATCCATCACCGAGTCCGGGCGGGCCAGGTAGACGAACTCGAACATGCAGGGGTTGAGCGTCGGGTGGTCGTTGCACTGCTCGGTGTGGACCTTGCCGGTCATGTCGACGAACAGGGCCTCGCCGGGCGCCAAGTCACGCTCCAGTTGATGGCCGGTGCCTTCCAGCGCGACGCTTTCGCTGGCCACCATGAATTCGCCGCTCGCGGACTTGCCAAAGCATAGCGGGCGGATGCCGAAGGGATCGCGGAAGGCCAGCAGGCCCTGGCCGGCGATCAGCGCGATGACCGCATAGCTGCCCTTGATGCGCTTCTGCACGGCGCGCACGGCGGCAAAGATCTCCTTGGGCGTCAGCGGCAGGTCGCGCGCGGCCAGCTCCAATTCGTGAGCCAGCACATTGATCAGCACCTCGGTATCGCTCTCGGTGTTGATGTGGCGACGGTCGATGTCGAAGAGCTCGTCCTTCAGCGCCAGCGCATTGGTCAGATTGCCGTTGTGCACCAGCACGATGCCGAAGGGCGCGTTGACGTAGAAGGGCTGGGCCTCTTCCTCGCTATAGGCATTACCAGCCGTCGGGTAGCGCACCTGGCCCAGGCCGATATTGCCCGGCAAGGCCCGCATATTGCGGGTGCGGAACACGTCGCGCACCATGCCACGGGCCTTGTGCATGAAACATTTCTGGCCCTGCATGGTGACGATGCCGGCGGCGTCCTGGCCGCGGTGCTGCAGCAGCAGCAGCGCGTCGTAGAGGAGCTGGTTGACGGGAGAGGCAGCGAGGGTGCCGACGATGCCGCACATGGCGAGGGTCCTTAGTCAGTGGCTTCCGCTTCAGATGGGGTCATCGAGCGGAAAATAAAACGGGCAAGGGGTTCCGGGAGCAGCGGGGCTACGTTCTGCAGCACGCCGGTCAGAACCGGGGCGGCACGCGAAGCCCGCCAAGTGGAGGATTCGGCCAGCGGCGAAGCGCCGATGACAAGCACCAGCAGCAAGGCGATGAAGACGCCCCGTAGCGCGCCGAAGCCGGCGCCGCCCAGGCGATCGATGGCCGACAGCGGCGTAGCATGGATCAGCATCTTCACCAAACGCGAGGCCAGTCCCCAGACCAGCAGCACGAAGAAGAAGGCGATGGCCAGCGCGACGATGTGCAGCACCGGCGGGCTGAGTTGGGCGGTGAAGGAGGCCGGCAGCAGGTCTTCGACAACCGGTGCCAGCGGCGAGGCCGCGAAATAGGCCACTACCCAGCCGGCCAGGGACATGACCTCGAAGATGAGACCGCGCCAGATGCCCAGGGCGATCGAGATCAGCAGCACCACTGCCAACGCAAGATCGACCCAGCTCAGCGCGATGTCCATGTCGGTTCCGTCAGAGCGTCAGGATGGCGCCGGGCAGGCCCGCGCCCTTGATCTTGGCCGCGGCGCGTTCGGCCTCGTCGCGGCTGGTGAAGGGACCGAGGCGCACGCGAATGCGCTTGCCGTCGGCCGTGTCCACGGCCTGGGCATAAGTCTTCAATCCAAGCTTCTCGACCTTGCTGCGCACATCCTGGGCGGCCTTGTTCTCGCCATAGGCGCCGACTTGGACGATGAAGCGCGCGCCAGCAGCGGCCGGTGCGGGCTCCTTGCCCTCCAGCAGGGCCTGGGCGCGGGCGCCGTCGTTGGCGTGGGCCTTGGGCTTGTCGGCCGGCTTCTCTGCAGGCTTTTCGACAGGCTTCTCTGCCGGCTTCTCGGCCACCTTGACGGGAGGCTTGTCCCGCGGCTTCTCGGCCACGGGCTTCTCGACCACCGGCTGCTCGACCGGCGCCGGTGCGGTCGCCACAGCGGGAGCCGTCGTCGGCGTGGATGCCGGCTCGGCCTGCGACAAGGGCTCGCGCGTCGGCACCGTCAGCGGCGGCGCGGTCTCCTTGCGCGGGATGTCGATGGGCAGGTCGACGGGAATCGGCCTCGGCTGGGTTTCGAAGATCAGCGGGAAGCCGACGACGCCGGCCGCAACCAGCACGGCGGCGCCGATGAGGCGGCGGCGGGCACGGATGCGCAGCACCTGCACGTCTTCGGCCGCGCTGGCCTTGGCGCCGGACTTGCCAGCCGACTTCTTGGGCGCCGCCGCGGCGGTGGCGTCATCGCGCTTGAGAAAGGAAAACAGGCCCATCGGCGGCGTCTGGCGTCAGTGGAGGGTGGGAGGCTGGGGCGCTGTGGCACCGGCGATCACACGAGGCAGGCCCTGTTGGAGCACCCCGCCCACGGTGAAGAAGGATCCGAAGACTAGGATTCTATCGGCCGTGGTCGCCCCGGCCGCCGCGGCCTGCAGGGCGTCGAGGGCGTTGGCGTGGGTATGCGTCGTCACATCGGGCGGCGTCTTCAGCCCGGCGGCCAGGAAGGCGGTTTCCAGCTGCTCGGCGGTGGCGGCGCGCGGGATGGGCAGGTCGGTGAAATGCCAGATGTCCACCAGCGGCGCGATCTTGCTCAGGATGCCCGCCAGATCCTTGTCCGCCATGGCGCCGAAGACGGCATGGGTGCGCGGGAAAAAGCCCATCTGGTCCAGGTTCTGGGCCAAGGCCGCCACGGCGTGTGGGTTGTGGGCGACGTCCAGCACCACGGCCGGCTGGCCGGCCAGCACCTGGAAGCGGCCCGGCAGTTCGACCAGGGCCAGGCCTGTGCGCACGGCCTGGGCGCTGATGGGCAGGCGGTCGGCCAGGGCCTCGAATGCGGCCAGCACGCCGGAGGCGTTCAGCAGCTGGTTGACGCCGCGCAGGGCCGGATAGGACATGCCGGCGTAGCGCTTGCTGCGGCCGGCCCATTGCCATTGGGTGCGGTCGCCGCTGAAAGTGAAGTCGCGGCCCAATTGGCGCAGATCGGCGCCGATCTCCAGCGCGCGCTCGGCGAGCGACGCCGGCGGCACCGGGTCGCTGACGACGACGGGCCGGCCGGTGCGCATAATGCCGGCCTTCTCGCGGCCGACGCTTTCGCGGTCGGCGCCGAGGAATTCGGTGTGGTCCAGGTCGATGCTGGTGATGACGGCGCAGTCGGCGTCGATGACGTTGACGGCGTCCAGCCGCCCACCCAGGCCGACTTCGAGGATGACGAGGTCCAGCGGCTCATGCTGCAGGCGCCGCATGATGGCCAGGGTCGTGAACTCGAAATAGGTCAGCGTGATGTCGCCGCGCGCGGCCTCGACGGCCTCGAAGTGAGGCTCCAGCGACTCGGCCGCCACCGGCGCGCCGCCGACGCGGCAGCGCTCCTGAAAATGCACGAGATGGGGCTTGATGTAGAGGCCAACACGATATCCGGCATGCAGGGCGATGGACTCCAGCATGGCGCAGGTCGAACCCTTACCATTGGTGCCGGCGACGACGACGGTGGGGCAGTCAAAGGCGATGCCGAGCTTGTCCTTCACCGCCTTGACGCGCTCCAGCGTCATGTCGATGGTCTTGGGATGCAGGCGCTCGCAGTGGGCGAGCCAGTCTTCAAGCGTCATGGCGGTCATCTAAAAACAAAAGCCAGGCACTGGGCCTGGCTTGGAACTGTCGCGACGAGGTTCAGGCCACCGCGTCGGCGCTCTGGCGTTGCAGCATGGCGAGCTGGCGGGCGATGGTCTCACGCAACTGGCGGCGGTCCACGATCATGTCGATGGCCCCCTTCTCCATCAGGAACTCGGCGCGCTGGAAGCCGGCGGGCAGCTTTTCGCGCACGGTGTTCTCGATGACGCGCGGGCCGGCAAAGCCGATCAACGCCTTGGGTTCGGCTAGCACAATGTCGCCGACAAACGCGAACGAGGCCGACACGCCACCCATGGTCGGGTCGGTTAACACGCTGATATAGGGCAGCTTGGCCTTGGCCAGGCGCGTCAGCGAAGCATTGGTCTTGGCCATCTGCATCAGGCTCAGCAGGCCTTCCTGCATGCGCGCGCCGCCGGTGGCGGTGAAGCAGATGAAGGGCGTCTTCTGCTCGATGGCCGTCTCGACGCCACGCACGAAGCGCTCGCCGACGACGGAGCCCATGGAACCACCCATGAAGTCGAACTCGAAGCAGGCCGTGACGACGGGCACGCTCATGACGGCACCGCCCATGACCACCAGCGCGTCGGTCTCGCCGGTGTTCTCCAGCGCCTCCTTCAGGCGGTCGGGGTATTTCTTGCTGTCCTTGAACTTCAGCGCGTCGACGGGCAGCACTTCCTGGCCGATCTCGTAGCGGCCTTCACCGTCGAGGAAGGCGTCCAGGCGGGCGCGGGCGCCGATGCGGTGGTGGAAACTGCACTTGGGGCAGACATTGATGTTCTGCTCTAGATCGGTCTTGTAGAGCACCGTCTCGCAGCTCGGGCACTTGATCCACAGGCCTTCCGGGACCGTGCGGCGGTCGGCGGGGTCGCCTTGCTGGATCTTGGGCGGGAGCAGTTTGTCGAGCCAACTCATGGTCAGTCCTTTATTCGTCGAGTGCGGCGCGGATCTCTCGGATGAACGCCGCGCCGGTCAGGGCGACATTATCGGCTGGCTGGCGCTCGAGCAGTTCGACCAGCTTGGAGCCGATGACGACGGCGTCCGAAACATCGGCCACGGCCCGCGCCGTGGCGCCGTCGCGGATGCCGAAGCCGACGCCCACCGGCGTGCTGACATACTTGCGAATGCGCGGCACGGCCTCGGCCACGGCGGCGGTGTTCAGGTGGCCGGCGCCGGTCACGCCCTTCAGCGACACGTAGTAGACATAGCCGCTGGCGAGCTGGCCGACATGGGCCATGCGGGCCTCGGTGGACGTGGGCGCCAGCAGGAAGATGGCGTCCATATGGGCCGCGCGCAGCTTGGCGGCGAACTCGGCGCATTCCTCGGGCGGGTAGTCGACGATGAGCACGCCGTCGACACCCGCTGCGGACGCGTCGGCCACAAAGGCGTCCAGGCCATAGCGCTCGACGGGATTGGCATAGCCCATCAGCACCAACGGCGTATTTTCGTTGCGAGCGCGGAACTCGCGCACATAGGCCAGCACCTTGCGCAGGCCGATGCCGTTCTTCAGCGCGCGCTCGCCAGCCCGTTGGATGACGGGGCCGTCGGCCATGGGGTCGGAGAAAGGCACGCCCAGCTCAATGACATCCGCACCGGCCTCGGCCATGGCCAGCATCAGGTCGACGGTAGCGCTGGGATGCGGGTCGCCGGCGGTGACGAAGGGGATCAAAGCCTTGCGGCCGTTGGCCTTGAGCTGCTGGAAGGTGGTGTCGATGCGGCTCATTGCTTCACCTTTTCACCGGCTTGCGACGGGCGATCGAAATAGGCGGCACCTGACAGGTCGGCAACGGTGCCGATGTCCTTGTCACCACGGCCGGACAGGTTCACGAGCAGCACGTTGTCTTTGCCCAGCGTCGGCGCGAGCTTCATCGCATGCGCGACGGCGTGGCTGGATTCGAGGGCCGGGATGATGCCCTCGGTTCGGCACAGTCGATGGAAGGCCGCCAGCGCATCGGCGTCGGTGCAGCCGACGTATTCGGCGCGGCCGATGTCCTTCAGGTGGGCGTGCTCGGGGCCGACGCCGGGGTAATCCAAGCCGGCGGAGATCGAGTGGGTCTCGATGATTTGGCCGTCCTCGTCCTGCAGCAGATAGGTGCGGTTGCCGTGCAGCACGCCGGGACGGCCGGCCGTCAGCGTGGCGGCATGCTTGCCACTGGCCACGCCCTGCCCTTCGGCCTCGACGCCGATCAGGCGCACGTTCTCATGCGGGATGTAGGGATGGAAGATGCCGATGGCGTTGGACCCTCCGCCCACACAGGCAATGACGGCATCCGGCTGGCGGCCGGCCAGCTCGGGCATCTGCTCCAGGCACTCCAGGCCGATGATGCGCTGGAAGTCGCGCACCATCATCGGATAGGGGTGCGGGCCGGCCACGGTGCCGATGATGTAGAAGGTGTTCTCGACGTTGGTGACCCAATCACGCATGGCCTCGTTGAGTGCGTCCTTCAGGGTCTTGCTGCCGCTCTCCACCGGCACGACGGTGGCGCCGAGCAGCTTCATGCGATAGACATTGGGCGACTGGCGCTTGACGTCCTCGCTGCCCATATAGACCACGCATTCCAGGCCGTAGCGGGCGCAGATGGTCGCCGTGGCCACGCCATGCTGGCCGGCGCCAGTCTCGGCAATGACGCGCGGCTTGCCCATGCGCTTGGCGAGCAGGGCCTGACCGATGACGTTGTTGATCTTGTGCGCGCCAGTGTGGTTGAGGTCCTCGCGCTTCAGGTAGATCTGGGCGCCGCCCAGTTCACGGCTCAGGCGGTCAGCGTGATAGATGGGGCTTGGGCGGCCGACAAAGTGCTTGAGCTCTTTCTTGAACTCGGCGAGGAACTCGGCATCGTTTTGATAGTGGGCGTAGGCGTCCTTCAACTGGTCCAGGGCGTGGACAAGGGTCTCGGAGACGAAGCTGCCGCCATAGGTCGGCGTGCCACCATGGCGGAAATGCCCGGTCGCATCGGGCTGGTCGTAAGGGAACATGGTCTTTCCTATCGGGACAGTTCGGCATCGGCGCGGCGGACCGCGCGGCAGAACTCGTGGATCAGGCCGGCGCTCTTGATGCCCTTGGACACCTCGACGCTGGAACTCACATCAACGGCCCAAGGCCGCACCCGTGCGATGCCATCGCCGACGTTTGCTGCATTCAACCCACCAGACAAAACGAGGTGAGAGGCTGCGCTTGGTGGAATGAGTGACCAATCGAAGACCTTGCCGCCGCCGCCATAACCTTCGACGGGAGCATCGAGCAGGATGGCCTGGGCATTGGAAAAACGAGAACTGAAGTCTACCAAGTCGAAGCCCGGCGCCATGGCGGCTGCCCGCAGATAGGGGCGCCGGATGCGGTCGCAGTCGGCGGGCGTCTCGTCGCCGTGGAACTGGATCAGCATATTGGGCAACGCCTCAAGGCCCGCCTGCAGCTCGGCATCGGTCGCGTTGACGAACAGGCCCACAGGCGTCACGAAGGGCGGCAGCAGCCGCGCCAGCCCCCTCGCCCGCTCCGGTGTCACAAAGCGCGCGCTCTTGGCATAGAAGACGAAGCCAATGGCGTCGGCACCAGCCTCGACCGCCGCTTCCACATGGGCTTCCTGGCTCAGTCCGCAGATCTTGATTCGGGTCATGGCAACCAATCGAGGGCGGCGACGTGCCGCGGAATGTCCAGTTCGGGATCGTAGGTCGGGCCGAGAAAGTACAGACCATCCGGGGAAAAGGTCGGCGCGGCCACCTTGCGGTCGCGGGCGGCGAGCACCTCGGACACCCAGTCGGCCGAGCGCGTGCCGCTGCCCACAGCCAGCATGCAGCCCATCAGATTGCGCACCATGTGATGCAGGAAGGCGCTGGCCTCGAACTCGAAGCGCCAGTAGTTGGCGCGGCGCTGCACCTTGATCTCGCGCAGCGTCTTGACGGGCGAGGCGGCCTGGCACTCCGACGAGCGGAAGGACGAGAAGTCGTGCTCGCCGATCAGGCGCTCTGCCGCGGCCTCCAGCGCCGCCTGGTCGAGCGGACGGAAGATCCAGCCGCATTGGCCGGACTCGATGGCCGGCCGCACCGCCGACTCGAGCAACAGATACGCATAACGCCGGCCACGTGCGGAGTTGCGCGCATGGAAGCTGTCACCTGGGAAGCGGCACCACTGGATGGCGATGTCAGGCGGCAGGTAGCGGTTGCTGCCGCGCACCCAGGAGAAGGGCTCGCGGTCGACCTCGGTGTCGAAATGGATGACCTGGTTGATGCCGTGCACGCCGGTGTCGGTGCGCCCGGCGCAGACGGTGCGGATGGGCTGGGCCGCGAAGGCGCTCAGGCCCTTTTCGAGGGCGTCCTGCACGGTGCGGCCGTCGGGCTGGCTCTGCCAGCCGTTGTAGCTGCCACCGCGGTAGCTCACGCCAAGTGCAACTCTCATCGATTCCCAACAAATAAAAACGCCCGGCCAGGCCGGGCGTTGAAGTCTCGCGTCCGACCCCTTAGCGAAGCTGGTTCAGCATGGCTTGCGCCCTATCGCGCAGCGGGCCGGAAGCGCGCTGGATCAGTTCATGCAGCACCTCGCGGGCGCCTTCGGTATCGCCGATCTGGCGGAACTCGTCGGCCAGTTCGAGCTGGCGCATCAGCGGATCGCCTTCGTCATCGCCCAGCGCGGGCAGCGCGAGGCTGTCGGCGTCCGTCTCACCCGGGTGGGTAGGCTCGCCGAGGTCGAAGTCCAGGTCCGTCGATGCCGAGGCCGGCGTCGCGGGCGTCGGCGTCAGGGTACCCATGCTGCTGACGTCGAAGCTCAGGTCGGGCGCCGGCGGTGCGGTGCGCGTGCCACGGCTGGAGATGTCGAAGTCCATCGTCATCGGCGCCTGCTCGACCGAGGCGGGCATGGCCTGGGTTGCGACCATCGCGTTCGGCGAGACGGGCTCGGGTGCGTCGAGGTCGAGGTCCAGGGCCAGGTCAAAACCGCTCACGGGCCCCGTGTCCGGGCCGCCACGCATGGCGTCGGTACTAAGGTGAGCAGCGGCAGCCGCTGCGGCAGCTCCGCTGGGCAGGGCTGTCTGCGGCAGGGTGCTGGCATTCATGGGTTCGGGACGCAGCTCGGGGCCGTCTTCCACATGGGCAGGCGCGCCGCCAGGCTGGTAGAGCGGATTATCCGGATCGATGCCACGGCCCAGCTCCTGAGCCTTGGACCAGTCCTCGCCCGCGCCCTTGGTCTCGGCATAAAGCTGCACGGCCAGTTGCTCGAAGCCCTTGGTGTCGCGGCGCTTGGCGTAGACCTCCAGCAGCTTGAGGCGGATGGCCAGGCGCGTCGGGTTGGCGCGCAGGGCTTCCTTGAGGATTTCCTCTGCCTGCAGGTCGCGCCCATAGGCCAAGTAGACGTCGGCCTCGGCGACCGGGTCAACGTCACCGATGGCGTCGAGCTGGCTCAGCGAATAGCTCATCGACGACTGGCCGCTGTTCTGCGCGTCACGGGTGTCGACGCGCTGGCCACCGGTGCCGCCGAAGAAGGAGTCGGGCTGCAGACGGCTCTCGTGGAAGCCGGTCTCGGCCGCATTGACCGCACGGCGCGAACGCAGGCGATACAGACCCAGGCCGCCGAGGACGGCGACGAGGACACCGGCCAGCGGCAGCACGATGGGGCTGTCCAGCAGTTGCTCAATCAGGCCCGGCGGCTCGGCGACCGGGGGCGGCGCCAGCGGCGCGCTGGCGCGGGCGGCCGGACGCGAGGCCGGTGCGCTCGCTGCAGCAACCACGGCAGGTGCCGAGGCAGGCACCGAAGCGGGCTGGGCGGTGGCGACGACCGGTGCCGTCATCGGCGCCGGTGCAGGCGCAGTTGCCGCGGCGGGCGCTGCGGCAGGTGCAGTCGCCGCACTGGGCTTGGCCGCGCTGGAGAGCTTCTTGAGCTCCTCGACATTGCGGGTCAGTTCGGCGACGCGCGCGGCGGCATCCTTCTTCTCGGTCTCCTTGGACAGCTTGGCCTCGGCCGCGCTGGCGGCGCTACCGGCCTTGCTGAGGGTGAGCTTGTCGGGTGTCGGCGCCGCGGCGGGCTTGCGGTCCTCGACGGCGGCCTGCACCTGGCCCTTGGACTGGCGCTCGCTCTCGTTGTTCTGCAGCGTGGGGGCGGCGGCGGCGAGGCGCTGACGGTAGGCCGAGAAGTCGGCGCTCTGGGCCAGGATGATGCGACGTGCCTCCGGCACCGGCACGGATGCCAGGGATTCGCTGGACGGCACTTGCAAGACGGCACCCGCCTTCAGCAGGTTCATGTTGCCGTCGATGAAGGCGTCGGGGTTGTTGCGGAACAGGCCGACCAGCATCTGGTCCAGCGAGATGCCGCTGACCTGGGTGCGGGCTGCGACCTTGGACAACGAGTCTCCGGGGCGCACAGCGTATTCGGACGCTTCCGTGACCGGCGGACGCACGGCGGCGGAAGCCGCCGCGGGCGGGCGGGCAGCGGCAACCGGCGCAGGTGCCGGCACGGAACCGTTGCGCGGCAACGCCGTCGTCACTGCCGGCGCCGGTGCAGGCACGGCTTCACTCGATGCCGCAGCGGCAGGCGCGGGCGCGGCTGCAATGGCGGGCGGCGCGGTAACCACCGGTGCCGGCTTGGGCAGGCTCGGCGGATCGAACAGCAGCGTGTATTCGCGCACAAGGCGGCCGCTGGTCCAGCTCAGCTCGAGGATGACGTCGATAAAGGGCTCCTGCACCGAACGATCACTGCTGACGCGCAGCACGGTGCGCCCGTTGTTGCGCACGATCTGTACCTGGGCCGAGGTCAGCACCGGGTTGTATTCGACGCCGGAGGCGCGGTAGGACTCAGGCGGTGCGACACGCACCTTGAGCGAGGAGGCCTCCTCGGGCGTCAGGCTGGTGACGTCGATTTCGGCGCGCATGGTCTCGCCGAGGGCCGACTGCACGTTCAGCTTGCCCAGGCCCAAGGCCTGCGCGCCACTGCCGGCCACAAGCAGAGCTGCTGCGAGCGCGAGATGGTGGCGAGCAAAGCCCATGGGTCGAACTCCCTCGAATGCGTCGCGGATGTGGTCTTTCAAGGCATTCCCCAAAGCAACAAGGCGGGGTTATAGGCCCCGCCTGTCTCGATCTTCAGCAAGCGCTGCACGAACCTGGTCTGCACGCTGGTTTGCACGATATGGCCTGCGCCGAGTTTCGAATCAAAAACACAACGGTATCAAGCATATACGCGGAAATGCTCACGCGATACCTGATGTGTCGTTTCGATTCAATATCGACGCCCGGGTGAACCCTTAGTCAAGGCGTAAAAGACCGTAAGCGAACCCAAACAGAAACGGGCCCGAAGGCCCGTCCATGTCGCGCCTCATGCCTTGCGCCATGCAGGGCGCAAGGCCTTCGCCAGGCGTCGAACAGCCCGCAGGGGCTGTTCTCGGTCCGGGCTCAGCGCTCGAGCAAGATGCACAGCATGCGGCGCAGCGGCTCGGCGGCGCCCCACAAGAGCTGGTCGCCGATGGTGAAGGCGCCAAGATATTCGGGGCCCATGGCCAGCTTGCGCAGGCGGCCCACCGGGATGGTCATTGTGCCGGTGACGGCCACGGGCGTCAGGTCGCGGATGGTGGCCTCGCGCGTGTTCGGCACGACCTTCACCCAAGCGTTGTCGGCGGCGATCATGGCCTCGATGTCGGCCAGGGGCACGTCCTTCTTTAGCTTGAAGGTCAGGGCCTGACTGTGGCAGCGCATGGCGCCGACGCGCACGCAGAAGCCATCGACCGGGATGGAGCCCGAGCCGAGAATCTTGTTGGTCTCGGCCATGCCCTTCCACTCTTCCTTGGATTGGCCGTTGCCCAGGTCCTTGTCGATCCAAGGGATCAGCGAGCCGCCCAGGGGCACGCCAAAGTTGGCCGTCTCTTCAGCAGAGAGGGAACGCTGCTTGGCGATTACTTGGCGGTCGATCTCGAGGATGGCGCTCTTGGGGTCGTCCAGCAGCGACTTCACCGAAGCGTTCAGCGTGCCGTATTGCGTCAGCAACTCGCGCATGTGCTGGGCACCACCGCCGGAGGCGGCCTGGTAGGTCTGGGTGGACATCCACTCCACAAGCCCGGCCTTGTACAGCGCGCCGACGCCCATCAGCATGCAGCTGACGGTGCAGTTGCCGCCGATCCAGTTCTTGCCGCCGTTGCTCAGCGCCTGGTCGATGACGGAGCGGTTGACGGGGTCCAGGATGATGACGGCGTCATCAGCCATGCGCAGCGTGGAAGCGGCGTCGATCCAGTGGCCGGTCCAGCCCGCGGCGCGCAGCTTCGGATAGACCTCGGTCGTGTAGTCGCCGCCCTGGGCCGTGATGATGACGTCGCAGCGCTTGAGCTGTTCGATGTCGAAGGCGTTCTGCAGCGACTTCTCGTTCTTGGCCTGGGCCGGGGCAGCGCCGCCGGCGTTGGAGGTCGAGAAGAACAGCGGCTCGATCAGGTCGAAATCGCGCTCGGCGGTCATGCGCTCCATGAGCACCGAGCCCACCATGCCGCGCCAGCCTACGAGGCCCACCAAGGTCGTCATCATCAAATCCTTTCGTACTGTCACCAAACCCCATCCACTTTGGGCCCCGGCTCGTTCGCCGGGTTTGGAGGGGCGAGACGAGACGGAGCTTTAGCTCTTAATGGTTTTGGTGGTCGTGATGGCTTTGACGACCGCGTCGCCCATCTCGATGGTCGAGACCTTCGAGGTGCCTTCACTCCAGATGTCAGCCGTGCGCAAGCCCTGGGCCAGCACCGAATGAACCGCGGCTTCGATACGAGCGGCGGCGTCTAGCTGGTCGAGGGAGAACTTGAGCATCATGGCGGCGGACAAGATTGTAGCCAGAGGATTGGCGATGCCCTTGCCCGCAATGTCCGGCGCGCTGCCATGGCTGGGTTCGTACAGACCCTTGTTGTTAGCATCCAGCGAGGCGGACGGCAGCATGCCAATGGAGCCGGTCAGCATGGCGGCTTCGTCGGACAGGATGTCGCCGAACATGTTTCCGGTCACGACGACGTCGAACTTCTTCGGCGCCTTGACGAGCTGCATGGCGGCGTTGTCCACATACATATGGTCCAGCTCGACGTCGGGGTACTGGGCGTGGACCTCGATGACGATGTCCTTCCAGAACTGCGAAGTTTCCAGCACATTGGCCTTGTCGACGCTGGTGAGGCGCTTGCCACGCTTGCGGGCAGCCTGGAAGGCGACGTGAGCGATGCGCTCGATCTCCGGGCGCGAGTAGCGCATGGTGTCGAAGGCTTCATCGGCACCGGGGAAATGGCCGTCCTCGGCCGTGCGGCGGCCGCGCGGCTGGCCGAAATAGATATCGCCGGTCAGTTCACGGATCAAGAGGATGTCGAGACCGGACACGAGCTCGGGCTTCAGCGACGAAGCATGCGTCAGCTGCTCGTAGCAGATGGCCGGGCGGAAGTTGGCGAACAGGCCTAGGGCCTTGCGCAACCCCAGGATGGCCTGCTCGGGGCGCAGCGAGCGCTCGAGCTTGTCGTACTTCCAATCGCCGACGGCGCCAAAAAGCACGGCATCAGCCTCTTGTGCGAGCTTCAGCGTGGCGGGAGGCAGCGGATGGCCGCTGGTCTCGTAGGCCTTGCCGCCGACGTCGGCCCAGTCGAGTTGCAGGGGCAGGTCGAGGGCCTTCAGAACCTTGACCGCTTCGGCCATGATCTCCGGGCCGATACCGTCGCCCGGCAGTACTGCAATCTTCTTCATCAAATCACTCGGTTGTTCAGCCAGGGTTTGGCCGCAATGCGTTGCGCCTCGTAGGCGCGGATCTTGTCGGTGTGCTGCAGGGTCAGGCCGATCTCGTCGAGGCCGCCGATCAAACACTCCTTGCGGAAGGGCTCGATGTCGAAGGGCAGTTCGGTACCGTCGGGCTTCACCACCACCTGACGCGGCAGGTCGACAACGAGCTGGTAGCCGGGGAAGGCATGGACCTCGTCGAACAACTGCGCGATCGCGCGCTCGGGCAAGACGATGGGCAGCAGCCCGTTCTTGAAGCAGTTGTTGAAGAAGATGTCGGCGAAGCTCGGCGCCAGGAGGGCTCGGAAGCCGTACTGCTGCAGGGCCCAGGGGGCGTGCTCGCGGCTGGAGCCACAGCCGAAATTCTGACGCGCGATCAGCACGCTGGCGCCGGCAAAACGCGGCTGGTTCAGCACGAAGTCGGGATTGGGCTTGCGGCTGGCCGGGTCCTGGCCGGGCTCGCCGTGGTCCAGGTAGCGCCATTCGTCGAAGAGGTTGGGGCCGAAGCCCGAGCGCTTGATCGACTTCAGGAACTGCTTGGGAATGATGGCGTCGGTGTCGACGTTCTCGCGGTCCATGGGCGCGACCAGCCCTTTGTGGATGGTGAACTTGTCCATGGCGATCAGGCGAGGGTGCGAACGTCGACGAAATGGCCGGTCATCGCGGCCGCGGCAGCCATGGCGGGGCTGACGAGATGGGTGCGCCCACCCGCGCCCTGGCGGCCTTCGAAGTTGCGGTTGCTGGTGGACGCGCAGCGCTCGCCCGGCTCCAGCCGGTCGGCGTTCATGGCCAGGCACATGGAGCAGCCCGGCTCGCGCCATTCGAAGCCGGCGGCCTTGAAGACCTGGTCCAGGCCTTCGGCTTCGGCCTGCGCCTTGACGAGGCCCGAGCCCGGCACGACGAGGGCCAGCTTGATGTTCTTGGCGACACGGCCACCGACGCGCTTCACAACGGCCGCGGCCTCGCGCATGTCCTCGATGCGGCTGTTAGTGCAGGAGCCGATGAAGACCTTGTCGACATGGATGTCGTTGATGGCCTTGTTGGGCTCAAGCGCCATATACGTAAGTGCGCGCTCGATGGCGCCGCGCTTGACGGCATCCTTTTCCTTGTCGGGGTCGGGCACGCGGTCGTCGATGGCCAGCACCATCTCGGGCGAGGTGCCCCAGGTGACTTGCGGGCGGATCTGGACGGCGTCGATCTCGACGATCTTGTCGAAATGGGCACCGGCGTCGGAATGCAGGGTACGCCAGTGGGCGACGGCCTGGTCCCATTCCACGCCCTGAGGCGAGAAGGGACGGCCCTTGACGTAATTGATGGTCGTGTCGTCCACGCCGATCAGGCCGGCGCGGGCGCCAGCTTCGATGGCCATGTTGCACACCGTCATGCGGCCTTCCATGCTCAGCGCGCGGATGGCCGAACCGGCGAACTCGATGGTGTAGCCCGTGCCGCCGGCGGTACCGATCTTGCCGATGATGGCCAGCACGATGTCCTTGGCGCCGCAGCCCTTGGGCGGTTGGCCCTCGACCTTGACGAGCAGGTTCTTGGCCTTCTTGGCCGACAAGGTCTGCGTGGCCAGGACATGCTCGACCTCGCTGGTGCCGATGCCATGGGCCAGCGCACCAAAGGCGCCGTGGGTGGACGTGTGGCTGTCGCCGCAGACGACGGTCATGCCGGGCAGCGTGGCGCCCTGCTCCGGGCCGATGACGTGCACGATGCCCTGGCGCCTGTCGCTCATCTTGAACTGCGTGATGCCGAAACGGTCGCAATTGGCGTCCAGGGTATCGACCTGCAGCCTGGAGACCGGGTCGGCGATGCCCTGAGAGCGGTCCGTGGTCGGCACGTTGTGGTCGCTGACGGCGAGGTTGGCGCTGAGGCGCCAGACCTTGCGGCCGGCCAAATCTAGGCCTTCGAAGGCCTGGGGGCTGGTCACCTCATGGACGAGGTGGCGGTCGATGTAGAGCAGCGCCGTTCCATCGGGCTCGGTGTGCACGACATGCTCATCCCAAAGCTTGTCGTAAAGGGTTCTAGAGGTCATTGCTTCTCTCGAGGAATCAGGGTGTCCACGAAGCGTTGCACCACGGTGGGCAAACGCTGCTGGCGCAGCACCCCCAGTACATATTCGCGCTCGGCCCACGGCTCTTCAAGGCGGATGCTGCGCACGCCAAAGACGCGGGTGAAGCGCTCGGCCGGCTGCTCAGGCAGCACGGCCACGCCCAGGCCCGCCTCGACGAGCTGGGCGATGGCGTCGAAGCCGCGCACCTGCCAGCGCGCATTCAGCGTTTTGCCGCGCGCCGCGGCCTGCTCGCGCATCAACTCCTGAGCGCTGGCGCCGGCGTGCAGGCCGATGAGGTCATAGGCCAGAAGGTCGTCGAAGGTGACTTCCTCGCGAGTACTCAGCGGGTGCTTGAGCGGCACGAGTGCTGCCAGGCGACCATGGCCGACGACCCAGGTCTGCAGGCGGTTGTCCACCAAAGGCGGCGTGAAGACGCCGACGTCCGCGCGCCCTTCCGCGACTGCGGCCTGCACCTCGGCGCTGGTCAGGTCTTCCAGGCTGATGCGGATCTGTGCATGCGCCTGCGAGAAGCCCACCAGATGAGGCGGCAGGGCCTCGGTGATGGCGCTGCTGTTGGCGGCGATGCGCAGATGGCCCTTGATGCCGCGCGAGAACTCCATGACCTCGGTCTCGAGGGCATAAAGCGACGCGTGCAGCGAACGGATATGACGCACCAGCGCACGGCCGGCCTCGGTGGGTTCGACGCCCCGGGCGCGCCGCTCGAAGAGCTGCACGCCGAGACGGCTTTCCAGGTCAGACAGGCGCTTGCTGGCTGCCGCCAGCGCCAGGTGTTCCTGCGCGGCACCGCGGGTGATCGAGCGGGTCTGCTCGATGGCCAGCACGAGATTGAGGGTGGTGAGGTCGTGGCGCATGGTGATCGTCTAACTCCAGCATAGCCTTCGTGAAGAAGGCGATTCTGCGCCAAAAAATGACTTTTGTTTCGTATTTTGCGAAGCTCAACGCACCGGCTGAGCGGCCTGTTTCAGCAAGCCACGCAGGGCGTTGCGGCTGTGCGCACCGAAATGGCCCAGTAGCTCGGCGACCTGGCGCTGCAGCGCGTCGCGCTGGCCCTGCATGTCCCTGGCCAGCTCGGGCCCGAGCTGGGTCTCGTTGGCGGCAAAGTCGAAATTTGGGTCAGTGACGAATTTCGCAGGCGCACCGACGACGACGGCCGCGTCGGTCGCCGGGCCAGCGGCAAAGGCTTCCGTGGCGACGACGTCGCGCACATAAGCCGGGCTCCAGGGCGCATAACGTGCATCGCGGGCCGCATCGCGCAGGGCCAGCTCCAGCGGGCCGTCCTGGCGCTTGCGGGCGGCATCGATGATCCAGCGCGTCTGGAACTGCTCGAGCACGAAATGACGGTTGCTCTGCAGCACCACGAGGCCCTGGCGATCGGCGGGCGCGCCGAGCTGTGCCTTGAGGTTGACCCACATCATGTGCCCCAGGGTCGCGCCCGGCGCGGCGCTGGCGTGATACGGCTGGGTCAGGTCTTCGACATGGTGCAGGGCCAGGCCGGCAAAACGCCAGCCCCAGTAGGCATGGCCGGTCTGCCAGGCCAGCACGGCCAGGCTGCCGTATTGCTGCACCCGCAGCTCGGTAAAGGTGCGCGCAAAGCTCGGCGCCAGCGTGTTGAAAACAGCGCCCTGGTGGAAGAAACCCATGTGGAAAGGCGCCTGGGAGCCGATGGCCACGGCCGGGTTGCCGAAGGGCTGCTTGCCGAAGCCGTAGTCCGGATGGCCGTGGTTGTCGTCGAAGAGATTGAGGTCGTGGCCGTAGTCGGGCTCGTCACAGGCCGAGGCGAGCACGGCCAGCGGCGCGACGACTTCGCCTGCCTGCAGCGCGACAAAGCGCTGTGTCGCGCCCGCTCCAGGCTTAGTGGCGGCGACGAGGCTCGCATCCATTGTCGGCCGCGTCGAATCAGCCTCGCGCGGATCGGGCTGCAGATACAGGGCCAGCCTGGACTGCGGCGACAGGCGCAGTGCCTTCAGAAAAGCTGCTCGGCGGTCGGCATCACTGCGCTTGGGGTCGGCGACGAAGCGCAACCCATCGGGCCGCGGCGCATGGTTCTTCAGATGCTCGCGGGCCCAGGCTTCCTGTGCCTCCAACGTGCGGGCAATGGCGGCCTCCTGGTCCTTCAGGAAGTCGATCAGGGCCTCGGACTTGACCGGCGCGGCGCCCGCCACCTCAGGCATGCGTTCGAAGGCGCGATAACACATGGGGGTGTGGTTGCCCCAGGCCCGCGCCAGCGTGGGCAGTAGCAGGGCGAGCAGGAAGAAGAAGCAGGTCTTGCGCATCGGCAGGCGGCATGAGCGGAGGCCGATTCTGGCGCGAGAACAGAGCAAAGCCTTGCGACCGAACCCGCGAAACGGCTTGTGGCCCCCTCGCCTTCCGGTGTGCCACGGGCCGGTCGGCCCAGCGCGGCACGCGCAAGTCTTGCTGCCTGCAGGTTACGAGCGGGTACGGTGTCGCAGAAGCGGTGTTTCGGGAAGCGCGGCTTCGCCAACGCGAAAGACGGCAGCGTCGCGGGGCGCTTCATGAAAGCCCCATGTGCCGAGCCGAGGGGCGGCTTCTACGATGGCTCACCTCACCTGGAGACCGCCATGAATCTTGTCCAGCGCATCCAAGACATCCTGCTCAAGCCCAAGGAGACCTGGCCGCAGATCGCTGCCGAGGCCGCCACGCCGCAGTCCCTGTACAAGGACTGGCTGCTCATCCTGGCGGCGATACCTGCGGTGGCGGGCTTCATCGGCCTGTCGCTAGTCGGCGTGGGCGCTTTCGGCTTCAGCTATCGGACGCCCATCGTCAGCGGTCTGGTGCACATGGCGCTGAGCTATGCGCTGTCGCTGGGCATGGTATATCTGCTGTCGCTGCTGGTGAACGCGCTGGCGCCCACCTTCGGCGGCACACCCGACCCCCTGGCCGCGCTGAAGCTGGTGGCCTATGGCTGCACGGCTGGCTTCGTCGGCGGTGCGTTCCGGCTGCTGCCTTCGCTGGGCTTGCTCGGCCTGCTGTGCGCCCTCTACTCCATCTATCTCATCTACCTCGGGCTGCCGGTGTTGATGCGCAACCCACCGGAGAAGTCCGCCGGCTACACCGCCGTCATCGTAGTGGTGGGCATCGTGGCGGGGCTGGTGGTGGGAGCCGTGACCGGTGCGGTGCTCGGCGCCTCGTACCGCTTCAGCAGCTGGGGCGGCCATCCCGATGGCGGCGCTGTGACCGTCCACGGCCCGGGCGGCGACGTCACGCTGGACACCAGCAAGATGGAAGCCGCCGCCAAGCGCATGGAGGCCTTGGGCAAGCGCATGGAGGAGGCCCAGGCCAAGGGCGACAGCGCCGGCGCAGGCAAGGCCCTGGGCGAAATGATGGGCGCGATGAGCGGCGCGACCGGTGGCGGCAAGCCCATGCCGGCGGCCGATCTCAAGGCCCTGCTGCCCGAGACCCTCGGCGACCTCAAGCGCACCAGCGTGGAAGCCCAGAGCGGCGGTGCGATCGGGATCAACTCGTCGTCCGCCAAGGCCCGCTATGGCAATGGCGACAAGTCCATCGCCCTGGACATCACCGACATGGGCAGCCTCGCCGGCATGGCCACGCTGGCCGGCTGGACCAATATGACCCTCGACAAGGAGGCCGATGGCCGCGTCGAACGCGTGTTCAAGCAGGGTGACCGCACGGTGCGCGAGGAGTATCGAAAAGACGGCTCGCACGCCGAGCTGACGGTGCTGTTGCCCAACGGCGTCGTCGTCGAAGCCAAGGGAGAGCAGGTCGGTATCGAGCAGCTGCGTGGCGCCGTCGGCAGCGTCGACCTCAACAAGCTTGCCACCACGCCGCGCCAGCCCAGCTGAGCGCCCATGAGACGGCGCGGCGCCACCGGCGCCCATCTCGCTGCCGCCTTGCTGCTCGCTGCGCGGCCTGCGCTGGCGGGGTATTTCGTCATCGGCGTGGAAGACATGGACTACGCGCCCATCATGAGTACGGACAGCCGCGGCGAATTCCGCGGCTATGCGCGCGAGTTGCTCGACCTCTTCGCCCGTCGTCAAGGCCACAGCTTCGAGTACCGGGCCCTGCCCACCAAGCGACTGACGGCGGAGCATGTGGCCGGCCGGCTGGACGGCGTCTTCCCCGACAACCCGAACTGGCAGGTCGAGGCCAAGCGTGGGCATCAGCTGGCTTACTCGGCGCCGACCGCGCCCTTCCAGGACGTCGTCATGGTGCCGCCCGCCCGGCAAGACCAGCCCCTTCATGAACTCGGCGTCGTGCGCGGCTTCACGCCCAAGCGCTTCCTGCCGCAGATCCGGGCCGGCAGCCTGCGGGTGACCGAGGCCGGCGACGCCTCGCGGCTGATCCGCATGGCGTTGGCCGGCCGCGTCGATGGCGCGCACCTGGCCCTGCCGGTCGCGCAGTTGCAGTTGAAGCAGCTGGGCCAAGAAGGCGCCCTGGTGCCGTCAAGCGCCGTGCCGCCGACGGGCTCCGAATTCCACTACCGGCTCTCCAGCCTCAGGCACGCCGAGCTGGTAGCGCAGTTCGACCGCTTCCTGCGTGAGGAGCAGCCGGCTGTGGCCGCCCTGCAACGTCGCTACGGCCTGGACGAGAAGCTCAGCCCAGCGCCGCGATGACCTCCGGCGGCGCCTGCACCAGCTCGATCAGCACGCCCTCGCCACCCCACGGAAACTGCTCGTTGCCCTTGGGGTGGACGAAGCAGATGTCATGGCCGGCCGCGCCGCGGCGAATGCCGCCCGGCGCAAAGCGCAGGCCCTGAGACTCCAGCCACTGCACGGCCACGGGCAGGTTGTCCACCCACAGGCCGATGTGGTTGAGCGGCGTGGCATGCACGGCCGGCTTCTTCTCGGAGTCCAGCGGCTGCATCAGGTCGACCTCGACGGCGTGGACGCCCTGCCCCAGCGTGCAGATGTCCTCGTCTACGTTCTCGCGCTCGCTCCTGAAGTTGCCGGTCACCGGCACGCCGAGCAGATTGACCCACAGATGGCTGAGCCTGCCCTTGTCGAGGCCGCCGATGGCGATCTGCTGCAGGCCCAGGATCTTGAAGGGACGTTGGGCGTTCATCAGGCAAACCTCAGGATGGGTTGATCGACCGCCAGGCTCTCGCCCGGCTTGGCCAGCACCTCGGCCACGGTCACGTCCTGGCTGGCACTCAGGATGTTCTCCATCTTCATGGCCTCGATGACGGCCAGCCGTTCACCCGCCTGCACGGTCTGGCCGACCTGGGCGGCCAGATGCACCAGCAGGCCCGGCATGGGTGACAGCAGCAGCTTGGAGGTATCGGGCGGCGCCTTGTAGGGCATCAGGGCCTGCAGCTCGGCAGCGCGCGGGCTCAGCACGGTCAGCTCGACGGAGCGGCCGCCGTGCTGGATGCGGTAGGCCAGCGGGTTCTTGGCGGTGCCGCGCTCGGCCTGGGCCGTGAAGGGCTGGCCATTGACGGTGCCGCCGATGCGGACATCATTCAGGCGCGAGCTGGAGACGATGCGGTAATCCTTGCCGCCCAGCTGCACGCGGGCCTCACCCAGCGCACCGGCGAATTCGCTGATGTGCATAGGGTGCTGCTCGGTCTTGCCGCCGCCCAGATTCACGACGGCGACGTAGTCATGCTCGATCTGCACCTCATGGCCGCGCAGCTGGCCGCTGATGCCGGCCTCGCGCTCGCGGGCCTTGCGGCGGATGAAGCCGGCCAGCGCGACCAGGAAGAGCGGGTCGTCGTGAGGCACATCCTCGGCCTTGAAGCCGCCGGCGTAATGCTGGGCGATGAAGCCGGTGTTGAAATTTCCGCTCGCGAAGTCCGGGTGGGCCAGCAGGGCCGCCTGGAAGGGAATGTTGCTGGACACGCCGCGGATGACGAAGCCGTTCAGGGCCTCGCGCATCTTGGCTAACGCCTCGGCGCGGTCTTTGCCGTGCACGATGAGCTTGGCGATCATCGAGTCATAGAACATCGGGATCTCGCCGCCTTCGTAGACGCCGGTGTCCACGCGCACGCCGAAGCGCTCGGGCTCGGCCTGCACCATGCTGACTTCAGGCGGCTGGTAGCGCACCAGGCGGCCGGTGGAAGGCAGGAAGTTGCGGAAGGGGTCTTCCGCGTTGATGCGGCACTCGATGGCCCAGCCGTCGCGCTTGATGTCGGCCTGGGTGAAGGAAAGCGCCTCGCCCGCGGCGACGCGGATCATCTGCTCGACCAGGTCCAGGCCGGTGATGCACTCGGTCACCGGGTGCTCGACCTGCAGCCGCGTGTTCATCTCCAGGAAGTAGAAGTCCTGGTCCTTGCCGACGACGAATTCCACCGTGCCGGCGCTCTGGTACTTCACCGCCTTGGCCAAGGCCACGGCCTGCTCGCCCATCGCCTTGCGCGTGGCGTCGCTGATGAAGGGCGACGGCGCCTCCTCGATGACCTTCTGATGGCGGCGCTGGATGGAACACTCGCGCTCATGCAGATACACAACGTTGCCCTGGCTGTCGCCCAGCACCTGGATCTCGATGTGGCGCGGCTGCTCGACGAACTTCTCCATGAAGACGCGGTCGTCGCCGAAGCTGTTGCGAGCCTCGTTGCGGCAGGAGCTGAAGCCCTCGAAGCATTCCTTGTCGTTGAAGGCCACGCGCAGGCCCTTGCCGCCACCGCCGGCGCTGGCCTTGATCATGACGGGGTAGCCGATGCGCTTGGCGATCTCCACCGCCTCTTCCGGCGACAGGATGGGTTCGTTGTGGCCGGGGATGGTGCTGACCTTGGCTTCGTTGGCCAGCTTCTTGGACGCGATCTTGTCGCCCATGGCCGCGATGCTGTAGTGCTTGGGACCGATGAAGACCATGCCCTCCTCTTCCACGCGGCGGGCGAAGTCCTCGTTCTCGGACAGGAAGCCGTAGCCGGGGTGGATGGCCTGGGCACCGGTCTGCGTGGCGGCGGCAATGATCTTGTCGGCGACGAGATAGCTCTCGCGCGACGGCGCGGGGCCCAGCAGCACGGCATCATCGGCCAGATCGACATGGCGGGCGTCCTTGTCGGCTTCCGAGTAGACGGCGACCGTCTGGATGCCCATCTTTCTGGCCGTAGCAATCACCCTGCAGGCGATTTCACCGCGGTTGGCGACCAGGATCTTCTTAAACATTTTGGTCTCCCGCAGTGAACTTGCCTGCTTGCCCGGCTGCGCCGGCCAACAGGCAATCTGTTGCTGACGCAACCGCGCCTGTGGCGCGAGCACCGCGGTTGGCAATCAGGATCTTGGTAAACATAAGGTGCCTCGTTATTTCGTTTTCTCGAGCAACTTCTTGCGCTGCTCGGTGAAGTGCCACCACGGCTGGGCGGGCCCGCCGTTCATGAAGTCGTGGGCGGCCATGAAGGTGTCCAGCACGCAGGGATCGTGCAGTCGCCCCTGGGCGTCGCGCAGTCGGTCATAGGTCTTGAAGGGATCCATTGCCTTCACATGCGCCGGGGTCGGCAGGCCCAGCTGGACCAGGTCGGCCGCCATGGCCTTGCCGATGTTGGGGATGTCGGTGAGTTGGCGCGCCTCGGCGGCGCAGCTGGCTTTACCCATGATCAGAACTCCCTCAGCACAAAGCCGGCAATCACCGCGAAATACTCGCGCAGCCAGGCGTTGTAGCGAACGCTGAGCGGCGTCGGCGCCCCCGCCGTCCAGGCCTTGGCATAACCGGCCTTGCGCGCGATCCATCCGGCGCGCAGCGTGTGGAAATCGCTGCTGACGATCAGCATGGGCGCATCGAGACCAATGCCTCGCGCCGCCAGCAGCGGCTTGCTGAAGTCCAGGTTCTGCGCGGTACTGGTGCTGCGCTCCTCCTGGACGATGCGCTGGGCCGGCAGGCCCTTGGCACGCAGATAGTCGCCCATGGCCTGAGCCTCGCTGCGCTGCTCGCCGAGGTCCACGCCGCCACTCACCAGCACCAGGGCTTGCGGAAATTGCTCGGCCTGGACCAGGGCCGTATCTAGGCGAGCAGAGAGCGTCGCCGACGGATGGCCGTTCGGCGCCCGTGAGCCCAGCACCACGATGGCCTGAGGCGCCGGTGCCGCGGCCGCGGCTTGGCCGCCTTGCGCCAGCACGACCCAGAACACCGCGACGCTCACCACCCAGCAGTCGAACAGCACCCAGCCCAGCCGCCAGAGGCGACGGCGCCGCGCCGTTCCTGCCAGCCATGCATGGACGCGGGCTCGTCCCAGGCTGATCGCCAGCAGGCCCTGACCGAGCACGAAAGGCAGCAACACACCGAGGTTGAACTGGCCGTATCCAGCCATCAGGATCACGGCGTCGCCGAACAACAGGGCACCCACGAGCCCACAGGCCCATTGAGCCGCACGGCCGGGGAAAGCCGTATGCATGGCAGCGACCGGCGTCGAACTCACAGCGGGATATTCCCGTGCTTGCGCCACGGGTTCTCCAGCTTCTTGTCCTTCAGCATGGCGAGGGACCGGCAAATGCGTTTCCTCGTCTCGTGCGGCTGGATGACGTCGTCGATGAAGCCGCGGGCGCCGGCCACGAAGGGATTGGCGAAGCGGGCCTTGTATTCGGCTTCGCGCTCGGCCAGCTTGGCCGGGTCCTTTTTATCCTCGCGGAAGATGATCTCCACCGCGCCCTTGGCGCCCATGACGGCGATCTCGGCATTGGGCCACGCGAAGTTGACGTCGCCGCGCAGATGCTTGGAGGCCATCACGTCATAGGCGCCGCCATAGGCCTTGCGGGTGATGACGGTGATCTTGGGCACCGTGCATTCGGCATAGGCATAGAGCAGCTTGGCGCCGTGCTTGATGATGCCGCCGTACTCTTGCGAGGTGCCGGGCATGAAGCCGGGCACGTCGACAAAGGTGATGACGGGAATGTTGAAGGCGTCGCAGAAGCGCACGAAGCGCGCCGCCTTGATGCTGCTCTTGATGTCCAGGCACCCGGCCAGCACCAGGGGCTGGTTGGCGACGATGCCCACCGTCTGGCCTTCCATGCGCGCAAATCCGGTGACGATGTTCCTGGCGTAGTCGGGCTGCAGTTCGAAGAAGTCGCCGTCGTCGACGACCTTGAGGATCAGCTCCTTGATGTCGTAGGGCTTGTTGGGGTTGTCGGGCACCAGGGTGTCCAGCGACAGGTCCAGGCGGTTGGCCGGGTCGCCACTGGGCCGGCAAGGCGCCTTCTCGCGGTTGGACAGCGGCAGGTAGTTGAAGAAGCGGCGCAGCATCAGCAGCGCCTCGACATCGTTCTCGAAAGCCAGGTCGGCCACGCCGCTGCGACTGTTGTGCGTCGCAGCTCCCCCAAGCTCCTCGGCCGTCACCTCCTCATGCGTCACGGTCTTCACGACCTCGGGTCCGGTGACAAACATGTAGGAGCTGTCCTTCACCATGAAGATGAAGTCTGTCATCGCCGGCGAATAGACGGCGCCGCCGGCGCAGGGCCCCATGATCATGCTGATCTGCGGGATGACGCCCGAGGCCAGCACATTCTTCTGGAAGACGTCGGCATAGCCGCCCAGCGACGCGACACCTTCCTGGATGCGCGCGCCACCCGAATCGTTGAGGCCGATGACCGGGGCGCCGACCTTCATGGCCTGGTCCATCACCTTGCAGATCTTCTCGGCGTGGGATTCGCTCAGCGCACCGCCGAAGACGGTGAAGTCCTGGCTGAAGGCGAAGGCCAAGCGGCCGTTGATCATGCCGTAGCCGGTCACGACACCGTCGCCGGGGATCTTGTTGTCGGCCATGCCGAAGTCGACGCAGCGGTGCTCGACGAACATGTCCCATTCCTCGAAGCTGCCCTCGTCGAAGAGCAGCTCCAGCCTTTCACGGGCGGTCAGCTTGCCCTTGGCATGCTGGGCGGCAATGCGCTTCTCGCCACCGCCGAGGCGAGCAAGTGCGCGCTTGGCTTCAAGTGCTTGCAGGATGTCTTGCATATCGATTCAACCCTCGAACGGGAAATTGATCTCCACGCCGTTGCCGGCGGGGTCTTGGAAGAAGAACTGGTGCTGGCCGGTGACGGCCGAACGGGATTCGTGAAAGGACACGCCTCGGGCGCGCAGATGCGCCGCCGTCGCCACGGGGTCGGTGCCGTGGAAGGCCGTGTGGTCGTAGGTCGTCGGCGCCGCCGGGTTGACCGGGCCGCGCAGGGGTTCGTCGGCGCTCTGCGTGGACAGGTGGACGATGGGGTGGCCGCCGGCATAGAGCCAATAGCCCGGGCTGCCAAAGTCGGGCCGCTCGCCCTGCTCCAGGCCGAGCACGTCGCGGTAGAAGTCGCGCAGCGTCGCCAGCAGTTCGGCCGGGGCGCGCAGATTGATGTGATGCAGTCCGGTGATCATGAGGCGCTCCTGAAAGTGGCCAGCAACTGGCGCGCTGCGGCGGATGCCGGCGTGCGGCCGTCGCGCACGGCGGCGGTCGCAGCTTCGAGTTGGGCTTGTACGCCGGGATGAGCCACAAAGGCCTGCTTCAACCCGGACTGGATGCGTTCCCACATCCACGCCAGCGACTGCTCGCGGCGCTTGGCCGCCCAGTTGCCACTGGCCTCGGCTGCGCTGCGCAGCGCGGTCAAGGCCTGCCACACCGGGGCAATGCCGTCGGACTTCAAGGCGCTGACCTTCATCACGCGCTGGGTGGCGTGGGCATGGGTGGGCAGCAGGCGCAGCGCCGACGTGATTTGGGCCTGGGCGCGCGTGGCAGCCACGTCGTCCAGGTCGGCCTTGTTGATGACGACCAGGTCGGCCAGCTCCATGACGCCCTTTTTGATGGCCTGCAGGTCATCGCCGGCATTAGGCAGTTGCAGCAGCAAATAGAGGTCGGTCATGCCGGCGACGGCCGTCTCGCTCTGGCCGACGCCGACGGTCTCGACAATGACGACGTCATAGCCGGCCGCCTCACACAGCAGCATGCCCTCGCGGGTCCTCTCGGCCACGCCGCCAAGCGTGCCACTGCTGGGGCTGGGGCGGATGAAGGCGCGCGTATCCATGGAAAGCTTCTCCATGCGCGTCTTGTCACCCAGGATGGCACCGCCCGAGACGCTGCTGGAAGGATCCACCGTCAGCACCGCGACGCGATGTCCGCGCTCTAGCAGGAAACAACCGAAGGCCTCGATGAAAGTGCTCTTGCCCACGCCAGGCACGCCGGAGATGCCCAGGCGCAGGGCGTGGCCGGTGGCGGGCATCAGCTCCGTCAGCAGCGCATCGGCCTGCTCGCGATGATCGGCACGCGTGGACTCGATGAGCGTGATGGCCTTGGCCAGCGCGCGGCGGTCACCGGCTTGCAGCGGCTCGCTCAGGCTCAAGCAGCCTCCCAGCGGTATTCGATGTCGAAGTCCTGCTCCTCGACGACCCGGAAACCATGGCGGCGGTAGAAGTCGTTGGCGCGGCTTTCGCGCAGCGCGGCCAGCGTGATGGGCAGGCCTTGCGACTTGACGTGATCGAGCACCCAGGCGCCGACGCCCTGCCCTTGCGCGGCCGACTTCAGGTAGAGGTGATGCAGGCGCAGCTCACCTTCGCGCGGCTCGACGGTGAAATAGCCAACCCGCTCACCCTCGATGATGAGATGCTGCATCCACTCGGGCCGGAACTGGCTCTTCAGCCGCGCCCGCGCCACATCGAGGTTGAAGCGGCCGAGCCGCTCCAGGCTCTCGCGCAGCGCCTCGATGCGCAGCTCAAGCATGGCTTCGAAGTCGGCGTCGGCGACGGGCGCCAGCGTCGGCGTCATCAGGCGCTCACCTGCGCGCGGATCTGCTCCAGCACGTCCTTGGCGCTAGCCGGGATGGGCGTGCCCGGGCCGTAGACGCCCTTGACGCCAGCCTGGTAGAGGAAATCGTAGTCCTGGGCCGGGATGACGCCGCCGACGAAGACGATGATGTCGTCGGCGCCATGCTTCTTCAGCTCCTCGATGATGGCCGGCACCAGGGTCTTGTGGCCGGCGGCCAGCGTGGACACGCCGACCGCATGCACGTCGTTCTCGATGGCCTGGCGGGCGCATTCCTCGGGGGTCTGGAACAGCGGGCCGATGTCGACGTCAAAGCCCAGGTCGGCGAAAGCGGTGGCAACCACTTTGGCGCCGCGGTCGTGGCCGTCCTGGCCCAGCTTGGCGATCATCACGCGCGGGCGGCGGCCCTGGCTCTCGCCGAAGGCCGCGATCTCGCCCTGAAGCTTGGCCCAGCCTTCGGCGGAATCGTAAGCCGCCGCATAGACGCCGCTGACCTTGTGCGTGTCGGCGCGGTGGCGACCGAAGACGGCCTCCAGCGCATCCGACACTTCGCCCACCGTGGCGCGCAATCGCACGGCCTTGATGGACAGGTCGAGCAGATTGCCTTCGCCGGTTTCGGCCGCCTTGGTCAGCGCTGCCAGCGCTGCCTGCACTGCGGCCGTGTCACGCGTGGCCCTGATCTGCTTCAGGCGCGCGATCTGGCCGTCGCGCACCTTGACGTTGTCCACATCGAGAATGTCGATGGGGTCTTCCTTGTCCAGCTTGTATTTGTTGACGCCGACGATGACGTCCTGGCCCGAGTCGATGCGGGCCTGCTTCTCGGCGGCGCTGGCCTCGATCTTCAGCTTGGCCCAGCCCGAGTCCACCGCCTTGATCATGCCGCCCTGGGCATTGACCTCCTCGATGATTTCCCAGGCCTTGTCGGCCATGTCCTGGGTCAGCTTTTCCATCATGTAGCTGCCGGCCCAGGGGTCGACGACGCTGGTGATGTGGGTCTCTTCCTGGATGATTAGCTGGGTGTTGCGCGCGATGCGGCTGCTGAACTCGGTGGGCAGGGCGATGGCCTCGTCCAGCGAGTTGGTGTGCAGGCTCTGCGTGCCGCCGAAGACGGCGGCCATGGCTTCGATGGTAGTGCGCACCACGTTGTTGTATGGGTCCTGGGCGGTCAGGCTCCATCCCGAGGTCTGGCAGTGGGTGCGCAGCATCAGGCTCTTGGGCGCGGTGGCGCCGAAACCCTTCATGATGCGAGTCCACAAGAGCCGGGCCGCGCGCATCTTGGCGATCTCGAGATAGAAGTTCATCCCGATGGCCCAGAAGAAGGACAGGCGCGGCGCGAAGTCGTCGACGCTCAGGCCCTTGGCCAGGGCCGTCTTCACATACTCCTTGCCGTCGGCAAGAGTGAAGGCCAGCTCGAGGGCTTGGTTGGCGCCCGCCTCCTGCATGTGATAGCCGGAGATGGAGATGGAATTGAACTTGGGCATGGCCCGCGCCGTGTACTCGATGATGTCGCCGACAATGCGCATCGACGGCTCCGGCGGGTAGATATAGGTGTTGCGGACCATGAACTCCTTGAGGATGTCGTTCTGGATGGTCCCGGCCAGCTTGTCCTGCGACACGCCCTGCTCTTCCGCCGCCACCACATAGCCCGCCAGTACCGGCAGCACGGCGCCATTCATGGTCATGGACACCGACACCTTGTCCAGCGGGATGCCGTCGAACAGGATCTTCATGTCCTCCACCGAGTCGATGGCCACGCCGGCCTTGCCGACGTCGCCGGTCACCCGCGGGTGGTCGCTGTCATAGCCGCGGTGGGTCGCCAGGTCGAAGGCCACCGACACGCCCTGGCCGCCGGCGGCCAAGGCCTTGCGGTAGAAGGCATTGCTCTCCTCGGCGGTCGAGAAGCCGGCGTACTGGCGGATGGTCCAGGGTCGGGCGGCATACATGGTGGCCTGCGGGCCGCGCAAA